>Ga0209963_1000219_pt1 | contig 166034 bp, 162 predicted proteins | sample ThiBio_1000_biof_2_FD_183957 | JGI IMG/M metagenome (GOLD analysis project Ga0209963, IMG submission 183957) | Wastewater bioreactor microbial communities from Cape Town, South Africa - Thiocy_cont_1000_biof (SPAdes) | ecosystem: Engineered > Bioreactor > Thiocyanate-remediating >... | reverse complement strand
GCGACGGCCCAGGAACGACCCGCAGTGGAAACGCCGGGCACACCGGCGAACACCGCGCACCCCCACACCCAAACCGGCACGAAAGCCGGACCCCGACCCCTCACGAAAGCACCCCGGCGGATCCGGGTTCAGTGGTGTCGGGGTCGGTCCAGTTGGCGGCCTCGCCACCGGGCCAGGGGGTGATGCGGGTGGGGCGGTCGCGGTCCAGGCGTGTGCCGGAGATGGCGACCCAGTCGCGCAGCCGGTCGCGGGCGAGGGCGAAGTCGTGGTGCCAGGCCAGGGCCTGGTTGCCCTTGGCTTGCGGGTCGTAGCAGAACAGCCAGTGCTGGCGCAGCGCGGACAGCTCCCAGACCAGCTCTCGGTGGCGGTGCCACAGCGGCGGGATGACCTGGGCGGGCAACCCGTACTCGTGGCGCAGCCAGTCGACCCAGGCGTTCAGGTCGAGCAGCTCCTGCTCGAGGTCTTCGGGCGGCAGGGTGCGCCAGTTGACCGGTCGGGGGACCTCGCCGAGGACCTGGCTGATGTGCTGCTCGTACTGGGCCCGCACGATGCGGCGCAGCTGCTCGCCGGTCTCCTCGGGCAGCAGCGGCAGCTGGTCGTCAGGGGTCTGGGTCATGGCGGGCAGCTCCCGGTGCTGGTTCGGCGGAGCGAGGGGATCAGGCGGAGGGGCGCCGCCGGCGGGAGGCTGCGGGTCCGGCCGGCGGCGCCCCGGCTCATCGGGCGACGGCCTGACGCGTCGGCGTGGTCTGGCTCGTCGTGGCTGGCTGGTCGGGAGTGACGGCGGCCTGCCGGGCGGCCAGCGCGCCGGTCGCCGGGGCGCGTTCGCCACCGCCGCGGCTCGGGGCGTCCCGCTCGGGGGTGTCGCGTTCGGGGCGAGTGCGGTCGACGGTGTAGGTGGTGCGGTTGTTGTCGTGGCCGATGCGGGAGGCGACGAACTGGTCACGCTCGACGTCGCGGCCGTCGACGTTCTGGGTGTAGCTGCGGGCCTCGCCCTCGGCGATGAAGTTGTCGCCCTTGCGGAACTGGTTGTAGGCACGCTCGGCGGAGCGGCGGAACATCACCAGGTCGGTGAAGGTGGGCTCGAGCGGGGTGTAGCTGCCGTCCTCCTCGCGGCGGAACTGCTCCTGGCCGACGCGGGCGTAGAAGCGGGCGTCGCCGGTGGCGGTGAACGACAGCTGCGGGTCGGAGGTGATGAACCCGGACAGCGACTGGCGGGTGTGCAGCGCCATGAGGTTCCCCTTTCGCGGGTGTGGACGCAGCCCGCGGCGCGGGCTCGCCGGTCAGGTACGCCACGCGCCCCGACGAGAACGGGTAGGTCGGCTAGACGCCCTGGTGGAGGGCGGTCTCGACGGCGGCGCGTTGCTCGCGTAGCTGGTGGGCGTCGCGGCGGGTGGTCCAGGCGCGTAGGTCGGTGATGATGGGGCGGGCGGTGCGCAGTAGGACGACCCCGGTGCCGAACGGCAGGGTCCGCAGCACGTCCGGCGGCAAGATCGCCAGCCGACGTAGCGAGCGTTGGGTGGAGCGGGCTCCGTAGGCGTCGGTGGTGACTGAGTCGGTGGACTCGTCGCGTTCGCCGATCAGGGTGGACAGGTCTTGCAGGTCACGGCTGTTGGAGGCTCCGCCGAGGACGACCTTGACGATCGAGGCGTCCCAGATCGCGTTGGCGTTGTTCTCTCCCCACTTCTCCCGTGCCTGGGCCAGCGACTGCAGGACGGGCATGGTGGTGATGCCGGTGCCGCCGCCTTCGGCCATCAGGGTCGGCAACGACGGCAGCGGCGCCAGTGCGCCGATCTCGTCCAAGGCGAGCAGCAAGGGCGGGTCCAGCCGGGCGCCGGCCGAGCGGGCGGCCAGCCGGCGGGCGGTCTCGACGAGGTCCTCGATGAACGCCGCGACCAGGGACGCGGCCGCCCCGGCGCCGGCTCCGGTGGCCAGCAGGTAGAGGGTGCCGTGCTGGCGCAGGAACTCCGCGGGGTCGAACTCCTCACCGGGATGCGGGCAGACCGCGTCCAGCACCCGCGGGTCGGCCAGCGCGGCCAGGGCGAGGGAGACGCCTTGCCAGATGGAGTCGCGGGTGCGGGGGTCGGCCTGCACCATCGCGTCCAGGGACTCGGCCCAGCCGTCGGCGGCCTGCGGGTGGGTCGACAGGACCCGGACCGCGTCGGCGGCCAGGGTGGGGCTCAACGCCCACTGGTACAGGGTGCGCGCGTCGCGGGAGTCCAGGGCAGCGGCGTGCAGCAGGGACTGCAGGGCGCTGGTGGTCTTGCCTTCCCAGAACCCGGCGTCCTGCACCCCGACGAACCCGGTCGCGGCCGACAGGCCTCGGGCGCGGATCATCGCGGTCAACGGGTCCTGACAGCCACGCACCGGCGACCAGCGCATCCCCGCCGGCAGGCCCGGGGCCAGCTGCTGGGGGTCGAACACCGCGACCGGGCCACGGTCCTGACGGGCGGTCAGGGTGGTGGTCAGGTTGTCGGGGCGGGTGCTGGTGGTGATCACCGCCCCCGGGGCGTCCAGGATCGCGTTGATCACCAGGTGCAGCCCCTTGCCCGACCGAGGTGGGCCGATCACCAAGATAGAGTCCTCGACCGTGGCCCACACCTGCCGGTCCTTGCTGCTGCCCAGCAGGTAGCCGACCTGGTCGGGTGCGACCTTGCCGGACAGCGAGGGCCGCAGCGTGCCGGCGCGTTTGAGGATCGAGCGGGCCGAGGCGGCGTGCGCGACCTCGCTGCCGGTCGCGGTGCCGGACAGCCGGTGCGGGTCGCTCGTCGAGCGTGCCCGCCGCACCGCCCGCCACCCGAGCACCGTGGCAGCGGCCCCGGCAGCGAGCAGGAGCACCGCGACCGCCCAGTAGGCGACCGGGTTGAGCCCGGGGGCGCCCAGCGCGCCGGCCGGGTCTGCCGGATGGGCCAGGACGGCCAGGCCGGCGCTGAATCCCCCGGTCGGCCGTGGTCGACCGGTGACGGCGGCCGCGACTGTCCCCGCCAGCCACAGCACGCCGCCGAGGCCAACAACGGCGAGCACGGCGCCGAGGGCGAGGTTGACCAGTGTGTCGTCGCTAGCACGCGGCTGTGCCCGGACAGCCATGACGGTGTCCTTCCTGGCCGCGCGAAGGAGCTGGGCGCAGTCAGGGGACAGGTGCGATCAGGCGGTCGGTCTCAGCAGGTCGGCCCGACGCTCATGGCAGACGGGGACATGCAGCGGAGGGGCCTCACCGCCCCAATCCAGGGCGGCGGTCGTGGCCCGGCGGCGGCTGGCTGACGGTCGGGTCGCGCCGCGCGGTCGGACCGAGCTCCATCCCCGAGGTGGACCAGGGGGGCTCGAGGAGGCTGCGGACGTCGTCGTAGTCGGTGATCAGGGTCGCCAGGTGCTCGCGCAGCAGCCGGTGGCATCCGGCCGAGGCGGCGCTGGTCACCGGCCCGGGGACCGCACCGACGGGTCGACCCAGCCGGATGGCCTGTTCGGCGGTCGTCAGCGCGCTGGACCGGTAGGCGGCCTCGACGATGACGACCGTGTCCGACAGGGCAGCCATCAGCCGGGCGCGCTGGGTGAACCGGGTCCGAGTCGGCAGTACGCCAGGTGGGGCCTGGCTGACCAGCAGGCCGCTTTGCCCGATCCGGGCGAGCAGCTCCTGGTTGCCGGCCGGGTACGGCCGGTCCAGCCCTCCGGCGAGCACGGCGACGGTTGGCCCGCCGCCGGCGAGCGCCCCCCGGTGCGCCTGGGTGTCGATCCCGTAGGCGCCGCCGGCTACCACCTGGCAGCCGTCTCGGACGGCGGCCTCGGCCAGGTCGACGGCGACCTGCTCGCCGTAGCGGGTCGCGGCCCGGGACCCGGTGAGCGTGACCCGACGAGCCACGGGCGCCGACAGCAGGTCGACCTCGCCTTTGGCCCACAGCGCGATCGGTGCCCGCGGTCCCAGGGCGCGAAGCCCGTCCGGCCAGCGCGCGTCGCCAGGGATCAGCACCGCGAGGCCGTCGCGGTCGGTGCCGTCCAGCACGTGTTGCGCCTGTGCCAGGTCCAGCCGTGAGGCTGCGTGCCGTACCCACAGCTCGCCGCTCACGCGATCGAGCTCGTCGGGCAACGCGGCGCCGGCCGCGATCGCAACGGCGCCGCGGGCCCCCACCAGCGCCACGAGCCGGCCGGTCAGGGGGTCGCCCGGCTCGCAGAACGTGGCCAAGATCATCCGCGCCGTACGCTCGTCGCTGGCTAGTGTCTCGATCCCCTGCACGCCGGGCTCCTCGTCCCTCCGCGGTCAGTACGCGCGGTAGGTGCGACGGGCACCCCGGGAGCGGCGTGGCCTTGACTGGCGGCCCTGACCGGCCCGTCCGCGGCAGAGCCGCACCCGGAGTCCGTAGTCACCGCTTACGCGATATCATCATCGCGGATATGAACACTCCAGCGCCGCGTCTGTCTCCACTGTTCCGCTCGGACACCCAGGCGGAGATCCTGGCGCGCCTGATCCTCAACCCCGACCGCAGCTACACCACGGCCGAGCTGGCCCGCGCCGCCAGCGCCCCCTACGCCACCGCCCACCGGGAGGTGCAGCGCCTGATCGACGCCGGCCTGCTCACCCAGGAGAAGGTCGGCCGGGCGATCCGGCTGTCCGCCAACCAGTCGGACCCCGCGTTCGCCCCGGTCGGCGAGCTGCTGCGCCTGTCCTATGGCCCAGCCGTCGTCGTGCCCCGGGTGCTGGCCGGCCTGGCTGGCATCCAGGAGGCGTACCTGTACGGCTCGTGGGCGGCCCGCCGAGAGGGGGAGAGGGGCAGCCCCCCCGGCGACATCGACGTACTCGTCGTCGGCAACCCACCCCGTAGCGAGATCCACGACGCCGCCGCCCACGCCGAGCAGGTGCTCGGCCGGGAGGTCAACATCCGCCTGGTCTCACCGCAGGCCTGGCGCGAGGGGACCGACCTGTTCGTCAAGACTGTGCGCGATCGGCCTCGCATCCGCCTCGACCTGCAGGAGAACTCATGGTGAGCCGGTGGGAACGCGGCCGAGCCGAGGTCGACCAGCTGCTCACCCAGGCCCGCCTGACCCGCGTCGAGCCCAACCGCGAGCTCGCCGACAGCTACCTCGACCAGGCACGCGCCCACCTGAGTGCAGCGGCGGCGGTCACCGACCTGGACGCGGCGGGCGCGTTCGTGCTCGCCTACGACGCCGCGCGCCTCGCACTGGCGGCGGTCCTGGTCAACCAGGGGCTACGCCCGCGCGGGGAGGGCGCGCACGCGGTGCTGCTCGAGGCCGTGCTCGCCCAGCTCGAACCACCACGCCAGCAGGAGTTCCGCGAGTTCGACTGGATGCGCCGGCTGCGCAACGACACCCAGTACCCGGACGCCGACCGGCCCACCGCGGTCGCCGACGACGTCGCCCAAGCCATCCCCGCCGCCCAGGCGATCCTCGAGCGCGCTGCATTGCTGCTGGACCACATGCCGCCCTACTGACCGGTCGGACCCATGTCAGCACCACGGCCGCGTAGTAGTCGGCGCCACCCGGGCAGGAGCCGGCACCTGCGACTCGCCTGTGGACGCTACTTCTTCGCGAACGTCCCCAGCGAGGCGGCGTATAGGTCGGGATCGCTGCAGGTGGTCTCGGTCACCAGGAGCACCGAGTCACTGATGATCCGTGTGTACTGGCCGCGGCACGGGATGGTGATGACCTTCGTGAGCCCCGCCTCCCACGCCGGGATCAGCGCCTGCAGTGACCGGCGCTCGGGTTCCTCGGCCAACGACCGGGGCCGCTGGCTCTTCAGGGCCAAGAGTCGGGCTCGTGACCATGCTCGGTAGCTCTCGTCGAACGCAGCATCGCCGAAGCGCTCACGCCAGGTCGGCCCGACGAGCTCACGAAGCAGCTCCGCACGCTCCTGCGGCTGCGTCGCGTTGCGGATCTGCTCCTCGAACCGTGATGGCTCGAAGGGCACCGCAGTGTGACTGACGGCGGCTTCCCACACCTCGGGCCAGGCCGCCTCCCACGCGGCACGATCCTCCGGCTCTCCCGAACGCGCAGGCACATCGACGAGCAGAGGAGGTTGGTCGCCGGCTGGGTGCAGCCCCCACGCCTCACGAACCCAGAGCAGCTCCAGGAGCTGGTCCCGGTCGGGGTCGATCGACAGGACCATGTCGTGCGGCCACGGATTGCTCCCCAGCGGAGTGACCGATCGCACCGCACCTCTCCCTTCCCACGCACCCAGGCTCGCGAACCAGTATCGTCCTCGCGCTCAGCACAGCACCGGATGCCACCGGCCCTCCACCTCGCCGCGGGCGCATCTGGTCGCTCCGGTTCCGCGAGCAGCGCCTTCGGCTGATAGGCCGCGCCGGTGGTGGGCACTCAGGTTCCCGAGATTTCCGAACGGGAACCGCGGAACCCGTGGCCTTCAATCTCTATGCGTCGAAGTTCGTTGGCTGCTCGGAGCTGCTTCATGGGGCGCCTTCCCTTGCGGTTGTAGGTTCTCTGGGTCGGAGAGCCGGGATGAAGAACCGTCACTGTGGGTGACGGTTTGTCGGTATGGTTGACGCATGGTCGGCCAGCGCGAACCCGAGCGGTCATGAAGCTCGTCGCGCTGCGCGGCGGCGCTGGTGACGATGAGGTGCTGCGGACTGCGCAGGATGTCGAGGACTTCGAGCAGGAGATCGTCGACGAGTACGCGATCGCAATGGCCGCCGCAGGTCTCAGCGACGGGCATGTGAGCCATACGCGCGCGACGGTCATCGAGTTCGCCCGGTCGCTGACGGGGCCGCTGTGGGAGGCATCGTTCCAGGACGCGGACCGCTTCCTCGCCGAGCAGCGCCGGATGGGCCATGCCGTGAGCACCCGGGCGGGCAAGGCCGGCGCGCTGGCGCAGTTCTTCGAGTTCGTCATCGCCCGCTATCAGGGCCAGATCCACCGCATGACCGGCGTGGTGGTCGCCCAGCCGATCGACGACTTCAACCGGCAGTCCGGTGCCTCGCTCGGCAAGGTGCGGGTGCCGCCAGCGGAGGCCGAGGTCGACGAACTGTTCGCCGCGTGGCGGCAGTCGATCCCCGACGCGCGGAAGTATCTGCCCGCCGCGCGTGACTACTTCGCCGCATCGCTGTGGCGCAGGGTGGGCTTGCGGATCACCGAGACGGTCATGCTCGACATCCGCGACTGGCGGCCGGACCTCAGCAGTCTCGGCAAGCTGCATGTCCGGTTCGGGAAGGGCTCGCGCGGCCGCGGGTTCAAAGCCCGCCTGGTCCCGGCGATCAACGGCGTCGACGAGCTCATGGACTGGTGGCTGGCCGAGGTGCGGCACCAGTTCGGCGACGACTGGAACAACCCCGACGCCCCGCTGCTGCCCTCGGAGCGATTCGACGAGGACCTCGGCCGCTGCGGCCGCGCGGGCGACTATGCACTGCGACGCGGCCTGTCCATCCAGACCGAGCGGTTCCTGCCGGCCTGGTCGGGACGGCTGACGCCGCATGTGCTGCGCCACTACTGCGCCTCCTCGCTCTATGGCGCGGGGATGGACCTGAAAGCGATCCAGGAGCTGCTGGGACATCAGTGGCTCTCCACGACGTCGGGCTATATCCACGTGCGCAGCGAGCACGTCGAGCTGGCCTGGCGCAACGCCAACCAGCGGGTCGAGGCCCGCTTCGCCGAGGAAAGGTGAGCCGCCCGTGCAGTGGAATCTGAGGATGCGAGCCGCCGAGCGCGGCATCTGGAAGTCCGCCGAGCTGCGGCGGATGCTCGCCGCCGCGGGCCTGGAGATCAGCGCCGGGAAGATGTCGGGCTGGTGGGCCGGGACCCCGCCGACGATCCGCCTCGACGAGCTCGACGTGCTGTGCGCGCTGCTGGAGTGCTCCCCGTCGGACTTGATGACCCCGGAGCCGGGCAAGGTCGCCGCCCGCCGACCGCAGAAGGCCGAGACCATCAACGGCGAGAACGACGCCCCGCCCCGGATCACCCCGCGCTTCGGCAAGCCCCGCTCCGAGCCGCCGTTGTGAGTCCGGCCGCGGGCAAGGACGCGCCGCTGCGCGTCCCACCGCTGTGCAACAAGTGCCAGCGGCGCCGGGTCGCGTGGAGCAAGCCCCGCGTCGACTTCTGCTACCACTGCCTGCCCGGCGGCCCGTTCACCCCGCCGCCCTGCGCCCGCTGCGGATCGACGACCGACTACTTCAGCCAGGGCCTGTGCCAGCGGTGTCATCCCCGCGCGCCGGAGAAGATCGGCTCCTGCAAGGACTGCCTCGCGTGGGGCGTGTTCCCGCAGCACAACTTCCTGTGCTGGACGTGCCGCTGGTGGCGGACCCACTACCCGCGAGGCGTGTGCGACTACTGCGGCCGAGACACCACGGTCGGCGACCAGGGCGCCTGCCGGCTGTGCTTGGAGCAGGCGCGGATGCTCCAAGAGCCTGGCCGGGCGCTCGACCTCGCCGGCGCGAACAAGCACGGCCAGCAGCTGTTCTTCGCCAACATGCAGTTCCAGCGATTCAACACCCGTCGCGCCGAGCTGCCGCCGCGCCGGGTGAACAATTGGAAGACGCCCGGAGGCTGGGGCCGCCCCGGCCCGCCGCCGAAGCGCCTCGCGCTCGACGAGTGGGTCCAGCCCACCCTCATCGACGTCGAGCCCGACCCAGAGCGGCTGCTGCAGCGCGCCCTGATCGAGAACAGCGAGCTGACCCGATACTGCGCTCCGATCGTGCGCGAGCATGCCGAACGATTCGGCTGGTCGAAGAAGCAGCGCAACGACGTCGTCCGGTCGCTGCGGCTGCTCCAGACCATCCGCGACAGTCCGACCGCGAAGATCCGGGCCTCCGATGTGCTCGTGCTGCCCCGCTGGGGTGGCAGCATCGCGTCCGCGCTCGACGTGCTCGAAGCCGCAGACCTGCTCATCGACGACCGTCCCCGCCCGCTCGAGCTCTACTTCACCACCAGGACCGCGGCCCTGCCGCCGGTCATGCGTGAGCAGCTCGAGACCTGGATGAACGTCCTGCTCGGCGGCGCGACCAGCGCACCACGGCAACGCTCCCGGCACCCGCTGACGGTGAAGACGCATCTCCGCTCCGTCGTGCCCGCCGTCACCGCATGGGCCGACGCCGGCCACCAATCCCTCGCCGAGATCACGCCCGCGCAGGTGCGCGCCGCGCTGCCCGAAGCCGGCGGCAGCCAGCGAGCCCTCGCCGAGCGCGGCCTCCGCTCCCTGTTCAAGACCCTCAAGGCCCGCAAGCTGATCTTCGCCAACCCGGCCCGCGGACTCAAAGGCACCCAGCTCAACGGCACCGTGCCGCTGCCGATGGACACCGCCCTCATCCGCGAGCACTTGAACTCGCCCAAGCCGGTCATCGCCCTGGCCGTCGCCCTCGTCGCCTTCCACGCCCTGACCGCCAAGGAGGTCTCCGAGCTGCTGCTCACCGACATCGTCGACGGGCGCCTCACCCTCGACGGCCGAGTGATCCCGCTGGCCCAGCCCGTCAGGGAGCGCCTCGCCCGGTGGCTCGACTACCGCCAGCAGAAGTGGCCGAACACGCAGAACCCGTACCTGATCGTCAACCAGCGCACCGCGCCCAGGCTCATGGCCGCCGGCCGGACCTATCCCTGGCAGCAGGCCGGCATCGGCCCGCAGAAGCTCCGCGAGGACCGCATCCTCGTCGAGGTCCGCGCCACCGGCGGTGACGCCCGCCGCCTCAGCGACCTGTTCGGCCTCGGCATCGAGAGCACCAACCGCTACGTCGACACGCTCGGACACCCCGCCCTCACCGGCGAGGACTCGCAGGTTCCGGGAACTTCGACCCCGACGTAGGCTGTAGCCGTCGTGGACCTTCATGTTCCCGCCAAAATCGTCAAGAATCGCGGGAACATCTAGCTTTTTTCGCTGAAACGTTGGCTGGTGTCGAAGGCGGCCAGCTCGGCCGGATGCAGCTGAGCCTGCACGAGATAGGACCTGTCCTTGATGCGCCACAGGCCCTGTCCGGTGCCCAGGGTGGGCAGCAGCTTCTGTTCGGTGCCGGTCAGGGCGAGCAGGTCGCCGGTGATGCCGAGCTGGTCGCTCTCCTGCCGGTAGATGATCCGGGTCTCGGCGTTCGCCAGCAGGCTGGAGGCCAGAGCGCGGGTGGCCGTTCCGGCGTCGCCGACGTTGTCCAGGTCGCTCAGCTTGTGGAAGATCAGCAGGTTCGCGATGCCCAGATGCCGGGCCAGGCGCCACTGGGCGTCCATCCGGCGCAGCAGCGCCGGGTAGGCCATCAGACGCCAGGCTTCGTCGTAGATGACCCAGCGTTGTCCGCCGTTCGGATCGGCGAGGGCAGACTCCATCCACGCGGACGAGCAGCTCATGAGGACCGACAGCAGGGCGGTGTTCTCTGCCAGGCGGGACAGGTCGAGGCTGACCATCGGCGCGGTCGGATCGAACCGAACGGTAGAAGGCCCGTCGAACAGACCTTGCAGATCGCCGGCCACCAGGCGGCGCAACGCATGCCCGACCAGCCGCCCGTCCTCAGCGAGTCGCCCGTCGGGGTCGTCACCCAGGTCGGGGGACAGGATCCGGTCGACCACCATGGGCAGGATCGGGACCGATGCTTGGGCGACGGTGGCGCGCAGTGCCAGGTCGACGGCGGTGTGCTCGAGCGGGGACAGCGGCCGGGTCAGGACGGTCTCGGCCAGGGCGCCGATCAGGTCGCGGCGGCGGGCGGCCAAGGTGGTGGCCCACTCGGTGTCGGACAGGCCGGAGGGTCGGTAGCCCTCGTCGAGCGGGTTCAGCCGGGCGGGCAGGCCGTGGCCGAGGACGATGGCCCGTCCGCCGACGAGCTCGGCGATCTTGGTGTGCTCGCCTTTGGGGTCTCCGGGCACGTAGACCCGTCTCCCGAACGGGATGGACCGGGTGTACAGGCTCTTGGCGAGGGCTGACTTGCCGGCTCCGACGATGCCGGCGAGCACGAGGTTGGGGGCGGTGATCACGCCGCGCTGGTAGAGCACCCACGGGTCGTAGACGAACGAGCCTCCGGCGTACAGGTCCTGCCCAACGAACACCCCGTCGGAGCCCAGGCCGGCCTCGGCCAAGAACGGGTAGGCGCCCTGTAGGGCGGCGGTGGTGTCCTGGTGGGCCGGCACGCGCAGCCGCCGCCAGGAGCGCAGCCCTGCCGGTCCGGGCTCCCCGGCACGCGGCAGGTACCGGATGCCGACCGCCTCCGCGCGGGCCGCGGCCTGTTCAGCGTTGTAGGCGGCTCGCCGGGCTGCCCGCTGGCTGGCGCGCAGGTCGTGTGCTTGGCGCCGGTGCTGGCGGCGCACCCGCCGGCTGGTGTGGTCGGGCTCGACCAGGAGCGCGGTGTGCAGTCGGGTGGGGTCGTGCGGGTCCATCGGGGATGTGCCTTCGACGTCGCGGACGGGCGGACGTCGATCAGGTGCGGCTCACACCCCCCGGGCCAGGGGCAGGGCGGCGGCGACGAACCCCTGGGCTTGCTGGCCGACCAGGCGGCGGGTCTCGCAGGCGGCCTGGATCGCGGCCTGCTCGATCGCCGCGACCGCACCGTCCAGCTCGCTGCTGGTGGGAGCGGAGACCGCGATCAGGCCGCTGTAGCGGACCAGGGCGTGCCCGGCGGTCAGGTCGGCCTCCTGCTGCAGCACGTCCTGGAACTCCGCTGAGAGCGCAGCGTCCTCGATCTGGCCGATCCGCTGACGTTGGGCGGTGTCGGACAGGTACTCGGTCTTCTGCTTGCGGATGTCGCGGGCGGCCTGGTCGAACCGGACCGGGTCGCACAGCAGGCTGAAACTGCGGCGGATCCCCGAGCTGAGCAGGATCGGGGCCAGGAACCCGGGATAGACCAGGGAGCGGGGCCACTGGCTGATCCACAGCACCGCATGGAAGGCGCTGTCCGAGCGGAGCCGGTCCCAGGACTCCTCGACAGCCACCGGCCCGGCGGTGGCCAGGTCCCGGCCCGCCTGCTCGGCTCGGTCCAGAGTGGGGGCGGTCTGCGGGTCGTAGGCGGTGCGCAGCATCAGCGCCAGCTGGGCGGGGGTGTACCAGGGGGAGGGGCGCAGGTCGGCGGCCCGTAGCGCGGTGGTCAGGGTGGTCATCTCCTGGGCCAGCACCCGGGCGGCACCCTTCAGGCCGCCGCCGGCGGCGCGGATCGCCCGGCTGGCGGCGTGCAGGTCGAGGGACAGCGACAGGGTGCTGGTGTGCCGTTCGCCGGCCGGTCCGGCCCGCTCGATCAGCTCGGTGTAGGTGCGGGCCGCCCAGGAGCCGTCGTCGTGGCCGTGATCTCGCCACCAGGCCGCCAGTCCGGACCCAGAGTCCGGCAGGGTGCGCTCGAGAACCTGCAGCCGTCCGATCCGCCCTGACCGGCACACGGTGGCCAGCACTCGCCCCCAGGCGTGCACCCGGCGTTCCTGCTCGGCGGGGTCCATCAACGCGAACGACGGATGGGTCACCTCCAGCAGCACGGTCAACGTTCCGGCGTGCGGGTCGTGCACCATCACCGCCCCGGTCGTGAGGTCCTGGAGCTGGCGCAGCGGGGCCGCGTCGCCGGGCAGCGCCAGCGTGCCGGCCGGCCGGGGCCGGGTTAGGTGCCGCCGGTAGCTGGTCTGCCCCACCGCCCGCCGCAACCACCAGTGCCCGACCAGCGGCACCCAGCCCACCAGCGGCCGGCCGGCCACCTTGACCAGGGCGAGCCCGACACCGCCAGCCCAGGCCGGCACGGTGTACGCCACGGCCGGGCCTCCGACGTACAGGGAGACGACGAACACCGCGGCAGCCACCGCCAAGACCGTGACCTGAGGCACTGATAGGCCGAGCAGCAGGCCACGGGTGGTCAGCCGGGAGAACTTCACCGCCGAGAGCTCGACGGGACGGCTCGATGTGGCCATGACGCTCCTTGCACGAGAAAGACCGGCATCCACTCGGGCAGGTACGTTCACTGCGCTGGCGCGACGCGGCGGTCGCGCTGGTGGCCGTCGCGCGAGCCCGGTCGGGGCGTCGGGCAACCAGGTGCGCGTGCGTACGCGCTGGCGCCACCCGCGAGGGTCATGCCGTCTCGCTCGCTGCAGAGCGTGTGGCGGCTACCGGTCGCCGGGCTCGTCGGACGGCGGCCGCGGCGTGGCGGGTGGCCGGTCCTGAGCGCGCGTCGGTGGCGCCGCGGCCGGTGGAGCAGCAGGTGCTGGCGGCAAGTCCCGGGTGGTCGCAGCGGCCTGCTCTGGCGCGGGTGGCGGGGTCTGCGCCGCCTGTGCGGCAGCCGCCTGCTCGTCGCCCGCCCGCCCCACCCCGGCGCCGAGCCGAGGGCCGGCATTGGCCACATCGGCCACGACCTCAGCGCCAGCGACCGCGACCGCCCCCACCGGCCCGGCTGCCGCCCCAGCCGCCGCGGCACTACCGCCGGCGGCGCCGCCACCGGTCGCGGCACCACCACTGACCGCACCCGTTGTCGCCCCACCACCTGCCGACCCGACGACACCCGACCCCCCAGACGGGGTCGTCGAGACCGTGGGGCTGGCACCCGAGCCGGAGTCGCCGGTGTCTGTCAACACCTGGCGGACGGTGCCCTGGTCCGGCTTGCCGGGCGTCGGGATGGGCCGGTTCATCGACTGCTTGGCTTCCTGTTCCACGCTCATCGAGTGGTACATGTCGAACCCGGCGAAGCTGATCAGCTTGTACGTCATGTACGGGGCGAAGCCGGCGATGAACATCAACACGATGCCGGCCACCGGGTCACTGATCGAGGCCAGGTCGGCGTCGATCGGGGCGTTGACCTGGTTGATCGCCACCAGGAACACGACGACCACGACCAGCTTCGAGAAGATCAAGGCGAGCACGAAGCCGGCCCACCGACCGAACCAGCCGCGGGCGGCATCCCAACTGGATCCGGACAGGGCGATCGGGGCCAGCACGACCCCGACCAGGATGAGAGCCTTGCGCACCAGCAGGCTGAACCACACGATCGCCGCCGCGGCGATCGCCAGGAACGCCAGAAAGATCGTCACGATCGCCCCCGCACCCGGGGCGGCCAGGTTGATCGCCGTCAGCCCGGTCACCAGGACGGCGATCTTGCCGCCCATCTCCTGCAGGGTGGTGCCAGTGGCTTGGATGATCCCGAGGCACAGCTGGTCAACGACCTGCAGCAGGGTCGCGGTCAGGGTCAGGACGAGGAAGGAGCCGAGCACGCTGCGGGCCAGTCCGGTCGCCGCGCGGGTCAGGGCGCTGGGGTCGCGGCGGATCAGGCCGCCGATCAGCTGCAGGCAGAAGAAGATCAGCATCAAGAACACGGCGATGCCGAAGATCACGTTGTAGACACCGACGTAGGACGGGCTGGTCAGGTCGACCAGGGTGGTGGAGTCGAACAGGCCCCACACGCCCTGGAACATCCAGGACGCGGCCTGGGCGCAGGCCTGGGCCAGCCAGTCGAACGGCGCCGAGACCAGCGTGGCCGCGCCTTCGCCGGCCACGTCGCAGACGGTCGAGATCACGGGGACGTCGCAGATGCCGGCCATCACCCACCCCTCTCCAGGTTGTTGCGGGGGCTAGGAGACGGTCTGGCCGACGGTCCAGAAGAAGTTGATCAACGCGACCGAGGCGCCGGTGATGATCGCCGCGCCGCAGGAGACCAGCACCCCGACCTTGCCTCTCGAGGCCAGATGGGGATTGGAGCTGTTGGCGCCGAACCCCCACACCACGGCCGCGATGATCAGCGCCAACACGGACAAGATGAGCCCGACCGTCATCACCGCCCCGACGATCGTGCGCAGGGCGGCGATGCCGGGCAGGCCCGAGTCGTTCGGCGTGATGTCGATTGCCGCGATCAGGACCGAGGCCGCGGTGATGATGGTGAGGCGGGACATGAGGCGGCTCCTTCACGGCGCGGCCCCGCCTGGTTCCCGGGGCTCACCGTGACAGGTGCGCATGCTGCACCGGCTACTGCCTCGCCCGTCCACGTGGGCTCACAACGGACGGGCCCGTGGGTGGAGCCGCGCCCTGGTGCCGGCAGATCCAGCGGCCAACGCCTTGTACTGCCCGTCGGCGGCGACTGACGATTGAGGCCGTTCGTCGCGAGCCCGGCGGGATCGGTCGCCACTCCTTATGATCTGCGGTCGTCAGTTCCGGCACGGCCATGGCGGGGAGTCCTCGCGTCGAGGCTCTCATCAGGTGGCTGCGTCAGCGGTCCCACGATGCCTCGCTCGTAGGCGAGGATGACGGCCTGCACCCGGTCGCGTATGCCGAGCTTGGCGAGCAGGTGGCTGACGTGCGACTTGACCGTCGTCTCGGACAGGTACAGCTCGGCGGCGATCTCGGCGTTGGACATGCCTTGGCCCAGTCGTTCGAGCACCTGCCGTTCGCGAGGGCTCAGCGAGGCGAGGACGGGGTCGACGACCGGACTGCCATCGGGTTCGGGCAGGTGGTGGGCGAAGATGTCCAGGAGCCGGCGGGTGACGCGCGGGGCGACGACCGAGTCGCCGGCGGCGACGGCGCGCACCGCAGCGACGAGCTCGGCCGGGCGGGCGTTCTTCAGTAGGAACCCGGAGGCGCCGGCGCGCAGCGCGGCGAAGGCGTACTCGTCCAGGTCGAAGGTCGTGAGGATGAGGACTCTGGCGTCGGGGTCCGCGTCGAGGATCCGCCGGGTGGCTTCGATACCGTCGACGTGCGGCATCCGTACGTCCATGAGGACGACGTCCGGGCGTAGTCGTCGAACGGCGGCCACGGCGTCCGCGCCGTCGGCGGCTTCGCCGACGACACGCAGTCCGGGCTCGGCCTCCAGTACCAGGCGAAAGCCCATCCGCAGCAGTGCCTCGTCGTCGACGAGCAGCACCCGCACCACCTGGGTCCCGTTGGGGTCGTCGGCGCCGACTCGGGCTGCCCCGGCTGCCTCGTCGGGCTTCGTCACGTGTCGCTCCTGGTCGTGTCGAAGGTGGCCCGGACCTGCCAGCCGTGCCCGCTGGGTCCCGCCGACAGGGTTCCCTGGTGCAGGGCGACCCGCTCTCGCATGCCGACCAGTCCTCGGCCGGCAGTCGCCGCCGGCCGCTGGACCGGTCGGGTGACGTGGCCGCCGTCGTCGGTCACGGTGACGCAGGAGACATCGGTGTCGACATGGATGTCCACGTCGACCTCGTGGGCGTCGGGTGCGTGCCGCAGGACGTTGGTGAGCGACTCCTGCACGATGCGGAAGACGGTCAGCCCCAGCTCGTCCGGCAGGTCGGGACCGGTGCGGAGGACCCGGACCGGCAGCCCGGCGTCTCGGAAGCCGGCCACCAGGGCCTCGAGGTCCTGCGCGGTGGGTTGCGGAGCGGTGGGCGGATGCTCCTCGCGCAGGGCACCGACGACGCGGCGCATGTCCGCCAGGGCGGTCCTGCCGCGCTCGGCCAGGCCGTCGAGCGCGTCGCGGGCTGAGGCCGGGTCGCGGTCCAGGCTGGCGCGTGCCCCGTCGGCCAGGGCGATCATCACCGACAGGCTGTGGGCGACCACGTCGTGCATCTCGCGGGCCACGACGGCGCGTTCCTCCGCCGAGGTGAGCCGGGCGCGCTGTTCGGCGGCCAGCACGCGGGCGGCGCTGCGCTGGACCAGGGCGTCGACGCGTTCGCGTCGTGCGCGCACCGAGGCACCCGCTGCCAGGCAGACGACGCCGGCCATGGCCATGGCGATCCAGGTGAGCAGGTCACGAACGCTGAGCGGGCCGAGCACGGCCAGGTCGAGCGTGCCGGTGGCGGCTCCCCCCGTCGACGGGTCGCCCGGTGGTGCGGTCCCACCGCCGGCGACTCCGATCGGGATGGGTCCCCACCGGCTGACCGTCCAGCCCGGCCCGGTTTGCTGGGCGGTCGGCCAGGCCAGGCTGCCCGCCAGGAGCGCGACGAGCGCGCCAGCCAGCGCCGCCCAGGCGACTCGGGCCGGGCGGGCTGCGGCCACCGCGTACACCGCGGCGCCGACGGCTGGGACAGCGGCGACGACGGGCCACTGGCCTGCCGACCCGGCGACCGAGCCTGCCGTGACGATGACCAGCGTGGCGAGGGGCTGGCGGCGGCGCAGCGCCAGGCCGCCGCCGGCGGCGAGCATCCCGGCCAGGCCGACCCATTGGCGTGCGTCGCCTGCCCAGTGCCCTACGAGGTCGGGCACCGCGAACGCCAACAACGACGCCGCTGCGACCAGGCAGACGGCGACGTCGGCCACAACGGGGTGCTCGGCGACGATCCGTCGCACCCGTCCCAGGTGGCGGGCCTCGGCGGCTGTCAGGGGCCGGCCGGGGTCGGTCTCGGCCGCGACGACGCGTCGATCCGGCGGGGCCGCGGCGACCGGCTCCGCTACCGGGCGGAGCCGGCTCAGACGTCCCTCCGCGACAGCGTCATCGAGGCGGCCACGAGGCACAGCACCACCCACCCGACCAGGATGGCGAAGCCGGCCCACGGCGTGAGCACCACCGTCGAATACTCTCGCGCCGCGGCGATCTCGGCGTCGGCTCGCGTCAGCTGCAGGCCGGCGGTCTGCGGCAGGAAGGCGCCGATGCGCTGCAAGGCGGGGATCGACAGGCTCGTCAACAGGGTCTCGACGACCAGCAGCTCGCCGAACAGCAGCCCCAGCGAACCGGCGGTGCTGCGCACCATCGTCGCGACGCCCACCGCCAGCGCGGCGACGGCCGCCAGGTACAACGGGCCGGAGACCAGCAGCCGCAGCGTCTGCGTGCCGTCGAGACCGAACCCGTACAGGTCACCGCTGACCGCGAGCCCGGCGCCCAACGCCGCCGCGCCGCCGACGACCGAGACCAGCGTCGTCGTGGCGGTGACCACCACGACCTTCGCCCACAGCACGGGCCGTCGTGCAGGTACGACCGCATAGGTGGTGCGGGCCAGCCCGGTGGAGTACTCGCTGGTGACCGTCAGCACCGCGAGCACGAGGACGACCAGTTGGACGATGGACAGCCCGATGACCGGGAACCTGGCGGCGTCGAATGCCGCGACCGGCACGTCGTTCTCGATGGCGGTCGTGGTCATCGGCGCGAGCCCACCGACGACCGTCTGGGCGACGACCGCGGCGACGCAGATGCCCCAGGTCGAGCGCAGCGCCCAGAGCTTGCCCCACTCGGCGCCCACCACACCGGCGAACCCCACCCGTGCATGGCTCCACGCACCGAAGTCGGCGGTGGCGCGCGGCGCCACAACGGCGCTCATCGGACCGACCCGTCGAGTTCGGGGTCGAACTGGTACTCGACGTCCCCGGACGTCAGCGCCAGGTACGCCTGCTCCAGCGAGGCGCCGACCGTCGTCAGCTCCCGCAGCACGATGCCGGCCGCCGCGGCGGCCTCGGCCACCTGCTCGGCGCTCGCCCCGGTGACCTCTAACTCGTCGGCCTCACCGGTGACCACCTGCAGCCCACGGCGTTGCAGCACCGCCGACAGCTCCGCCGGCCTTCTCGTGCGCGCCCGCACGACCTGGCCGCCGGCGGCGGCGACCACCTCATCGATCGGCGCGTCGGCCAAGATACGACCCCGGCCGATCACAAGCAGGTGATCGGCCGTCTGCCCCATCTCGCTCATCAGATGCGACGACAAGAACACGGTGCGTCCCTCGCCCGCCAGGTGCCGCACGAGGTGACGCACCCAGATCACCCCCTCCGGGTCCAGCCCGTTGACCGGCTCATCGAGCACGAGGGTGCCGGGATCACCGAGCAGCGCGGTGGCGATCCCCAGCCGCTGGCCCATCCCCAGCGAGAAGCCGCCCACCCGCTTGTCCGCCACCGGCGCCAGGCCCGTCAGCTCCAGCACCTGCTCGACCCGACGCCGCCCGATGCCGTGCGTGCGCGCGACCCCGAGGAGGTGCTGACGGGCGGTACGGCCGGGATGGAACGCCTTGGCTTCCAGCAGCGCGCCGACGACCCGCAACGGCGCGCGGCACCCGGCATACACGGCGCCGTCGACCAGCACCCGGCCGGCCGTCGGCCGGTCCAGGCCGACCACCATGCGCATCGTCGTCGACTTGCCCGCACCGTTCGGGCCGAGGAACCCCGTCACGCGGCCCGGCTGCACCGTGAACGTCACGTCGTCCACCGCGACCGTGCGCCCGAACACCTTGGACAGCCCCTCGACCTGGATCACATCGAACCCCCTTGCCGCAGACCTGGCGAACGACTCGACGCTAGACAGTCGGCCCATGTCGCCGACACATCCGCCAGGAGGATCTGTCGTCGTCCCAGACCACATCCGAAGGACGAGGGCATCCCTCGCAGGTGCCAGTTCGGATCCGCCAACACACAGGCGAGAGGCGTCGTCGCCGACCCGTTGACTCGGGCCCTGCGCTGCCGGCGATTGCGTCGAGTCTGACGCGCGCGCTGTCGATCGCGTCCGCCGACCGGTCCCGGGTGGCGCACGTGCCGTTGCGGGGCCGGTCTACCCACCGGTGATCTCGAACCCGAGCGACGTCAGGCACATCGCGGCCATGTCGCCGGTGGCGTCGAACGGGGCGTGAGCGAAGCCGTCGTCGGCGTCGTGGTTGAAGTCGTCGACGGTGTAGGTGTCGTCGACAATGTCGTACTTGGTCAGGCATCTCACCGCAGCGTGTGCCGGGTCCAGTCCGTCAGGGTTGACCACCTGCATCCGGTACAGGCTCTCGATGACCATCACTGTGCCCTGGGCACAGACGTAGGTGTCGTTGAGGTATGCCTGGTCGTTCGTGACGTTCTGCGGCTGCCAGCGGTAGATGCCGTTGGACAACTTGACCGCGTCGATCGTGTACCCCTTGCGGCTGGTGCAGTCCAGGTAGCGCGCTACCGCCTCGGCGTAGTCCGCGTCGGAGATCGAGCCGCTCGCGATCGCGCGATCGAGGACGTCGCGCTCGAAGTCGGTGGTCACCGCGTCCCGCGCGAGCCGCAGCTCGTCGGCGAAGCTCGGCCCCGACGTGGGAACTGGAGCGCTTTGGGCGGATGCACATCCTGCAGTCGCCATGAGCAGTGCCAGGGCGAGCGCCCAGACGCCCTTGCGCTGACGTGCATGCACAGCATCCCCCTTGAGCTGGTAAGCAGAGTGGCCAGTGGTCCGCCGCTGACCTTCGACGTCAGCGCCGGACCACTGGCCCCTGGTTGGCGTTCAGTCAGCCGATGTCGCTGCTGACCTGGTAGTACGCCTCCCTCGACCCGACGCCGGCCGCGTGGGCCCACGTCGAACCCTGGTACCAGCCGGTGTCGAAGGAAGCGGAGCCGACGCGCGCGTATGAACGGGTCGAGCCGTGCGTGCAGGTTCCGTAGTCCACGCTCGCGTCCGCTGTGAACAGCGTGGTGCTCGCCTTGCCTGACCAGCAGGCCGCCGCCTGGGCCGGCGCACCGAGCCCCACCACCAGCAGCGGAACGGCGAGCAGACCCGCGAGCGCTCCTCCTATGACCTTCTTGCCCTTCATGTTCGATCCCCTCGTCGTACCGATGGGCTGCCTCGCCGCTGCCTCACGACGAGACGTCTCCCAACGTAGTTCGCTGACCATACGTATGTCTAGCGAAAGGCCGGAGACGTGGCGCCAACCACCGGATTGGCCCTATGAGGGCGGACCGGTGCGCAGTGCGGCGAGCAGTGTGACATCCTGCAGCGGTCGGCTCGTGGCCAAACCGTGGGCGACCTCATGCGCGCCCTGGATGAAGGCGAACCTGTCCAGGCCGCACTGCGCCGTGCGCTCGATGCCGACAGCTGGCTCGTACTCTGCGAAGCGCAGGTAGTCGAGCGCGAGAGCTCGCATCTGCTGTCCCGGGTGGTGCCGACGCCACAGGAAGCTGACCGCCTCGACGAGCAGCAGTCCCGGCAGGTGGTCGACCTCATGGTCGAAGAAGAACGGGTCGGCCACGTCGTAGCCCAGCCGTGTCACCGGCTGTCCCTCGGCACGGCTGTCGAGCACACGTTCGAGGTCCCGAGACAGGGACAGCGTCAACGGATCGGGAGCGTTGCGTCGAAGCGCTTGGAAGTAGCGCGGCGCGAGGACCCTCATCGATCCGCCAGCCGCTGCAACCTGCCCAGCTGCGCCGTCGAGCGTGAGGTCGAGCCGCATGCCGTCGAACACGCCGCGACGCCATGAGACGTCATCGATCGAGACGGTCGCCACCAGTTCGAGTGGCCCACTGTGCGGCATCGTCGCTGAGGACTCGGTTGCCCAGGTGTACCAGGCCGATTGCAGCGTGAAGGCCCAGTCGCGCGGAACCTGGTAGCCGAGGTGCGCGATCGCAATGCCGAGTTGACGGACCACCTCGACGCCGAGGACCTCGCTCAGGCGACCGTCCGGTACCGACAGCCTGCGGTGCCCGCGCGGAACCTGTGCCCCAGCGACCCACAGCGTCGGACCCAGCTGGCGAACGTCCGTCAACAGCACTTCGGCGTTCGCTCTACGGTGGACGAGGCGCCGGTCGACTAGGCGGTCGAAACTGACCTGAGCCACGCCAGCAGCATCGCTGGCGACTTGGAGCGTCGTCATGCGCCATACTCTACCGACCGAACGATCGATCAGTCAGCGAAACGAGAGGCGGATGCATGACCCAGCGCACCGAGCAACGCGAGCGGACTCGCGCCGCCATCCTGGACACGGCGGCCGCCCAGTTCGAGGAGCGGGGGTACCTCGGGGCGTCTATCAGGGACATCTCCGAAGCCCTGGGCCTGACGGTCGGGGCGATCTTCTTCCATTTCAAGACCAAGGAGAGCATCGCCACCGAGCTCATCGCGTCCTACTACGACGAGTGGGATGACCTCATCCGGGAAGCCAACCGCCGACCGAGCAGCGCGCTCGAAGCCCTCGTCTGGCTCTCGATGCGCGTCGCCGACCGGTACCAGCACGACATCCACATCCGAGCCGCGGTCAGGCTCATTCGCGACCACTCGGTGATCAGTGCCTCGTTGCCAACCCCGTACGTCGACTGGGTCAACGTCGCTACCGCGTTCCTACAGCGGGCTCAGAAGGACGGCGAGCTGGCCGAGCACGCGGCGCTCGACATCGACCAGCTGGCCTATCAGCTGGTCTGCACCTGGTTCGGAAACCAGCACATCTCCAACGACCTGACAGGGCGAGCCGACCTCAAGGAGCGCATCGGTCAGATGTGGACGGTCTATCTTCCGGTGCTCACCGGGCGCCCTGCCGACGACCTGCCCTTTGCTCCGATCGGCGTGAAGGCCGCAGGCGCGAGGTGAGCACCGGCGCCGTCGCGTTGGAGCTCTCCGGCGGAGGGCAGGCCCGACTGCCGACGCGCGAGCTCCGATGCCCGGTCGCGACGTGAGTCAAGGAGTCTCGTGAGCAGTGCAGCGCGGGTCCTACTGACCGGGTCGACGGGATTCGTCGGCTCGGCTGCACTCGCGGCGTTGCGGGAGGCCGGGGTGCCGCTCACCCGCCTGGTGCGCACCGAGACACCGGCCAACAGTGAGGAGCGCATCGTGCTCGGCGACCTTTCGGATCGCCGCGCACTTGTCCGCGCCTGCCGGGAAGCGACCGTGGTCGTTCACAGCGCGAGCTACGTCGGCCCCGACCCAGTTCTTCAACAGCAGGTCAATATCGACGGCACCCGCGCCCTCGTCGAGGTCGCCGGTGCTGCAGGGGTCACCCGCCTCGTGTACCTCAGCACCGCGGGAGTGTATGGATCCACCTGGCCGCCAGGCGCGCGGGAAGGGGACCTACGGCCGAACCCGGGCTCTGACTTGAGTCGCAGCCGGCTGGCCGCCGAGGAGATAGTGCTCGACGCGGACGGGATCGTGGTCCGTCCGAACCTCGTGCATGGGATCGGGGACCGCTGGTTCCTAGCACCGCTGCTGGCCGTCATGCGCCGCCATGAGGCTTGGATCGGAAGTGGTGACACGCTGCTGTCGGCAATCGGACGTATCGAGCTCGGCAAGGTGCTCGCGGCGCTGGCGTGCTCCTCGGCGCCTGCCGGGGTGTACCACGCGGCGGCGTCGAAACCGGCACGACTGCGCGAGCTCGTTGAGCCGATCTACGCGCACGCTGGTCTTGTACCGCCTACTCGACGCCTCACTCCTGAGGATGCGATCACTCAGTTGGCGTTGCAGGGCGTCGCCAAACGACAAGTCACGAAGGTCGCGACCGACAACTGGTTCGACACGACGAAGCTGTGGACCGCCCTCGCCACAAACCTCGTCTCCAGCACTGAAGCCAGCTTCGACAGCGACGCGATTGAGTGGTACGCAACGGCACTGAGTCCCTAGAGCCCAGCGGCCCATCGTGTCGAAACTTGTGGGCACCCCGATCCGCCCGGGCGAAGACCGGCTAGGTATGGCGTGCAGATTGACCAACCCGCCTGAACAACACGCCTGGCGGGAGCCTAGAGCAAGTCGCCGACATGCAGCAGAAAGTTCACCCAAGCCACTCCGGCTCCCGACAGGGCGGCGGCGAGCAGGGCTACGAGTACGCCGGTGCGGCCCCGAGCCGCGGTCTGGTAGTTGCCGGTCGAGGTGGACACGGCCCAGACGACGGCTGAGATGATCAGCGTCAGGACCGCCACGATCAGGGTCACGGTCAGCAGGGCGCCGACGATGCTGATGAGCGTGGCGCGGCCGTCGACGGCGTCGAAGTTCGGGTACACGTCCTGATCAGCCAGCCGCTTCGGGCCTGAGTTTGCGGGCATTGGCACCTCCAGAGGTGAGAAGGAGTCCGGGCAGTCACGCCGACAGATGTGCTCCAAATGGTCAACCGAGGTGTCCCCTCTTCTCGGAAGGCTCGGGTGGCTGTGGTTCATGCCGTACAGCGGGGGCCGCCAGCGGTGGGTGTGGTCAGGTGTTGCAGGTCGTGGTCGGCAAGCCAGGGTTCGGGGTCGATGGCGGAGGTGTCGGGTCCGCCGGGGTGTATCTCGAAGTGCAGGTGGGGTCCGGTGGAGTGTCCGGTGCTGCCGACGTCACCGATGTGTTGGCCGGCGATGACGTGGTCGCCGGCGTGGACGTGGATGCCGTTCGTGGTCATGTGCAGGTAGACCGACGCGACGGGCTGGGCGTCGATGGTGTGCTCCAGCACGATGCGACCGGTGCCGTCCTGGGTGAGGCCGGCCTGGAGGACCAGGCCGTCGGCCAGGGCGAGGATCGGTGTGCCGGCGGGGGCGGCCCAGTCGACGCCGGCGTGCAGCCGTCGTTGTCCGGTGAGCGGGTCGTCGCGCATCCCGTAACCGGAAGTGCGCACGTAGGTCCCCGCTGGCAGGGGGAACACCAGGCTGCCGGTCTCCGGCATCGGTGACTCGGAGCTGGTCGGACTTGGGCCGGGCGCCGTGGTGAGGGTGGCCAGGATGCTGGTGGCGGCCGGCTGGTAGGTCTGGTAGCGGTCGGGGAAGGCGGAGACCTCGACGGCTTGGGCCGCCTGACCGGGGGTCAGCTGCTGCCAGCCGGGGATGTCGAGCAGGCCGCGGGGACTGCCGGCGTTGGGGCCGGCGGGTCCGCCGTAGAACGCGCGGGCCTGGTACCCGGGGTCCATGAGCTGGGCGACGGTGCCCCACCCCGCGGCCGGGCGCATCTGGAACAGGCCGAGGGAGTCGTGGTCGGCCCCGTCCCCGTCGTTCGGGTAGGTCGCCGAGTCGGGGTAGGCGCTGGTGTTGGCCAGCTGTCGCAGCCGCGACTCGGTCAAGGCCGCCATCAGGGCGACGAGGATGCCGTCGTATCCGACCCCGGGGGTGCGGGCTCCGGTGTCGATGATGGTGGCGGCGTGGGTGAGCTGTTGGTGGTCCAGGCTGATCGTGGCGCCGGTGCCGGTGGTGACCTGCAGCGCGTCCGGCACCGCCAGCACGCCCAGCCCAGGGGTCAGGCAGGCACCCTGAGCGGTCAGGGCGGGGTTGGCCAGCGTGGCCGCCCCGAGCAGCCCGACCAGCGGGGCGAACATGATCAGCACGAGCCCGACGAGCAGCGTCTTCTTCATCTCGCACGCCGGCGGTCAGGGCAGGGGGTTGTTCAGCTGGGACAGCCGCAGCAGGGCGCAGTGCTCGCTGGCGGGTGGGCAGGACAAGAACACGGTGAAGGCGACCGGGTGCTCGGAGGTGACGGGCCGGTCGAACCAGACCCCGGCCCGATGCCGGGTGCCGGCGATGGTGTAGGCGATCAGGCCGTCGCGCAGGTGGCCGGCCGCCACCGCTTGCGGCCACTGGTCGGGCACGGCGACCTGCTGGATGCTCAGCCATTGCCGGGTGCGGTAGGCGGCCAGGTCCCGCCATGTCGTGGCCGACGGCAGGTAGTGGTCCAGGTCGTCGATCAGGCCGGGGGTCTCGATGCCCGAGGGGTCCGCGGCCGCCAGGAGCACCGCCCGCACGTCGGCGGGAGTCAGGGTGGTGAAGGTGTCCCAGGTGAACAGGGCGGCCGCGACGGCGCGCGCGAACTGCTCACCATCGGCGGTGATCGGCAACTGCGGAGGCGCGCTCGGGCCAGGTGCGGGCGTGCTCTTCTGACCAGTCGGCTGGCTCGATGCGATGACCATGGGGCTGTTGATCGGGTGCGGGGTGGGGCCGGCGAGCAGCCCGTAGACGCCGACGCCGGCCAGGACCAACAGCACCGCCCCAGCCACGACGGCGACCAGCAGGCCGCGCCGGTGCCGCACGGGGCTGAGGGTGGGGTCGGTCATGGTCGGCTCCTCCTGTCGGCTGGTCTGTCCACCCGACAGGTACGGGCGCGCCCCGCCGCACGGCTGGGTCAGGAGGCCACGGCGACCGGGCCGGGTGGGCGGGCGGCGCGGGCCGTGTCCAGGAAGCCGGTGGCGCCGGCCAGGTAGGACTCGACCAGGGCCCACTGGTCGGGGTCGGCGTAGCGGGCGAACTCGACCGGGTCGTACTGGTCCCACCAGCCGTGCTCGCGGCGCAGCAGGTCGACCAGCTTGCGGATCTGGTGGCGGGGACGGGCCAGCGGGTCGGCATCGGTCCACCCCGCCCGACCCGTGGTGCTGGCGGTGGCGTCCTGGCCCAGCTCGGTGATCCGGGTCAGGGCGCGGGTCGCCTCGGCCAGGGCGTCCTTGGCTGTGGGCTGGGCCTGCACCTGGGCCAGGGCGTCGGCGGCGGCGGCGCGGACCGGGTCGGGCTGGTCGGGGTCCTGCGCCTGGCCGGTCAGGGTGCTGACCGCTTGCAGGAGCTTGACGTGCAGGTAGCGGCCGTTGACCTTGCCGTCGGTGTTCAGCTCGAGCAGCGCCTCGGCGGCGGCCTGACGTACTTGGGGGTCTTGGGCGTCGTCGGCGGCGATCTGCTGCAGCTCGACGACGTGGTCGAGCATCCCGTGCGAGTCCCTGCCGGTGACCGCCCGGGCCGCCTGGACCCGGGTCTTGCCGCCGCCGGTCGTCGTGGGTGACGGTGGTGTCGAATCGACACCACCGTCACCACTGGGCTGGGGGTCGGGGGTGGGGGCGCCGAAGCGGGTGGCCTGCTGGCGGCGGGCGGCGTCCTCGGCGAGCAGCTCCTTCAGCTCGCCGTACAGCTGTGCTTGTTCGATCGGGGACAGCAGCTTGTGCAGGGTGTGCTCGTCCTGGATGGCCAGCACGGTAGACAGCCGGTCGGACACGCCGGTGACCACCCAGACCGGGGTGGTGCGCTGGCCGAGCTGGCGCAGCGCGGCCAGCCGCCGGTTGCCGGCGATGAGCACGTTGCCGGTGGTGATGGTGATCGGAGCCAGCAGGCCGACACGACGGATCGAGTTGGCCAGCTCGCTCAGGTCGCCCAGGTCGTGCCGGTAGGCGTGCCCGACGTGGATCTCGTCGATCGCATGCTCGAGGACCAGGTGGCCGTCGCGGCTCATGGGGTACCGGCCCGTTCCCGCCCGACCCGGGCGGCCTGCCGGGAGGCGTCGACCAGGTCCTGGTCGGTGAGCAGGTCGGCGGTGCTGTCGCCGAGCAGCGCCCGGGCCAGCAGGCCGAGGCGGCCGGGACGCCGGCGGCGGGCGGTGACGCCGACGACCAGCCGCACCAGCTGCGCCCACGCCTGGGGGCTGTAGCCGAGCCGCAGGGCTAGGGTCAGGTCGCCGGACACGACGTCCAGGGCGGACTGGTGGGAGGCCAGGCTGGAGATGCGATCGGCGATGTAGTCCACTGCCGGCGCCGTGGCGTGGGCGGGCCAGCCGGTCAGGACCAGGAAGACCGCGGTGGTGCGCACCACCTGCTCGGCGCCGTCGTCGTCCTGCTCGAGCTCGGGTCCGGTCAGTGGGGTCAGGTGGGGGTGCACGTCGTAGAAGTAGTCCTCGTAGTGCCCGGCACGGACCGGCTCGAACAGGGGTCGTCTGGTGGGGCGGCGGGCCTTGTCCTGGGAGGTCAGGTTCCGTTCGGCGTGCACCTCGGCGGCGATGCCGAGCGCGACGGCGCGGGTGACCACGGCCCACGGGTCGGTGGCCTTCAGGGTGGTGGGGGTGCGCATGGCGATGAACGCCTCGTAGCCGGCGTCGGCCGGGTCGCGATGCCAGGCCTTGGCGACCGGGGTGTACTTGGCGGTGGCGTAGGCCATCAGGTCGGCCGCGACCGGGCTGGTCGACCACGCATGGTGGGTGTTCAGGTCGGTCAGGACCTGGCGCAGCCCTTCGGGGGTGGTGAAGTCCAGGCCGCGGGCACCTGGCCCGGTCGGCTCATCGCAGTAGTGGTCCATGGCGACTCCCTTTGACGGTCGTGCGGCTAGCAGGCAGGTACGAAGCCCGCACCGCACGACGGCCATCTGAGGCCTGGCCGTCCGGGTGGGTGGCCGGGTTCAGGGCGTCAAGGAGCTCGCCACGGCGGGAGGGTGTCGTGGCTGGGGGTGGTGCCGCGTGGTCAGGCGGCGGGGATGAACCGGTGGGTTCTTGCGGTGCGGGGGCCGGGCGCACGCGTGGGGCGGGCGCTCGGGAGGGCTGAGGTCACCGGCTCACCGCCCGTCTCCCCGCGGCCGGTCGGCTGGCCGGGTTGGGGGACTCGTCCGGGTCGAGCTGGGTCTGGCGGCGGGCCAGGGCGGCGCGTAGCCGGGCCTGGCCGCCGTGCGCGGCGGCCGCCAGCAGTGCTCGGGTCGTGCGGTTGGCCTGGATGCCTTGCTGCAGCAGGGCGCCGCCGGCGCGGGCGGCCAGGTCGGTCGGCTGGACCCACTGCACGCCGGTCGTGTTCCGCTCGTGCGGGCCGCGGTCTCGATGCAGCGAGGGGTCGCGGTGGGTGGCCAAGGTCGCGGCGTGCTCGCCGCCAGTCGGGTTGCCGGTCCGGGGCGCCGGCTCGGCGGTGCGTGTCGGGTGCGGGGTCTGCTGGCTCATCGGGTGTCTCCTTGCGGCTGGCGGTCAGGTGCGTGCAGCCATCGGCTGACGGTCGTGGGGTGCACCCCCAGCTCGGCCGCGATCACCCGCTGCGAGGTGCCGGCGGCCGCCAGCGCGACAGCCCGCTGGCGTCGCTGCGGGTCCCGGCGACTCGCACCGCTGGGCCGCCGTGCCCGGCCAGCAGCCGGCAGGGTGCGGCTTTCGGGCTCGACCCGGCCGCTCGCCTGCGGCATGGCCGGGTGGAGGGTCGGGCCGGTGCGGGTCAGCTCGACGCTCAGGTGGGTCATGGCGACCAGGACCAGGGGCGGGATCGAGGCGACCAGGGCGGCGACCAGGGCCGGGACACGCTCGTCGGCAGCCACCACCGCGTGGGTGATGTTCGCCGCGACGGACACCCCGGCGCCGGCGCCCAGCAGCAGCCAGGCGAATCGGCGGGCCGGGGCGCCGGCCTGGCGCAGGGCGACCACCGAGACGGTGGCTTCGAGGATGACGCCGTCGACGATCAGCGGCCAGACCCACGCCTGCCGTTCGGGCACCCCGGCCAGGGTGGCCAGGTCGCGCAGGGTGGTGAACGACAGCCAGAACGCACCCATGGCCAGCAGCAGCGTCCCGGACACGCTGGTCGCCACGACGAACCGGGGCACCCCGATCCCTGGGCTGGCCGTCTGCTGTGGTTGGGGGTGGACGACGGGGGACAGCGTGGTCAAGCTCATCGCGACACCGCCGCAGGTCGGGGGGAGGCTGGAGGGCTTGGTGGGTCGGTGGGGAACAGGGCGGCGGCGCGGTGCGCGGAGCGGATGGTCGCGGTGATCTCGCTCGCGCCCAGGCCGATGGCCTGGGCGGACGGGGCGAGCAGCTCGTGGATGTCCGGCTCGGCCAGGCCGAGCTCGGCCAGCCGGCAGGCGGCCCAGAACAAGCTGGCGTTGCGGGTGCCTTCCTGGGCCCGGGCCAGCCAATCGGCCAGCTGCCGACTAGAGCGCACCGGGCTCGGGTCGCTCGGGGTGCCGACGCGGGTGGATGCGAGGGTGGGCCGGGGTGGGGTCAGCAGGTCACGGATCTGGTCGCCGTCGATCGGAGCGGGGTCGTGGCCCAGGCCGATGATCGTGTAGCCGGCCTCGACGTCGCCCTGGCGGACCCGGGAGGGTGGGGCCACGACGTACCCGCCGGCCCCGCGGAAGTCCACATGGTGTGTGCCGCGCGACCAGGACCGGCGCGGCTGGTCGGGGTCGGTGGGGTAGTACAGGTGCAGCCCACCGGACGGGGTGCGCACCGCCGCCAACCAGCCTCCGACCAGGCCGGCGCGTTGCAGCAGCTGCAAGGTGGGGTAGCCGGCCCCGGTGGCGTGCACGTCGATGTCGAGCACGTCCAACCCGGCGCCGGTCGCCAGCCCGATGTTCGCCTCCGGCAGCCAGGTCCACCACCGGTCGACCTGCCGGACGTCGGTGCTGGCGTCCTGGAACCCATGCGCGGTCGCCGGCCGCTTGCCACCCGGCAGGCACGGGAACACCGGCACGCCGGCACGCGCGTAGGCGCGTGCGGCCTCGACCCGCGGTGGGTCACTGACGCGCAGCCCGGCCAGGACCACAGCCAGTGCCTGCATCGCGCTCACCTCCCCACCACGGGCCACAAGGACGGCGACGTCCCATGGCCCCCTGCAGGTCAGGTGCGCGCACGTGTCGGCAACCCGTAACCCGCCTCGCCTCACGGTCCTGGGCTGGTCTGCGAGAGCCCCGACAGCAAGGGAAGCGGCGTGTCCTGACCGATCGGCCGACTGCTGAGGCAGACGTAGCCCTCCGTCAACAGATGCGCGGTTCTGCACCGAACATGCGCGAAATCGTCATGTGTCGCGCTGGCGCGCACCGACGGGTGGCGAGCCCTGTCGCCACCCTTCGGGCCGGCTGGGGAACATGGCGGCGTGAGACCGCGTCGTCGAGGCGCGGGGCGCCGGGCAGGTCAGTTCGTCGCGGGCGGACCGGGGTGTGCGGGGGAGGGGTGTGGGCCGTACAGCGGTCGCAGCAGGTCGCCGAGGTCGACCTCGAGGGCGACCGCCAGCCGGAACCAGGTCTCCAGGCTGCCGCGGGTGGCTGGCTTGTTCGGGTTGCGCCGCGAGCGTCCAGACTCCAGTGTCACGAGCGTGGCTCTGCCGACGCCGGCGCGGGCGGCCAGCTCGTCGTACGACCAGCCGCGACGATGGCGCAGCTGCGCCAGGTGCAGCCTCAGCGCGTCGAAGTCCGGCTCGTCGAGGTCTGGCACGTCACCAAGCGAATCGGTCGATGCGGTTGCCCGCGTGATGGCTAGCCATCACAATTATGGCTAGCCATCATGTTTCGGAGTCGGGTCGCTCGGCGGTCTGCCATATCGGCCGGGTCCGATCCGGGCAGTGCGGTGGCCTGATGGACATCACGGATGGCTCAGGGGCCGGTCGGGCCACGGGACACCCCCTCCTCGCGACCCGACCGGTCCCGGCACCACCGCCGGCCCGGCTCGGCGGGCTAGAGTCGCCGGCCCGGCTCGCCTCGGCCGCCCTGGCCGGGGGTCGGCTCGCCTGGGGTGAGGTCCTGCTCGCGGTGTGCGAGCAGGGTCCGCATGGCGGCGCCGGGCTGCAGCGCAGGCGCGCCCAGTGTGTCGAGGTCGGCACCCTCGCGTCCGGTGTCGGCGACCACGGCGTTGATCGCGACGATCACCCGGTCCGGGTGGCTGCCGGCGTCCAGCTGGTGCAGCAGGTTGGCGATCTTGTCCAGGCTCGCCGCATCGTGCTCGTCGACTCTGAACGCGGCCGAGGCCATCACCGTGTCGGCGACCGGGGCGTGGGCGACGACCAGCCGATACTGGCCGGTCCCATCCCGGCCGGTCGCCGAGTACAGGCCCGGGGCGAGCAGCTCGTGGGCCACCGAGGCCCAGCCCTCGTAGATCGGCACGCCGGTCGGGTCGTCCGGGTCGGGCACCGAGACCACTGGATCGCGACCGGCCAGGACCGCGGCGAGCTCGTAGCTCTGCTGGGAGCTGAGCAGACCAGCGGCCGAAACAGTCCTGCCGGGTTGGGCCACGGCCCGCAGCACCTGGACTGCCAGCAGGTCGGCCGGCACCCACTCCCGCGCGAACCGCGCCGGCAGATAGGGCGAACGGCCCCCGGCCCCGGCCAGCACGGTGCGCAGCGCCTGCTCACGGTCCTCGACAACCTGGTCGAACTGGGTCCGCCAGGCACGCAGGTCGGCGCCGTAGCGGACCTCGTCGATCTCTGCAGGGTAGCGGGGGGCGGCCGTGACCTGGTAGTCCTGCCGGTTCGGTCGCACTGGCAGCGGGAACCGTTCGAGCACGTCGACCACGTCGTCACGCAGGTTCTCGGTGCGCTCGAGCCGGTCCAGCAGCTCCGGCAGCCGCGAGGCGCGCAACCCCAGCGTCAAGCACTTCTCCCGCCACTGCTCCTGGGCGTCGGCCAAGCCGTCGGCATCCAGGCTGCCGTCGTCGCGAATGTAGGCGGCGGGGGACGGTTCGGGTGGGAACATCTCGGCGACCATCTCCGGGATCCCGGAGTCCTGCAAGGCCTCCCACCCGGGCAGCGGCGCCGCAACCGGCTGCCCCGGCGGGGCGCCGTCGGTCCAGGAATGGATCGCTCGACCTGCCGGGTCGGCGCGGTCGGGGTCTAGCCCGTCCGACAGCGTGCGGTCCAGGAAGGCGCGGGCGTCGCCCCAGGTCGCGCCGGTCACGTCGAACTCGACGTTCAAGCGATAGTGGCTGACCTGTGAGGCGTCGAGGGGTGGGGTGGTCGGCTCGGTCACGATCGTGGTCTCCTTCACTCGGCAGGGGTCGGCACGCCAGCCAGGTACGGTCCTCCCACGTCATGGCCCGCCGCGTGCCGGCCAGCAGCTCGCGCCGGGCTCGGTGCCACCTCGGGCTGCAGGGCCTGTTCTCGGGTGTGCAGCAGATCTGCTAGCAGCCGGCGCACCACGGTCTGGTGGGTGCCGTCGGTGCCGCCGGCCACCGGGATCTGGTGGAAGGAGAACGCCGGGTAGGCGGTCGCCGTCCGCAGCGCCTCGAGCCACCCGTCGACGTCCTCAGGCCACGTCCAGTCCGCCGGCGCCGGATGCTCGTCCAGGAAAGCGGCGGCCCCATCGAAGCCGGGACCCTCATGCAGCTGCTCGTACAGGGTCTCGGCCAGCATCCGCGCGAGCCTGACCGGGCTGCGATGCGCGATCACCGTCGGATCGTCGTCGCTCAGGTCCGACCAGACGATCACCGCCACCGACAGCTCGGGCGGCACGTACGCCGCCCGCAGCCCAGCCGCCGCTGCGCCCGTGCGGCCGGTGGCCTGGACCAGGTCGTTGACCCGCCCCAGCACCATCGAGGCCGTCGCGGGCGAGCGCACCAGCCGCAGGCTCGCCGCAACCTCGTCGAGCAGCCTCCCCTCCGGCGAGCCGGCCTCACCGGCTGGTCCCGGGACCGAAGTGGCGCTGGGGGTCGACATGGCAGGTCTCCTTCCGATCGGCGGCGACCAGGTCGAGGCGGTCGTGTGCGTCAGGTACGGGTCCACGCTCCCTGGGTCCGCCACCCAGCCGCGTGCATCGTGGGCGTACCGCGACGTCCTTGTACGACCGTCGTGGGGCCGGCTGCTGGCGGGCCGCTATCGGCATGCTGACCAGTAGCGTGCGTGTGTGGTGTGTGGTGTCCGAACCAGCCCAGCAGGCCGAAGCTGACGTGCTCGCCCTCGAGATCGGACGGATCGTCGTACGCGCAGTCTGGGTCGACGAGGTGTGCGCGGATCTCGCCGTGGAGTTCCAGCGAGCGATCGGGGCCGTCGACCGGACGGCGGTCACCGGCCAGAGCGGCGCGACGCTGGCAACCGCGCTGCGTCGGGCCGGCGCAGCGACCTGGGCAAGCGAGTACGCCGCGCTGTACCGGCGGCGCAATGAGGTCATCCATGGTCGGTGGTCAGCCGACGCCGACCACCGACAGGTTGTTCGCCCAGTACAGGGCGGCGCTCATGCTGGCGCGTTCGCCGTGACCACCTGGGACCGGGACTTCCTCCAACAGCTCGCACGCGACCTCGACGACCTGTTCGTCCGAGCCCGCCTCGAGCTGTTCACCCGCCGTGACATCGTGCACTGGCTGACCCCCGACCGGCCCTACCAGTAGCCGGCATCATTGCGGCGGCGCTACGACGGAAGCTGGTCCTGATCTGCGCGCCGCAGCAGCACCCCAGACCGTGTTCGCTCCCACCCGTACCCGGCGGCATCCCTGAACCCGACCCGCAGTAGCGCCGTGCCATCGGCCTCGTTGACAAGCCCGGGAGCCCAAGATGTGGCGGGCTGACCGGGGAGCAGAACCGGTAGTTCCCACTCCTGAGGCTTCGCCTCGCGCTCCGTCCATCGGTAGGCCACCACAACGTGAAAGACGGGCTGGTCCGAGGTGTTCTGGACGTGGATCGTGCGCTGGCAGCCCACGACGGGCGGCGGGCCGTCGGCGACCCGATCCCACGGCTCCTCATAGATCGACTCCCCGACCTCCCACGCAGCAACATGGGAAGCCTGCCGCCGCAGCTCCCAGGCTTCCCTGGCGCGGCGCTCTCCCGACGAGCGTCGCCACTCCAAGCCCGCCACAGCCAAGGCGACAACGACAGCCAGCGCGGTGAAGATCGCGCCGAACGCGTCCGACCAGGGCACACCCCACAGCGTCCGTACCGGTGTGGGGACCGGCGCGGCCGACCCCTCGAACGGCACCAGTCGGGACAGGGGCAGCAGCAGACCGCCGGTCGGCATGCCGCCAACCTAGCGGCAGCCCCGCATCCCCGGCCCCGCTCGTCCTTCGGCTCCGCCTGCGCGCCGGTGGTGCGGTGGTCGTGTGCTGGGGCGGCGGCTCGGTTCCACCGGCAATGGTGTGACCAAATGTCGAGTGCCCAACTCCTCTTGATCACGTGGACCGCCTGCGGGGTCCGCTGATGCGGTCGATGCGAGCGATGATCAGTGGGACGTAGTCGGGGTCCTTCTCGAATGCGATCACCCGGAACCCGGTCTGCACCGCCGCTTCCACCGTGGTCCCCGACCCTGCGAACGGCTCAAGGACCAGACCGCCTCGGGGCGTGATCAGGGTGACCAGCCAGCGCATCAGCCCGAGCGGCTTGACCGTGGCATGGGAACGGCCGAAGGCTCGGGGTCGCTCGGCCGGGGAGGCCTTGCCCTCGAACCGGAAGATCGGGAACCGCGCCGACAGCGGCCGGCTCTGCCAGGTCCCGGTCAGCAGGTCCAGCGCGTCGGCCTGCTGCTGGTCGAGCGCGACGTTGGTCGGCCAGCGTCCCTCACCGAACCGGGTCCCCTCGATGTTGAGCCCGCCGACCCCGTGCGTAAGCACGTTGGTCACCAGGCTGCCGTCCGGCGGTTTGCGGGCGACAATGATCGGTTCGAACGCCGGCCGCAGTCCCGTGCCCCACCCCTCCCACGCCTGCGCCTCACCGGTGACTGGCGTGCCCCGTGACGCAACGCTGCGCGTCGTGCCCAGCACGCCTGGCGAAGTCGAGAGCTGCACGATGCGGTCGTGTCGCGTCGCACCTGAGTGCTTGTCGATCGCGTGCGAGATGTCCATCGACTTGGGCATCCCAGCGGTGTGCAGCCACGCGATCTGGTCGCGAATCTCGAAGCCTGCATCCTCGACGCCACGCACCATGCGATGCCACGTGCGCGCACCGCCGAACGCAGCCAGATGCGCACCCGGCTTCAGCGCATGCAGCGCACCGTGCGCCCACGCGGCGCACCACGCCTCGAACACCTGGGCCCCGCTCATCGCACGCACGTCCAGCCCGTGCAGCGACTCGGCGAACCCCGCCGCGGCGTCCCAGGTATGCCCCGCGAAGCCCAGCCCGTACGGCGGATCGCTGACCAGAGCGTCGGCACCTGCCGCCGGAAGCCGGGGGAGCAGCTCCACCGCGTCCCCCTGGTACACAGTCACCCGTTCGTCCTGGTAGACCGGCGCCGGCAGGCGATCTTGCTCGTCGGGGACATCCTCGCCCATGTGGGCCTCCCGCTGTCGGGCCCACCTGTCGCCGACTGCGAGCGGTCGAGCCATCCAGCAGGTACGCGGTCGCCGGCGCCTCGCGTGCTGCTGCGGAACGGGTGCCCGAGCCGCCAGCGGCTGGGCGTGCCGATCGCCGGGCCCCTCGCCCGCGAGGGCCAGGCTGTTCCACACGATTGGCAATCGACGCCAGACGATGACGAATCGCATCTGATGCGATCCCGTCACCGGCGTTGGCCGCAGCCCCACGAGCCGCTTTCCCTGGGAATCTCAGCGAGCTGACGAGCCCGGATCGTTGCCCTGACCGCCGGGCGTCGGGCGCCGGCTCGAGCCATCCAGCCGTGACCGGGGCATTCTCCCGGCCATCGCATCCAATGCGATAATCTCGCATCAGATGCGATGCGCGCGGGAGGAGCGACGTGGCCGGTGACGAAGGCGCTCTGGCGGGCTCTGCCCGCTTGGTCCTCCTGGACGGGGTGGCGCTGCTGCGGCCCGACGAGCAGCTGTTCGAGGCGATGCTGGAGGGGTGGCGCAACCAGGGCCTGGCTCGGAATCTCGCCCGATCGACGGTGCGGGCGCGGGAGCGGCAGGTGCGCGCGTTCCAGTCGCACGCCGCGACATTCCCGTGGGAGTGGACGGTGTTGCACGCGGACGAGTGGTTCGCGGATCTGCGGGCGGTGCACCATTGCACGCGCTGGACGGTGCGCGGTTACCAGGTCGCGGTGCGCGGGTTCTGCGCGTTCGCGCTCGATCCGGCGTATGGCTGGGCCGAGGAGTGCATGCGGCGCTTCGGCACGCACCCGGTGCAGATCATCACCGATGTCAACTCCGCGCAGCACGTCGCGGATGTCGAGTCCGAGCCGGCGAAGCGACCGTTCACCCGACTCGAGCTGCAGGACCTGTTCGACTACGCCGACGAACAGGTCGAGGTGAAACGCTCCCAGGGCAAGAAGGGGTGGATGGCCGCGTTCCGCGACGCGACGACTTTCAAGACCGCCTACGCCTACGGCACGCGCCGCACCGAGACGCAGATGCTCGACGTGTCCGATTTCGGCCGCAATCCGGAGGCGCCGGAGTTCGGGCGGTTCGGGGCCGTGCATGTCCGGCATGGGAAGGCGAAACGTGCCTCGCCGCCGAAGCGGCGCACGGTGCTGACGGTCTGGCCCTGGGCGGTCGACATCCTTGAGCAGTGGTTCACCGAGGTGCGGCCGCTGTTCGACGCCGACGACAACCCCGCGGCATGGCCTTCCGAGCGGGCGCCTCGGGTGAGTGCGGCGCTGCTGGATCACCGGATGGCCGACTACCGGGAAGCGGTCGGCCTGGACCCGATCCTGGACTTCCACTCGCTGCGCCGCTCCTACGTCACGCATCTGATCGAGGACGGCTGGGACCCGAGGTTCGTGCAGGATCAGGTCGGGCACGAACACGCCTCGACTACGTCGATCTACACCGGGGTCTCCTCGGACTTCCGCGTTCGCACGCTGCGGCATGCGCTGGACCAGATCATCGCCGACGCGGTCGGCCCACAACAGGAGGAGTCGCGATGACCAGGCAGCGGCGGAAGGTGTCTTACGAGTGGCGGTTGCGGGAGGTGATGGCCGCCCACAAGATCTTCGCCACCACCGAGCTGGTCCCGCTCCTGGCCGAGCGCGGCATCGTGCTGTCCGCTTCACAGGTCCACCGCCTCGTGACCGCGACTCCCGAGCGGTTGTCGCTGCCGGTGCTCGCCGCGCTCTGCGACATCTTCGACGTCACCCCGGCCGAGCTGATCCCCACAGACGCGGTCAACGTCGGCGTCCGCAAGATCGCCGCCGGCGACCGGACCGCGAAGGCAACGGGCATCGGCGACCTGCGCCCGATCCGCGCCCGGATCGTCCGCCCCGGCGAGTGACCGCAGTCGATCCCGTCAGCGAGGTCTCCAGCTGCGCGCGCTGCGGTCGGCGCGTCCGCGATCGACGCGAGCAGCCCGGCGCGAGCGACGAGGTCGTGCTGGTCTACATGCGCCGCTGGCCGGACGGGTTGATCTGCTCCGGCTGCTTCGCCAAGGCGATGGAGACCTATGGGATCTGCGACGGCTGCAGCGCCGACCGGCTCCTGCCCGGCATCGGCCCCGATGGGCAGCGCTGGTGCACCGACTGCGCCGGCGGACTGGGTGACTTCACCTGCACCCGCTGCGGCCGCGAGGGATGGCGCGAGCACGCCGGCATCTGCGGCTGGTGCGTCTTGCAGGACCAGGTCCAGGAGATCCTGAACGACGGCACCGGCAGGATCCGGCTCGAGCTGATGCCCCTGGCCGCGCAGATCCTGAGCATGAAGCGCCCCCGCTCGGGCGTCCTCTGGCTCAGCCGCCTCGAACCACAGACCGTCCTGCGCGCGATCGCCCGCGGCGAGGTGCCGCTCACGCACGAAGGCCTCCACAGCCTCCCGCACCGCCGGTCCGCCGCCTACATCCGCGACCTCATGGTCACGGCCGGAATCCTCCCGCCCGTCGACAAATGGCTGTTCTCCTTCGAGCAATGGTGGCGCGGCTGGCTCGACGAGCTCCCGGACCCCGAGCAGCGCAAGATGTTCCGGCTCTTCATCACCTGGCACTACCTGCGCATCTTCCGGGCACGCATCGACGCGCGCGGCGAACTCGGCTACGCGGCCCCGTAGCTCGCCCGGCACCAGCTCCGCGCCGCCGCCAGATTCGTCGGCGACCTCGCCGGGCAGGGACGGAGCCTGGCCGACACCGCCCAGGCAGATCTCGACCGTCTCTTCGCCGAGGGCACGCCCCGGCTGCGCGACGCCCTCCAGCCGTTCCTACGCTGGGCGATGCACACCCGGCGCATGCCGAGACTCGAGCTCCCGCCCCACCTCCAGCGGCCCGTCGCCCTCCTGACTCAGCAGCACCGCATCGCGCTCATCCGCCAGGTCCACGACGGCGACGGCATGGAGCTGACCGACCCGGTGCTCGCGCTGCTCGTCCTCCTCTACGCCCAGCCCCTGACTCGCATCCAACAGCTCACCGTCGACGACATCGGCCTCGACGAGGACGGACATGTCCTCATCCGACTCGGCGACCCACCCACGCCGGTTCCCACGCCGTTTGACAAGATCATTCGCCCAGCACGTCGTCAGGCGACGGAACAAGACGACCGCGGCCAACGCGACCAGCCCGTGGTTGTTTTCCCGGGCGCGCGTCCGGGCGGCCGCTGCACACCACGTCCCTGCGTGACCGGCTTCGCAAGCTCGGCATCCCGAACCTCAGCAACCGCAGCCGCGCGCTCCGCGAACTGCTGCGGCAAGCCCCACCCATCATCGTCGCCGGGATGCTTGGCTACGGCCCCACCGGCAGCGAGAGAATCGCGAACGAGTACGGCATCGCCTGGCACCCCTACACACCGCTCGGCAAGCCGGCCCGGCACCCACCCCGGCTCAGCGAGTAAGGAACTCGTCACTCGAGTTCATGTCAGGGCGCCAGTTTCGTGCGGTGAATGTGCCCGTCGCGCGTGGCTTCGGCACTGACCGTTCGCGCCTGATTGCACCCGACCTCGTCTGCGAGCGGGTCTCGTCGGGGCGTCCGGTCACTATTTGCGTCGAGCCGCAACTATGTGCCACCATCTGCGGTGTTCGATGGTCCCAGCGCTCCGTGGAGGGGGTGGCTCGACGTGTCGTCTTCCGATCCGCATCCGAGTACCAGCCCCCGGAGTGCGCGGCGCTGACCCGCCGCTGACGTCCGGGGTGCGCCCGGCGGGTGCCAGCCCGCCACCTCCCACTCGTCGCCGCGCCGGCGTCCTTCGTGCGTGTCCGTACCGCTCGACCTTCCCCGCGCGCGCCCTGCCCGTCCCTGGGGGTCGTCGTGATGCCGTTGACCGATCGCCGCGCGCGCATCGAGCGCGTCGCCGGCTCCGTACCGGCGCGCGTGCGCTGGGTGCTCGGCGGGTTCGGCTGGGCCGACCTCGTGGTGGCGGCCGGGGTGCTCGTCGTCTTCTATGTCGCGATCCGTACCGGCGCGGGCGTGAACGTCCGGTTCAACCCGAGCCGGCCGTTGAACATCGACACCGACCCGGCCCGCCTGCCGTACTACGCCGCGCGCAGCCTGTTGCGGATGTTCGTCGCGCTGGCGGCGTCGATCGTGTTCACCTTCGTCTACGGGTATGCCGCGGCGCGCAGCCGGCGGCTGGAGAAGGTGCTGATCCCGGCGCTGGACATCCTGCAGTCGGTGCCGATCCTCGGGTTCCTGACGATCGCGGTCACCACGCTGGTGCGCCTGTTCCCGCACTCGCTGCTCGGCCTGGAGCTGGCCTCGGTGTTCGCGATCTTCACGTCCCAGGCGTGGAACATGACGTTCTCGTTCTACAACTCCCTGATCTCGCTGCCGCGGGAGCTGGACGAGCTGTCGCGCAACCTGCGGCTGACCCGGTGGATGCGGTTCTGGAAGATCGAGGTCCCGAGCGCGACGATCGGGCTGGTCTGGAACGGGATGCTGAGCTTCGGCGGTGGCTGGTTCTTCCTGGTCGCCTCCGAGGCCATCACCGTCGCCAACCACGACTACACGCTGCCCGGGGTGGGCGCGTTCGCCGGAGCGGCCATCGCCGAGGGCAACCTCGCCGGGGTGGGCTACGCGATCGTGACGATGGCGATCCTGGTGGTCGGCGTCAACTTCCTGTTCTGGCGGCCGCTGACGGCGTGGGCCGAGAAGTTCAAGCAGGAGCAGTCCGAGGCCGTCGACGTGCCCCGGTCCCTGGTGCTGGACCTGCTGCGCCGCTCGCACTGGTCCCGGCTGTTCGCGCCGGCCGGCCACGCGGCGGGCGAGCTGCTCGACCGCGCGGGCCGGGTCTTCGGCACCGACACCCGCCCCCTGACCGGCAGCCGAGCCCGGCGGCGCGTGGGGGACGTGGTGTTCACCCTCGTCGTCGTCGGCCTGATCGCCTGGGGCCTGGTCGGCCTGCTCCGCTTCCTCACCGGGACGGGGCAAGGGCTGGCGGTGTTCGTCGAGCCGCTGCTGCTGGGGCTGGCGACGTTGGCCCGGGTGGTCGTCGTCATCGTGGCGGCGACGCTGGTGTGGGTGCCGATCGGCGTGTGGATCGGCACCAGCCCGCGCCTGGCCCGCATCGCCCAGCCCGTGGTCCAGGTGTTGTCCAGCTTCCCCGCCAACTTCCTGTTCCCCCTGGTGACCTGGGTTCTGGTGCGCACGGGCCTCAGCCTGAACATCGGCGGGGCGTTCCTGATGTCGCTGGGCGCCCAGTGGTACATCCTGTTCAACGCGATCGCCGGGGCCCAGGCCATCCCGACCGACCTGCGGGAGGCGACGAACGACCTGGGCGTGCGCGGCTGGCAGCGATGGCGGCGGCTGATCCTGCCGGCGATCTTCCCGTACTACGTCACGGGCGCCATCACGGCCTCCGGCGGGGCCTGGAACGCGTCGATCGTCGCCGAGATCGTCACCTTCGGCGCCACCACGCTGACGGCGAGCGGGCTGGGCTCCTACATCGCCGACGCCACCGCCACCGGCGACTACCCGAGGATCCTCGCCGGCATCGCCGTGATGTCGCTGTACGTCGTCGGGCTCAACCGGCTGTTCTGGAGCCGGCTGTCGACCCTGGCCGAGACCCGCTACTCCCTGACCTGACCTCGCCTCATCCCCCGAGGAGCACGCCATGACCACCATCGCGGCCACCCGCGCACCCGGCGCAGCCCTGCTGGCGACCGAGCGCCTGAGCAAGTCGTACGCCGGCGCCGACGGCGAACTGCCCGTGCTGGCCGGCATCGACCTGACCATCCGCCAGGGAGAGATCGTCGCGCTGCTCGGCCGCTCCGGGTCGGGCAAGTCGACCCTGCTGCGCTGCCTGGCCGGCCTGATCCCGCCGTCGACCGGCACCGTCACCTACCACGGCACCGAGCTGACGGGCCCCAACCCCGGCACGGCGATGGTGTTCCAGACCTTCGCGCTGCTGCCCTGGCTGACCGTGCAGCAGAACGTCGAGCTCGGCCTCGAGGCCCGCGGCATCCCGCCGCGGCAGCGCACCGCGGCCGCCCTGCAGGCGATCGACCTCATCGGGTTGGACGGCTTCGAGTCCGCCTACCCCAAGGAGCTGTCCGGCGGCATGCGCCAGCGCGTCGGGTTCGCCCGCGCCCTGGTCGTCGAGCCCGACGTGCTGCTCATGGACGAGCCGTTCTCCGCCCTCGACGTGCTCACCGCCGAGAACCTGCGCGGCGAGCTCGTCGAGCTGTGGGACTCCGGCCAGTTCCCCACCCAGGCGATCGTGCTGGTCACCCACTCCATCGAGGAGGCCGTGCTGCTCGCCGACCGCATCCTCGTGCTCGACTCCCGGCCGGGAACCATCCGCACCGAGCTCGCCGTCACCCTGCCCCGGCCCCGGCTGCGCGACACCAAGGACTTCGAGGCCCTCGTCGACGCCGTCTACGCCGTCATGACCGGGCGCGAGCGCGGCACGACGACGCCGACCGCGGTCCCTCGCCGCACCCTGGCCAACACCCCGCTGCCGCCCGCCGGGGTCGACGGCCTGTCCGGCCTGGCCGAGATCCTCGCCCAGCACCCCGAACAGATCGACCTGGGCGACCTGGCCGACGAACTCGGCCTCGAGGTCAAGCACCTCCTGCCGCTCGTCGACGCGCTCGAGCTGCTCGGCTTCGCCACGGCCGACGCCCGCGGCGTCGTGCTGACCGACACCGGGGTGGAGTTCGCCGCGGCCGACGTGCAGACGTCCAAGCAGCTGTTCGCCGCCGCGTCGGACCACGTCCCTCTCGTGCGCACGATCGTCACCAGCCTGCACCGCACGCAGGACGGCACGCTGCGCGCCGGGTTCTTCCGCGACCTGCTCGCCCACGACTACACCGACGAGCAGATCGCCACCCAGCTCGGCGTCGCCACCGACTGGGGCCGCTACGCCGAGCTGTACTCCTACGACACGCTGTCCGAGGAGTACCAGCTCGACCCGGCCCAACGCGTCACGGCGCCGTAGGGAGGCAGGGCGGTCAGGCCTCCGCGACCCGGCGCCGTGCCGGGCCCAACGCGGGCGCCGGCAGCGGCGGCGTCCGGGTCGCCGGGGCCGACTGCTCCACCGGGCCCGCCTCGAGCCGCGCCGCCGTGACGACGACCTGCTCCACGAGCCGGCTCACGTGCTCGGACGCCAGCCGGTAGAAGATCCGGGTGCCGTCGCGCCGGCTGTCCACGACGCCGGACTCCCGCAGCCGCGCCAGGTGCTGGGAGACCGCCGCCACCTGGGCGCCGAGCCTCTCGGCCAGCCGCGAAACCGGCTGCTCGCCGTCCGCCAGCAACCAGACCAGCCGCAGCCGAGTCGGGTCCGCCAACGCCCGCAACAGGACCAGGGACGGCTCGAAGCCCGACGCCGAGACGTCCGCTACTTGCGCTTGCACGCAACAAAGCCTACCGTGCTCGCCGTCGCAGCAAGAAGACGGGCGGCACCGGGCAGCTGGCACGCCCTGGAGGCGAGGCCTCGCAGCTCGGGATGTTTGCGCCTGATGGGACCACGATGTCCTCGCTTGACCTCTTGGCGATACCGGCGGTCGCCGGGCTGATCGCCGCCGGCACGCTCGCACTGCGTGCCGGAGATCCCCACCGGCGCCGAACACCTCTTCCCTGGGCCTTTCCCCACCCTCGCGTTCGTCACTGGTGTCGACACCATCGCCCTCATCATCGCGGCAGCGATCCGCCACGACCCCGTCACGGCACCGCTACTGTTCCACACCGCTGTGTTGCTGACCTACGCCGTCCACCGACGCCTGCGATCTCTCGTCCACCTGCGCAAGTAGGACGCGTACCACCGGCATTCCCACCCGGGTCGACACCGCGCCACCATTCGGACGACCACATCCAGGAGGGGTGCTCCCGGGCGCCGCGGTGGGCGGCACCTCCGGCTTCGCGGCACCCTGGAACACGGCTTTGGCAGCACCTGACGCGGTGCGTAGGTCGACCGCGGAGCGGCGAGCTGTCGGCGTGGGCGAGGGACTGTGTTGATGACAGTCCGGCCGGCGCGCTCCGCCCGCAACCGACCTTCTAGTAGTGGCGCTAGAAGTTCCAGTCGTCGTCGTGGGTGTGTTCGGCCTTGCCGATGACGTAGGAGGAGCCAGAACCGGAGAAGAAGTCGTGGTTCTCGTCGGCCGAGGGGGCCAGGGCAGCGAGGATCTCGGGACTGACGGCGGTCTCCGCGGCGGTGAAGCGTGCGGGGTAGCCGAGGTTCATCAAGGCCTTGTTTGCGTTGTAGCGGACGAAGGCGGCGACATCGCCCATCAGGCCGACCGGCTCGTAGAGCTCGCCGGAGTAGGCGAGCTCGAGCTGGTAGAGCTCGTCGAGCAGCGCGGTGGCGAACTCGCGCATCTCGTCCTGCTCGGCCGGAGTGTGGACCTGCAGGCCGCGCTGGTACTTGTAGCCCGAGTAATAGCCGTGCACCGCCTTGTCCCGCAGGATCAGCCGGATCATGTCGGCGGTGTTGGTCATTGTGGCGTGCACCGAGAAGTACAGCGGCAGGTAGAACCCCGCGTACAGCAGCAGGGACGACAGCAGCGTGGAGGCGACCTTGCGCCGCAGCGGGTCGGTGCCGACGTAGTGGTGCAGCACCGTCTTGGCTCGGGCCTGCAGCAGGTCGTTGCCGACGGCCCACCGGTAGGCGTCGTCGATCTCCGCGGTGGAGGCCAGGGTGGTGAAGACCGAGGAATAGGAGCGGGCGTGCACCGCCTGCATGAAGGCGATGTTGGTGTAGACGGCCTCCTCGTGCTCGGTGCGGGCGTCCTGGATCTGGCTGACCTCCCCGACGGTGGCCTGCACGGTGTCCAGCAGGGTCAGCCCGGTGAACACGCGCATCGTCAGGGTCCGCTCGGTCGGGCTCAGCCGGCGCCAGGCGGGCAGGTCGTTGGACAACGGCACCTTCTCCGGCAGCCAGAAGTTCGCGGTGAGGCGGTTCCACACCTCGAGGTCCTTCTCGTCCTCGACCCGGTTCCAGTTGACCGGCCGCAGCCGGGCGAGCGGGTCGCGGCGGTAGGCCGGCGGGGTGACGGAGACCTCCGTCAGCGGGCGGGGCGATGTCGTCGTAGTCATGGTGGGCTGGTCCTTCGTCTCGTGGGGTTGTACTCCTGGGAGGTCGACTGCGACGTCCTGCCGGCCTCGATCGCGCTTAGGCGGTGGCGAGTCTGGCTTGGGCCGCCCAGAACCGGGCGAGCCCCTCGCTGACATGCGCGACGTCGCGGTCGGTGCCGAGCAGCTCGAAGCGGTACAGCTCGGGCACGTGGCACTTGGCGGAGATCACCGGGCCGGCCAGGCAGTAGGACGCGCCGAAGTTCGTGTTGCCGGCGGCGATGACCCCGCGCAGCAGACCCCGGTTGGCGGGTTCGTTGAGGAAGCCGATCACCTGCTTAGGCACCGCCCCGGACCGCTCCCCGCCGCCGTAGGTCGGCACGACGAGCACGAACGGGCGCGCGACGCAGATCGCCCCTTCGACGCGGGGTCGCAGTGGGATTCGCACTGCCGGCCGGTCGAGCCGCTCCACGAAGCGACGGGTGTTCTCCGAAGCGCTGGAGAAGAACACCAGGTCCGCCGACTCTTGCACGTCCAGGAGCCGGGCCGGCACCGGCGGGGATTCGACGAGGTTGGTGATGCTCGGCACGAGCAGTCCCTCCTATCGTCCGGCGGACCGTCCACACAGGATGTCGCGGTCAAGTCACCGCCCGACTACTAGATCTAGTAGTACCGCGCGAGAGCGACCGCAGTATGCAGACACGCCACAGAGAGTTCGGCTAACCGAACTTTCGCTTTGGACGTCCCCCGTCGAGGGCCTGGGCGAAGAGCCAGAGTGACGCTGTCGCCCCGCGCCATGTCGTTCTCAGTCAGGCTTGTCATGGCGGGCCTGGTCGAGCCGTGGCGGGCGGGCGCGAGGCTCGCCGCCCGCGGCGGCGCGAGCGGGGTGCGCGTCGGCCGTAGCGCTCGTCGCGCTCGTGCTGGCGGTCGGCGCCGGAGCGGCCAGCATCGCGCTGCACGGGGCATCCCCGGTGACCGAGGACTTCTACGCCGCCCCGTGCGAGGTCCCCGCCAGCCGGGTCGCCTGGTGCGGTCCGCGCCGTTCCTCCCGCTCGTTGCCGTGGGCGGCCGCCGTGTCGATGTGCCGGTAGCCGACCGCCAGTGCGGTCTCGGCCGCGGCGGTGGTCTCCGCCGGTGGGCTCTGGAAGACGCCGAGTCCCAGGGCGGGCATGACGACGCCGTTGTTCAGCGTCACGGTGGGCTGAGTCACGACTGCTCCTGTTCAGGCATGGTCGGCCGGGACGATCTGGATGGTGACGTCGCGCACGGCGGTGCCGACGATGCCCGCGACGATCGAGGGGTAGCGGGCGTACTTCTCCCCGTAGGCGGCGTCGATCACGTCCTGAGGCCCCGCCGCCGCATGGACGAAGACGACGTCGCGCTCGAGGCCACCGGCACGGATCCGCCCGGTTCCGCGTGCCAGGGCGCGCCGGTACCAGCCGTTGTCGGCGCGCGTACGCCGAGCGTGCGTAGAGACCGCCCTCGGCCACGACCGCCCAGATGGTGACCTCGGGGCTCAGCGTGCCATCCGTCCGGCGGGAGGCGATGGCCAGCTCCTCGGCCCGGCCGATCCGGTCGAGCTCGTCCTGGGTCCACGTACGCGTACTCGTCACGGCCGCACCATGACCTTCAGCGCCGTGCGGTCGTTCATCGCCGCGTACCCGGCCGGGGTCGCCTCCAGGCCGACCTCGCGGTCGAAGACCCTGCCGGGCCGGACCGTGACATCGGGCACCCTCTCGACCGCGCGGATCGACGTAGGTTCACGTCCATGAGTCACGTCGACGACGTGCGCGAGTTTCTCTTCAGCCGCTGCGCTCGCCTGCCCCCCGAGCAGGCCGGCCTGAGGTCGAACAGGTACTCCTGCTCGACCTTGTCGAATTGAAGCGTGCGGGCGAGTGATTCCAGGACGGAGTCGAAGGCGCCGGACAGGCTGCCCCGTTCCATGCGCCCGTAGTAGTCGACGCCGACCCCGGCGAGCAGGGCGACCTCCTCGCGACGCAGACCGCTCACGCGCCGGCGGCCGCCGTACGCAGGCAGGGGTCGAGGTAGACGAAGCGGGCACCGTTGGCCGGGTGCGGCTGGTGGTCGAGCATCGGGGCGTGCAGAGCACGGGCCATCTGGTTGGTGGCCAGGAAGTCGTGCCGGTTGTTGCGCACCCAGGCGGGCGCATCCGTGATCGCGTCCAGCACCTGCTGGACCACCCGGCCGCAGCCTCGGTGAAGCGGCTGCGGCGCGGCGGCCCGGGGTCGAAGACCGTCTCACTTCCGATTCCCGCGGCTCTTGCAGATCAACCCGCGCCTTTGGCAAACGTTCTCGGACTGACACCGTACCGGCCGCGGAAGGCTCGACTTGCCGAAGGGCGGCTGTCCCAACCGACGGCTTGGCTTGCCTCGGCCACCGAAGTCTGAGTGGTGGCTAGGATTTGAGCCATTGTCTCGACTCGTACCAGTCGTAGGTAGGCGGCCGGGCTAACACCAAGCTCATTGTGGAACAGGCGGCGCAGTTGCGACTCCGACAGGCCCACGGCGGTAGCCAACTCGTGGACCGTCCAGTGGTGAGCCAATCGGGCGCGCAGTAGGTCAATTGCAGCAATCACCTCCCGGCGCGCCATTCTAGTGGTACCGGCTTCCGCACTGGCGCCGTGCGGGGGACCAGCAACGACCTGCAGCACTTCGGCAACGCGTGCCGCGATGGCGAACTCGTTGCCCCGACACCGGTGGAACTGTGCCAGCCATCTCAGCGTCGGGACCAGTTCGAGCATCCGGTGCTCCCCAATGCCGATCACTCCCGGACGATGATCGCCGCGAAGGGCGTCCCGCAGCATGTGGGTTAGCGGATGAGCAAACGGCATCCACGTCAGCTGAGCGCTTAAGAACTCCTTGAGCACATGCATCGTCACGGCCTGAACTGGCTCGCCGGGAGTGAGCCACACTTCTGTCTCTCCCGGAATTGTGACGACATCTCCAGCGCGAAGGTCAATCTCAGCTGTGGTGAGCCGTATGCGTGTCCACCCGGAGGTGATGAAGGCCACGACGACGTCTGCGGTCTCGACCGGCCCCATAGCCGACGTGAGGTGGCTCTCGCGTATGGTGATCGGTGCGACCCCGAGGAGGCTTCGCGTCCTAATTGTGCCGTCGTGGTGGTGATCTGCCGAGTGCGATGCGGGGCTGGCTTGGGAGAGCGGCGAGTGCGTCAAGGTGCCGTGCCCAAGGCGCCGCTACTTGGTGCCCAAGAGCTTGGCCATGAGGTCGATCTCGGCGGTCTGGTCGATGATGATCTTGTGGGCGAGTGCCGTGGCTGCGGCGTTCTGGCCGGCATCGACTTCGGCTTCGGCCATGTCTACGGCGCCCTGGTGATGGACGGTCATCAGCTGCAGGAAGAGACGGTCGAAGTCCGCCCCGGAGGCGCTCTGCAACTGGGTCATGGACTGGTCGCTGGCCATGCCGCCCGCGCCGGACTCGCTCATCGCGCCGTGGTCCATGCCGGGCATCGCGCCGCCGGTGGGCAGGGGGGAGGCGTCCCACTCGGTCAGCCAGCCGGTCATGGTGTCGATCTCGGGTTGCTGGGCCGCCTCGATGTTCGCGGCGAGCTCGCGCACGTCCGAGCTGGCGGCGCGGTCGGCCGCCAGCCGGGCCATGTCGAGGGCGCCTTGGTGGTGCACGATCATCATCTGAGCGAACTGCACGTCGGCCTGGTTGGCTGCGCCGACCGTGGCGGCCGGGCTGGGAGCCTGCTCGGTGGAGGTCGCCGTCGGGCCAGGGGCCGCAGGCTCGGAGCCGGTGGCGGAGCAGCCGGCCAGGGCGAGCCCGGCAGCCAGGAGCGAGGCGGTCAGGGCGGCGGTGTGTCGGTTGCGCAACAGGATCTCCTCGGGGTTGATCTGGCGCCCCACGTTCCGGGACGTTGGTCCCACCTTCCGGGGTGGTCGATTGCGGTCCGACTGAGATGTGGTCAAGCCTCAGTGAAGGTCGATGCCGTCGGCGCGTGTCCTGGCGATGTGGTGGGTTTGTCGTGGCGGGCGTACAGGCGGCCGTGCGCGATGATCGCCGTGCCGGCGAGGATGCTGGCCAGCGCCCACAGTTGCGGCTGGGTCAGCCCGAACAGTGCGGGGGTGTTGATCCGCAGGAACTCCACGAGGAACCGGGAAAGACCAGACAGGATCAGGTAGGCCCCGAGCATCTCCAATGGTGGGCGGGTGCGTCGCTGCAGCCCCCACAGGATGGCGGCGATGAGCATGGCGGCGAACACCTCGTACAGCGGGGTGGGGTGCACCCGCACGTCGGTGGCGACCATGCCGTTGGGGAACGCCTGGCCCCAGGGCAGGGTGGTGGGCTTTCCGTAGGTGCCGTCGCCGGACAGCCAGCAGCCGATGCGTCCGACGCCGTAGGCCAGGGTCAGGGGGATGGCGGCGGCGTCGATGACGAAGGCGGCGGGTAGCTGGCGGCGGCGGATGATGATCAGGAACGTGGCGATGCCGCCGATCAGTCCGCCGTACCAGGTGAAGCCAGACCCGCCGAGGTGGTGCAGGCTGATCTCGTCGGTGTGCTCGAGCAGGAAGTAGATCTTGGCGCCGACGAAGCCCCAGATCGTCGCCCACATCACCAGGGAGTAGGCGTCGTCCGTCTTCAGCCCGCGCCGCTGGAAGGCGCGGCCGAGGAGCCATGCGGCGAGCAGTGCGGCGGCGGCCTTGCTGACGCCGTAGGACTGGACGTCGAAGCCGAAGATGGAGAACAGGACCGGTCGCATGTGGTGGTTCCTCTCCGGCGGCCGGCCCGGTGTGGGTCAGGCCGCCTGGGTGGGGGGCTCAGGGCTGTGGTGGGCGGGCTGCGCGGTGTCGTCGTGGACGGCGACCAGCACCGCTGGGGTGCCGTGCTGGCAGGTGCACTCGCCGGTGCAGGTGTGGTCGGACTGCTCTTCGTGGCGGCAGCATCCGGGCATGACGGTTCCTCCAAAGGTCGGGTGGTGGTGGGCTACTGGCCGAGCTTGCCCTTGACGAGGTTGAGCAGGTCCTTGGGGTCGATCCACATCGAGGGGTAGTCGGCCTTCCAGATCTGGTTGCCGTCAGCGTCGATGAGGACGAAGCCGTGGCCCGGTAGGCCGGCGTGCATGCCAGTGCCCAGGACGTCATACTCCTTGGACACGGTGCCGTCGTCGAGCAGGTAGGCGGCCTTGCCGCCGAGACGTTGCCGGTCGGCGTTGATCTGCTCGGCGGTGTTCATCACGATCGGCAGCTCGGTGATGCCCGCGGCGGCGAACCCGGGTTCGGCTTCGATCTTGGCCTGTTGCACGATGCAGGCGTCGCAGCCGGCGCCTTCGGAGAAGTAGAGCAGAACGGGACCGCCGCGCAGGGCGGACAGGGTGTGGCTGGCGCCGTCGGAGTCGGTGAGCGTGAAGTCCGGGGCGATCCGGCTGGCAGTGTCCTGTGTCGGACGAGAGCTCAGCAGGGCGTAGGTGACTAGTCCGGCGACAACCAGGAGGGCAACGGCCCAGATGCCGCCGACGAGCAGGCGACGGCGACGGTTGACTGCGCCCTGCTTGGCCTGCACCTGGTGGAGGATCTCCTGGCGCTCCTTGGCGCGTTTGGTGGCCGATCCGGAGGTCATGACTGGTTCCTCGATGCGGGGGCGGGTGATGTGTGGCAGGACGGAGTGTCGGCGCCGTCCTGGAGGGAGGGGTGACCCTCGACGGGCGCGAGCTCGTCAGAGGTGGTGCCCGCGGGGCCGTCGCCAGAGGGGGCGCCGGCGCCGACCCCGCGGCGTCTTCCGGTCAGAGTGGCCGCGACCAGCGCGCCGACCACGAGGAACAGCAGGAGGGCCTGCAGCACCTCGGGCACTGGTGAGGCCCAGTCCTGGATGCGCAGGAAGGCGGTGGTCAGTCGGTCGGAGATCCAGGTCTGGGCGGCCGACCCCCGCGACATGTCCTTCTGGTTGGCCAACGCGATGACCGCGATGCCCATGGCGGCGAATCCGACTGCAACCACGAGGTTGACGGTGTTGGTCACCAGGACCCGGCCGGCCAGACGCAGGCGCACCAGCCTGGCGCGCCAGAACCGGCGCTCGTTGAGCTTGGCCTTGTCCCAGACCAGGGCCATCACGAACAGCGGGAACACCATGCCGAACACGTAGGCCAGGCCGAGCACGACCCCGCCGGCCGGGGAGGCCGACAACGCGGACAAGGTCATGACGCCGATCAGCACCGGGGCGCAGCAGGAGGAGGCGATCCCGGAGAACACGCCGAGGGCGAAGAAGCTCGCCGTGTCCGCGCGAGACGTGTCCGGTGCTCGGACGAAGGACGGCAGCGACCACATCCGACCCGAGACCGCGAGGATCGCCAGCGCGATCATCAGGGCGCCACCGGAGTAGTACAGCGGGGCGTGGTAGCGGGCGATCGCCCCGGACAGCACGCTGGCTCCGAGTGTCAACGGCACGAGCACCAGGGCCAGGCCGGCGGCGAAGACAAACGTCAGCGGCAGCAGCCGCCAGCGTCGGTTCTTCACCGCCGCCGCCAGGTAGCTGGGTGCGAGGAAGACGATGCAGCAGGGCGCGAACAGCGCCACACCGCCGGCGAGGAACGCGGCCACGACACTGCCGGTAGTCAGCAGGTCGCCGCCGACCGGAGCGGCGAGCAGCTCAGCGACCATCGGGGCCTACCGCCGTGAGCCGCGCGCCGCGGTCCGTCAGCAGCTTGATCAGCTTCTTGCGCGGCAGTCGCCCGGCGCTGAAGTAGGCCCCATCGACCAGCACGAGCGGGTTGAGAGCGGGTCGGTGGGCTGCGATGAGCCGCAGGCCCTCGGGCGTCTCCGCCGGCACACGGTCGACCTCGAACGCGAACGACGAGGCGAGCTCGGTCAGTGCCTCGTCCGCGTCCTCGCAGAAGTGGCATGCCGGGGCCGGCACCAGCGTGATCCGGACCGTGCCCGGGGAGGTTGAACTCACCATGTCTCCGATCTGCCTGGGCGCGGACCTGGCAGACGTGACAGACCGGCACCACGATCGATCGTCGGGCCACAGCCCTGCGCTGCCGGTGTCGTTTCCATCAAGGTTCGATGAAGTCGCGGCTCACCGGGCCCGCGGTGATGCCATTTGGTGGGGGCCGGTGCTCACACTGGCGACATGGACGCCCCGACATCCCCCCTTCGACGGGCGCTCGTCGTTGATGACGAGCAGCCCCTGGCGCGGCTGATCGCCGGCTACCTGGAGCGTGAGGGCTTCGAGGTCGCCCTGGCGTTCGACGGCCCCAGCGCGGTGGCGCTGGCCCGCGAGCACGACCCGGAGGTGATCGTGCTCGACCTGGGCCTGCCCGGCCTAGACGGTGTGGAGGTGTGCCGGCAGGTGCGCACGTTCTCCGACGCCTATGTCGTCATGCTGACCGCCCGCAGCGAGGAGGTCGACACCCTCATCGGGTTGTCGGTCGGCGCGGACGACTACATGACCAAGCCGTTTCGGCCGCGTGAGCTCGTCGCCCGCATCAACGCCCTGCTGCGCCGACCCCGACGGGCCGTTGCGGAGCCGCCCGCGGTGGTCGACGCGCCCGCGATGTCGTTCGGAGAGCTCCGGATTGACCCGGTCGGTCGGGAGGTCTTCCTCGGCGACGATCTGGTTCCGTTGACCCGCACCGAGTTCGACTTGTTGGCGACCTTGGCGGCCAACCCGCAGCGGGCGTTCAGCCGCCGCGCCCTGATCGCCGCGGTGTGGGGCGATGAGTGGGTGGGTGACGAGCACCTGGTCGACGTGCACCTGCTGCACGTGCGCCGCAAGCTGGCCGACACCACGACCGAGCAGCGTTTCATCCGCACGGTGCGTGGGGTGGGCTACCGGATGGGTGCCGGCGGATGAGCCGGTTGGCGCACGCTGGGATCGCGGCCCGGCTCATGGCCGCCATGGCGCTGGTCATGGTGGCGGCGGCGTTGGCAGCCTGGCTGGTGGCCGGTGCGATCGGGCCAGGGCTGTTCCACCGCCACATGGCCGAGGCCGAAGGTTCACCGGGCACCGTCGTCGAGCATGCCGAATCGGCGTTCGCCTCTGCCAGCGCCCTGACGCTGGCTGTGGCGCTGACCGCGGCCGTCCTGACGGCGTTGATCGTCTCCGTGGTGCTTGCCCGGCGGATCGGGGCCTCGCTGGGCAGCCTGTCGGGTGCGGCCGGTGAGGTGGCCGCAGGTCGGTTCGAGGTGCGGTTGGCCCAGCCACGCGTCGGAGCCGAGTTCGACGACCTTGCCGACGCGTTCAACACCATGGCGGCCCGGCTGCACCAGGACGAACAGCTGCGCCGCCGGCTCATGGCCGACGTCGCCCACGAGCTGCGCACCCCGGTGGCGACGATCTCGGCCTACGTCGACGCCCTGGAGGACGGCGTGCAGGAACTGACCCCGACCACGATCGACGTGCTACGGACCCAGGCGTCGCGGCTGACCAGACTCGCCGCCGACCTGGCCGCGGTCACCAAGGCGGAGAGCGGAGCCTTGGAGCTCAACGTGCAGACCGTGGCGCCGGCCGACCTGGTGGCGACCGCGATCTCGGCCGCGACGGTCCCTGCCGAGCAGGCCGGCGTCGACCTGGTGGTCCAGACCGAGACCGCCCTGCCGCAGATCCGGGTGGACCGCGACCGGTTCGCCCAGGTCTTGGGCAACCTGCTGGACAACGCGATCCGACACACCCCGACCGGCGGGCACATCACGGTGCACGCACAGGCCTCAGCATCGGGGGTGCGGTTCACCGTGACCGACACCGGCGAGGGCATCGGCCCCGAGCACTTGCCGCACGTCTTCGAACGCTTCTACCGGGTCGACACCGCCCGCGACCGCAGCCACGGCGGCTCAGGCATCGGCCTGGCGATCGTCAAGGCCCTCGTCACCGCACACGGCGGCACCGTCGTAGCCCACAGCGACGGACTGGGCCATGGATCCAGCTTCGTCGTCGACCTTCCCACCACCTGAGGGTGATGGGAAGGTCGACGACCACGCGCAGGTCGAGCAGCCTCACGGGACGCTCGAGGCGTGGTGTGTGACGAATTCATGCCCTTCTGACCAGGACCCGTCGTCCGCCAATGACCGCCGGTGACCTGCCCCAGATACGGCGCCTCGACACACGCTCGACAGGTCGCTTCAGGGCGCTGACCTGCCCACGGGTCAGGCAATGCGCAACACGACGGGCGGTCACCGCCGGGCCGTCGTTGGGCACCTCACGGGGAACCTTACCGCCGGCTGCAAGGCTCTGGCTCCGCAGCAGAACCGACCCCACACGCCCCATGCAGATCCGGGGACGGGTCTTCAGCAAGCCTTCATGGTCTGCAACCTGGAAGTTGATCCACGGGCACGCACCCTAGATCGCGAGTGGTTCCTCACGCCGCTCACCCGCGGCGAGGAGGGCTCGATGGGCCGGGGCGGTCACCGAAGCGACCGGCAACGGCAAGCTGTGTGACCCGGGTCCCACGCCCTCGGCGCTGTGCGCAACGGATCACCTACCCGCATTCGGCCTTCGATGCCCGCCTTGTCGCGGCAGCCACGACCTGACCGCCTGCCGACCGCATCACCAGCTGGCCGGTTGGCCGGGCGCGACGAAAGGAACCGCGGTGAGGCACCAGTTCACCCACGTGGGAATCGCTCAGGGCGCCCATGCCTACTGCACGTCTGGGCACCGTCCGGTGCCTCTCGGCGCCTGCGCGTCTGTCGCGTCGCATGGCCAGTCGCCCCACGAGATCGATGAGCGCGCCCGGTGAGCAACGATGCCGCCGTCCACCACGTCGACGGGGACGCCCCTTCTGGCGGGTCCGGCGAACACGTCGCCGCGCACGCCAGAACACGTGCCGTTCGACGTCGTAGCCGGACCGGATCGCGGGTGGGTCTGTCCGTGCTGCTGGTTGTGGTGCCGTTGGCGCTTGCTTCGGTGATCGGCATCGCGGTGACCTGGCCACCGGCGGCCAGCCAGGCTGCCTCCAGCGCCGGCTTGGTCGACACCGGGGTGCAGTTTTTCCGGGCCACCGTCACCGCTGCCGTCGAGACGACGTGTCAGGGCACGCAGGAGAACGTGCAGCCGGACGGCACCGTCCCGCAGACCGTGCCGTGCCTGCGGGTCCAGGCACGCGTCAGCGAGGGTCCTTGGGCCGGCAAACAGGTCACGGTCTATCCCACCGTCGGCACCGTGAACCGAGCCGTTCGCCAAGGCGCCCCGGTCGTCGTGGAGCACTATCCGGCGACCGACGGCGCAGAGGACATCTGGGCCTTTGCCGACGTCGAACGCACTGTGCCCCTGGCGAGCCTGGCGCTGGCGTTCCTGCTGGTGACCGCACTCGTGGCGGGCTGGCGTGGGATGCGGGCGCTGATCGGCCTGGTGCTGGCGATGGTGCTGCTGTGGATCTATCTGCTGCCCGGCCTGATCGCCGGTGAGAACGCCCTCCTTCTGACGTTGTCGGCGTCCGTAGCGATCATGACGGTGGTCGGCTACCTCACACACGGCCTGTCGCTGCGCACCTCCACCGCGCTGCTGGGCACCTTTGTCGGACTGGCGCTCATCGCTGGTCTCGGGGCCCTCGGCGCGTGGACGGCCAGCCTGAACCCCATCACCGGGCAGGAGGACTACCAGCTGGCCGCCCTGCTGGGCGACCACGGTCTGACCGCACTGCGCGCCATCTTCCTGGCCGGGGTCGTCCTGGCCGGCCTGGGCGTGCTCAACGACGTCACCATCACCCAGGTCTCCGCGGTCTGGGAACTGCGCACCGCCAACCCTGCCGCCACCTGGCAGGATCTGTTCGCCGGCGGCATGCGCATCGGACGCGACCACGTCGCCTCCACCATCTACACGATCGCCTTCGCCTACGTCGGAGCCTCCCTGCCTGTCCTGCTGACTCTCCAGTTGTATGGCCTGCCACTGATGCGCACGCTGACCGGAGGAGTTTTCGCCCAAGAGATCGTGCGCACCCTGGCCGGGTCCATCGGCCTGGTGCTGGCCATCCCGCTGACCACCGCCGTGGCGGCGATCATCGCGCTCCGCTCCGAACCGGCCACGCTGCGCATCCGCGGCGGGCACAGCCACCCCGCCCCGATCTGAGGCCCCGAAGGCCAAGAACCTCGCATCGCACAGCAGCCGCGTTACCCGCCGCGAGGCCTGCCGACAGGCGGCTGGCGCACCCCGGGGTACTCCGGGTAGTGCTACGCCCAAGAAGCCCTTTCACGGCGATGTCGTCAACGGCTGGGGTGACGGCAACGGTTCGGCTGGCAGGGCCATGGTGGTGGACCGGATCGGGCCGACCGGGGCGAGATCCACCCGCGGGCTTCCTCCTGGACATCGTGCAACCTGGCCGGTGCTGCGGTTCGTGAAGGCCCACGCATCGCCGGTGGTCTGCCAACCGGGGCGGGCGATCTTCAGCAAGCCTTCATCGTGCGCGACCCGGAAATTGATCGGGGACGCCGACCCTGAGGGGTGAGCGGTTCATCCGGCGCCGCTCACTCCGCGGCGAGGAGGGCTCGATGGGCCTGTGGTGCGGCCAGATGAGCGCCGGCGGCTGGGTGTTGATGGTCGCCCTCTGGGCGGCCGTGCTTGGCCTAGCCGTCTTGGCGGTGTGCTGGCTGTTCCCCGCGCAGCGGGGCCCCGACCCGCGCACGGCTCTCGACGCCCGCCTCGCCGCGGGAGACATTGACCTGGACACCTACCACCAGGTGCGCGCCCAGCTCGGTGAGCACGCCCCGGTCGCGATGAAGGGACTTTGATGAAGCACCACCTCAAACACATGCTGATCGGCGGCGGCGCGATCTTCGCCGTCTTGCTGCTGCTGCGAGTCGACCTGCGCACTGCGTTGACCTATGCGTTGCTGCTGTCGTGCCCGCTGGGCATGGTCGGGATGATGTTCATGATGAACAAGGGGGGCCACGGCGAGCACGACCACGGAGCCGGCGGCCATGACCACTGCGGTGGCGGCCACCAGCAGGAGGGGACGACGTCTAGCACCGGGCATGAGACGCATCAGCACACCGACCACACGCTGCCGGAGGTGCCGCTGACCCGCGAGAACCACGAACGCATCCCCTGACCGGTCCTCACGCACGCGGGGACGCACCGCTGACTCCAGGCAGCGGCGCGTCCCCGTCTGTGGCGGCGCTGGTGCCGATTGCCGTGGGACCCACCTTGCACACACACAGTGACCGGATGCTGATGAGAGGCAGGCCGCAAGGTGGGGGCTGCATGCCGGCGGCTGTCTCGAGGACCATGCGGCTTTCGCAGCCGCGAACATCGCCGCTCTCATTCCCAGCGCTTTCCGGTCGTTGCGGCACCTGTGCTTGAGGAGGTTGCACGCTATGCCGGTCATGTCGGCCGTCGAGGCCACCTTTTGCCGCAGCGCGCTTTGGCGCAGCTTCGCCGGTCGCAGGGTGCTGCCCTGGGTCTTGGCCGACCATCTGCTGACCGGTGAGGTGCTGGAGATCGGTGGTGGCGTTGGCGCCATGGCCGCCGAGACCGCCCGCCGGTTCCCCATCACCCGGCTGACGGTCATCGATGTCGACCCTGTCATGGTCGAGGTCGCACGCTCGCGGCTCGCCCGATTCGGCAACGTGACGGTCGCCCGGGCCGACGTGACAAATCTGCCGTTCGAGCCTGCCAGCTTCGACGCGGTCACCTCGTACCTGATGCTGCACCACGTCATCGACTGGACTGAGGCGCTCACGCAGATCGCCCAGGTCCTCAGGCCCGGCGGCGCCCTGATCGGCTACGACCTGACCGACACCCGCCTGGCACGCGTGGTCCACCGCGCGGACGGCTCACCGCACCGGATCCTGACACCGGCCGAGCTCGCCGACGGGCTGGCTCTGGCTGGCTTCGCCCAGATCACGATCGGACTGTCGTGGCACGGCCATCTCATGCGCTTCCACGCCCTGCGTCGGTCTGGAACACCGGAGACGCTAGCCCAAGCACCGGCCGGTCACTTCAGGCCCGAGTAGGAGTGCAGGCCGGAGACGAAGAGGTTGATCACCGTGAAGTTGGCGAGCACCGCGGCGTACCCGGCGAAGACGAGGTAGGCGGCCCGCCGCCCGCTCCAGCCGCGCGTGGTGCGGGCGTGCAGGTAGGCGGCGTAGACCACCCAGGCGACGAAGGTGCCGACCTCCTTGGGGTCCCAGTTCCAGTACCGGCCCCAGGCGTGCTCGGCCCAGATGGAGCCGGCGATGAGCGTGAACGTCCAGAGCACGAACCCGACGGCGTTGAGCCGGAAGGACAGCGCCTCGAGGTGCAGGGCGTCGGGCACCTGGCGCAGCCACGCGAACCGCGGCCCGGTGACGCGCCAGCCGGCCACCGTGCGGCGCAGGCCGTCGGCGCGGGCCCACGGCACGGCGAGGTGCGACCGGTTCTCGGCGCGGGCGGCCGCGAGCAGCTGGAGCACGCTGGTGCCGAAGGCCACGGTGAACACCCCGGTGGCGCTGATCGCGACGCCGACGTGGATGACGAGCCAGTAGCTCTGCAGTGCCGGCGGCACCGCGTCGGCCCGGACGAAGAACACGTTGAGCGCGAGCACCAGCGCGAGCACCGCGATCGCGGTGACGACCACGCCGACGAACGCGATGACCCGCCGCCGCTGCACGACGGCCAGCACGGTGGTCGCGACGAGCACGCCGACGAGCGTGAACTCGTACATGTTGGCGGTGGGCCAGCGGCCGGCCGCGATGCCGCGCAGCACGATGCCGGCCAGCAGCAGCAGGACTCCCAGCCGGAGCGTCGAGCGGGCGATGCCCCTGGCCGGCGCCGGGCGTCCCGCGATCGCAGTCGCGGTGTGCCAGGAGGACGGGGGGACCGCGACGCTGCGCGCAGGTGCCAGGGACGGGCCGGGGTGGGACGACGCTGTCGCCGCCATCGCCGGGGCCCGGGCTCCCGCGTCGGCCGCCGTCGTGCCGCGTGCTGTCTGCCGTGGCCGGGCTGCCGCGTCGGCGATGGCCGCCAGGTTCGCCGCATCGGCGAACAGGGCAATGGTGAAGGCCGTCGCGGCGGCCCAGACCAGCAGGGTTGACAGGTCACCGGGCGTCATGGCGACTCCTTTCGAGCGTCGTGGTCGGCCGATGTGCGGCCGGTGATCGGCACGGGGTGCCCGAGCACGGCCGCGAGGATGCGTCCCAGCTCGGGCGCCAGCCCGACGTCGTCGCCTCGGGCCAGTCCCGCGGCGGTCACCACGGCGACAGGACCGCCGGCTCGGTCGCCGATCAGTGGAGCGGCCCGCAGCCACACTCGCCGGCGGGGCACGAACAGGGAGGCTGCCAGCCCACCGAGCGCGGCGAGGGCAAACCCGAGCAGCCAGCCCAGCGCCGGATCGCGCCGCAGGTCGAAGGCTGCGAACCGGGTGATCCCGTCGAAGGTGAGCGTGCCCAGGCCGTTCGGCAGGGTCACGGTCTGCCCGGGGCGCACGACGAGTGTCACCGGCGCCCCCGAGGAGTCGACGGCCTGCGTCAGGCCGGACTCGTCGAGCCGGTAGACGTTCTGCGGCACCCCGGTGTCCAGGCCCAGGTCGCCGGACCACACCGACAGCACCAGCAGGGGCGCGGTCGGCTGCGGGTAGATCGAGATCCAACTTCCCGCCGGCGTCTGCGCCGCGGTCGGCAGCAGGTACCCGACCAGGCCGATCTGCGGCTGCCCGCCGGAGACGTCCGGCACCTTGACCACACCGCGGGACGTGTACACCCGGTCCTGCGGCAGGAACGGCACCGGCCCGGACAGGGCGACGACACCCGAGGCGTCGCGCACCGTGACGTGGGGCGCGTAGCCGTTGCCCATCAGGTAGATCTGAGTTCCGCCGACATTCAGCGGGTCGTTGACCTTGATGATCCGGACGCTCGGCCCGGCGCCCGGCTCGGTGAGCGTGACACGCGCGGTGAAGTCACGGGCCGCCAGCGTCACCGGGTCGAACCGGGACTCGAAGTCGTCCAGGCGCAGCGTGAACGGCTCGAGCCTGGCCGGGTCGAACGCCCGCCCACGTTCGAACGTGTCGAACGAGGTCTGCGCGTTGGCGAACCCGGTGCCCGCCACGACGATCACCTGCGCCCGGTAGTGCAGCAGCTGACCGGTCGCCACCGCGACCAGCAGCCCGACGAGGGCCAGGTGGAAGACGAGGTTGCCGCTGTCCCGCAGGTAGCCGCGCTCGGCGGACGCCGACCAGACGCCGGCGCCCTCGTCGTGCACGTCGACCCGATACCGCCGGCCCCGCGCCAGCACGGCGGCCGCCCGCCGCACCAGCGCCTCGGGCTCGTCGGACGACGACGAGGTCGCCTGCGCCGGGAACCGCGTGAACCGTCGCGGCGTGCGCGGCGGCCGGGCCCGCACCGCCGACCAGTGCTGCCGCGACCGCGGCAGGATGCAGCCGACCAGCGAGACGAACAGCAGCAGGTAGATCGCGCTGAACCAGGCCGACGTGTAGACGTCGAAGAACCCCAGCCGGTCCAGCCAGATGCCGACCGCGCCGTGCTCGGCGATGTAGCCCGTCACCTTCGCGGCGTCCTGGCCGCGCTGCGGGAACACCGTGCCCGGCACCGCCGCGACCGCCAGCAGCACCAGAAGCAGCAGCGCCACACGCATGCTCGTCAGCTGTCGCCAGGCCCAGCGCAGCCACCCGACGACGCCGATCGCCGGCGCCGCCGCCGCTCCTGCCGGGGTGAAGGCGTCGTCGAGGCCCTCCGGGCGGTAGCTCATCTCACACCACCGGCACGAACGGGTCGGCGCCGGTCAGCAGCCCCTGCAGCCAGGCGGCCCAGTGCCCCCAGACCCCGGTGACCAGGGCCAGGCCGAGCACGACGAGCAGCCCGCCGCCGACGCGCAGCACGCCCAGCCGGTGCCGCGTCAGCCAGCCGGTCACCCGCCGGGAGCGCTCCAGCCCGAGCGCGACGAGCAGGAACGGCAGGCCCAGCCCGAGGCAGAACACCGCCGCCAGCAGGGCGCCACGCGCGGCCGAGCCGCCGCCGAGGGACAGCGCGAGGATCGCGGCGAGGGTCGGGCCGATGCACGGCGTCCAGCCCAGGCCGAACGTCAGGCCGAGCAGCGGGGCGCCCCACAGCCCGGCGCGTGGCGCCAGGTGCACCTTGCGCTCCTTCTGCAGGAACGGCACCAGCCCGGCGAAGGCCAGGCCGAGCACGACGACGAGCACGCCGAGCACTCGCGACACCGGGTCCTGCCACCGGGCGAGCCAGGCGCCGATCCCGCCGGCCACGGCGCCGAACGCGACGAACACGACGGCGAAGCCGGCGACGAACAGCCCGACGCCCGCCAGCACGCGCCCGCGCCGCGCCGCGCCGGCCTGCGCCCCGAGCGAGCCGCCGACGAACCCGACGTAGCCCGGCACCAGCGGCAGCACGCACGGCGACGCGAACGAGACCACCCCGGCGAGCAGCGCCACCGGGATCGCCAGCAGCAGCGAGCCGCCGGCCACCGCCCGGCCGAAGGTGTCGCCGACGTCGAGCGGGGTCATCGGCCGGCGCTCGCCGACGGGACGGCTGCCGGGGACGTCGCCGGGGCGCTCGGCGAGCCGCCGCCGGGCTCGGCGAGCAGCTCGTCGACGATCGACCGCACCGTCGACGGGTCGACCCGCCCGATGATGCGGCCGGCGACGCGGCCCTCGCGGTCGAGCAGCACCGTGGTGGGCACCGCGTTGATCGGCACCACGCCCTGCAGCGCCGCGACCGCCGAGCCGTCGGTGTCGACGATCGACGGGTACGGGACGGCGAACTCGCGGTCGAACGCGGCGGCGGTGCCGGTGGCGTCGGTCGAGTTGACGCCGAGCAGGTGCAGGCCCTGCGCCTCGTAGTCGTTCGCGAGCGCGACGAGGTCGGGCGCCTCGGCGCGGCACGGCGGGCACGCGGCGTACCAGGTGTTGAGGAGCACCACGTCACCGCGCCACGCGGCGACGTCCTGCGTGGCACCGTCGACGTCCGTGCCGGAGAGCTCGACCGGGCCGGTGCGCGAGCCGGCGGGCCAGGTCTGCGTGGCACCGTCGTCGGACCGGTAGCCAGGCTGTGTGGTCGCCTGACCATTGTCGGCAGTCGGTGAGGAACAGCCCGTCAGGGTTGCGACGAGCAGGATCGTCGCAACCCACGCCCGGACCTGCGGCCACCGCGGGCCGACCGGAGTGGTGCGTGGCTGGCGGCGACCGGCGCGGCGGGCGACGGCGACGAACCGGTGTGCGTGCTGCCCGTGATGCGGCCGGGCACATCCGACCCGTTCGCCATCGTGCGCGGCCGCGGCACCCGGAGGGTGCGAGTCAACACGTGTCCGGGCTGCCATGCCGGGCAAGCAGACCACCTGCCGCACGTGCGCTGCGACCCGGTCAGCCACGGGCCCGCCCCAGGACCGCGAGCGACCGGCGGAACACCGACGGCCGGGCGGCCAGCGCCTCGGCGGCGCCCGGTTCCGAGCGCGCGAACGCCAGCACCACCCCCAGGGCGGCCATGGTCATGATGAGTGCGGACCCGCCCGCCGACACCAGTGGCAGCGGCACGCCGATGACCGGCAGCAGGCCGATGACGACGGCGATGTTGACGAACGCCTGCCCGATCACCCAGCACAGGATCGCGCCGGTGGTGATGCGTGCGAAGGCGTCGTCGTGCCGCCGGATGATCCGCACCATCGCGAACGCCAGCAGGCCGAACAGCACGAGCACCAGCAGGGTGCCCAGCAGGCCCAGCTCCTCGCCGATGATGGCGAACACGAAGTCGTTGTGCGCCTCGGGCAGGTAGCTCCACTTCTCGCGGCTCTGTCCCAGGCCCAGCCCGCCCCAGCCGCCCGTGCCGAGCGCCCAGATGCCGTGCTTCGACTGGTAGGTGACGCCCTGGCTGCCCGGGTCGGCCGCCGCCGGGTCGAGCCACGCCTTGATCCGGCCCGAGCGGTTGCCCGAGAACATGACGAGGGGCAGCGTGACGGCCACGACCGCCACGACCGGCGCCACGAACATGTGCAGCTTGACCCCGGACACCCACAGCGCGCCGAAGACGAGCAGGAACAGCACGATCGCCGTGCCGAGGTCGTGGCCGAGCAGGACGATCCCGATCGCGCCGGCAGCCACCGGGACGGCCGGGACGAGCGCGTGCCGCCACTCGTGCAGCAGCGGCAGCCTGCGCGCGAGGACCGCGCCGAGCCACAGCGCCAGCGCCAGTTTGATGATCTCCGACGGCTGCACCTGGAAGCCGGGCAGGCGCACCCAGTTCCGGTTGCCGCCCTGGCTGGCGCCCAGCGGGGTGAACACCAGCCCCTGCAGCACCAGGGCCACTGTCAGCACCGGCCAGGCGGCTGCCTTGAGCCGACGCACCGGCGTGCGGGCCAGGACCAGGAGGATCGGCGCCCCGATCAACGCGAACTTCGCCTGGGAGACCACTTGGGAGTACGGCGACTTGCCCGCCGCCAGCGAGTCGACGCTCGAGCTGGACAGCACCATGACCAGGCCCAGGACCAGGAGCAGGGCGGTCGCCCCGGCCAGCACGTAGTAGCTCGTGACGGCGCTGTTCCACTGCCCCAGGGCGGACCGCGTCGACGAAGTTGGTGGTGGCATGCTCATGCCTTGCCCGCGCTGCGCTGGATGTTGTCGACGTACGGCTGGCGTCGATCTGCAGGACGGGCCCAGTCCGTTGCGATGCGTGCCCGGGTGCAGGCTGTCATCACCTGGCTGCCCGCGACGCTTTCGATCACGCTGCCGGCCGAGCCCCCGAGGTGGGCTGTCGTGGGCGGCCGGTCCGGCAGGCAGTGGTCCGCCGCTCCGGCGGGTGGTCGATCGGCCAGCGGCGTCGTCGCGGCAACTGGCGGTCTGGGCATCGGCAGGTGGCAGGTCCCAGCGACCGGCATCCGCCGCGGGACTGGTGCACCAGGCTGGCGTTGCGCCAGCACCCGAGAACATGCCCGACGATGACGCAAGACCTTGCCCTCTCTCTTGCGCTCGGACACGCCCCCCGAAGCATCGGGACGTTAGTCCCAAACTGTGCGGCACGGCTGACTGCGATTCGACTGAGGTCCGATCAAGCCCCGATGAAGTTCGCCAGCTTCGGGCGGTTCGCGCCAGCGTCCGCGCGGATCAGGACCCACCAGCGGTGCTTGGCGCAAACCCCGGATCAGAAGGGGGCGAGCCTGCGTCTACCCGACGTCGAGCGGATCGGCCGCTTCTGGCCCGACAGGATCGCGGCGATGCGCAGATTCGAGGTGACGACCCACCGGGGGGCGGCGCGCGTCGGCGCCCCGGTGGGCACCACTGGGTTTGCGAACGTAGCGCCGGTCCGCCTGCGCTCGGGTACCCAAACCACGGCGCGCCTGGCAGGTGCGCACCGACCTGTCCGGGCCGACCTGTCGCCTCCGGATGGCGCTCGCGCCCTCGACGTCGACGCATCGGCGCGGTCGCTCGACGCCGCTCGCAGCCGCAGTGCGTGCAACAACTGCTGGCTTCACGTGGTCACTGGGCCGACCGCGTCGAGGCTGATGTGGATCATCTCCTCGCGCGGCACCACCTTGACCCGTTGCCGACCGTGCGCCTGGCCGAGGGCGCGCTCGTAGGAGTCGAGCCGCAGCCAGCCGGCCCAGTCGACGACGCGCACGCCCCGCCGCGCCAGGAGCATGTCGAGCGACCGGGGGTCGCGGTCCGGCGCAGTCGGCAGTGCCGGCGCATCCTCGCGCAGATGCGCGATCGTCTCGCTCGCGTCGGATTTCGTGTGCCCGATCAGCCCGACGGGACCGCGCTTGATCCAGCCCGTGGTGTAGACACCCGGCAGTGGCGCACCGTCCGGCCCGGTGACACGGCCCCCGCGGTTGGGGATCACACCGGCGGCCTCGTCGAACGGCAGCCCAGGCAGCGGGCTGCCGAAGTACCCGATCGCCCGGTAGACCGCCTGCACCGGCCAGTCCGTCGTCTGTCCGCTGTCGGTGACGGTGCCGTCGCCGGTGAGCGTCATGCGCTCGGTGCGCAGCCCGACGACGTGCCCACCGTCCCCCAACACGGCGACCGGCTTGTGGAGGAAGTGCAGGTGGATACGGCGGCTGGCGTGCCGGTCCGCCGGCTCCTTGAGCGTCCAGTCGGTCAGCGTGGTGACCACCTGCCTGGTCTGGTTCGACGAGTCGACTGCCGCCATCGAGCCGGCGTCGAAGACGAAGTCCTCCGGGTACACCACGACATCGGCGTCGGGCACGTGGTCCAGCTCGCGCAGCTCCAGCGGGGAGAACTTCACCTGTGCCGGTCCGCGGCGGGCGAACACGTGGACGTCGGTGACGGGGTTCGCCGCCAGCGCCTCGTAGACGTTCGCGGGAATGTCGGTGGGCAGCAGGTCGTGGGCCTGCTTGGCGAGGATGCGGCTGACGTCCAGGGCGACATTGCCGGCGCCGAGCACGGCGACCTCGCGGGCGTTCAGCGGCCAGGTGCGCGGCACGTCGGGGTGGCCGTCGTACCAGGAGACGAAGTCCGCCGCACCGTACGAACCGTCCAGGTCGATGCCCGGGATCGGCAGCGCAACGTCGCGGACGGCGCCGGTGGCGAAGACCACCGCGTCGTACCGCTGCCGCAGCTCAGCGAGCGTGACGTCGGTGCCGTAGTCCACCCCGGCCAGCAGCCGGATGTCGCCGCGGTCCAGCACCTTGTGCAGCGCCACGATGATCTGCCTGATCCACGGGTGGTCCGGGGCGACGCCGTAGCGGACCAGCCCGAAGGGGGCCGGCAGCCGCTCGATCAGGTCGATCGCCACATCTCCTCCGGATCGGGTCAGGATGTCCGAGGCGTAGATGCCGGCCGGACCGGCGCCGACGACGACCACACGCAGGGGGGTGCTCACGACAACAACGAACCTTTCGGATGCAGCCAGACCACACTCAGCGGTCGCGGAGGCCCGGCAGGGCGGCGATCACTGTGCGCTGGCCTCGGCGACGGCGGGCGCATCGGTGGCGCCCACCTGATCGATGGTCACCTGGGCCGGCTCGCGGACCAGGTTCAGCGCCGGGCCGGGCACGAACCCGAGCACCAGCATGACGGCGACCAGCGGGCCGACGACCCAGCGCTCGCGCGCGCTCGCGTCGGGGAGCGTCTCCACCCCGGCGGTGACCGGACCGGTGAACGCCCGCTGGTACAGCCACAGGATGTACAGGGCCGCGAGCACGACGCCGAGCGTCGCGACGACCGCAGCCACGGGCTGGGTGGCGAACGAGCCGACGAGCACGAGGATCTCGCTGACGAACGGCGAGAGCCCGGGCAGGGCCAGGGCGGACAGGCCGACGACGAGAAACAGCCCGGCCAGCACCGGCACCGCCCGCTGCAGCCCGCCGAACGCGTCGATTCGTGCCGAGCCGCGCCGGGCCGCGAGGAACCCGACGAGCAGGAACAGCGCCCCGGTGGAGAACCCGTCGTTGACCATGTAGAACGACGAGCCCGAGATCGAGGTCGACGTGAAGGCGAAGATGCCGAGCACGATGAACCCGGAGTGGCTCACCGACGTGTACGCCACCATCCGGAACAGGTCCTGCTGGCCGATCGCCAGGAGCGCCCCGTAGAGGATCGAGACGACGGCCAGCACGATGATCACCGGGGCGACCCAGCGGGAGGCGTTCGGGAACAGCGGCAGGCAGAGGGTGAGCATCCCGAAGGTGCCGACCTTGTCGAGCACGCCGACCAGGAGCGTCGAGGTGCCGGCGGGCGCCTGCTCGGCGGCGTCCGGCAACCAGGTGTGCACCGGGAACATCGGCGCCTTGATCGCGAACGCGACGAAGAAGCTGACGAACAGCCACTTCTCGATCGTCGGGTCGAGGGCGACGCCCGTGAGCTTGTCGATGAGGAACCCGTCCGCCCCGCCCGGGCCGTGCAGGTAGAGCACGATGACGCCGATGAGCATGATCAGCCCACCGGCCAGCGAGTAGAGCAGGAACTTCACCGCGGCGTACCGCCGCCGCGCCCCATCTCGCCCGCCGAACCCCCCGATCATGAAGTAGACCGGGATGAGCATCGCCTCGAAGACGAGGTAGAAGAAGAACAGGTCGCGCGCCGCGAACACCGCGACGATGAACGCCTGCAGCAGCAGCACCAGGGCCAGGTACTGCCGCAGCCGGTCCGACGCCTGGGCGGCGCTGCCCTGCTCGCGCCAGGCGGCGAGCACGACGAGCGGCACGAGCAGCGCGGACATCGCGACGAGGACGAGGCCGACGCCGTTGACGCCGAGCGCGTACGACACCCCGAACGCCGGGATCCAGGAGTGCGTCTCCGTCAGCTGGACGGTGCCGGCGTCCGAGGTGTCGAAGGCGACCACCGCCAAGGCGGTGAGCACGAGCTCGACGAGCGCGAAGCCGAGCGCCACCTCGCGGGTGCGGCGCGGACCGGGCGCCGGCACGCCGGGGCCGTAGACGAGCTCGCCGCGCGCGACGGGTCGCGGCAGCGCCCACAGCACCGCCGCTCCGAGGAGGGGCAGCACGATGAGCGTGGTGAGCCAGGGGAACGAGGACATCGGTGGGGTCTTCTCCTCAGCTGCCCAGGACCAGGACGACGACGGCGAGCACGACGAGCCCGAGGGTCATCGTCGCGGCGTAGGAACGGACGTGGCCGGTCTGCACCTTGCGGACCAGGTCCCCGAGGGCGACGGTCGTCTTCGCGACGCCGGACACCGCGCCGTCGACGACGGCACGGTCCCCGAACACGAGCGACCGGGCGAGCATCCGGCCGGGGACGACGAGCACCGCGTCGTTGACGACGTCCTGGTACAGGTCCTTGCGTGCGGCCTGCGTGAGCAGCGTGCCGACCGGCGGGGTCACCGGGACCTCGGCGACCGCGTACCGGCGCCACGCGAACACCGCGGCGAGGATGACGAGGACCAGGGACGCCGTGACGAGCAGCCAGCCCGGCAGCACCGCGTCCCCCTCGCCGCGCGCGCCGGTGACCGGCTCGAGCCAGCCGGTGAACCGGTCGCCGATCGCGAGGAAGGCGCCGAGCCCGACGGACCCGACCGCCAGCACGATCATCGGCACGGTCATCAGCGCCGGCGCCTCGTGCGGGTGCTGGTGCTCCCCGTCGCGCTTCGTCGTCCAGCGCCGCTTGCCCTCGAACGTCATGAAGAACAGCCGGGACATGTAGAACGACGTGATCGCCGCGCCGATCAGGGCCACCAGGCCGAACACCCACGCGCGCCACGTCTGGCCGTCCTGCGGGATGAACGCCGCCTCGATGATCGGGTCCTTCGAGAAGAAGCCCGAGAAAGGGACCATGCCGAGGATCGCGAGCCAGCCGGCCATCACCGTGAAGTACGTGACCTTCATGGTCCGGCCGAGGCCGCCGAAGCCGCGCATGTCCGTCTGGTCGTCCATGCCGTGCATCACCGAGCCGGCGCCGAGGAACAGCCCGGCCTTGAAGAAGCCGTGCGTCACCAGGTGCATGATCGCGAACGCGTACCCGACCGGGCCGAGGCCGGCGGCCAGCATCATGTAGCCGATCTGGGACATCGTCGAGGCGGCGAGCGCCTTCTTGATGTCGTCCTTCGCGCAGCCGACGATCGCACCGAAGAGCAGGCTGATCGCCCCGACGATCGTCACGACGAGCCGGGCGTCCGGCGCGGCGGTGAAGATCGCGTTGCTGCGCACGACGAGGTAGACGCCCGCGGTGACCATCGTGGCCGCGTGGATGAGGGCCGACACCGGCGTCGGGCCCGCCATCGCGTCGCCGAGCCACGACTGCAGCGGGAACTGCGCCGACTTGCCGCAGGCGGCCAGCAGCAGCATGAGGCCGATCGCGGTGAGCGCCCCCGGGGAGAGCCTGGGCGCGGCCGCGTCGACCGAGGCGAAGTCCAGCGCCCCGACGTGGCTGAACAGCAGGCCCATCGCGACGATGAGGCCGACGTCGCCGACGCGGTTGGCGACGAACGCCTTCTTCGCCGCGACCGCGTACGGCATGTTGTGGTTCCAGAAGCCGATGAGCAGGTACGACGCGAGGCCGACACCCTCCCAGCCGACGAACAGCAGCAGGTAGGAGCTGGCCGTCACCAGCAGCAGCATCGCCGCGACGAAGAGGTTCATGTAGGCGAAGAACCGGCGGCGGTCGGCGTCGTGCTCCATGTAGGCGACGGAGTAGACGTGGATCAGCGTGCCGACGAACGTCACCAGCAGCACGAACGTCAGCGACAGCGGGTCGATCCGGAAGCTCGCGTCGAGGTGCAAAGCTCCGGCGTCGATCCAGCGGCCGAGCGACACCGTCGCCGCCCGGGAGTCGCCCGGCACCGAGAGCATGCGCACGAGGAGCACGACGCCGATCCCGAGCGAGGCCAGCGGGGCCAGCACGCCGAGCCAGTGGCCCCAGCGGTCGGAGTGGCGGCCGGCGAGCAGGAGGATCGCCGCCGACAGCAGCGGGATGCCGACGAGCCAGGGGGCGAGCGCCGCGCCGCTCCACGCCGCATCGGTGGGGATGGCGGTGATGAGCATCGGAGTCCCTCAGCTCTTCAGCAGGTTGACGTCGTCGACCGACGCCGAGTGCCTGGTCCGGAAGATCGAGATGATGATCGCGAGCCCGACGACCACCTCGGCAGCGGCCACCACCATGACGAAGAACGCCAGGACCTGGCCGGTGAGGTTGCCGTGCAGGCGGCTGAACGTCACCAGCATGAGGTTGGTGGCGTTGAGCATCAGCTCGACGCCCATGAAGGCCATGATCGCGCTGCGCCGCACCAGCGCCGTCGTCGCGCCGATCGAGAACAGGATCACTGCCAGCACGAGGTAGTTGGTCAGACTCACGACTTCTCCTTCACCCCGTCTCCACCTGGGCCGTCGCCGGGCACCGTCTCGCCGGGCGCTTCGATCGGCGGCTCTTGCAGCGCCGCAGGCTCCTCGGCTCCGGAGGCACGCCTCGTCGATCCGGAGCCGGACAAGACCCGGTCGATGCGCGCGGCGTACTCCCGGGCGTCGGCCTCCTGGCCGCGCACGCGCAGCACACGCGAGACCGACGCCTCGATCGGGCGGCCGTCCGGGCCGAGCGCCGGCACGTCCATCGCGTTGTGCCGGGCGTACACACCGGGTGCCGGCTTGCCGGCCGCGGTGCCGGCCTTCACCCGGGCCTCGGACCGCTCGCGCTGCGTCACGCGCGGCGTCAGCCGGCGGCGGTGCGTCAGCGCGAGCGCGCCGACCGCCGCCGTGATCAGCAGGGCGCCGACGATCTCGAGCGCGAACGCGTAGCTGCCGAACACCAGCCGCGCCAGGGCGACCGGGTTGGAGTCGGCGTTGGCGTCCGTCAGACCCTTCGGCGAGCCGAACTCGGCCCGGACCACGACACCGACAAGCACGATGAGCAGGCCCAGCCCGCCGAGGGCGGCCAGCCAGCGCTGGCCGCGCAACGTCTCGGTGAGCGAGTCCGACGCGTCGACACCGACCAGCATCAGGACGAACAGGAACAGCATCATGACGGCGCCGGTGTAGACGACCACCTGCACCACCCCGAGAAACGGGGCGTCCTGGGCGACGTAGAGGAACGCCAGCCCGATCATGACGACGACCATCGACAGCGCTCCATGGACCGCTTTGCGGGCGAACAACATCCCGAGCGCGGCAGCCACCATGACGATCGCGAGCACCCAGAAGAGGATCGCCTCGCCGGTCGTCGTCGTGCCCGTGCTGGTCAGGGTGCCCAGCAGCGCGAGGAGAAGACCGGTCGGCCGGCTCACAGCCGCTGCCCTTGCTTCGCTGCTCTCCATGGTTCCGAGACCGATTGCCGGCAGCTGGCCTCGTCGAAGCCGGCCGCGTACCTCTGGCTGGCGGTCCAGCCCATGGGCTGCGTCATCAGCGGTCCACGCCTCCCAGCACGGGGTCGATCGAGGCGACGGACGCGACGACGTCGGCGAGGTTCCCGCCCTCGCACATCACCGAGACCGCCTGCAGGTTGTTGAACGAGGGGTCGCGGAAGTGCGCCCGGTACGGGCGCGTGCCGCCGTCGGAGACGAGGTGCACGCCGAGCACGCCGCGCGGGTGCTCCACCTCCTGCCACGCCTGGCCGGCCGGCACCCGGAAGCCCTCGGTCACCAGCTTGAAGTGGTGGATCAGGGCCTCCATCGAGGTGCCCATGATCTCCTTGATGTGCTCCAGGCTGTTGCCCTGGCCGTCGGGGCCGACGGCGAGCTGCGCCGGCCACGCGATCTTCTTGTCGGCCACCATCACCGGGGCGTGCGGGCCGAGCTTCGTCAGCCGGTCGAGGCACTGCTCGACGAGGTGGACCGACTGCCACATCTCCTCGAACCGGATGACCATCCGGTCCCACGCGTCGGCGTTGCTGCCGGTGGGCACGTCGAAGTCGTACGTCTCGTAGCCGGAGTACGGGTTCGACTTGCGCACGTCGTACGGCAGGCCGGCCGAGCGCAGGATCGGGCCCGTCATCCCCAGCGCCATGCAGCCGGCGAGGTTGAGATTCCCGACGCCCTGGTAGCGCAGCTTGAGGATCGGGTTGGCCAGCATCAGCTTCTGCAGGTCACCCGCGAACTTCCGCACGCCGACGAGCGCCTCGCGCACCGCGTCGACACCCCCCGGCGGCAGGTCCTGCACCACCCCGCCCGGGCGGATGTACGCGTGGTTCATCCGCAGGCCGGTGACCAGCTCGAAGATCTGCAGGATGTGCTCGCGGCCCTGGAAGGCCAGCGTCATGATCGTGGTGGCGCCCAGCTCGTTGCCGCCGGTGCCGAGCGCGATGAAGTGGGACGCGATCCGGTTGAGCTCCATCATCAGCACCCGGATGACGGACGCCTTCTCCGGCATGTCGTCGGTGATGCCGAGCAGCTTCTCCACCGCCAGGCAGTAGCCCGCCTCCTGGAACAGCGGCGCGACGTAGTCCATCCGGGTGCAGAACGTCACGCCCTGGGTCCAGGTGCGGAACTCCATGTTCTTCTCGATGCCCGTGTGCAGGTAGCCGATGCCCGCACGGGCCTCGGTCACCGTCTCGCCCTCGATCTCCAGCATCAGCCGGAGCACGCCGTGCGTCGACGGGTGCTGCGGGCCCATGTTGACGACGATGCGCTCCTCGCCGAGGCGTGCCGCCTCCTCGGCGATCGACGACCAGTCGCCGCCGGACGCCTCGAAGCTGGGCACGCCCGCCGCCTCGTCGTCCGCCACCGGCCGGGTGGCGTGGGGAACCGTCATGGGCGCGACCCCCGCTGGTCCGAGGCTGGCGGGCTGCAGGCCCCTGTTTGGCTCGCAACTCGAGCGATCTGCGGATCGAAGGTCTGGCCATCGCTTTGACCGCGACGCCATGGCCGCCGTCGCAGGAGCGAACGACACGAGCAAGCATCACCGCCTGCCGTGCAGTGCCTGGAGGCTGGGCTCACCGCGTCTCCGATCTGCCGTGGGTTTCGGACGTCACCCTTGCGGGTCAGCCACCACGAGCGATCCAGTGTTGGTCCACAGACCTGCGCGGTCTGTGTCCTTCTCATCAAGATTCGATCAAGCGCGCCATTCGGGTGCGTCGATGCATCCGCAGAGCGTTCGAGCATGGCGACACTGAGCGTCATGATCGCTGGGACATTCGTTCGGCGCCGCACGTATGGCGACGCCGTGACCGAGCAGCGGCACGGGAACCACGGCGGATCGGGGATGGGTGGCGGCAGATGATCCGGCCCGCGCGCGCTGGCATCGCAGTCCGTCTCATGATCGCGATGGCACTGGTCCTCATAGCAGCGGCAGCAGCCGCAGGACTGGTCGCTGGGCCAATCGGACCTGCCCTGTTTGACCGGCACATGGCCGCCGACGTGCGGGCTGCCTCTGGAGCCATCGTCGAGCATGCCGAGATGGAATTCGCCGCCGTCAGTGCTCTGACCTTGGCAGTCGCTCTGACGGCCGCGACGTTGACGGCCCTGGCGGTTAGCCTGCTGCTCGCCCGCAGGATGGGCTCCTCGCTGGGCAATCTGTCCCGTGCGGCCAGCGAGGTGGCAGCTGGACGATTCGACCTACACCTGATTCAGCCTCACGTGGGGATCGAGTTCGACAACCTCGCCGAGGCGTTCAACACGATGGCCGAGCAGCTGGAGGAGGACCAGCGGGTACGGCGCCTGCTGACAGCGGACGTCGCCAATGAACTGCGAACACCGGTGGCGACGATCTCGACCTACCTTGACGCGCTCGAGGAAGGCCTGCGGGAGCTGACGCCGACCACACTTGAAGTGCTGCGCGCTCAGGCCTGCCGTCTGACCCGATTGGCCTCGGACCTGGCCGCCGTCACCCAAGCCGAGAGCGGCATCCTTCACCTCGACCAGATCGATCACGACCCAGCGGACCTGCTCGTCGCTGCCGTGCTGGGCGCCCAAGACCGCGCCGACGGGGCCGGCGTTGCCTTGGTACTCCGGATCGCGCCCGGGCTGCCTGACGTCAGAGTCGACCCTGAGCGCTTCGGGCAGGTCTTGGGCAACTTGCTGGACAACGCAATCCGCCACACTCCCGCCGGGGGCAAGGTCACCTTGTCGGCAGCATCGTGCAGCGATGGGGTGCGCATCGTCGTGGCCGACACCGGTGACGGGATCGCGCAGCAGTACCTGCCGCACGTGTTCGAGCGGTTCTACCGGGTGAACACCTCCGGCGATGGTCACGGCGGCGGCTCCGGCCTCGGGTTGGCGATCGCCAAGGCGCTGGTTAGGGCGCACGGTGGCTCGATCAGCGCGCACAGCCCCGGCGTCGGGCAAGGTGCCTGGTTCATCATCGACTTGCCGGTGGCCTGACGCCGATCTTGAGCAAGGCTTCATCGTGTCCGACCCGGAACTTGATCCACGGCCTTGAGGCTGGTGGGTGAGCGGTTGCTACCCACGCCGCTCACCCCGCGGCGAGGAGGGCTCGATGGGCCTGTGGTGCAGCCGGATGACCGTCGGTGGCTGGGTGTTCATGGTCGTCGTTCTGGCGCTCGTGATCGGTCTGGCCGTCTGGGCGGTGTGCCGACTGTTCCCGACACCAGCACAACGGATCCCCGACCCGCGTGCGGCCCTCGACGCTCGCCTCGCCGTGGGCGAGGTCGACCTGACCACCTACATCCAGCTGCGTCAGCAACTCGACGGCGGCCCAGCCGTCGACACGACGGCGCCGGTCCCCGTCAGCACGCCGCCCGGCCGGCAGAGCACACTCAAAGGAGGTGTGTGATGGCGACACCGGACACCATTTCGGTCACCACCCCAGCGGCGGCGAGCCACTGGCCCAAGACCGCGCTGCGGGTGACGTTCGGCCTGATCTGGCTCATCGACGCGATCTTGAAGTGGCTGCCCGGGTTCCGGGCCGCCTACATGGACACCATCATGGAGCAGGCCGAGGGCCAGCCCGGCTGGCTGCAGCCCTGGTTCCGGTTCTGGATCGACCTGCAGCACCCGGACAGCGCGTTCTTCGCCTACCTGGTCGCCGTCGTGGAGACGCTGATCGCCGCCGCGCTGATCGTTGGGTTCGCCCGCAAGATCGCCTACAGCGCCGCGATCGTGTTCAGCCTGCTGATCTGGTCCACCGCCGAGGGCTTCGGCGGCCCGTACACCTCCGGTGCCGCGGACATCGGCACCGCGATCTTGTACGCGCTGGTGTTCGCTGCGCTGCTGACGTTCAGCTACTACCAGGGCACCGCCCGCTACAGCGCCGACGCCTGGCTGGAACGCCGCATCGGCTGGTGGCACCGGGTCGCCGAAGTCGGGCACCACCACCCCGGCGCCGGCACTGGCCAGGCGGTCACCTCCCTGGTGCCCGTGGCGCCCAACCCGCCGCGACGCAAGACCGCCTGACGCCCGTTGTCCCCAACCATCCTTCTGCAGCGATCCCGGAGGTCCCGATGATCACCTTCCTGGCCAACAACTGGTACTGGCTCTTGCTTGTCGGCGCCATGGTCTTCATGCACGCCGGCCACGGCGGGCATGGGGGCCACGGCGGGCACGGCGGCGGGGCAGGCGGGCACGGCGGTGCGGCCGGTGGGCACTGCGGAGGTTCGGCCCACCAGGGCGCGCACCCGCAGGAGTCCACCAGCCACGAGGCGGCCCACCGGCCGTCGGCTGCGGGCGGCCCGCCGACCGGGTCGCCCCCACGATGACCACCCGCCGCCGCCACGTCGGCGCCCGCTCCGCCGGGGACGGGCCGGCCAGCACAACGCCCGGATCGGTCGGCCGTGGCCGGTACGACGGCATCGGGAGGCGAGCATGAGCCAGATCGAGACCTATGACGCAGTCGTGGTCGGTGCCAGCTTCGCCGGACTGGCGGCCGCCGGCCAGCTGTCCGGTGCCGGGCGCGTGCTGCTGGTAGACCGAGAGCCGATCGGGGCCGGCCAGACCTCCGCGTGCGGCACGCTGCTGGCCGTGCTCGAACGCCTCGACGCCGGCGACGCACTCGAGCAGGTCCACCCGAGAGTCGTGCTCAACGTGGCCGGCCGGCGCGTCGGCTTCGACACCACGCACCGCCCCTTCGCGACCTTCGACTACGCCACGCTGTGCCAGGTCCTGGCCAGCCAGCTCGGGGACGTGCAGGTCGCGGTAGCGCCGTTCGGCGGGATCGACCCCGACGGCACGCTGCGGCTGGGTGCCCGCCGGGTCCGCGCAGCAGTGCTGATCGACGCCTCGGGATGGCGGCGGGTCCTGGCCCGCGCCCTGGGGGCCCCGCCCCTGGACCGGGCGCACACCTCCACGGGCGTGGAGACCGGCACCGCTCATGCCGGCTGCGCCCTGGAGTTCTGGTTCCGCCCGCCAGGCCGCCCGGACGGCGTGCACTGGGCCTTCCCCGCCGGCGACCACGTCCGGGAGGGAACGGCCTCCTACCTGGCCCACCCCCACGGCCTCAAACGCGACCTGACTCGCTTCACGCACGTGGACGAGCTGCCCGCCAAGGCGATCCACGGCGGCGCGTTTCCCTCCCGGCTGGCCGAACCGGTCACCGACAAGGTCTTCCTCGTCGGTGACGCAGCCGGCCAGTGCCTGCCGCTGACCGGAGAGGGCATCCGCCCCGCCCTGGTGTTCGGACAAGAAGCCGGCCGACAGGCCCGCGCCGTGCTGCTCGGCCGCCAGGACCTGCCCACAGCACTGGCCCGCTACCGGACGGCCGTGACCAGGACTCGTCCGGCCTACCGGACGCTGGAGCACATGCAGTCCTGGGCCCTGCACCTGCCCCCGAGCGTCGTCGCTCACGCCGTGCGCACCTCGGCCAGCCCCAGGCTTTCGCCCCTGCTGCAGGCCGCCTACTGGCAGGTCGCCAACCCCGACACCCTGCGCGCGGCCCCTGACACCAAGGCGACCCGCACGCTGTCCCGCGTGCCGTGCACGAGCGGGCCCGCCGCTCACCGCGCGGAAGACGCCACGGACCTGGCCGCCTGCGCGGCCAGCTGCGACTGCCCACCAGGCACCCATGCGCCCCAGACGGCGGGCTGCTGCCTGGCGCCGTAGTACCCCCAGCCCTTCCCGGGCCAAGGTCCTGGCACACCACCTTGAGCAAAACGCGTACGGGCCGGGCGGTGCAGCGTCGTATCGTCCGGCCCGTACCCGTCCACCGCACCACCCGGATCAGCCCCGCCACGAACTGGGTGGCAACAGGCCGGCCCGGCCGAAGTCGCCGCGCGGAGCCGCGCGGGCCGGTCTTGACCGCCACCGAGGCGACGGACCGGCAGCACCCCCACCGATCGCGTGACGGCCTGGGCATCCCGACAGGGCCGGGAACGGGTTGACGAGAGTTTCGTCGTTCCCTGATCGACCCTCAGCCCAACAGCCGGCGAGGTGCCCGACGATGCCGATCAGAACATGGGGAGGGCGAAGCCATGAGCAGCAGAGCGTTCGCTGTCGCCGGCCTGGCCTGCGGGACATGCCTGGCGGAGCTGATGGACGCGGTCCGCGCTGTGCCGGGCGTCATCGGCGTCGGCGTGACCTTGGTCCACGGTGCGCCGTCAGCGCTCACGGTGACCGCACTCGGACCGGTGCCCACCGAACAGATCGCCGCCGCGGTCACCAAGGTCGGCTTCACCTTCGCGCCGCTGGACGCACCGGTCCCGGACACACCTGGGGTCGCTGCCACCCGAACCCTGCCGCCCAGCCACTGACCGGTGCCGCCGGCCGCCTGGAGCGACAGGTGCCGGGGGCGCCGACTCGACCTGGAGCACCGAGGTTTCTTTATCGAATCTCTATGGCGACGCAAGCGACGCGCAGCATTCCTCGCCCTACGCTGCAAATACCCCCGCGGGGTATCGGGAAGCGGTGGACCGAAGTGCGACAGGACTGCGGTGGAGCAGCGCGCACCCGGCCCGCGGGGGGCCAGTTGCCGCCGGCCGCCGGTCGGCGCAGGGAAGGAGTGCACGACCATGGATGTCGTCGTCATAGCGGTTGCCGTCGTGCTGACGGGGCTGTTGGGCTGGTACTTCTTCGGGCCGCGCAGTACGCACCGGGCGGCGGTCGAGCAGGGTGTGCAGGTCATGACGGTCGCGGTCAAGGGCGGCTACAGCCCCGATGTGATCGAGGTGGTTCAGGGCACGCCGGTGCGGCTGCTGTTCGACCGGCAGGAGGCCGGGGACTGCTCCTCGCGGGTGGTGTTCGCCGACTTCAAGGTGAACCAGACCTTGCCGGCCTACGCGACCACTTCGGTGGAGTTCACTCCGCAGCAGGTTGGCGAGTTCGGCTTTGCCTGCGGCATGAACATGCTGCATGGCACCCTGAAGGTCGTCTCCGCCGGTGGGCGGGCTGGTGGCGGGACGGCGACCGCGGTGCTGGAGCGCCCGACCACCTCCGGCCTGCCGGCCGGGCACGATCACGGTCACATGCCGGCTGTGCGCGACGAGCTGACCGCACCCGAGCAGCCTGTGGCCGGCGGCCAGTCCTCGCCGTCCGGCGATGCGTCGCCGGACGGCGAGGCGGCCGAGCGGGCCGCCGAGATCGCCGACCTGCGCCGTCGGGTGATCGCTGGCGCGATCTTGACCGCTCCGGTGCTGCTGGCTGTGATGTCCACGTCGCTGTTCGGGGCCACCTGGGTGCCCGACCTGCTGATGCGGACGTGGTTCCAGCTGCTGCTGATCGCCCCGGTGATGGTCTACACCGGTTGGCCGATTCACCGCACCGGCTGGCTGGCGCTAGCCCACCGGACCGCCGACATGAACTCCTTGATCACGTTGGGGTCGATCGCTGCGTTCGGGTTCAGCCTGGTCAGCACGTTTGCCCCGGGCGTTCTGCCTGCGGACTCGCGGGAGGTCTACTACGAGGCGGTCGGGGTCATCTTGACCCTGATCCTGCTGGGTCGGCTGCTGGAGACCAAGGCCAAGGCGGGTACCGGTGAGGCCATTCGGGCCCTGATCGGCCTGCAGCCGCGCATCGCCCGGGTGGTGCGGGGTGGGGAAGAGTTCGAGATCGGCGTCGAAGACGTGGTCGTGGGCGACACCGTCATCATTCGCCCGGGGGAGAAGCTGCCCGTCGACGGCTTGGTCACCGACGGTCGGTCGCCGGTGGACGAGTCGATGGTCACCGGCGAACCCGTTCCGGTGGTCAAGGCCGCCGGGGACAGCGTGATCGGGGCGACGATCAACCAGACCGGGTCGCTGCGGTACACCGCGACCAAGGTTGGCGCGGACACGATGCTGGCTCAGATCATCAAGCTGGTCCGCGAGGCGCAGGGCTCCAAGGCGCCGATCCAGCGGCTGGCGGACAAGGTGTCCGGCTACTTCGTGCCCGCAGTCATCACGATCGCGATCTGGTCGTTCGTCGTGTGGTGGCTGCTGGGACCGTCGCCGGCCGGTGTGTTCGCTCTGGTCGCTGCTGTGGCGGTGCTCATTATCGCCTGCCCGTGCGCGCTGGGCCTGGCTACCCCGCTGTCGATCACGGTCGGCACCGGCAAGGGCGCCACGCACGGCATCCTGATCCGCTCCGCCGAGGCGCTGGAGACCGCGCACAAGCTGACCACCGTCGTGCTGGACAAGACCGGCACCATCACCGCCGGTGCCCCGGCTCTGACCGACGTGCGACCTGCCCACGGGATGGACGGCGATGAGCTGCTGCGACTGGTCGCCGCCGCCGAACGCGACTCCGAGCACCCGCTGGCCGCCGCGATCGTCGCAGGGACGCGTGAGCGTGGACTGGTCGTGCCGACCGCGAGCTCGTTCGAGTCCGTTACCGGTCAGGGTGTGCGCGCTCGGGTCGACGGCGAACAGGTGCTCGTCGGTAACCAGCGGCTGCTGGCGGCCGCCGGGATCGACTCGAGGAGTCTGCTCGGCGACTTCGAGGAGCTCGCGGCCTTCGGCCACACTCCGATGCTGGTGGCCGTCGACGGCTTCCCCGCTGGCGTGATCGGCGTGGCCGATCCGATCAAGGAGAGCTCGGCGGCGGCGATCGCCGACCTGACCGCCCGCGGCATCGATGTCGTCATGATGACCGGCGACAACCGCGGCACCGCGGCGGCCGTCGCCCGGCAGGTCGGCATCGGCCGGGTGGTGGCTGAGGTGCTGCCTGAGCACAAGGCCCGCGAGGTCAAGCGGCTGCAGGCCGAGGGCCGGATCGTGGGGATGGTCGGCGACGGCATCAACGATGCCCCCGCCCTGGCTCAGGCGGACGTCGGCTCGGCGATCGGCACCGGCACCGACGTGGCCATCGAGTCCTCCGACATCACCCTGATCTCCGGCAACCTCGGCGGTCTAGTGACGGCCATCGACCTGTCCCGGGCCACCATGCGCAACATCCGCCAGAACCTCGGCTTCGCGTTCGGCTACAACGCGATCGGCATCCCCATCGCGGCCGGCGCGCTCTACCCCGCCTTCGGGCTGCTGCTCAGCCCGATCATCGCGGCCCTGGCGATGGCGGCCTCGTCGCTGTCGGTGGTCACCAACGCCAACCGGCTGCGCCGCTTCACCCCGCGGCCGTCCACCGCCCACCCGAAGACCTCGACCGTCACCCCGGTGGTCGAGCTGGCAAGCGAGCACGACGAACACGAGGAGGACCCCATGCACCACCACGGCCACACCCCCGACACCAGCGTCACCGAGGTCGTCGACCCGGTCTGCGGCATGAAGGTCGACCCGACGACCGCCACCACGCGCGAGCACGACGGGACCAGGTTCTACTTCTGCTCCCCGGGCTGCGCCGCCGCGTTCGACGCCGACCCGCACCGCTACGGCCACCCGCACGCCACGGCCTGACCGGACCCCAGACCCCACCACCGCGACCGACCAGGCACGAGGAGGGACACGCCATGGCCGCCAGCCAAACCGAACAGGACGCCCTCCTGCTGCGGCTGCACCGGATCGAAGGGCAGGTGCGCGGCATCGCCCGGATGGTCGACGAGCAGGCGTACTGCATCGACGTGCTCACCCAGGTCTCGGCCGCCTCCCGTGCCCTGCAGTCGGTCGCGCTCGTGCTGCTCGACGAGCACCTGCGCCACTGCCTGTCCGAGGCGGCCCAGGTCGGCGGCGAGCTGCACCAGGAGAAGGTGCACGAGGCGTCGGCGGCGATCGCCCGCCTCGTGCGCAGCTAAGCCGGACGCGGTCGGCGTCCTTGTGGACAGGCGCCGACCGCGTCCACCCCCCGGGGCGAACCTCACGCCGGTCACCCAAGCGCCCCGGCGGGCGCACCACCGCTCTTCGTCGCGCTGGACGGGGCGGACCAGGTTCACGTTCCGCACGCCGAGGACGACGCCAGCACCGCCGCGGCGGCTGCCAGCGGCTCGGCGCCTCGCGCACCGCGTGAGGCAGTCATCGGGAAGGTCGTCATGAGCCAGAGCAGGAAACGCCCCCGACCGGCCTCGGGCCAGCACGGGGGTGCCAGACGGCCCAACCAACCCAACCGCTTGCCGGACCAGTCACTCGCCGAGCTGCTCGGACTGGCCGCCGCCCGCACCACGTCACCAGCAACGACTGCCGCCCGCACGACACCCGCCCCCGCCGCCCCGCCGCGGCCACCTGCCCGGCCAGCCCCCGTCCCGGCGGCGCCAATCGCGGTACCCACCCTGGCCAAGATCGCCGGTTCACCGAACCCGGCCACCGGGCTGGAGTTCGTCACCACCCCGTTCCGCGCCCTGGCCGACCTGGAACCCCAGGCTGTCGCGGTCAGCTACTGGTTCACTCCACCGGCCGGCCCCAACCCCTACCAGGTCGCCATCCGCTTCACCGGCCACCGCCTGGACGTGGCCGGGCCCCGCACACCAGCCGACGACTTCGTGCTCACCAGCGAGGTGTCGGATGTGGCACCTGCCAGCGGCCCGATCGTGGTGACCCAGCGGACCGCGGGCACGGCAGCCGGACGCTGGTCGGTCACGGCCGAGGCGCAGGCCAACCCCCAGCGCGCGGCCGGGTCGACGCCGGTGCGCCTGCCGCCAGCCGCCGGCACAGGCCAGTCGGTGTACGCACCGATCGCCGCGATGCGGGCCCCCGGCGTGCTGATCGGCTCCTGGCCGGCCATGGTCGCCTTGGGATTCCTGCTCGGCCTGCTCGTGCAAGGTCTGCTCGCCAGGGTCCACACCCTGCCCACCGGCCCAGTGCTGACGCTGTCGCTGCTGGCCGGTGCGCTCGGGCTGGCCGGAGCCAAGACCTACTACCGGCTCACTCACCGACACGAGCCACGCACGACCTGGCTGGCTGGACTGAGCGTACAAGGCTTCGTCGTGGCCGCCACGGCAGTCTTCATCCTGGGCGGCTGGTGGTGGGGCGTGCCGATCGGGCACCTGCTGGACGCCTCCATCCCGGCCCTGCTGACCGGACAAGCGGTCGGACGCCTGGGCTGCCTGTTCGCCGGCTGCTGCAACGGGCTGCCAACACGCTCACGCTGGGCGATCTGGTCCTCCGACCGACGCGTCGGCACCCGCCGCATCCCGGTCCAGCTCCTGGAGTCCAGCTCCGCGGCGTTGCTGGCCCTCCTTACCGGACTGATCGCCTGGCGCACACCACCCCAGCAGGCCGGCTACCTGTTCCTCGGCGGGCTGGCGGCCTACGTCATCGTCCGCCAGGTCCTGTTCCCGCTGCGCGGGCTGGCCCGAGTGACACGCCACGGGCGGGCGGTGATGCTCGTCCTGGCCCCGCTCGCCCTGGCAGCCGCCGTCCTCGTGCCCGCACTCACCTAACCGCCAACATACCCCCATGGGGTATGTTGGCCTACGTCATCGCCCACCCGAGTTGCCCGACGAGAGCAGGGAGGACTGGATGCCTCACCACCACAACCGTCCCACCGACGACACCCGGGTGGTCGATCCGGTCTGTCGGATGAAGGTCGATCCGGCCACCGCCCCAGCCAGCCGCCGGCACGAGGCGACCATCTTCTACTTCTGCTCGACCGGGTGCGCGGCCGCCTTCGAGGTCGATCCCCGCCGGTACGTCCACCAACTGCCAGCCTGACCGACCGAAGCGCTGCCGCGGACCGGATTTCGGCCCGAGCGATCGCCTCGCCTAGTGACAAAGAAGGGGCCTACTGATGCCTGAACAGACCGTGGTGCTGGACGTCTCCGGCCTGCACTGGGCCACCTCGGGTGCCGTCGTTGCCCGCCAGCTGCGTCGGCGGCCCGGTGTGCTGGACGTCGAACCGAACGCCGTAGCCCAGACCGCAACCGTCAGCTACGACCCGACGGTCACAACGGTCGCCGACCTGACCGGCTGGGTGCGCCAGTGCGGTTACCACTGCACGGGCCAGTCGGTGCCGCAGCACGTGTGCGACCCAGCCGCCGAGCCGGCCGCCGCCAGCCGCATGCACAGCGGCCATGAGCAGCACACCGGCCATGAGCAGCACGACGATCACGGCGGCCACGGCGACGCGACGGTCGACATGGTCCACGAGAAGCCCGCGGCCGGCGCCGGCGAGATGGCGATGTCCGGCCATGAGGCGATGGGGCACGGCGGTCATCACGCTGGGGCGTCGATGGCGGCGATGGTCGCCGACATGCGCAACCGCTTCCTGGTGGCGTTGGCCGCGTCGGTGGTCGTCTTGCTGTGGTCGCCGATCGGCCGTGACGTGTTCGGGTTCAGCGCCCCGGCCCCGTTCGGGCTGCGCGACGACGTGTTCGCCTTGATCGTGTCGTTGCCGGTGGTCTTCTACTCGGCGTGGATCTTCTTCGACGGGGCGGTGCGTGCCCTGCGCGCCCGGACCCTGGACATGATGGTCCTGGTGGCCGTCGCGGTCGGCGCTGGCTGGCTGTACAGCCTGGTGGTGACCCTCACGGGCGGCGGGGAGGTGTTCTACGAGGCCGCCACGGTGCTGACCACGTTCGTGCTGCTCGGCCACTGGCTGGAGATGCGGGCCCGGGGCGGCGCGAACGACGCGGTGCGCACCCTGCTGCAGCTGGCACCACCCAAGGCGCTGGTGCTGCGCGGCGAGACCCCGGTCGAGGTGCCGACCGACCAGGTGCAGGTCGGCGACCTGCTGCTGATCCGCCCCGGAGCCAAGGTGCCGGTCGACGCGCTGGTCGAGTCGGGGGAGTCCGAGGTCGACGAGTCGATGGTCACCGGGGAGTCCCTGCCGGTGCCCAAGGCTCCCGGCGATGCGCTGATAGGGGCGTCGATCAACACGACCGGCACGCTGCGGGCGCGGGCCAGCAAGGTCGGCGCGGACACCACGCTGGCCCAGATCGTCAAGCTGGTCCAGCAGGCGCAGAACTCCAAGGCGCCGGGGCAGCGTCTGGCCGACCGGGCCGCGTTCTGGCTGGTGTTCGTCGCCCTCGTCGGCGGGGCGGCGACCCTGCTGGTGTGGCTAGCCGCGGGTGCGGGCTTGGCGCAGGCGATGCTGTTCGCCATCACGGTCGTGGTCGTGACCTGCCCCGACGCGCTCGGGCTGGCCACCCCGACGGCGATCATGGTCGGCACCGGGCTGGGCGCCCAGCGCGGTGTGCTGTTCAAGAACGCGACCGCCCTGGAGACCGCCGCCCGCATCGACACCGTCGTGATGGACAAGACCGGCACCTTGACCAAGGGCGAGCCGGAGGTCACCGACGTGCTGAGTGACGGGCGGGACAAGAACGAGATGCTCGCGCTGGCCGCCGCCGTCGAACGCGAGTCCGAGCACCCGCTGGCCCAGGCGGTTGCCGCTCATGCCACCGGCCGCGGGGTCCCCACCCTGCAGGCGACCGGGTTCCGCAACGTGCCTGGGCACGGCGCCATGGCCAGCGTCGACGGCCACCACGTGCTGGTCGGCAACCGTCGCCTGCTGGAGTCCGAAGGCGTCGAGCTCGGAGCCCTGGCGGCCCGCCGCGACGAGCTGGCGGCCGCCGGCCGCACCGCGGTCCTGGTCGCCGTCGACGGCCACGTGGCGGGCGTCATCGCCTTGGCCGACGCGCCCCGCCCGACCGCTGCTGCGGCGGTGGCTGCTTTGCACCAGACTGGCGCCCAGGTGGTCATGCTCACCGGGGACAACCAGGCCACCGCCGACCGGATCGCCGCCCAGCTGGGCATCGACACCGTCATCGCCGAGGTCCTGCCGCAGGACAAGGCCGCCCAGGTCGCCGCGCTGCAGAAGCAGGGGCGCCACGTAGCGATGGTCGGCGACGGCGTCAACGACGCCCCCGCGCTGGCCACTGCGGACCTGGGGATCGCGATCGGAGCCGGCACCGATGTGGCGATCGAGACCGCCGACCTGGTGCTGATGCGCTCCGACCCGCTGGGCGTGCCGACCGCGCTACGGATCGGACGTGGCACCGTGCGCAAGGAGCACCAGAACCTGGCCTGGGCGATCGGCTACAACGCCATCGCGCTGCCGATCGCCGCCGGAGTGTTCTTCACCGCCTTCGGGCTGTGGCTGCGACCGGAGATCGCCGCCCTGACGATGTCGGGCTCCACGCTCATCGTCACCGCCAACGCCCTGCTGCTACGCCGCCTGCACCTACCCCAGACCACGCTCGACGACCAGCCCCAGCCCAACCCGCAGTAGGGCGGCGACAACGACCACCGGACAGCACCCCAGATGAGCACCCTGCTGGCGGCCGGCCGCGTGGCTGCGACCCGAGCATCGGACGCGGCACCGACCGGCAGGTTGTCGCGGCCGGTGAGCCTGCTGCAGGCGGCCGTCGGCGGCCTGGCGACCCAGACCGCGTTCCCCGACCTGTCCTGGTGGCCAACGGCCGGCCTGGGCCTCGCCGTCTTGGTGGTGGCGCTGCACCGGGCGACGGTGCGCTGGGCTGGGCTGGTCGGTCTGATCTGGGGCCTGGGGCTCTTCATTCCGCACCTGTGGTGGGCCGACCAGGCCGCCGGAGCGCTGGCCTGGCTGGCGCTGGCGGTGGTCCAGGCCGCCCTGGTCGGGGTCGGCACCGCCACGTGGGCCATTGCGGCCCGGACGCCCTGGGTCCAGCGCACCTCGTGGGCGGCGGCGCTGACCTTCACCGTCACCTGGGTGGCCGACGAGCAGCTGCGCTCAACCTGGCCGTTCGGCGGGTTCCCCTGGGCCCGGTTGGCGTTCTCCCAGACCGACGGGCCACTGCTCGCGCTGGCGTGGCTTGGTGGCGCGCCCCTGGTGACCGCCGCGGTCGCCCTGGTCGGATTCGTCCTCGCCCGCGCCTGGCTGGCACCGGTGCACCGGCGGCTGTGGCCGGCGCTGGCGGCCGCCGCGACCACCAGCGCGATCATCGCGCTGGCCCTCTCGATCCCGCTGTCGACCGCGGCCCAGGCCGACACGTTGCGGCTGGCCGGCGTGCAAGGCAACGTGCCCGACAGGCGCGCCGTCGTCGCCGACCGATCCCGGGTGGTGCTCGACAACCATGCGGCCGCCACCCGCACCCTGCTGCACGACGCCGCGCCCGGCAGCCTGGACGTCGTCCTGTGGCCGGAGAACGCGACCGACATCGACCCTCGCACCGACGCCGCCGCTGGAGCGACAGTCGAGGGCGCGGCGCAGGCGGTGCGGGCGCCGATCCTGCTGGGAGCCGACCAGCGGCTGCCGGACGGCCGCTACGTGCAGATGCTGCTATGGCAGCCCGGTCGTGGCACGGTGTTCGCCTACTCCAAGCAGAAGGTGGTGCCGTTCGGGGAGTACATCCCCGCCCGCCCCCTGTTCCGCCTGTTCTCTTCCCAGGTCGACCGGGTCGGCACCGACGCCAAGCCCGGCGACCGACCGGCGCTCGTGCCCCTTGATGTGCCGCGGTTAGGCCGGGTCGTGCCGTTGGCGACCGTCATCTGCTTCGAGGTGGCGTTCGACGACGTGGTGCGCACTGCGGTGCGCGACGGCGCGCAGCTGATCGTCGTGGCGACTAACAACGCGTCGTTCGGGTGGACCGGCGAGTCGACCCAGCAGCTGGCGATGACCCGGCTGCGGGCTGTCGAGCACGGCCGGGCCGCGGTTCAGATCTCGACCGTCGGCGTCAGCGCGGTCATCGCCCCGGATGGAACCGTGCAGCAGCGCACTGGGCTGTTCACGCCGGCCACCTTCCGAGCCGAGCTCCCGCTGCGCACCAGCCTGACTCCGGCCGACCGCTTCGGTGCCGCACCCGTAACCGCCGCGGTCGCCCTTGCCCTGGCAGCAGCGCTGGCCGGTGCTGCCAGTCGTGAGGCGGAGTCGACCGACGCCTGGTCGGACGCCGCTCGGCCGGATCGGGTGCGAACCGGCTCGCGATCTGGGCGACGAGCCGGCCACCAGCCGAGCGTCCCGGCCGATCGAAGGGGCACCAGGTGACGCACGGACCGGTTGTGCGCTCCTCGGTGAGGCTGTCCTGGCAGTTGACTGACCGACACAGCCAGCTGACGTGGGCGGCCCTGGGCGGAGGTCTGGCGGCCGTGGCGCTGGCCTTTTGGGGGCTGCCGGCGATCGACCTGCACGGCCCGCTGCATCGTCTAGGGATCATGGATCTGCTGTGTGGAGGAACGCGGGCCGCCTACCTCACCATGACCGGTCGGTGGACGCTGGCGTGGTACTACAACCCGCTGGGGCCGCTGGCCGTGGTCGCCGCGGCCGTCCTGATGCTCCGCGCGGGGGTCGGCCTCCTGACGCGACACTGGCTCACCTTGCGGGTGCGGCTGTCCCGCCGGGTCAGGCGCGTCGCGGTTGTGGCCCTGGCCGTGGTCGTCGTGGTGCTGACGGCCCGTCAGCAGCTGCTGGTCGACGTCCTGAGGTGAGCGGGTCCCACCGTCGCCAGCAGCCCGTTGGGAAGGCGGGCTGGAGGCTTCGCGGGACCTTCATCCAACCTCGACCAGGTCGCAGCCAAAGGTCCGGACGATGGAGGCATGACCGACCAGCTGCAGGCCGTTACTGCGCCGAGCGCGCCGCGTGTGCGGCGTGGGCCGCTGCGCACGGTGTGGACCGCGATCAGCGGGGCGACCGGGGTGGTGGTTGGCCTGGCACCCCATGTGCTGCACCACATCGGCCCGCTGGTCGGCACCGCCCTGGTGGCCGGCGCGGGCGGCACAGTCTTGTTCGGTGTCCTGGGGCTGGCGGCCTCGGTGCCGATGCTCCTGAAGCTGCGCCGCCGGTTCGGCTCGTGGTGGGCCCCGGCCGCGGCTCTGGCCGTGTTCGCGGCGGCCTTTGTCGTGTCGACGACGGTCATCGGCCCGCTGATCCGCGGAGCCGACAACGTCCCGGCACCCTCCCCGAGCCAGGTCCAGATGCCTGTCGGGCATGACCAGCACCACTGACATCGCCGTCGAAAGGACTCACCATGACAACGCCACACGCTCCGGCACCGAAGATCAACATCACCCCGACCGAACGCGTCTCCCGGGTCGTCGTCGGCGTCGCCGGCATCGTCGGCGGTGTGCTGCTGCTGGCCGGCGCCCACACCACCCTCGCCGTCGTGCTCGAGGTGCTGTTGGTCCTGGCCGGGGTGGACCTGCTGGTCACCGGCGCTCGAGGGCACTGCCCGCTGTATGCCAAGCTCGGCTACGTACCGGCCTCCCTGGCCCACCCCCGAGCCGGACGGACTGCGCGATGAAGCAGCAGCAGAACCCGTCGGGCGGGCGAGCGGACCGGCCGCAGAGCCGGACATCGACCACCCCGCGGATGCCCGACCACCACCACGCGCCGGTCGACCAGCCGTCCACGGGCGGTTCGCATCATGGGCACCGGTGGATGATGCTGGCCTGCTGCGTGCCGATGCTCGTGATCGTCGCCGTGCTGCTGGCCACCGGCACGGCCGGCATCGGGGCCGTGATCTTCGCGGTGGCCTGCGTCGGCATCATGACCGTGATGATGCTGGCCATGCCCCGTGGCCACTAGCCAGCTGGCGTCGACCTCTGCCATCACCCCGGTGGTGACGGCGCGACGACCGCATACCGGCCGGATGATCGGGGTCGCCCTGGCGTGGGGGGCGTGCTTCGTCGCGATCAGCTGGGGCCTGCGCGACGCCCCCGTGCTGTGGTTCGCCGCCCTGCGGGCCCTGCTGGCCGGCGCCGCGCTGGTCGCCGTGGCTAGCGCCCAGCACCGCCGGCTGCCACGCGGGCCACGGACCTGGGCGCTGATCGGGCTGCTCGGGCTGGTCAACGCCACCCTTGCCCTGGCTGCGATGTTCGCCGCCGGAGCCGGCGCCGCCAAGGGCGTGGCTGCGGTCCTGGCGAACGCCCAGCCGCTGCTGATCCTGCTGCCGGCGTGGTGGCTGTACGGGCAGCGGCCCACCCGGTCCACCACCATCGCCCTGTTGCTCGGACTGGCCGGGCTGACCGTGGTGGCCTCGGCGTCCGGCGCCGGGGCCGGGGCTGGACTGTCGCTGGCCGCCGCGGCCGCCACCACCGCCGGCACCCTGCTGGCCCGCTGGCTGGCCGGTGTCGACGTGATCGTCGTGGCCGGCTGGCACCTGCTGTTCGGCGGCCTGGCGCTGGCCGTCTGGGCGAGCCTCAGCGAAGGGCAGCCCGACATCGCGTGGACCGGCCGGTTCATGGCCTCCCTGGCGTTCCTCGCGCTGGTCGGCACCGCCGCCACGACCGTCATCTGGTTCACCGAAGCCCAGCACGCCCGCCTGGACCAGCTGACCGGCTGGACCCTGCTCGTGCCGGTCATTGGCGTGCTGCTGGCCGCCCTCGTCCTGGGCGAACGCCCAACCGGCTGGACCCTGCTCGGACTGGGCGGCGTGCTGGCAGCCCTGTGGATCGCCCAACGACCCGACCACACCCCGCCCGCCGGCCATCACGGCCTGCCGCCGACCGCCCCAGCGCCCGCGCCGACCGGCGCACCAAGGACGTGACATGAAGATCCTGCAGCAGCTGGCCGCCGCTGTCGCCACCGTCTCCCTCCTGATCGCCGGCACCGCCGGCTCGGCGTTCGCCGACGACGACCTGTCGCACAAGCGCTCGAGCTTGGAGAACCAGCTGCAGGCCACCGCCAAGCAGCGCGACGACCTGGAGTCCGCGCTGGAGGACCTGTCCGGCGAGCTGGTCCAGACACAAGTCGACCTGCAAGCCGTCCAGGCGCAGATCCCTGCCGCACAGGCCGCGCTCACGCAGGCCACCACGGTGCTGGACGCGGCGATGCGCGACCAGCAGCAGATCGCCGCCCAGTTGGCCGACGCCCGCCAGCAGCAGGCCCAGATCACCGCGCAGGGCGCCCAGGCCGCCGCCGACCAGCAGCGGCTGCGCCAGGAGGTGGCCGCGATGGCCCGGGCGGCGTACCGCGACGGCGGTGGCCTGTCTACGTTGTCCGTGCTGCTGGACGCCAGCAGCAGTCAGGACTTCGTCGACAGCTACACCATGGCGGCCGCCGCCCAACGCGTGCAGGGGCAGGTCTTCGACCAGCTGCGCCAAGCCCAGGCCGACGCCCGCAACCAGGGTGCCCGTCTGGACGCGGTGCAGCAGACGATCAGCTCGCTCAAGCAGCAGGCCGACCAGAAGGTTGCCGAAGCCAACAAGGCGCGGCAGGAGGCCGCCGACGCCAAGGCTCGGCTCGACGACCTGGAACGAGAACAACAGGCCAAGCAGGCTACCGTGCGCAGCCAGATGGCCGAGGCGCAGCGCCAGGTCGACGCGGCCGACGCCTCCACCGCCGCGATGCAGGCCCAGCTGCAGCAGGTCATCGACGCCCAACGTCAGCAGGCCACGGCCAAGAAGTCCAGCACCACCCCCGGGGCGGCGATCGCGGGGGCGCTGTTCGCCAACCCGACCGCCACCAACCCGATGTACGTCACGAGCGAGTACGGGATGCGGCTGCAGCCGGTGTTGGGCATCTACCGGCTGCACGCCGGCATCGACCTGCGCGACCGCTGCAACCAGCCGGTCTACGCCGGCCGGGACGGCACCGTGGTGTGGGCCAAGTACCTGTCCGGGTACGGCAACCAGGTGATGGTCGACCACGGCTGGGTCCAGTCCAAGTCGCTGATGTCCAGCTACAGCCACCTGACCAGCTGGACGGTCGCCCCCGGTCAGCAGGTCAAGGCCGGTCAGGTCGTCGGCTACGCCGGGCAGACCGGTGGGGTGTCCACCGGCTGCCACCTGCACTTCGAGGTCTACGTCAACGGCGCCACCGTCAACCCGCGTGCCTCACTCGGCCTGCCGCCAGCGTAGGGGCACTCGTCGGGTCGGTGGTCACAGCGGGTGCAGCAGTCGGCGCACGAACTGGCGAGTGCGTTCATGTCGTGGGTCGCCGAGCACCTGGCTCGGTGGTCCCAGCTCGGCCACCCTGCCTTGGTCGACGAACGCGACCTGGTGGGCCACGTCCCGGGCGAACTGCAGCTCGTGGGTGACGACCACCATCGTCCAGCCTTCGACCGCCAGGTCGCGCATCAGCGTCAGCACGTCGCCGACCAGCTCGGGGTCGAGGGCGGAGGTCGGCTCGTCGAACAGCAGCAGCCGGGGGTGCAGCGCCAGGGCGCGCAGGATGCCGACGCGCTGCTGCTCGCCGCCGGACAGCTGGGACGGGTAGGCGTCGCGTCGTTCGGCCAGTCCGACCCGGCGCAGCAGCGCCAGCGCCTCCGCCTCGACCTGGGCGCGGGGTCGGCGCTGGACGACCAGCGGACCCTCCGTGATGTTCTGCAACACCGTTCGGTGAGGAAACAGGTTGTGGTGCTGGAACACCATCGCCGAGCGGTCCCGCAGCCGGCCCAGGGCGGTGCGGGACGGACGGCGGGCGAAGTCGACCGCCACCTCCGCGATCTGCACGGTGCCGGCATCGGGGATCTCCAGGCCGTTCAGGCATCGCAGCAGGGTCGTCTTGCCCGAGCCGGACGAGCCGACGACGGCTAGCACCTGGCCGCCGACCACGTCGAGGTCGACCGAGCCCAGCACCTGGCGTGGTCCGAAGCTCTTGGTCAGGCCGCGCACGGTCAGCAGGGGCGGCCCGCTCGTCGGGTCAGTGGGCGACATAACGGTCCAATCGCTTCTCCAGGCGTCCCTGGCCGGCCGACAGCACCAGACAGATCACCCAGTACACGAGGGCTGCCTCCAGGTACAGGAGCATGAACTGCTGGCTGAACGCGGCGACCTGCTGGGCGCGTCGGAACAGCTCGGTGACCAAGATCAGCGAGGCCAGTGAGGTGTCCTTGACCAGGGCGATGAACGTGTTGGACAGCGGCGGGACCGAGACCCGTGCGGCCTGCGGCAGCACGATGCGGGTCAGGGACTGCCGGTGCGACATGCCGATGACGTGGGCGGCCTCCCACTGGCCCTTGGGCACCGACAGGATCGCGGCGCGCACGATCTCGGCGCCGTAGCCGCCGACGTTCAGCGAGAACGCGATGATCGCCGACGGCCACGGGTCGATCACCAGGCCGAGGGACGGCAGGCCGTAGAACACCACGAACAGCTGGACCAGCAGCGGGGTGCCGCGGATCACCGACACGTACGCCCGCCCCGCCCCCGAAAGCACCCGGTGACGCGACAGGCGGGCCAGGGCGACGCCGACCGCCAGCAGCATGCCGCCGGCGAACGAGACGACCGCCAACGGCACGGTGCCGCGCACTGCGCCGAGCGCGATCGGTCCCAGCGATCGGAGCGCCAGGTCCCAGTCCACCGGGGGCATCGGCGCGCCCGCTAGTGGGAGACGTCCTCGCCGAAGAACTCCGTGGAGATCCGGGCGAGGGTGCCGTCAGCGGCTAGCGTGTCCAGCGCCTGGTCGACCGCATCCGTCAGGCTGGTGTCGGACTTGCGGAAGGCGAACGCGGACTGGGACTTCTCGTCGGTCTCGGCGGCGATCTTCAGCCCTGTCGCGCCGGTCTGCTTCTTGTAGTCCAGGAACGTCAGCTTGTCGTTGATGGTGGCGTCCACCCGCTTGGCCTGCAGCAGCGCGACCGCCTGCGCCCACCCTTCGACCCCCTGCACGTTCGCGCCGGAGTTCTGGGCCAGGGTGTACCAGTTGCTGGTCAGCGACTGGGCGGTCGTCTTGCCGGCCAGGGACGCAAACGAGGTGATCGAGTCCTCGTCGTCGCGCACCACGATCACCCCGGTGGATACGGTGTAGGGGGTGGAGAACGAGTAGGTCTGCTGCCGCTGCGGGGTGATGGACACCTGGTTGGCGATCATGTCGAACCGGCTCGCCTCCAGGCCGGCGAAGATCGCGTCCCACTGGGTCTCCTCGAACCGGACGTCGACGCCGAGCTGCTTGCCGACCGCACGCGCGACCTCCACGTCATAGCCGGTCAGGCCACCGGCCCCGTCGGCGTGGTAGGAGAACGGCCGGTACGTGCCCTCGGTGCCGACGACCAGAACGCCGGCAGCTCGGACCTTGGCCAACGACTGGTCGGCTCCGGTGGTGGCGGCGGCGGTCGGAGCCCCGCCCGCCGCCCCGCCGGCGCAGGCAGCCAGCACCAAGGCGGCACCTGCGGCAAGGGCAGCCGAGACGAGCAGACGTCGAGAACTCATGAACGTGCCTTTCAAGCAGAACAGAACGGAAGGGGAGAGGCAGGCGCAGTCGGCACACGCTTCGGCACTCAGGCTTAGGCGAGACGTGCAAAGTGAAGGTGTACGACCCGTCAGCTGCCACCGGAGCGCAACGCTGCGCCCACGGCGGGCCGGGCGGTCAACAGCAGCGCAGACGAAGGCGACGACAACACCGCGTCGCGCTCGCGGCGTTCGCGGGCATCGTCGGGGTGGAGGTCACGCGCACGACGTCCATGCAACCACAACGCTGAGGGGCCCCACGACGCCGCAGCCGTCCACGAGCGGAATCTTGATCCAGTCTTCATCACCACGGTTGCCGGCGGCTTCATCAAACCTTCGTCGCCACCGGCATCGGACCTTCACCCGAGGGCACCAGCATCGAGGGGTGGCCGCAGAACCACTGCAGCACTCGGGCGACGGAGACGACGATGATGGGCTGGCTGGGATGGGGTGTCCCCACGATGTGGATCGGCATGGGCCTGTTCTGGGTCCTGCTGATCGCTGCGATCGTGTGGCTGGTCGTCGAGGTCGACCGGCCCAAGCACTTCCACCAGGCGCCGAACTCGGCGAACGGCTTCGTGCCGGGCGGGCCGATCGGCGGATCGCCGCTGGAGGTCCTCGACCGTCGCCTCGCGACCGGTCAGGTGGACCTGGTCACCTATCAGCAGGTGCGCGCGGCCCTGCTGCAGTCACGCGCCACGCTGTGAGCCATCCGACCACACGGGCAGCCCACCCCGACCGTCGCGGACGCGGACTGCAGGTCGCTGGCCTCGTGACGGCGGTCGCCTTCCTGATGGGCGCCGTCGTCCTGACCATGTCCTGGCGTCCCGACACCCCGACGGGCGCACCCGGCCCGACGTTCGGTCTGGTCCGCGTGCTCGATGACGGCGACGACCAACCGGCCATCGTCCAGGCGCGGCTTCACGCCACCTTCATCGTTCTCCAGCCGGAACTTGACCAAACCCCGGCAGGGTGGACGGAGAAGCGATGGTCAGGCGACGCGGCGCAAGCCGCCCGGGTCCGTCGCCGGGAAGGCGAAGCGATGCACCACTACCCCCCCTCATCGGCACTCGTCGACGGCGCGGCACCCCTGCTGTGCGCCAGCGGGCAGATGGCCTGACCGGGCCCGCACCTTTCGCCGGCGCACATCGCTCGGCGAGAGGACCGCACTGCCTGCTGCTACCGCATGGGACGACACACCGCCACACCGCCGACGCCCGACCAGGGGTGCGCCCGCCATCGACGCGCCGCGCGCCCCGTCCGGCGTCGATTCCCGCTGATCGCGGTGGGCCGCCTCGGCCTGGGGGCCGTCATGCTCGTCACGCTGACGGCGTCGACCCTCAGCAACGGCCCGGCTGGTGCGCAGAGCGCCGCGAATGTGCCCACCCTCAGCACGGTCGAGGCCCTGACGTCGAGTCTCCCGGCGCCGTCCCCCCCTGCTGAGCTCGTCTCGCCGCCACACCATGACGCACAGGACGTCCTGCGGGCGAGCGCCACCTCCGACGAAGTGTCCCGGTCGATGCCGCGCGCCACCTTCCGCACCGACACCGGCGGCACCGTGCAGTGCTCAGGAGTCGTACCCGACATCGGCACCAACGGGCACGTGCCCGACGAGTCACTGTGCGACCTGTGGCAGAAGCCCTACCGCGACCGGGCGGACGCGGTCGTCACGCTCACCAAGCTCAACGACGCCCACACCGCCAAGTTCGGCGAACCCATGTGCCTGACCTCCGGCTACCGAACCTTGGAAGAACAAGCTGCGCTGCGGCGCAAGGAGCCCGGCCTGGCGGCCCCCGCCGGCCTGTCCAACCACGGCTGGGGGCTGGCCGTCGACTTCTGCAAGGAGACCTACACCGGTATTCATGGCACCTGGCTGAGGGCCAACGCTGCCACCTACGACTGGGATAACCCGGCGTGGGCCCGCCGCGGCGGATCCGGCCCGTACGAGCCGTGGCACTGGGAATACGAGACTGGCGTCAACGCGCTCGTCGCCGCCGGACTGGAGAAGTAGCCAGCGTCCCGCGGCTTCGACATGACCGCCAGGGAGGCCACTGCACCACGTGCTCGGATACTCGGCGTGCCTCGACACCCCGACGCGGCGCCGTCAACGCCGAGGCCGTGCGGCGCCCGCTGACCAACGAGGCGCGTCTGCGCGTCAGGTCACCCGGCTACTACGGGCGCCAACCAAGGGCGCTACCAGCACGCCGTCGGCACCGCTTCTAGCCACCCGACCGTCGCTTGGCGATGCGAGGCGACAGTGGATCTAGATTGCATCGTCACGGCGAACCGGCGGCCGCGGCGGCGGGCACAAGCCGGTTGGGGTCGGCAGTCGCCCACAGCGGCGTGGCGGCGGGTGGACCGGGGATCCGCTGGCGGCCGCGGAGCGCCAGCACCAGCAGCACCACGGGGTAGAGCAGGTAGCCGGCGCGGCTCGTCGGGAGCACCAGCATGGCCGCGGTGAGGGCCAGGGCGAGGAACGCGCCGGCCCGGGCCAGCGTCCGGGGCGGGCGGTAGGCGAGCGCCACGAGGAGCGCCAGGACGACGAGCAGCATGAGCGCGTAGCCGGCGAGCTTCGCGGTGGGGCCGCCGTGGGCGAGCAGGACGCCCGGCGTCGGGGAGTCGGCCGGCGACGCGAAGGTGCTGTTCGCCATCGGGAAGCCCGCGGCCTGGGCGAACATCGCGCGAGCGGTGGGCCCGACGAGCACGGGCAGCGAGACGCCGACGACGACCGCGGTGGCGTTGGCGGCGAACCGGCCGGCGTGCCGCCAGCCCCACCGGGCGATGACGAACGCGCCGATCACCGCGACCGCGGGCCATGCGGACGCCTTGAGCGCGCTGGCGACACCGAGGGCTAAGCCGGCCTGCGAGAGGCGGCCGCGGGCGGCGAGGGCCAGCGACAGGGCGAGCAGGCCGACGACCGGCAGGTCATGTCCGCCGACCGAGGCGTGCAGCGCCAGGAACGGGGTAGCCAGGACGGCCCACAGGGCACCTTCGGTGCGCCCGGCGCGGCGCGCCAGGCGGTCGGCGGCGACGAAGCACGCGCAGAAGACGAGCAGGAACCACCAGCGCGGGTCGCCGAGCCCGATGTGCGGGAACACGAGCCGCGGGATGCCGAACAGGGACATCAGCGGCAGGTACGGGTTGACGTCGTAGGTCGTCGTCGGCTGCGCCAGGTAGGGCGACCCGGTGTCGACCAGCAGCCGGGCCGAGCGCTCGACCACGCCGACCTCGGGCTGGGAGATGCCGGCCACGACGAGCACCAGCGTGGGCAGCAGCACCGAGCCGGCGACGGCGATCCGCACCCCGGCGATCGGCCGGCGCGTGCGCAGCGCGGCCACCCCCGCCACCAGGTACCCGGCCGCCGCCAGCAGGCCCCAGATGCGGTGCGCCTGCTGGTCGGTCACCACGGCCATGCCGAGCGCGATGACCGCGCACACGGCGAGCGCGCCCGCCACGCCCAGGTAGGCAGGTGTGCGGTCGAGCCAGGCGACGACCGCTCGTCGTGCCCGGTCAACCGACTGGCTGTACGGCACGGCGATGTCCCCTCCGTTCTGGCTGGTGCGACAAAGGCGACCGTACCGGCATCATCTGAGCGCCCGGGCACGTCCGTTCAAGGGGACGCTGCAGCGCTGGGGTGCCGCATGGCCGGATGTCGTGGCGCACCATCAGCACCGGCGCGCAGTTCGACGCTCGGATGCGGATTGGCGGAGTCCTCCAGGTCTGGATGGTGGGCACGTCGCGAGCGCGACCATGCGCCACGGGAGCACTGGTTCGGCGCGGTTCGCAGCAGGGCTGCGCGCGCCGGGACGGGATTCCACTCGATCCGGCCTGCGAGTTCATCGACCTTGGGTGCACGAGTCGATACCGGTTCGGGGCTGGCGCCGTCGGTGCCCCCCGGACTCTCGCGGGCCGCCGGCCGCTGTCGGAGCGCGGAACGGCAGCAAATCGGCGGATTGCTGCATGTCGCGCACCGGTTGTGCTGGAACGTAGTCCACGGCGCCTGCTGGGGACGTCGCCTATGGCAGCAGCGCCTCGACCGCAGTCGTCAGACCTAGGACGATGACCAGCCCGGTAAGGGCGTAGGTCGTGACCTGGCGGGCCCCTCGCATCCGATACTCGCCGGGAAGCGCCCGGCGTTCCAAGAGGAGCAGGAATCCCAACACGACCGGCAGCAGGATGGCGTTCATGACCTCGACGTCCAATGACAGCGCGACGAGGTTGGGGGCAAGAAGCGCGACGAGAGCACCGGCGAGGATTGCTGCCAATGCGAGGGCGTAGAAGCCCTTGGCCTGCCGTGGTGAGTCGTTCAGGCTGTGTCGCAGGTCCAGCACTTCGGCCATGCCCCACGCTCCGGCGAGGGAGACGACAAGTGCGGCCACGGTGGCAGCGCCGAGCATTCCGAGCCCAAACAGGACAGCCGCACTGCGTTGCCCGAGGAATGGTGTCAGCGCGGCGGCGATCTGACCGATGCTCTCCAGATTCGCACCGGGGCGTGTGGTGCCGATGGTGGCAGCGACGGCGACCAGGACCGCGATCATGACTGCCTGGGTGGCGACGGCGCCCAGCGCGGTGTTCCAGCGGGCCGACCGCAGGACCGTGCGTAGGTCCTTGTCGTGGTCGTCTTTGTCGATGATGGCCTCCTGCTGGTAGAAGACCATCCAGGGCATGATCACGGCGCCGACGTTGGCCGCGAGCAACATGAGGAACTGGCTGTTCGCTTGGACGGGATGGGTCAGACCGCCCCATAGCGCGCTGGGAGCCGGGCGAGCGAGCAAGGCCGCGGGGATGAACAGCAGCTCGAGCGCGCCGATTGCGATGCCGACCGTTTCGATGCGCCGGTATCGCCCGAGCAGGATCAGCGCCGCCAGGGCCATCGCCGGGACCGTGATCGACACCAGTCGTGGCACGCCGACCATGGCGCCGATGCCTGCCAGTCCTGCGAACTCGGTGACCAGGGCGCCCAGGCATGCCAGGAAGAGGGTGCCTGCCGAGAGCAGGGCCCACCGGGCGCCGAAGGTGCGACGGATCAGTGCGCCATGCCCTCGTCCGGTGAGAAGTCCCAGCCGGGCCGTGATCTCTTGCACCAGATAGAGCACGGGGATCAGCACGATCTGCGCCAGGATCAGCTGGTATCCGTAGCGCGCCCCGGACTGAGCCGCAGTGATGAGACTGCCGGCGTCGGTGTCGGCGAGCATGACCATCAGGCCCGGACCGAGCAGCACCCCCATCCAGCGACGACCTGGATGATGCGCGGCCCGCGCCGAGACCGGACGTGCTGCGGATGCGACGTCGAGCGAACGAAGACTCATAGACCGCGCCCGTCTCTTGGCTTAGCTGAGGCTTGCCTTACTGCCCAGCCAGGCCAGGCTGCCAGTCCAGCGCCCGCCCGTTGAGGACTTAGGGCCCGCCGGCCGTGTCGGCCAAGACGTCCGGTTCCGTGGCCTTTCGTGGACGTAGAACCTAGCGGCGGTGGATATCCGCTTGACCCAACTGCCGTGCCGACCAACGAACCGGTCGAGGGGATACCAGCCGGCCGTCCAGGTACGGGACGGGCAGATGATCGCCCTGACGCTAGATGAAGCGTTCGTCGTACCCCGACGGGGAGCCTGCGTCGATCGGGGGACGGGCAGTCGCGCAGTGACGTGCGGGGTGTCAAGTGATGGGTTGCCGCAGACCGCACCTGTTCGACGTGACGGTCTCGATCCGGGTGATGACGGCCGGGCAGGGAGTGCGCTACCTGTTCAGCTCGATAATCGCCGGCGACGGTGACCGTGATGCGACCACGGCTCTGACTCGCTACTACGTCGAGCAGGGCACGCCGCCAGGACGATGGATGGGTCGGGGACTGACGGGCCTGACGGTGACGAGCTCGAGCCCCGTGACCGAGGAGCAGCTTCGTCGCCTCCTCGGCCATGGCCAGGACCCGATGACGGGTGAGCCGTTGGGCCGCCCGTACCGCACGTTCGCTCCCGCGACCGACCGGGTAGCCCGTCGCCTGGCCGCCCTCCCGGGAGACCTGACGGGCGCCGACCATACCCGACAGGTGGCGTGGATCAACGCCGAGGAGGCAGCCAAGGCAATCAGGGTTCCGGTCGCAGGCTTCGACCTGACCTTCTCCGCCCCCAAGTCCCTGTCGAGCCTGTGGGCGGTCGCCGATGGGGGAACCCAGGCGTTGATCGCTCAGGCCCACCATGCCGCGATCGACGACGTGCTGGACCTGATGGAGCGCGAGGTGGCGATGACCCGCGTCGGTGCTGAGGGCATGCGGGGAGCGGTCGCCCAGGTGCAGGTGCGGGGCGTGGTTGCGGCCGCGTTCGACCACTACGACTCCCGGGCGGCGGACCCTCAGCTGCACACGCATGTGGTGGTGGCCAACAGGGTGCAGGCGGTGCGGGACGGCCGGTGGCGGACCCTGGACTCGCGGGCCTTGCACGGGGCGGTGGCGGGGTTGTCGGAGCACTACAACGCGGTGCTGTCCGATCATGTGGCGCGCCTGCTGGGGGTCGGCTGGCAGGCGCGCACCCGGGGGCCGGGGCGGATCACCCGCTGGGAGATCACTGGTGTGCCGCAGGAGCTGATGGACGAGTTCTCCGTCCGCACCCACGACCTGGAGCAGGCCAAGGACCGGCTGGTCAGCGACTACGTGGCCCGCCACGGTCGTGCGCCGTCGCGGGCGGTGCTGTGGCGGATCCGCCAGCAGGCGACCCTGGCGACCCGCCCGCCCAAGGAGACGCATTCGCTGGCCGAGCTGACCGACACCTGGCGCCGGCGGGCCACGACCCTCCTGGGCCGGGACGCGACAGGCTGGGCCAGCCAGGTGCTGGGCGCCGGCACGCAGGAGGCACTGCTGCGCGCCGACGACCTGCCGCTGGAACACTTGCACCAGATCGCGGCCACGGTGCTACAGGAAGTCGGTGACCGCCGCTCGACGTGGCGGCGGTGGAACCTTCATGCCGAAGCGGTGCGGCAGACGATGAGGCTGCGGTTCGGTTCGGCTGGCGACCGGGAGGCGGTGCTGCGGATCATCGTGGAGGCTGCCGAACACGCCTCGCTGCAGCTGACGCCACCCGAGCTGGCGGTCAGCCCGCAGCAGTTTCGCCGCGCGGACGGCTCGAGCGTGTTGCGGCCGAGGGCGTCGATCGTCTACTCCTCGGGCCAGATGCTGGCAGCCGAGGACCGGCTGCGAGCCGCCACCCTGCACCGCACCGCACCGACCGTCTCGGCCGACCTGGTCCAGGACGCCGCCCGACCGTGGGGTCGGCTAGGCGGCGGACTGGCCGGCGACCAGGTCGACGCGATCACCGCGATCGGGGTGTCCGCACGGGTGCTGGACCTGCTGGTCGGACCGGCCGGGACCGGCAAGACGAGGACAATGGCGGCGCTGCGGCGCGCCTGGGAGCAGCGCTACGGCCCGGGGTCGGTGCTCGGGTTGGCGCCGTCGGCCGCCGCCGCCGCCGTGTTGGGCGACGAGCTGGGCATCCCAACGGAGAACACCACCAAGTGGCTGTACGAGCACCGCCGCGGCAACTGGCGGCTGACACCGGGCCAGTTGGTGATCATCGACGAGGCCAGCCTGGCCGGCACCTTCGCACTGGACGCGATCACGACCCACGCCGCCACGGTGGGCGCCAAGGTGCTGCTGGTCGGGGACTGGGCCCAGCTGCAGGCAGTGGACGCCGGCGGAGCGTTCGGCATGCTGGTACGTGAGCGGCCGGACGCCCCACAGCTCGTTGATGTGCGCCGGTTCGGCCACGACTGGGAAAAGCACGCCTCCCTCGGGCTGCGGCTGGGAGACACCGCCGTCATCGACACCTACCTCACCCACAGCCGAGTCCTGGGCGCCGACTACGACACCGTCCTGGACAGCGCCTACCAGGCGTGGCGGGCTGACCAGCGGGCCGGGAAGGTGTCGGTGCTGATCGCCGAGGCGAACCAGACCGTGATCGAGCTCAACCAACGGGCCCGCGCCGACCGGGTCCTGGCCGGCCTGGTCGACGAGGCCGGGGTCCGGCTGCACGACGGCACCCAGGCCGCCCGCGGCGACCTGGTCGTCACCCGCAAGAACGACCGCCGCCTGGCGTTGGGCCGCGGCTGGGTGAAGAACAACGACCGCTGGCAGGTCGTCACCGCCCACACCGACGGGTCCCTGACGGTGCGGCGGGAAGCGTCCCGCTGGCACACCACGCTGCGGCTACCGGCCGACTACGTGGCCAACGACGTCGAGCTCGGCTACGCCATCACCGCCTACCGCGCGCAGGGCGTCACCGTGGACAGCGCCCACACCCTGGTCGCCTCCACCACCATGACCCGCGAGGCCTTCTACGTCGCGATGAGCCGGGGCCGGCAGTCCAACATCGCCTACGTCGCCACCGACGCCCACGACCTGGAGGACCACCAGCGCCGCGACGACCTGGCCATGACCGCCTCGTCGATCCTGTTCGGGATCCTGCAGCACTCCGGTGCCGAGCTGTCCGCCACCGAGACCCTCGTCGCTGAGCAGGACGCCTGGGGGTCGATCCGTCAGCTGGTCGGCGAGTACGACACCATCGCACAGGTCGCCCAGCACGAGCGCTGGCTCGCCCTGCTGCGTGCCGGCGGCCTGGACGAGCCCACCGTGGACGAGCTTGTCACCACCGACTCCTACCCGATCCTGGCCGCCGCGCTACGCCGGCTGGAGGCCGACGGCCACGACGTCGAGCGCCTGCTGCCCCAGGTCGTGCGCGCCGGCGGCCTGGCCGGCGCCCAGGACCTCGGCTCCCTGCTGCGCTACCGGCTCCAGCGGGCCACCAGCCGCTACACCCCGGCTCCACGCCGCCGTCGGCTCATCGCCGGACTGATCCCGCAGGCAACCGGTGTGGCGGACCCGCAACTGCGGGTCGCCCTCGCCCAGCGTGAGCAGCTGATCACCCAACGCGCCGACGCCCTGGCCGCCGCCGCGGCCGCCAACCCCCAGTCCTGGGCGACCCATCTGGGGCCCGTGCCCGCCGACCCGACGGCTGCCGCCCGGTGTCGCCGACAGCTGGCGACGGTGGCCGCCTACCGGGACCGCTGGACCATCACCACCAGCGACCCACTCGGCCCGATCCCCGGCACCGACGCCCAGCGCCTGGACTACGAACGCGCCCGCGCCGCTCTGCGCACCCTCCAGCCGCCCGCCCTCGACGAGGCAGCTGGCCCGTGGCCGGCACCAACCCGCACCACCGCCCGCCCCCCTCTCTAGCGTCAAACCCCGCCAGCCAAGGCCGGCGAGGGTAGTCTGACGGCTGCGGCGGGACGAACAACAGGGCCGAGCCGACCCACACCGGTCGGGCAGAGCAGACCCCCCGCGGGGACCTCACCAGCACAGGACCACGCCGCACCAGGTTCCGTGCCCTGCCATCGTGAGGAAGCCCCAAGATGCTGCTGCGCAGCCTGTGGACCTTGTCCACCCACACCCAGGCGCTCACCGCCCGCCTGCCCTCCAACCGCCTGCTGGCTTTGCTGCGGACCCGCCGCGGCCTGAAGTGGGGCGTGCCCGCCATGAGCGTGGGCCTGGCCTACCTGTACGCCGCCGCGATCTGCACCACGCTCATCGACCGGCACGGCGCACCCGGCTGGCTCTACCTGCCTGCGGCCGTGTTCATCTGGACCGCCTTGAAGTTCCTTCTATTCGGCCCGCTCAGCCTCCTCCTGCTGGCCACCGCCCGATACAGGCAGCACCGCCCCGTGCGCGCCCCCGGGCGCCCCACCAGCGCGGGCGGCCACAGCACGGTGCAGCCCAACCGCTGAGTGCGAAGGCCGCCCGACCGATAGGGCGGGCGTGATCGGCGACATCCCAGGCTGCGTGCCCGCCACCCCGACCTCGCAGGTCCGCTACGGCCACGTCCACGGTCGGCCGGTGCTGGGCCTGCTGGCGTCGGCGACGACGAGCCGACTGTCCGGCACACTGCCGGCGTCCACCGAAGGCATGGCCGGGGCGGCCGAGCAACTGGGACTCGACCCGCTCACCCCCGGCGCCTCGCGTACCCCCCCTGGCAAACACCGCTGTTCCTCACCGTGTCCACCAGGGACGCGCACGTGGAGCTGCACGGGCAGCGACCCTTCACCGTCACCGGACACCGAACCGAGATCGAGCAGATGCTGGCCCGAGGAGACGACACCTCCTGCTCGTCCTCGGCCCGGACCTGCCGCCAGACCGCTCGTTCGCCGGCAGGCCTCGCAAGGCCGCGGCCGCCCGCAGCCACTTCGCCGGCGCCGTCCAGGTCGTCGACCTGAGCGCCGCGGACCCCGACGACGAGCACGACCGGTTCTTCGCCTCCGGGGCGACCAGCAGTCAGACCCACCAACTCATCCCAGCCGCGATCGGCCAGCCGATCGCGGCGATCGTCGACCTGAACGTCCTCATCGCGCTGCGCAAGGCCATCGAAGGCAGCTCCGAGACAGCGCTCGAGACATCCCGTGACCTGGCCGCCACCCTGCGTGGACTCCACGTCATCCCGGGGTTCGCCCTCGCGGAGAGCTTCACCTCGATGACCTCTGAGCCGACCGAGGTTCACCACAAGCCCGTCGCAGCCCTTCACGCGTGGCTGCACGCCCCATCACCGACATGACGTACGCCACGCTGACAGCCCTGTACGAAAACCAACCTGGGCCAGCAGATGCGGGGTGGACCGACTCCCGACGTGCGCAGCGAACAGCTCACCAACCTGAACTCCGCGACGCTCCCTCACCTGGCGCTGACCTTGGAAGACCCGCGCCGCCGGCCGGTTCGACCCCCACCTCACGGCTCCAGGCCTACGCCCGCCACATCGCCCGCTTCAACGCTGCCGGCCGGGGCGTGTCCGCCGACTGCCTGGCGGTCGCCCGCGTCCTGCTCCTGGGCACCAACCAGGACCGCGGCCAGACGGAGAAGCTTCCGTGCCTGAAGAACGCGATGACCGCAGAAGTCCACCGGGCGGCACTGGGTGCCGCCGCATGGGACCTGTCGTACCCCGTCATCACCGACCTCGCCGCCGCCGGCCAGCTCGAAAGCGCCGCCGGCGAGAGCTGCTACCTGGTCACCGGGGACCGGCCACTGGCGCGCCTGGTATCGACCGGCGCACTGGTCGGCACGTTCGCGGTCGGCTACCTCGCCACCGGCATCGTGCGCCTGAAAGACAACTGCGACGCGCAACTGACCGCCACCCACCGAGTACAGATCCGAGGCCTAGAAGCCGACCTGCTCGACGCCGCGATGCTCTGCGGACTGACCCGAACGATCACCGACCCCGACCGCCTCACCTCGACGATCGCCGAGCTCGAGCGCGACCTCACGCAGGCGTTCTCGCTCCCGCGCGCCCGCACCCCTCTTCACCGCGGCGTTCATCGCACGTCGGCGCGGAGTGGCCCACACACGGTCAGCCACCCCGCGCCGATGCTCTGCGCTGCGGCTACTGCTCGGCCCGATCCCGGTCGTCCGTGGTGGGCGGGAGTTCCTCCTCACGCACGTATCCGGTGCGCTGGCGGTGCTGGGCCAGGCGGCGTCCGAACAGCAGGATCCCCCCGGTCGAGGCCGCCACCAGGGCGACCAGTGCGATCGGCAGCCAGTCCCCGGTCCCGGTCTCTGCCAGCCTCAGTGGCGTCGGGCCAAGCGGCGGCGTCGTCGGTGTGCTCGCGGGCACCGGTGGCGTGCTGGTTGGGGTTGGGGTCGGGGTCGTCTGTGCCGGGCTGGTCACATGTGTGGTCTCCCCGGGCTCGCCCAGGACACCCCTGGCCAGGACCTGCCCGTCGCCGGTGTAGAGGGTCTCGACCCAGAACACCTGGCCGGCGCTGGGCACCTGGGTCGGCCCGGAGTCGTAGCGGCCCGGTCCCGTGAGCCGGACCTGGTCGCTGACGTAGAACGGGTCGCCCTCGGTGCCGGCGGCTGGCGGCGTGTCGAACGGCCCATAGGCCTCGAAGACCAGGTAGGCGCCGTCCGGGATGTTGCTGCCGGTGACGACCGCAGTGTCGGAGAAGTCATGGCCGACCAGGGCCTCGTCGCGGGCCCGCGTGCTCACGTGCACGTCCACCCCGGGCGGCGGTGGAGCGGGCACGTAGAACCGCTCGAGCACGTCGGCGGGGCTGGAGGTGAACGGCTGGACCCGGTCGTCGCCGTCGAAGTGGCTGACCAGCACGTAGTAGCCGGGCTGGGTGGGGCGGATCTCGTCGCTGTCGGTGTAGCCGACATGCCAGACCCCATTGCGGGCCGGGGTGGTGATCGACGTCAGCACCGGGGCCGTGGCCAGGTCGAGGGTGTCGGTCAGGTCCGCCTCGGCCAACGGCCCGTACACGGTGTGGGTGATCTGGTCCAGATCGGGTCCCCAGTAGCCGTCCCCGGTGAAGTCGCCGTGGTCGTCGGGCAGCCCGCTGACGGTGATCTCGTCGAACGCCCGCCCGTCGAGATGCACGTTGTACTCGCGCAGCTCGGACGTGACCGACAAGGGGTGCCGGACGCTGGTCGTCTCGACCGGCACGCCGTAGTTGTCGACCCAGGAGTCGGCGAGGTAGTCCCGGTACTGCTCCGGCTGGGCGTTCTGGCAGACCTGCCACACCCAGGTGACGAACCCCGGTTCGGGCAGCACCACCGGGGGAGAGGTATAGGTGCCCGGACCGGTCGCGGTGACCTCCACGGTGCCGATCACGCTCGCCCCGTCCGGGGCGGTCGGGGTCAGGCTGGCGGTCCGGAGCACGGTCGGCATGGGCGTCGAACAGGTCGGGCTCAACGGCAGCTGAGTCGGCGGCAGGTTGTCGGGCACCTGGTAGGCGGTGCCGGTGAAGGCCACCGGGATTGGTGCCTCGTCCAGCTGCAGCCAGGCCCCGTTGCTCGAGGACACCGTGATCGTGTCGCTCACCGCGTCCCCGGGGGTTGCCAGCCGGGTGTCGGCGGTGGAGACGGCGACCGGCTGGAATGGGGTGACGTGGGTCTCGTCGGCTCGGGCGAACCAGTCGGTGAACGATCCGCGCAGGTACCGGGCGTTGCCTCCCTGGATGGTCTTGTCGATGCGCCACACCCACGTGTAGAAGCCCGACGTCGAGGCGGTCAGCGTCCCGGGGGTGGTGTAGCTGCCGACGTGGTCCACCGACAGGGTCTGGTGGCCGGCGACCGGCGCGCCGGCCGGCACGGTCTGCGACTGGGTGGGCGGGGCGTCGAACGGCCCGTACAAGGTGCCGGTCGCGGTCAGCCGCACTGGGGTGCCACCCACCCGGATCCAATCGCCCGTTCCGACCGTTCTGACGGTCAGTCGGTCGACGAAGGCCTCGCCGACAGGTACGTACCGGGGGGTCACCTGGGTGGCGATCGCCGGCTGGAAGTCCAGGTTGATCACCGGCGAGCTCGCGGTGTCGGTCAACGCGGTCTGCGTTCCGGCGGCCAACATCCGCTGCGCCCCGGGCGTGCTGTACAGGTTGACCCGTGGTCCGATCCCCGGCCCGGTGTACGAAGCCGAAGCGGTGACCTGGTACGAGGGCGCGCCCGAGGCGGGGGTGCCGACGATCGGGTACGTGCCGCTGCCGACCGTCTTGGAGGTGGCCCCGTCGGTGAAGCGGGCTCCCGTCAGCGTGACGCTGCCGGTCAGCGACGCCGGGGTCACCGTCAGCGACAGGGTGCCGTTGTACTGGTCGCTCATCGACACCGCGACGTCCACCACCGGGTTCGCGGCGGCGTTGGCGGCCGTCTGGGTGCGGATGGTCGCCAGGTTCGCCAGCACCGCGGCACGGGAATCTTCCGGGACACGGCGGATGTACCAGTCGTCGCCACTCATGCCGTGCGAGGCGTAGGTCACCGGGTCGGCAACCTGCCAGACGAACATCGCCACCGCTGAGGTCACCGTCGGGTCGGAGGAGTCGCCCCACCGGGACAGCGCGTAGTTCAGCTGCGCCAGGTCGTCGTCGCCAAGCTGCCCGCCGGTGTGGGTGGTCAGGCTGGTCGCGGTCGACGGGCCGGAGGTGTACTCCCCGAGCGGGGACGGCGCCCCGGAGTCGATGCAGTAGATCTGGTGACCGTCCGAGTCTGCGACGTAGGCACCGATCGGTCCGGGTCCGATGCTGAACCCCGGACCCAGCGAGGCCGCTGAAGCCGCCGACCCGGGCACCATCACCCCGAGCCCGGCCAGCAACACCGCCACGATCACGGCACCCGCCCGACGCCACATCGGCCGCGTCGACTCGCGACGGCTCGCGTCCGTTCGTGCCTCGCGATCCGGCGGTCCAAGAACACGCATCACTCGCCCCTCCCGTCGACGGGACACCCCAGGCGTCCCGGCCAGCTGACGGACAGCCCGTCACCGGGGCAGGTACGGACCGGGGGCCCGCAAGGATGGTGGAGAGGCACTGGGCGGCCGGGGTGTCCGATGCCAACTGGGCAGCGGTGGACGAAAGCTCAACGCAGCAGGCTGCCTCGATCTCTATGGAGTTCTGCCGAGGAGACACGGTGCGCGCGAGCTCGAGTGCCTCTCACTGCCTAGCACCTCGGACCAAGGCCGTGGGGACCTCCACGGTGTACGCGAAAGGCCGTAGACCACGGCGACGTGGACACGATCGCGACGGCTGAACCGGACTTCTTCTCGATCACGTACTACGCGTCCACCACCGTGACGCACGATGTGGAGTTGGCGGCGGTGCCAGGCGCGTCCCGCCACCTGATCATCGAGTCGAACCGCCTTGCGCCGACGTGGTCATCGCGGCGGTGGCGGTCGGTCGCGCCGGGTTCCGCGCAACACCGCGTCAATGTCGCGGTCCAGGTAGCCCGTCAGCGGAGATTCGCCGCTTCGGCGCGCAGCGCGCCTTCGACGAGCGCCGCAGGGGCCGGCAGCCAACTAGAGGCGGGCGGCGCGTGTGAGCGACGCGATTGGTTGTGGACACTGGCCGCGGGCAAGCGGTTTTCGCTCGTGTCGACCTACTTGGCGACTGGGCCTGTGGACTGCCGGATGACGAGGCGGGGGCTGACGACGGTGCGGTGGATTGCTCGGTTGGGGTGTGTGATGCGTTTGACGAGTAGGTCGACGGCGGCTCGGCCGACGTCGTCGCGGGGCGGGTGCACGGCGGTGAGGGCCGGGCTGAACAGGCCGGCGATCTCGTCGTCGTAGGCGATGATGGACAGGTCGCCGGGGATCGAGACCCCGGCCGCTTGGGCGTGTTGGACCAGTGCGACGGCTTCGGGGTCGGCGTGGACGAGCAGTGCGGTGATGCCGTTGGCGAGCGCGGCGTGCACGATCTCGCCGACGTTCTTGATCGCGCTGGGGTAGGTGTGGCTGAGGCGGTCGGGGATCACGCGTTCGAACCGTTCGTCGGGGGCGAGCTTCAGTTCGGCGCAGGCGGCGCGCCATCCGGCGGCGATGCGTCGGGAGGTGGGCGACTGCAGCAGGACGAGTCCGACTCGGCGGTGGCCGAGGTCGACCAGGTGCTTGACGGCGAGCAGGGCGCCGAGGGCGTGGTCGGAGACGACGGACTCCAGTGCCTCGCCGTGCAGGGACTGTGAGGCGTCGCGCTCGACGAGCACGTGGGGGATTCTCGATGCGCCCAGCCATTGGGCGACGGCCTGCGATCGGGGTCCGATCGGGCTGGGGGCGACGATCAGGCCGAGCAGGTTCTCGGTCTCGACCAGGCGTTCGAGGACGGGGCGCTCGTCGGTCGCCTCGTAGGAGGAGCCCCGCAGCACGATGCGCAGGCCGTGGCTGCGTGCCTCGTCCTCGATGCCGCGCACCACGCCGGGCCAGTAGTAGTCGAGCGAGGGCACGAGCACCCCGAAGGCGCCGTCGCCCAGGACCGGGTCGCGGACCTCGGCTGCGGGCAGCGCGACGGCCCCGCCGTACACCCGGTGCAGCCGTCCTTCTCGTTCGAGCACAACGATGTCGCGCCGCAGGGTCACTGGTGCGACGCCGAGCTCGGCGGAGACCTCTGAGATGCGTACGGCTCCGTCGCGTTCGAGCACCTTGAGCAGGTGGGCTCGTCGCGCGGCGACCAGCAGCGGGCTGTCGGCGCCTTCGGCCATGGTGAATCCGCTCCTTCCTGCCGATGCCTACGGACGTGTGCCCTCAAGACTAGTACGCAATGCAACAAAGTCGATCACTATACGACATGAGTACGTTGACAGTGAGCGAGTGTGACCGTTTCACTCGGCTCTCGTCAGTTCGGTGAGCGCACCGATCGGCCTCGGTGAGGAGGCCGGCGTTTCCGGGCTTCAACGGAGAAGGGCCTGATGGCACACGACGAGCGCACGATGCTGGTGGATGCTGATGGGCACGCGGAGGCGCCCACGTCGCCGCTGACCGGCTGGGATCGTGCGCGGTGGGCGGCGTTCGCGGACCGGCTGCTGCGCTCGGTGCGTCCGTACGCCTCGCCGGGTCACGGGCGCATCACCGTGCCGGGCCCCGAGGGCGGGTACGGCCGTGACATCGACGGCTTGGAGGGGTTTGCCCGCACGTTCCTGGCGGCGGGGTTCCGCTTGGCCGGCGAGCGTGGGCAGGACCCGGACAACCTCGCGGAGTGGTACGCGCAGGGCATCGCGACCGGCACCGACCCGTCGGTGCCGGACCGCTGGGTGCGGCTGTCGGAGCACCCGCAGGCCAAGGTGGAGGCCGCCTCGATCGCGCTGGTCTTGGACATGACCCGGCCGTGGATCTGGGACCGGCTGGACTCGCCGGTGCAGGACCGGGTGGTCGACTACCTGGCCGAGGCGGTCGGGGACCACACTTACCCGCGGATCAACTGGGTCTGGTTCCGGCTGGTCGTCGAGACGTTCCTGAAGTCGGTCGGCGGCCCCTACTCCAGCGACGACATGGCCGACGACCTGGCCACGCACGACTCGTTCTTCCAGGCCGACGGCTGGATCTCCGACGGGTTCGAGCGCGCGTTCGACCACTACGTCGGCTGGGCGCTGCATCTGTACCCCACGCTGTGGGCTCGGATGGACGGCGCGCAGGAGCTGGCCGCACCTCGCCGAGAGCGGGACCGTCAGCTGCTGGACCGCTACCTGCAGGACGCGATCACCCTGGTCGGGGCGGACGGCGGGCCGCTGGTGCAGGGCCGCAGCCTGATCTATCGGTTCGCGGCGGCGGCCCCGTTCTGGGTCGGCGCGATCGCGCAGGTGCCCAGCGTCGCGCCGGGTGTGTTGCGCCGCGCCGCCTCGGGGATCGTCAAGCACTTCGCCGAGCAAGGCGTGCCCGACGAGCGTGGCCTGCTGACGACCGGCTGGTTCGGCTCCTGGCAGGGGTTGGCCCAGGCGTACTCGGGCACCGGGTCGCCGTACTGGGCGAGCAAGGGCCTGCTCGGGCTGTCGCTGCCGGCCGACCACCCGGCGTGGACCGCCGTGGAGCAGCCGTTGCCCGTCGAGCGCGGCGACGTGCTGCGCTCGGTGCGCGGACCGGGCTGGCTGATCGCCGGCACCCTGGGGGACGGCATCGTGCGCATCGTCAACCACGGCACCGACCACGCGGTGGAGGGCGACCGCCGCGGCGACTCCGGGCTGTACGCGCGGATCGGCTACTCGACGGCCACCGCGCCGTGGCTGGACGAGGCGAGCTGGGCCTCACCGGTCGACCAGTCGGCGGTGCTGCTGGACGGCGACGGCAGGGCGACCCACCGCACGGGCCTGACCAGGCTCGCACTGCGCGTCGAGGAGTGCGCCGACGGCACCCGGGTGGGGGTGGGCGGCTCGCGGGCTGCCGCGCACTGGCTGACCCCCGACGTCGAGCAGTGGAACCACGGGTACGGCTGGACCGGCGAGGCCACCGACGCCGGCACGCTGACGGTCGTCTCGCTGGTGCGGGGACCGTGGGAGGTGCGCCTGGTCCGGGTCGACTCCCTGGCGGACGATGCCACGACCGTGCCCACCCGGCTGCGCGTCGGGGGGTGGGCGACGGTGGACGGCGACGGCCTGACCTCGAGCGTGCTGCCGCTGACCGAGGCACTGGCCACCGGCAGCGAGCACCGCACCGGCGCCAGCATCCTCGGCGAGGCGTCCACGACCCCGTGGGCCGACTTCCCGGTCCACGCCGGAGGCTGGTCGGCCGCGTTGGTGGTGCTGGAGGGAACACCGTCCTCGCGCACCGAGCGGCACGAGCCGTCGCTCGACATCGACGCGCGGCACCCGTCCGCGCGTGTGGTGTGGCCGGACGGGGTGACCACCACCACCGACCTGCCCTGAGCCCTGCCTGTGCCGGTCGCCGCCGTGGCGCCGGTTCAACTCAGGCCCGGGCGACCGGGCCCCCGACCTCGAAGGAGAGCGAGGAGATGAAGCGCACAATCCCGGCCGCGATCGCCATGGCCGCCGCGGCGACCCTGGTACTGACAGCGTGCGGTAGCGGAGGCGGTGGCACCGGCGAGACGAGCGGAACCGGCCCGAGCACGAGCGCCAGCGCGGAGCCGACGTTTGACACCCCCATCACGCTGACGATGGCGGCGTGGAGCCTGGCCAGCACGCCGGAGTTCCAGGCGCTGGCGGACGGCTTCCACACCAAGTACCCGAACCTGACGATCAAGCTCGTCGAGTACGACGCCGCGAACTACGACACCCAGCTGACCGCGGACCTGGCGGCCGGCACGGCGCCGGACATCTTCGTCCACAAGAGCCTGAAGACGTTCCCCACCTACCAGTCCGCCGGCATGGCGCTGGACGTCTCGGACGTCGCCGCCTCGCTCGACCCGGCGACCGCCAACGTCGACAAGTACACGGTCGACGGCAAGACGTGGGCGGTGCCGTACCGGCAGGACGCGTGGCTGCTGTTCTACAACAAGGACCTGTTCGACAAGGCGAAGGTCACCTACCCGGACGGCTCGTGGACGTGGGACGACTACGTCACCGCGGCCGAGTCGCTGCAGAAGGGCCTGAAGGCTGCCGGTTCGGACGCCTACGCCGCCTACCAGCACGTGTGGCCGACCAGCGACTGGGGGCTGGCGGCCGGGCAGACGCCCGGCGCCGACATCCTGTCCGGCGACTTCCAGTTCCTGAAGCCGTACTACGAGCGGTCGCTGAAGCTGCAGTCCGAGGGCGCGCAGATCGACTTCGGCACCGCCACGACGAACAGCCTGACCTACCAGGCGCAGTTCGGCACCCAGAAGGCGGCGATGATGAACATCGGGTCGTGGTACATCGCGGCCCTGGCCACCCAGCAGGCGAAGGGTGACGCGGACACGTTCAACTGGGGTGTCGCCCCGGTCCCGCAGTACGACACGTCGACCACGAAGCTGGACAAGGTCCCGGTGTCCTTCGCCGACCCGACCGGGCTGAGCATCAACGCGAAGGTCGACAAGGACAAGGTCGACGCGGCCAAGGCGTTCTTGACGTTCGCGGCCGGCGAGGACGGCGCCAAGGCCGTGGCCGGGATCGGCATCACGCCGGCGCTGATCAACGACGCGGTGAGCGACGTGTTCTTCTCCGCCAAGGGCGTGCCGACCGACGACCTGTCGAAGTTCGCCTGGTCGACCCGTGACGTGCACGTGGAGAACCCGGTGGACACCCGCACCGCCGCGATCGTCAACATCCTCAGCGACATGCACTCGGCGATCATGTCCGGGTCCTCGTCCGTGGACGACGCGATCAGCCAGGCGCAGGACCGGGCCAAGTCCGAGGCCAACGCCGGCTGACCGGCGGGCCCAGAAGGCACGGCCCCGTCCCGCAGCACAGGTTCCGGGGGCGTCCCCGCGAAGGACGCCCCCGGATCCGCCGGCCGCGCGGGTGTGGCCTGCACACCGAACACCGCCTCAGATCCTGGAGCCACCCATGGCCACCGCCGCAATCGCAAGCGCCGGGCGTGCAGCCTCGCCGTCATCGCCCCCGGCACGCCGCGGGCGATCGACCAAGCGCCGCCCCGGCAGCCGGCTCAAGGCGCGTAACACCCTGGTCGGCTGGACCTTCGTCCTGCCGAACTTCATCGGGTTCGCGGTCTTGACGCTCGTGCCGGTGCTCATCTTGTTCTACGTGTCGTTCACCACCTGGAACGTGTTCGGCACCGCGAAGTGGATCGGTATCGCCAACTACACCCGCATGCTGGCCGACCGCAGCTACCACGTCGCCCTGCTCAACACGGTCTACTACGCCGCGGTGCACATCCCGCTGACGCTGGCCTGCTCGCTGGCGCTGGCGCTGCTGCTGAACCGACGACTGCGCGGCATGGCGTTCTTCCGCACCGTCGCCTTCTTCCCCTACATCACCTCGATCGTCGCGATCGCCGTGGTCTGGAACATGCTGTTCAGCCCGCAGTACGGGCCGATCAACCAGTTCCTGCACGCCATCGGCGTCCAGAACGCTCCCGGCTGGACGACGTCGGCCACCTGGTCGATGCCCGCCGTCATCATCGTGGGCACGTGGCGGGAGATGGGCTACTACATGCTCCTGTTCCTGGCCGGCCTGCAGACCGTTCCCGCCGAACTGCACGAAGCGGCCCGGATGGACGGGGCGAACGCGTGGCAGCGGTTCCGCAACGTCACGATGCCGTGCCTGCGGCCCACCACGTTCTTCGTCACCGTGATGCTGACCATCGGCAGCTTCAAGGTGTTCGACCTGATCCTCGTGATGACCAACGGCGGTCCGGGACAGTCGACCCTCGTGCTCAGCCAGTACATCTACCAGAAGGGCTTCGGGGAGAACCAGTTCGGCTACGCCTCGGCGGTCGCCGTCTCGCTGTTCTTGATCTGCATTCTCGTCACGATCTACCAGTTCCTTGTGAACAAGAGGAGGGACCGCTGATGGCCGTCGTCACGGCTGGCGCCCGCGTCACCCGCCGCCGCCCGTGGGGTGTGGCCGGTCGCGTCCTGGGCTACTGCGCCCTGATCGTGGCCGCCGCGGCAGTGCTGCTTCCCTTCGTCTGGATGGTGATCTCCTCCCTGAAGAGCAACAACCAGGTCTTCACCATCCCGCTGCAGTGGATTCCCAACCCAGTGCGGTGGAGCAACTTCATCGACATCTGGACGAAGGCCGACATGGGCACCTGGCTGAAGAACACGCTGGTCTTGTCGGTGGCGGTGACGTTCCTGCAGGTGCTCACCGGAAGCTTCGCCGCATACGGCTTTTCCCGCACCCGCTTTCCGGGTCGGGACGTGCTGTTCCTGGCCTATGTCGGGACCATCGCGGTGCCGTGGCAGTCGTACATGATCCCGCAGTTCATCTTGTTCTCCAAGCTGCACCTGTCGAACACCTTGTGGTCGATCGTCGCGCTGCAGGCGTTCGCCGCCTTCGGTGTGTTCTTGATGAAGCAGTATTTCGAGTCGATCCCCGAGGAGCTGTCCGAGGCAGCCCGCATCGACGGCCTGTCCGAGTACGGCATCTACTGGCGCATCATGCTGCCGCTGTCCGTGCCGGCGATCGCCAGCCTGACGCTGCTGACGTTCACCAACACCTGGAACGACTACCTCGGCCCGCTGATCTACCTGCGCAGCCCGGAGATCTGGACCATCCAGCTCGGCCTGCGCAGCTTCATCTCGCAGTACAACGCCGAGTACGCGCTGATCATGGCCGGCTCGGTGCTGTCGGTGCTGCCGATCGCACTGATCTTCATGCTCGGCCAACGCCACTTCGTCCAGGGCATCGCCACCACGGGGCTGAAGGGCTGATGACGATGGCCACGACCGATACGCGCGCCGGGGTCCGACGCCCGCCGCTGCTCAACCCCGACGCCTATCAGACGGTGCTGAGCACGATCTACCTCGGGCTGGCGACCAACGCCCTGCTCGTCATGGCATGCCTGCCCCTGCTCGCGGTCCTGGTCGCCACCGACGGGGCGAAGACCTGGCCGGCGGCGGTGCTGCTGGCGCCGCTGGGCGGGCCGGCGCTGGTCGCGGCGTTCGCCACCTTCGCCGCCCACGCCGCCGACTCCACGGCGCCGGTGGTGCGCACCTACGCGCGGGCCTACCGGCACGGCTTTCGACGGGCCATCGCTGTGGGCGGTGCGGCGACCGGGCTGATCGCCGTGATGGCCGTGGACGTGCGCGCGGTGTGGGGGCTGCGCGTGGGAGCCCTGGCCATCCCGGTGCTGACCGTCCTCATGGTGCTGACGGCGGCCACCGCCGTGGTGGCGCTGATCGTGGCGTCCCAGGCCCCGACCGCCCGGCTGCGGGACCTGGTGCAGGTCGGCTTCGTCCTGGCGGTGCGCCGCTGGTACCTGACCCTCGTCGCGCTCGGGGTGCTGTGGCTGCTGGCGGGCGTGGTCGTCGCCAGCCCGGCCCTCGGGCTGGGCCTGACCGCCGCACCGCTGCTGTACGCGGTGTGGGGCGCCGGCCGGCAGATGCTGCGCGCCCTGGACCCCGGCTCGAGCCTCGCTCGGTGAGTGCCTGCCCGAACGCTGACCAGACCGACACAAGAGATGGAACAACCATGACGACATCGCCTGCCCACGTCGCACCGGACGCGGGCGCCTCGACGCTTGCCAGAGAGCTGACTCCCGCGGTGGGCGCCGCGGCCCAGATCGTGCGCCGCAACATCGCCCGCTTCGCCGACGAGTACCCCGACGACACCACCCACCACAACCGCTACCCGCTGCGGCCGGCAAGCGGGCCCTTCCCCGAGGGCGCCAACCGGGACTGGACCACCGGGTTCGTCCCCGGACAGCAGTGGCTGGCCTGGCAGCTGACCGGCGACGAGCAGTTCCGGGCCGCCGCCGCCCGGCACGCCCTGGACTTCGAGCGTCGTCAGCGCGCCGGGGAGGACCTGGACACCCACGACCTCGGCTTCCTGTACACGCTGGCCTGCGTGGCGCCGTGGCGGCTGACCGGCGACCAGGACGCGCGTGCCGCGGCGCTGGCCGCCGCCGACCACCTGATGGGCCGGTTCCTCGAGCCGGCCGGGATCATCCAGGCCTGGGGCGACCTGGACGACCCCGAGCAGCGGGGCCGCACGATCATCGACTCGCTGATGAACATGCCGCTGCTGAGCTGGGCGTTCGAGCAGACCGGTGAGCAGCGGTACGCCGACGCGGTGCGCCGGCACACCGCACAGCTGGCGGAGCACATCGTGCGCGCCGACGACTCGACGTTCCACACGTTCCACTGGGACCCGGTGACCGGACAGCCGCTGCGCGGCACGACCGCCCAGGGCGCCGGCGACGACTCCTGCTGGGCTCGCGGGCAGGCGTGGGGCATCTACGGCTTCGCCCTGAACTTCCAGGCGACCGGCAGCCAGGAGCTGCTCGTCGCCGCCGAGCGGTGCGCCGACTACTTCCTGGCCCACCTGCCCGCCGACCACGTCGCCTTCTGGGACCTCGACTTCACCGACGGCGACGGCCAGCCGCGCGACAGCTCGGCCGCCGCCATCGCCGCCTGCGGCCTGCACGAGCTGGCGCGAGTCGAACCCGACGGCGCCCGGGCCGACGCCTACGCCGGCGCCGGCGTGCAGATCCTGCGAGCCCTGGTCGCCGGCTACACCCCGGCCGCCGAAGGTGTGGACTCCGACGCCCTGCTGCTGCACGCCGTCTACAGCCTGCCGGCCGGCTGGGGCATCGACGAGGGCTGCCTGTGGGGCGACTACTTCTACCTGGAGGCGCTCGCCCGCCACACGCTGGCGGACTGGAAGAGGTACTGGTGAGCCGCCGGCGACCCGAGACGAGGGCCCGCTCGTGCGTCTGGTGACCTACGTCGCCGCCGGCCACGAACGGCCCGGGGTCCTCGTGCCCGACCGCGACGGGGCACGGGTGCTGGACCTGGGCACCACGCCAGGCCTGCCGGGCACGGTCGACGCGATCGTGGCCGACGACGCCGCGCTGGCCGCGATGCGCGACCTGGCGGCGAGCACGTCACCGGCGTGCCTGCCGGCGCTGGGACAGGTGCGGCTGGCGCCCCCGGTACGGCCCGGCGCGATCTGGTGCCTGGGCTACAACTATCGCGGCCACGTGCCGGACGGCGCCGACCCCACGGCCGGCGACCCGCCCTACCCGGACATCTTCGTCAAGACCCCGAACACCCTGATCGGACCCGGCGAGCCGGTGCCGCTGCCGGCGGCGGCCGAGCACGTCGACTACGAGGGCGAGATCGCGGTCGTCATCGGCCGACGCGCCCACGACGTCCCCCTGGACAGCGCCATGGACCACGTGGCCGGCTACACCCTGTTCAACGACGTCAGCTCCCGCGACTGGCAGACCCGCTCCTCGCAGTGGCAGCTCGGCAAGTGCTTCGACGGCTTCGGGCCGCTGGGGCCCTGGCTGGTGACCGCCGACGAGGTGCCCGACTTCCACGACCTGCTCGTGCAGGTCGAGCGCGACGGCGTCCTGACCGTGTCCCAGGGCACCTCGAGCATGGTCTTCGCCCTGCCGTTCCTCGTGCACTACCTCAGCCAGGTGGTGACCCTGCAGCCCGGCGACGTCATCTCCACCGGCACCCCGCAGAAGCTGCCCGACGCCCTGGCCGCCCACCGCCCGCTCGCCCCCGGCGACACCGTCACCGTGCGCGTGGCCGGGCTCGGCAGCCTGACCACCACCTTCGTCGACCCGAGCGCCGACGCCCGAATCGCACCGCACCAAGGAGGACGTCCATGATTCTCGACTCGTTCCGCCTCGACGGGAAGGTCGCCATCGTCACCGGCGCCGGCCGCGGCCTGGGCCAGGGCGCCGCGCTCGCGCTGGCCGAGGCCGGCGCGGACATCGCCCTGGTCGACGTGCTCGACGGCAACCAGACCGCCGAGCGGATCGAGACGCTGGGCCGCACGGCCTACCGGTTCACCGCCGACCTGATCGCCGCCACCGCCGACGACATCGAGCTGCTCGTCGCGAGCATCGTCGCGGCGAGCGGGCACATCGACATCCTGGTCAACAACGCCGGCATCATCCGCCGCGCCCCGCTGCTTCAGCACTCCGCGAAGGACTGGGACGACGTGCTGGCCATCAACCTGGACGCGGTGTTCCACCTGTCGCAGTCCGCCGGGCGGCGGTTCGCCGCCCAAGGGTCGGACAAGATCATCAACATCGCCTCGATGCTGTCCTTCCAGGGCGGCATCCTCGTGCCCGGCTACACCGCCGCCAAGCACGCGGTGGCCGGCATCACCAAGGCGTTCGCCAACGAGCTGGCCTCCCGGGGCGTCAACGCCAACGCGATCGCCCCCGGCTACATGGCCACCGACAACACCGCCCCGATCCGCGCCGACTCCGAGCGGGAGAAGTCGATCGCCGAGCGCATCCCCGCCGGCCGGTGGGGCACCCCGGGCGACCTGCAGGGCGCCTTCGTGTTCCTGGCCTCAGCCGCCTCGGACTACCTCAACGGCGCGGTCATCCCGGTCGACGGCGGCTGGCTCGTGCGCTGACCGCGCAGCACAGACCCGTCGGTCCTGACAAGGAGACAACAGCAGTGGAACAGCGTTACGCCACCAGCCCCGAGCACATCGTCGCCATGGACACCGATGAGCTGCGCCGGCGCTACCTGGTCGAGACCGTGTTCGTCCCCGGGCAGGTGCGCCTCGTCTACACCCACCACGACCGCGTCGTGCTGGGCGGCGCCCAGCCCACCGGTCAGCCCCTGGTCCTGGCGACGTACCAGGAGATCCGCTCGGAGTACTTCGTGGAGCACCGGGAGGTCGGCATCGTCAACGTCGGCGGCACCGGCACGGTCACCGCCGACGGGCAGGTCTACCTGCTGCCCACGGGCGCCTGCCTGTACCTGGGGCGCGGCACCCGCGACGTGGTGTTCGCCGACACCCCGGCCGAGCCGAACGAGCCCGGCGCCCAGTTCTACCTGTTCTCCGCCCCGGCCCACACCACGTATCCGGCCGCCCTCGTGCTGCCCGGCCAGGGCACCGTCCGTGAGCTCGGCGACCCGCTGACCTCCAACCGGCGCACCCTCAACCAGTACATCCACGAAGGCGGCATCCGCTCCTGCCAAATCGTCATGGGCGTCACCCAGCTGCACCCCGGCTCGATGTGGAACACCATGCCCGCCCACACCCACGACCGGCGCACCGAGTGCTACCTGTACTTCGACCTGCCCGCCGATGCCCGGGTGCTGCACCTGCTCGGCGAGCCCGGCCAGACCCGGCACATGGTCGTGGCCGACCGGCAGGCCACCATCGCCCCCTCCTGGTCCGTGCACGCCGGGGTGGGCACCGCCGCCTACTCCTTCGTGTGGGCCATGGCCGGGGAGAACCAGGCCTTCGACGACATGGACGGCTTCCCCGTGACCGCCATGCGGTGAGTTCGACCCGGTGGCCGGGACGGGCCGACCCGACCCAGAGACGAGGTGATCGACAACACCCTGAAGGCAGACCGACAGCTCCAAGAGTCGTCCCCAGGCCGCCGGCACCGCTCGCGGTGACGGGCGCGCCGTTGATCGGTTGTTCAAAGGAGAGCGATGTCTGGACAATGGAGGAGGTGGGCGGTCGGCATGACGACGACCGCCCTGATCGGGGGGCTGGCGATGACCACGCCGGCCGCCGCTGCCGCTGCCGAGGGGGACGGCGGCTACCAGTACGAGCACTACTTCGCCACCCAGACCGGCGTCGTCGCCGACGTCAGCCAGGCGAAGTACCCACGGGCGCTGCTGCTGCAGCACCAGGCCGACCCGGCCGACGACGGGGTCATGCTCGGGTCGCTGCAGGTCTACTACGGCAACACCGACGCCGACGACGCCAAGCGCCACATCCCGGTCTTCCGCAGCGACGACCTCGGCAAGACCTGGGACTACTCGTACTCCGGCGTGTACAACCAGGTCGACCGGGGCCCGGGGTACGAGCTGACGTCCCAGGGGCAGCTGTACGAGCTGCCGGTCGCGGTCGGCGACATGCCCGCCGGGACCATCCTGCTGTCGGCGCTGGCCCGCAAGTGGGTCCAGCACGACAACGACCCCGGCGGCTACAGCTCCTACATCGACGTCTACAAGAGCTCCGACGTCGGCAAGACGTGGCAGTACGTGTCCACCGTCGCCCAGGGCGGCACGGCGGTCGAAGGCAAGGACCCCATCTGGGAGCCGTTCCTGTACGCCTATGACCGGGGTGACGGCGGGCCCAACCGCCTGGTCGTCTACTACTCCGACGAGCGCCCGTCCTACGTCGGTCAGATGCTCGTCCATCAGGTCTCCACCGACGGGCTCAGCTGGGGCCCGGTCGTCTGGGACGTGTTCGACGCGGCCGAGGGCAGGACCCCGTCCGCCAGCTACGCGACGCCTGGCCGGCCCGGCATGTTCTCGATGGCCGAGATGAACGACGGCCGGTACATCGCCACCTACGAGTACTGCGGCACCGCGGTCTCGCAGACCGCCGTCGGCGGATGCGCCGTCAACTACCGCATCAGCGACGACCCGGAGAACTGGCAGCAGGACGCCAACCGCAACTACCAGGTGCAGATCCCCGACACCGGGTACCGGCCGGTGGGCACCCCGTACGTGACGAACCTGCCGAACGTCGGCCCCCACGGCGCGGTCGTCGTCAGCGGCAACGGATCACGCAACGGCGTCTTCGTCAGCTACGACTACGGCGCCCCGGGCAGCTGGGTCTACTACTACTCGTCGGTCTTCACCTCCTACAGCCGCAGCCTGGTCACGATGCCCGACGGCAGGTCGATGTTCGCGGTCTCCAGCCCGGCGGCCCCCGCCGTCGAGTGGGCCCGCGGCACCCAGTACCTGGCCGACGCCTCACCGGTGGTCGCCGACGGCACCTGGCGGCTGGAGAGCGCCGCCACGGCCGGCGCCTACCTGAAGGTCGCAGACGACGACACCCGTACCGGCGTCTCCGACAACGGCAAGCCGACCCAGGGCTGGGTGACGCAGGGCGCCGACAGCGTCTCGACGGCCTGGCGGTTGGTGCCCGCCACTGGCGCAGCCGGCTGGTACCGGGTCCAGAACGTCAACAGCGGGCTGTACCTGGACATCGAGGCCGGCTCCACGGCCAACGCGGCCAACGTCTTCCAGCAGGGGCTGGACCCCTCGTCGGGCTCCCAGCTGTGGCGGCTGCGGGACATGGGCAACGGTCACGTCCTGCTGATGAACCGCAAGTCGGGCAAGACGATCAACCCGACCTCAACCCAGGTCCCGCAGGGCAAGCTGGTGCAGTACCCCGAAGGTGCCCCGACCGGCTCCGGCCTGTCGATCGCCAGCTACGAGGCCGGCGGATCGTTCAGCCAGCAGTGGGTGCTGACCCGGGTGAACCCGGTGCGCGACCCGTCGGTGACGACGCAGGCCAGCGTCGCCCCCGTGCTGCCGACCAGCGTCGAGGTGAGCACGGGTGGCGTCGTGTACGGCGACGCGGCCAGCACCGAGCAGGCGCCGGTCGCCTGGGATGCGCTCGACCCGGCCAGCTACGCGGCCCCCGGCACTGTCCAGGTCCCCGGCACCGCGACGTTCGCCGGTCTGACCTATCCGGTGACCGCCACGGTGCAGGTCGTCGCACCCGACCCTCCGGCTGTGTCGTTCACGACGCCGGCGACCGGGGCCAGCGTGTCCGGGACGGTGACGGTGACGGTGGCGCTGTCGGTGCTCGGCCTGCAGGCGTACAACCTGCGCGTCGACTCGGCCGGCCTGCAGTACCGCTGGCAGCCGGCCGACGGGGAGCAGGCGTTCAGCCTGGACACCACCACCCTGACCAACGGCAGCCACACGTTGCTGGCCACGGCCAGCAACGCCTGGGGCGCCAAGATCACCGTCACCGAGCAGATCACGGTCGCCAACCCGACACCCTGGTCGCCGTCGTCGGTCTACACCGGCGGGGACCAGGTCGCCTATGCCGGATCGGTGTGGCGGGCGATGTGGTGGACGCAGAACCAGACCCCCGGTGATGTGAACGGCCCCTGGGAGCAGCTGGCCAGCGCACCGGACGGCACCGCGCTGTGGACGCCGACCCGGGTGTTCACCGCGGGCCAGACGGTCACCTACCAGGGCAGCGTCTACCGGGCCAAGTGGTGGACACGCAACCAGGCCCCCGGTGACCCGTACGGCCCTTGGACACCGATCGGGTGAGCGACGAGCCGCCGGGGTGATGACGCCCAGCGCCTCACCCCGGCGGCCGACGCCGCCGTCGACCCGTCCCACGACAGACGAGGAGATCCCATGCGAGCGGTCAACGCCGTTCTCGACCCTGCCTTCACCACCGGACCGGTGCGCCGGCAGACGTTCGGCACGTTCGTCGAACGCCTGGGCCGATGCGTCTACACCGGCATCTACGAGCCGGACCACCCGGCGGCTGACGAGGACGGCTTCCGCAAGGACGTGCTTGCCCTGGTCGGCGAGCTCCGCATCTCCACCGTGCGCTACCCCGGCGGCAACTTCGTCTCCGGCTGCCGCTGGGAAGACGGCGTCGGCCTGCGCGAGGGCCGGCCGAGGCGACCGAACCTGGCCTGGCACTCCACCGAGCCCAACACCTTCGGCACCGACGAGTTCATGCGCTGGTGCGCCAAGGCTGGCGTCGAGCCGATGATGGCGGTCAACCTCGGCACCCGCGGCATCCAGGACGCGGTCGACCTGCTGGAGTACTGCAACCTGGCCGGCGGCACCGCCCTGTCCGACCAGCGGCTCGCCAACCCCGTACGGGGTGCGGATGTGGTGCCTGGGCAACGAGACGGACGGCACCTGGCAGACCGGGTACAAGACCGCCACCGAGGACGGGCGGCTGGCCGCCGAGACCGCACGCGCCATGCGCATGGTCGACTCCACCCTCGTGCTGGTCGCCTGCGGCTCCTCCTCCAGCCAGCCCAGCCTTCGGCGCCTGGGAATAGACGGTGCTGGCCGAGGCGCACGACGAGGTCGACCTCGTCTCCGCCCACGCCTACTACAAGACCACCAAGCGAATCCACCTGTCCTTCGACGAGTGGAACGTCGGCACCAGCACCGGGCGCAGTCCAGGACGCCGACCGGCGACAACCGGCCGGCGGCACCCGTGCTGCTCGAGGACCACTACAACGTCGCGGACGCGGTCGTCGTCGGCAACCTGCTCATCAGCCTGCTGCGCAGCAGCGACCGGGTGCACTCGGCCTCCCTGGCGCAGCTCAGCTGGTCAACGCAGTCGCCCCGATCATGACCGAACCCGGCGGCCGGGCCTGGCGCCGGTCGTCGACCTGTGCCCGTTCGGTGCCCCTCCTCGGCTCACCGACGCGCTCACCCTGGCCGACCCCGACCCCCAGCTGGCAGGCCAGGGCCGACGACGACACCACCGTCGCGCCACGGCACAACGCCACCGCCGCCGTCGAGGAGAACGCCCTGTCGGTCGAGCTGCCGGCGGTGTTCTGGTCGCTCATCCGACTGGCCGTCTGAGCGCGCCGTGGATCACCGGCACAGGCACCCGAGACGAGACGGAGGCACACGATGACCACACTGACGCAGCTGACCCAGCACCGACTGGTGCCGGTCGTGGTGCTCCAGGACGCCGCGGACGCGAGCCTGCTGGCCGACGCCCTGGTCGCCGGTGGCCTGCCGGTGGCTGAGATCACCCTGCGCACCGCGGCCGCCGCCGAGGCGATCAGGATCGTCGCCGATCGGGGCGACGTGCTCGTCGGCGCCGGCACGGTGCTGACCGCCGCCCAGGTGGACCAGGCAGTGGCAGCCGGCGCCCGATACGTCGTCTCGCCCGGGACCCGCCGGGCGGTCGTCGAGCGGTGCGCCGAGCACGGCGTGCCCGCCCTGCCGGGCGCCGTCACCGCGACCGAAGTGCAGGCCGCCCTCGAGCTCGGGCTCGACACCGTGAAGTTCTTCCCCGCCGGCACCTCAGGGGGTGCCGCGGCGATCAAGGCCCTGGCCGCACCATTCGGCGACATGAGGTTCGTGCCGACCGGCGGCATCGGTCCAGCGAACCTCGCGGACTACCTCGCCGTGCCAACCGTCGCCGCCGTCGGCGGGTCCTGGATGGTGCCACCCGACCGCGTCGCCGCGCACGACAGGGCCGGCCTGGTCGACCTCATCAGCAACGCGGTCGCCGCCGCCCACCCGGCGCGGCCCTGACCTTATCGCCCCGGCCTCGTCGTCTCTGCCGTCCGTTCGTCGTCCTTGGAGCCCCGCATGTCCGTGCTGTCGATCCGTCCCGTCGAGTCCTGCCGTTACGACGCCGTCAACCTGGGTGAGGTGATGCTGCGGCTGGATCCCGGTGAGGGCCGGATCCGCACCGCCCGGTCGTTCGCCGCCTGGGAGGGTGGTGGGGAGTACAACGTCGCCCGCGGCCTGCGCCGCGCCTTCGGGCTGCGGACCGCGATCCTGACCGCCCTGGCCGACAACGAGGTCGGCCGTCTGATCGAGGACTTCATCCTCACCGGCGGCCTAGACACCTCCTTCATCACCTGGCTGGGCTACGACGGCGTCGGACGCACCGTGCGCAACGGCCTGAACTTCACCGAACGCGGCTTCGGCGTGCGCGGCGCCCTCGGGGTCTCCGACCGCGGCCACACCGCCGCCAGCCAGCTGCGCGCCGACCAGATCGACTTCGACCACCTGTTCGGCACCCTCGGGGTGCGCTGGCTGCACACCGGCGGCATCTACGCCGCCCTGTCCGAGACCTCCGCACAGACCACCCTGGCCGCCGTCCAGGCCGCCCACACCCACGGCGTGGTCGTCTCCTACGACCTGAACTACCGCCCCAGCCTGTGGCAGGCCATCGGCGGACAGGCCCGCGCCCAGCAGGTCAACCAGGCGATCGCCGGCTACGTCGACGTCATGATCGGCAACGAGGAGGACTTCACCGCCGCCCTCGGCTTCCAGGTGGAAGGCGTCGACGCCGACCTGTCCGAGCTGGACACCACCGCCTTCGCCGCGATGATCGCCCAGGTCGCCGCCGCCTACCCCAACCTCGCCGTCATCGCCACCACCCTGCGCACCGTGCGCTCGGCCACCGTCAACGACTGGGGCGCCCTCGCCTGGTCCCCGGCCACCGGCCTGGTCCACGCCACCCACCGCCCCGGCCTGCAGATCCTCGACCGCGTCGGCGGCGGCGACTCCTTCGCCTCCGGCCTGATCGCCGCCCTCCTCGACGACCAGAACCTCCAGACCGCCGTGCAATGGGGCGCCGCCCACGGCGCGCTGGCCATGACCACCCCCGGCGACACCTCCACCGCCACCAAGACCGAGATCCTCAAGCTCGCCGCCGGCGGCAACGCCCGCGTCAACCGCTGACGACAGTTGCCGGGGACGCGAAGGGACAGCGGCAGGAAGACGTCCACGACGACCGCCACTGACCGAGGCTTATCCGCAGTGGTCGGAGCCGCGCAGATCATCGTGTGGGCCTGGCAAGGAGTGCGCGGGCGGTGGGGACGGGCGTCTGCTCCGCCGGTCGAGGGTGCCATCTGGGGACATGCCGTGCTTTGCTGCCGTCGACGCTCGTGTGGGTGCCGAGCTGCTCGCACAGCATGGCCATCTGCGGGGTGAGGTGCGCGAACTGCAGGTCGGCATGACCTGGCGAGCGCCCTCTTCGGCTCGGCCGGAAGTTACTGGTGGAGGATCGCCGCCATCTGTCGCCCCCACATGAAGTGGTCGGAGCAGATAAACCGTTCGCTGGCGGCGGCCGGCGTTGTCGGGGCAATTGGGTGCAATTCCGCGATGTCGCGGACGTCGACAACGTCCCATCCGCTGTTCGCGATGGCGGGCAGTCCGCCTGTGAGGAGGCGGCGAACGATCTCGACCGACCCCTCTCGGACCGGTGTTCTCAGTGGGGGCCTTGCATGAAGTCGGCGGCACCGTGGTCAGCTCGAGGTCCGTATCGGCGGTTAGTGTCCAGGCGTCGCACTCGGACCAGATCTTCGAGTCGTTGTACGCCTTGACCGGCGATCTGGTGGGTTCGGCCCCACACGTTCTCGCGCACCGGCACGCTCGGATCGGGTGAGGCAGCCGCCGCACCCGACGACCTCAGCGCCGCTCGCCGCAGGCCACTCGTGCCGCCGCTCTCACAGCACCCGCTGGACGCCTCCGCGCCGTGCGGACGAGGTCCTCGCCCGGGTCGAAGCCGAGTGGTGAAGCCGTGTGAGCGACATAGTCGATCCCGCTCATTGCTTCGTCCCAGCCGCTGTCGGCGAGCAGGTCGGCGACCCGTGAATTCGATGGAGGCTCCGGCCTGCGCCCCAGCCGACCTGGAATCGCGGCACGCACGCTGTCCGCCCGGCCGACGTTCCGCACCGTGATGCGGAACGTCGGCCGTGATCGAGCAGACGGGCGATCACCCAGCCTGCGAGGTATCCGGCCTCGCCCCGTTCTGGACCCGTGAACATGTTCGTGACCGGAACGTGACAACTGGACGAACGGTCGGGTACGGTCGATCCGCTGCTCGGAACCCTCCTCCGGACAGCCCTCGGGCGGATTGCCGAATCCTGCCACCGCACGGGGTCCGCACGACTCGCCGGCAGGAGCGGGGGACCCAATCGTGGGCGCCGGAGACGACGTCCTTGGGGTGAAGTCGGACGGTCCTCGGACCGGACGGCCGGGTGATCTCCCACCCGAACCCGACAGCTGACCTCGTAGGCGCACGGAGAGGCACGCTTTGTCCGTACGCACGTCACACGGCCGGCATCGCGCGGCGACGCGCCCGTCGACCCCTCTCACGCACCTGACGTCCACCGCAACAGCCCAGCTCCAGGTCGTCGGCCGCCGCACTGCCGTGGTGGCTGCGTCGTCCGGGCTGATCGTCTCCGCCATCGGCGCGGCTCCCGCCCAGGCGGCCAGCGACAGCGCCGTCGGGCTGCCCCCGGTCGACACTGCGGCACTCGCCGCCCAGGCCCAGGCCCAGCTCGAGCTGGCGCCGGTGGTCACGGCACCCGCCACCGCGGAGTGGAAGCTCGACGTCCCCGACGTCACGCCGGTCAAGCCGGCGCCGCCCGCGCCGGTCAAGGCGAAGAAGGCGACGACGAGCACGACGAGGACGAGCCGCTCGGCCGAGCGCGCCGTCGCCAACACCCCGGCCCCGCCGTCGGTGTCCGGCAACGCCGTCCTCGAGATCGCGGCCCGCTACGTCGGCACCCCGTACAGGTACGGTGGCAACACCCCGGACGGCTTCGACTGCTCCGGGTTTCTGCAGTACGTCTACGCGCAGCTCGGCATCAGCCTGCCGCGCTCGTCGTCGGCCTACGCGAGCATCGGCACCCGGGTCTCCGCGGCGGACGCCCTGCCCGGCGACATCATCTACACCCCCGGCCACGTGGGGATCTACGCCGGCGACGGCATGCAGATCGACTCCCCGCGGCCCGGCAAGACGATCCAGTTCCGCGCGATCTGGCAGTCGAACCCGATCTACATCCGGGTCAGCTGAACCAGCACCGAGTTCTGGCGGGGCCTGCGGCATGGTTCGACGTGGCTCTCGTCGTCGAGCCAGTGATGCTCGACGACGAAGAGAACAGCGGATGGCCCGGGCGATGATCGCTCTGGCGCGGCAGATCGGTGTCGACCTGGTCGGCCCGGACGGTTTGCTGACGGGGTTGACCAAGCAGGTCCTGGAGCTCGCACTGGAGGAGAAGCTCACCGATCCGGCGAGAGCGAGGCCACCACGGGCACGAACGAGCGCAACGGGTCGCGGTCCGAGACGGTGATCACCGAGATCGGGCCGGTGCAGATCGACGTGCCAGGGGACCGGGAGGGAATGTTCGAGTCCCCGATCGTTCGTAAGCGGCAGCGGCGTTTGAAGGCCGTCGACGAGTTCGTGCTGTCGTTGACCGCGCGGGGTTGAGACCGGGGAGATCGCCGCGCACTTCGCTGAGGTCTGCGGCACCCAGGTGTCCAAGGTCACGATCAGCCGGATTACCGAGAAGGAGCCGATCTCCGCGTCTGCATCGCAGCTGCGCTCAGCAGAAGGTCGGCGGCTTGCTCCAAGCTCGCTCAGTTTGACCGACTACGTTCTGTTTGGCGGGTGTGGGCGCGCCCCGCACTGAGCAGGCGCGACCAGGCCTGATCATCGGCGCCAGCCCGGTGACGTCGGCCAGCGAGCAGCTGGCGAGCCGCCTGCGAAGGAGCACGGTCTGAGCGAGGGCGAACGAACGGAAGCGCTTCGCCCCGTCGGCTCCACACCCAGGGGGATCAACTGCCTGTCTCGATCAGCGTGTGTACCAGGGGTGCCCGACCTGGAACCGGCCGGGATACGGCTCGTCGAAGCATGCCTGGCGCCGCAACGCAGCCCTGACCACTGCCGGGCCCCGCGGACGGACGCCCACCTCCCCGAGCAGCGCGCTGAGCTCGACCGCGCTCTGGTCAGACCGCGGGCTGCGTGCCAGCTGGTACAGGCATGCCCGGGTGAGGCCCGCCGCGGCACCCAGTTCGTTGCGGATCTGGTTCCAGGACGGCTGGTCCGGCAGCAGAGCCTCGAACCGGGTCTCGGCCTCAGCGCGCAGTCGTGCCATCTCCGCTACCAGTCCGACGGCCGACAGCAGCCCGTCGCCCAGCACCGAGCCGACCTTGCGCTGCGTCGCAGATGGGACGAACACGTGTACTGCGGCCCCCGCGGCGACACCACCGAGCAGCAGCCACGGCCAGGGCACTCGTCCCGCCAGCTCGCGTAGCCCGACGAACACGCCGCGGCCGAGCACACTCCCCAGCAGCTCGACGCTCTGCAAGAAGCTCCCCGTCGCCCCGACGTCGCCCCCGTCGTAGAGCCGAGGAAGCCACCTGCCGAGAGCAACATGGTCGATGTCCGCCCCGTACACGGCGATGAGCGGCTTGTGGTCTCGACTCAGCAGCGGCGCCCCCAGTAGCAGCGCCAGCGTCGCCGTCGGCACATCGTCCGGGTCACCTAGTTTGCTGCCGCGAACGTCGAGCGCGTCCAGCCGACGCTGCTCGCCGGCCACCGCCAGGCCGGTGGGCACCTCCACGCAGCGCAGCAGAGGCGCCAGGGTGTCGAGCCACACCGCGTGGACCAGGGGCACGCTCACACCCTTCTGGGTTGCCCACTCCGCTTGATGCTCCTCGACTTCCTCCATGACGTGGCGGGCGCAGAACAACCGCAGCACTCCACTGTTCGCCGCGGTCACCAAGACCGTGCGCTGCCCGGTGCGAGCGATGCGCAGCAGCTGATCGCGCAGCGCCATCGCATCCAGCACGACAGGGAACACGTACGGCAAGAATGCGTACCCGAAGCCGCCGCGCTCGTCGGGCACGGCGATGGGTGCGACGTGATCGCGATCGTGCGCCGTTTCGATCAGAGCGTGCGCTGTCTCACAAATGCGCTCCATGTCCGCTACCACAGAAGCAATCTTGGCCATCGGGCGCGGACCAGATCCGACCAGTGGGGTCGGCGCGCCATCCGGACGGCTGCATAGTGCCCTGCCTGCAGCACTTGCGGGCCGCCGGCTGCAGCTAAGATTCCGCGGCCTTGGGTGTCGCGGATGATCACACCTGCTTTCAGCAGTCGCGCCCGAGTCATCTCGGTGCTCCAGGCGAAGCGTGCACTCAGCACGGTCAAAGACGACCCCGCCACATACCCGCGGACGAACCCACCCACTACCTCAGGCGAGGTGGACCGCCTGCGCGTCGTCACCGCGTCGGCACGCAGCGCCGCGTCGAGCGCTCTTGCCGATCTCCCGAAGCGTGCCTCCAGCTTCGTATCGCCTGGCGGCCTCGCGCCGACGAGGCGCATCAAGCCTCCGGGTCGCGCGCGCTGACGCGGCCGCCAACCTGCCCCTCGAGTCCGGGCTCACTCGCACCCCCACCCTCTGCGGTCGCCGCCCACGGATCGTCGGGAGCCTGCCGACCAAGGGACTTCATCGCCGCGAGCGGGAGCGGGCCCCCCATCGGATCCCGTGCCCTGTTCGCGTTCTTCTGCGACGACCTCGAGCAGGCGGCCCCACGGGCCGAGCTGGATTGACCGCCTGTCTCCGGCGCAGGCGTGCGCAGACCCAGCCCTCCGGTCATTAGCGCTGTTGACGACCACGGGCCGGTTGACCGGACGCGGCGCGCGGTCTATTCGGCGTTTTCGCTGACCTCGTACCACCGGGTCTCGAGTTCATCGCGCTCGGCCTCCAGCGTGCCGATGCGCCTCATAGCGTCAGCCAGCCCGAGGTAGTCGGCGTGGTCGTGGTCCGCGAGGGCCGTGTGAGCGGCGTCGAGCTGCTCCTGCAGCCTGGTCAGCCGACGCTCGAGGGACGCCAACTCCTTCTGCGCCGCGCGCAGAAGGGCTCCGGTCGGGCCGGTGGACCTCGAGCTCGAGGCGGCTCCCGCGCTCGATGCCCGGCGGGAGGATTGCGGCTGGTCCTGCTCGTGCCGCAGGCGCAGGTACTCCTCGACCCCGCCGGGTAGGTGCCGCAGCCGCCCGTCGAGGATCGCGTACTGCTGATCAGTCACCCGCTCCAGGAAGTAGCGGTCGTGGGAGACGACGAGCAGCGTGCCCGGCCAGGAGTCCAGAAGGTCTTCCATCGCCGCGAGCATGTCTGTGTCCATGTCGTTCGTCGGCTCGTCTAGCACCAGGAGATTGGGCTGGTCGAGCAGGACGAGCAGCAACTGGAGCCGGCGCTGCTGGCCGCCCGATAGGTCCTTGACGGTCGTCCACAGTTGCCCGGGCTCGAACCCGAGGCGCTCCAGCAACTGTGCCGGTGTCAGCTCCTGCGCACGAGGCCCCGCCCCGACCGTGTAGCTGGCGCGTAGCGCGGCCAACATCACCCGCACGGGCTCGCCCATGTGCTCGGTGAGCCCGTCCAAGCGCTGGGTAAGCGTCGTGACCCGGACGGTGGAGCCGCGCGTGACCCGGCCCGTCGTCGGAGCCGTGGTGCCGGCGACGAGGCCGAGAAGAGTCGACTTGCCGGCTCCGTTGACGCCCAGGATCCCTGTGCGTTCTCCGGGGGCGATCAGCCACTTGACATGCCGCAGCACCTCTGTGCTGTCGAACGCCACGGAGACGTCGAGCAGGTCGACGACGTCCTTGCCGATTCGCGACACGGCAAGTGACTGCAGAGCGACCTTGTCGCGGATCTCCGGCACGTCGGCGATCAGTGCGTTTACGGCGTCGATGCGGAACCTCGGCTTCGAGGTTCGCGCCGGGGCTCCCCGACGGAGCCATGCCAGCTCCTTGCGGGCCAGGTTCTGCCGGCGGGCCTCGACGGCGCCGGCCTGCCGGTCACGCTCGACGCGCTGGAGGACGTAGGCGGCATAGCCGCCCTCAAATGGCTCGACGATCCGGTCGTGCACCTCCCACGTCGTGGTGCAGACCGCGTCGAGGAACCAGCGGTCGTGCGTGACAACCAGGAGCCCACCAGAGCTGGCGGACCATCGCCGTTTCAGATGCCCAGCAAGCCAGGTGATCGCCTCGACATCGAGATGATTCGTAGGCTCGTCCAGAGCGACGACGTCGTGGTCACCCACCAGCAGCTGCGCCAGAGCGACGCGACGGCGCTGGCCCCCGGAGAGCGTGTCGAGCCGACTGTCCCACGGCAGGTCGGCGAGCAAGTAGGAGATCACCTCCCGGGTCCGGGCGTTCCCGGCCCATTCATGTTCCGCTGTGTTTCCAACCACCGCGTGGCCGACCGTGTCGGCGTCGTCGAGGGTGTCGCCTTGGTCGAGCAGTCCCATGCGGACGCCGTTGCGCACCGTGACCCGTCCCGCGCTCGGGCGCAACCGGCCGGCGAGAAGTGCCAGCAGGCTCGACTTCCCGTCTCCGTTGCGGCCGACGATGCCGATCCGGTCACCCTCGTTGACCCCGAGAGATACAGAATCGAGGACAACCTTGGTTGGGTACTCAAGATGCAGGGCCTCGGCCCCCAGCAGGTGCGCCATGTCCCCGCAAGGCTAGGCGACCGCCAGAGCGCCCTTCATCCAGCAGAGAGGTCGACTCGACAGGACTCGGTCGCCCGCGCGACACCGAATTCACCGTGTACGACGTTCGGCCAGGCCGCTGATCGATCACCCATCGAACTCCGCAGGCGCGGCCCTCACCAGCGCAATTGCCGACATTGGGGTCCGCGCGGCGGTACTGTCCGATGCTGTGCCGGACAGACCTGCGATGGTCCGCTTCCAGGGAATCCTCGCCACCCATGAACGTGAGTTGGCGGCTGCGTACGAGAGGTCCGCGGCTGCTGCTACGCACTCGACAACTCGCGGCGGCCAGCGCGAAGAGGCGCTCCGTGACTTCCTGCGCGAGCACTTGCCGAAGCGATACGCGGTGGCTCAGGGACACGCGATCGATTCCGCCGGAACGGAATCTCCCCAGCTCGACATCGTGATCTACGACAGCATGTCTGCGGCCCCGCTGAGCCAGGACGCGGGCATCGTCACGCTCGCGGCGGAGGCGCTTCTTGCAGTCGTCGAGGTCAAGTCGACACTCGATGGTGCAGAACTAGAGAAGATCGCCCGCTCGCTACGCACGCTCTACCGCCTCAGGCCGTTCGGAGCGGGGTGGGGGTCGCCGATCCTGGGCGGCAGACCCTCTGGCGGATTGCCACAGCTCTACTACTCGGTCTTCGCCTACGAGACCGCATTCGGGAAGGCCAACTGGCCTGGCGGTGAATCGCAGGCGTGGATCGCCGCGTGTCGTGAGGCGAAGTCGCCCGCCTACGAGCTTGACTCGCTACTCGTGCTCTCGCGGGGCCTCTACGTCCCGCTTTCGGGTAAGGCGCTGCCGACGAGGACGAGCGACGGGCGCCACCTTGCTCAGTGGTACTTCGGACTACTCAACTTCCTCGTGCGGGAGTCCCAGCGGCGACTCCCGACTCCGTGGAAGGACTACCAGCTGCAGCACGACGGTCAGTGGGAGAGGGACCTCACTTGGCGGGTGTCGTCACCGCAACGCGACCAGCGTGCCCCATTGAGTCGCACCCAGCGTGGCCGGCAGAGGCGACTGAACAACATGAGGGCGAACGGCTGAGACTCCCCCGGGGGGAGGCTCTTGTCTGCGCCGTTGTGTAGTGTCTGCCTCAACTTCTAGTACCCCCCGAATCTGCACTCGACGAGCCGACGAACCACCTCGACGTCGAGGGCGTCGCGTGGCTGGCGGCGCACCTGGCGGAGCGGTTCGGGCGTGGCGGCGGGCTCGTGGTCGTCACGCACGACCGGTGGTTCCTCGACGCGGTCACCACCCGCACGTGGGAGGTCCACGACGGGGTCGTCGACCCGTACGACGGCGGCTACGCGGCGTACGTGCTGGCCCGCGCCGAGCGCGCCCAGCAGGCGGCGACGGCGGAGTCCAAGCGGCTCAACCTGCTGCGCAAGGAGCTCGCCTGGCTGCGCCGCGGCGCGCCCGCCCGCACGTCCAAGCCCAAGTTCCGCCTCGACGCCGCCGCGGCTCTCATCGCCGACGAGCCGCCGCCGCGCGACCGCCTGGAGCTGGCGCGGACCGCGACCTCCCGGCTGGGCAAGGACGTCCTCGACCTCGAGGACGTCACGCTGGCGTTCGACGACCGGGTGCTCCTCGACCACGTGACCTGGCGGCTGGGCCCGGGCGACCGGTGGGGCGTCGTCGGCGTCAACGGCGCGGGCAAGACCACCCTGCTGGGCCTGCTGTCCGGGCGCATCCGCCCGACGAGCGGCCGCGTGAAGCGCGGCACGACCGTCCGCGCCGCCGAGCTGCGGCAGGAGGTCGAGGACCTCTCGGCGCTCGCGGACCTGCGCGTGATCCAGGTGGTGGAGCGGGAGCGCAACGCGCTCGTCGTCGGCGGCAAGGAGGTCACCGCCGCCCAGCTCGTCGAGCGGCTCGGCTTCGCGCGCGAGCGCCAGCAGACGATGGTGCGCGACCTGTCCGGCGGCGAGCGGCGGCGCCTGGCGCTGCTGCGGCTGCTCGTCGGCGAGCCCAACGTGCTGCTGCTCGACGAGCCGACGAACGACCTCGACACCGACACGCTGGCCGCCCTCGAGGACCTGCTGGACGGCTGGCCGGGCACGCTGGTGGTCGTGTCGCACGACCGCTACCTGCTGGAACGCGTCGCCGATCGGCAGGTGGCCCTCCTCGGGGACGGGACGATCCGCGACCTGCCGGGCGGCGTGGACGAGTACCTGGCGCTGCGGGCGGCGGGCTCTGGTACGCCCGGAGGGACGCAGGCGGGCGCCCGCTCGTCGTCCGCCAACCCGTCGCCGACTCGGTACCTTGGCGCCGATTCGGCACAGGGATCTGCCGAGTCGGAGCGGAACCACCGAGCCGGTGAGCCGGGAGCCGGCCGGTCTTCCGCCGCGCCGAGCCCGGCCGAGGTCCGTGCCGCACGCAAGGAGGTCGCCCGGCTCGAGCGCCGCCTCGCCAAGCTGGCCGACGAGGAGTCCGCGCTGCACGACGAGATGGCGGAGCACGCCACCGAGCACGAGAAGGTGCTCGCGCTGGACGCCCGCCTGCGGGCCCTGGCCGCCGAGCGCGACGAGCTCGAGGGTGCCTGGCTGGAAGCCGCCGAGACCGCCGGCTGACCGCCCGCGGTGGACGTGGTCGGTCCGTGAGCGAATCGCGGCCGGATCGACGCCCGAGCGCCCTGACCAGGTGATATCCCTGCGCGTGGCAGTGCCGTCGCGTCACGGGGGGACGTCATGCGCACCAAGGTCAGGATCCGGGTCGCGGTGGCCGTGACGCTGGCCGTCCTGCTCGTCGGTGGCTTCCAGGCGTTTGCGCTCGGGCTCGTGGGTGTCGGGAGCGCGACATCGCTGTCGTCGATCCCCGCGGCCTGTCCGTTGGTGCGCGAGGAGCCCCGGCCGCAGCCGTTCTTCTCGAACGCGCGGCGCCACCCGGTGCCGTTCACGGCGACGGCCGCGGTGCTCTGCCTCTACAAGCAGGAGCCATCGAACACGGACCCGACCGGGTATGCCGAGACGTTCTCGCGGCAGCTCGTCATCTCCGACCCGGCGAAGGCGGATGCCCTGGCCACCGAGCTCAATACCGGCGCCCGCCGGGGGCCGTCCTCACCGGGCACGGCTGCGGCGGCCAGACGGGCGAGCGCGTCGCGGCGTACTTCCAGGGCGGCGCGACCCAGGCCGTCGACGTGGTCATCAGCGCCGGCGGCTGTGCGACCGCCGCGAACGGCGGGAACGTCTCGTCCATCGCGAACAGCGAGGTCGTCCCCGACGTCCTCGCGCTGTTCGGCTGCCGGTTCCCTCGTCCGGACGCCGCCCCGCCGAACTTCTTCTGCGGGCTGTGACCTGCCTGTGAGCCATGTTTCGGCTACTGACGCCCTGTCGTAAACATCGCGTTTCGATCGTTGCGTCGTCCCGTGGGCGGACGCACCCTGGGGCCGTGGCAGCCGATCGAGACCCCCTGCGGGCCGCATCGCAGTACCGGATGGACCGCCTCGCCGCGGACGACGGCGGGGCGCTCGGGGCCGGCCCGTCGCTCGGCGAGGTGGAGGCGCGCCGGCACGCCGGGCGCACGGAGCACCTCGAGAGCTGGGCCGACGAGGTGATCCGCCAGGCGATCGCGCGCGGCGAGTTCGACCACCTGTCGCTGGCGGGCAAGCCGATCCCCGGCCTGACCCGTCACGACCCCGACTGGTGGCTCAAGGCCTACATCGAGCGCGAGCACATCACCGGGGTCGGTCCCGAGGCGTTCCTGCTGCGTCAGGCCGACGCGGGGCTCGACGACCGGCTCGACCGCGAGTACCGCGAGGCCGAGGTCAGGGACATCCTCGACGAGTTCAACCACCGGGTGATCGAGGCCCGTCGCCAGCTCTTCGGCGGTCCGCCCGTGGTGACGTCGACGCGCGACGTCGAGACGGAGGTCGCGCGCTGGCGCGAGCGGCGGGCCGCCGCGGCGGCCGCCCGTGCCGCGTCCGCCACCGCGTCGCATCCGCGCCGGACCGCGTCGTGGTACCGCGGGCAGTTCCTCAGCCGGCGGCGAGCGTCGTCGCCAGCGGAGTCGTCGGACGGCCGATCAGGCGCGCCAGATCTCCCGTGACGTCGGCGAGCGCGCCGTGCGCGATCGCCGTGTCCAGCTCGACGACGAAGGCCGCGACGTCCTCCGGCAGGCCGGCGGCGACGAGCACCGCGTGCCGCTCCTCGGGCGAGACGTCGCGACGGGTCACCGTGTGGCCGACGATCTGCGACAGCGTCTCGACGAGCTCGTCGTAGTCCCACGCGCTGTCGCCGCCGAGCTCGTAGGCCTTCTTCTCGTGGCCTTCCTCGGTGAGCACGGCGGCCGCCCCCTCGGCGTAGTCGACGCGCGCCGCGCTCGCGATCCGCCCGGTGCCGGTCGCCGAGACGATCTCGCCGCCCGCCCGCGCCGTCGCCAGGTCGGGCAGGTAGTTCTCGTTGTACCAGTTGTTGCGGAGCATGGTCGCCGGGATGCCGGCCTCGGCGATGTACTCCTCGGTCGCCTTGTGCTCCACGTTGACCGGCAGCGCGGAGATGTCCGCGCGCGGGCCCGAGGTGTACACGAGGTGGCTCACGCCCGCACGGACCGCGGCGTCCACGACGTTGCGGTGCTGCTGCATCCGCCGGCCGACCTCGCTGCCGGAGACGAACAGGAGCTTGCGCGCGCCTGCGAACGCGGCGTCCAGGCTCGCCGGGTCGTCGTAGTCGGCGACCCGCACCGCGACGCCTCGTGCCGCGAGGTCGTCGAGCCGGTCGACCTGCCGGCCGGTGGCGACGATGTCGCCCGGCGCGACGCCCCTCGTCAGCAGGGCCTCGATGGTCAGGCGGCCGAAGTGTCCGGTCGCTCCGGTGACGACGGTGGTCATGGGGATCCTCTCGACGGTGGCGTGACGTCCGAACAACCGTGCCGCCGCCTGGACGCTTCCCGCCAGCCGAGGCCGAGTGGAGCCGACACGCCGCGACACGCCGGGTGGACCCGCCCGTCGGCTCCACTCCACGCGGTTGTCCAGCGGCTCCGCGTGGGGGGCCGCCCGGCGTCAGTCTCGGACGGGGACTGGGGTCGCGGCTGCCACGGCCGCGCGGTGGCGCACCAGGGCGCCGATGGCGACCGTGTGGGCGGCCACCATGAGGGTCAGCGCCACGGCGACGACGAGCAGCGGCACGCGCCACCCGGCGCTCGCGGTGTGGATCGCGCCGAGCGCGGACGGCGCCACGCCGGCCAGCACGTACCCGGCGGTCTGGATCACCGCCGACATCCGGCCGGCCGCGGCCGGCGAGCCGGCGACGGTCGAGACGACCGTGAAGATCACCACGTAGTTCGCGGCCTGCGCGACTCCGCCGAGCGACGCCCAGGCGGACCACGCGGTCGGGGCCAGCAGCAGGCCGACCGGCAGGGCGAGCCACACCAGGCCGACGAGCACCGTCATCGCGCGTGGCCGCAGCCGCGCCATGGCCAGCGGCGCCAGCACGCCGCCGAGGATGCCGAACCCCTGGAACAGCGCCGCCGCCGCACCTGCGCCGGTGCGGGAGAGCCCGGCCTCGTCGTGCAGCAGCGTGGGCAGCCACGCCGACACGGCGTAGTAGGACGCCGACTGGAACGCGAAGGTCACGACGAGCAGCCAGGTGAGCGGGCGGCGCATCACGCGCGGCCGTTCGGCGGGCTCGTCGGGCGTCGTGCGGGGCTCGTCGTCCGTCCGGCGGTGGATCCCGTACGCGCGCCACCACGCGGCGAGCCCGACGAGCACGACGACCGACCACGAGACGAGCGCCCACCGCCAGCCGATGACGGCCGCCAACGGTGCCATGCCGATGGTGGTGATGACCGCGCCGCCGTTCATCGCGGCGGTCGTCGCGCCCATGACACCGCCGACGCCGGAGGCGAAGTCGCGAGCGACGACGACCGGCACGGCGACGTTGCCGATCGTGATGGCCGCCCCGATGACGACCGTGCCGACGAGGGCCGTCGCGAACCCACCGGTGGAGCGCAGCACCGTCCCGACGAGGATGCCGAGCAGGGTGGCCGTGCCGGCCAGCGCCGTGCCCGCCCGGTTGACGAGCGTCGCGGCCAGCGGCGTGACGAGCGCGTAGCAGAGCACGGGCAGCCCGGTGAGGAGGCCGGCGGACGCCGCGGTGAGGTGCAGGTCGGTGCTGACCGACCCGATGACCGGGGCCATGGCCGTGATCGGGCCGCGCAGGTTCAGCGCGTACAGCAGCAGGGCGCTCAGGAGGAGGCCGCGGCGCACGTCGCGCGACGAGGCGGCCGTCACGACGCTTCGTCGAAGGGCGCCACGAGCACGCGCAGCAGGTCGGCGAGGGTTCGGCGGTCCGCGTCGGGCAGGTCGCGGAGCAGCCGTCGCTCGGACTCGAGGAGGTCCGCCAGCGCAGCGTCGACCTGCGCCAGGCCGGCGGGCGTCAGCTCCACCAGCACGCCGCGGCGATCCTCGGGCGACGGGCCGCGCCGCACCAGGCCGTGCTCGACGAGCCGGTCGATGCGGTTGGTCATCGTGCCCGAGGTGACGAGGGTCTGGGTGAGCAGCGCGCCCGGTGACAGCCGGTACGGCGCCCCCGCGCGGCGCAGCGCCGACAGCACGTCGAACGCCCATGTCTCCAGCCCGTGCCGGGCGAACGCGCCGCGGCGGGCGAGGTCCAGGTGGCGGGCGAGCCGCGTCACGCGGGAGAGCACCTCGAGCGGCGCCGTGTCGAGGTCGGGGCGCTCACGGCCCCAGGCAGCGACGATGCGGTCGACCTCGTCGCGCGCCACGTCGTCTGCCACGCGAGCAGGTTACTCGACGTCGAGAGACCGCTTGGCAGGCGCGTCCCCATGCTCCTTGGTGAGCGCCGGACGTCGCTCGAGGCCCTTCAGGCCGTTCCACGCGAGGTTGACCAGGTGCGCGGCGACCTCCTGCTTCTTGGGGCTCTTCGCGTCCAGCCACCACTGGCCGGTCAGCGCCACCATCCCGACGAGCATCTGCGCGTACATCGGCGCGGTGCGCGGGTCGAGACCGGTCCGCTTGAACTGGTCGGCCAGCAGGTGCTCCACCTGGGTGGCGATGTCGCCGATCAGGCTGGAGAACGTGCCGGTCGCCTGGGCCACCGGCGAGTCGCGGACGAGGATCCGGAACCCGTCCTCCGACCGCTCCACGTAGTCGAGCAGCGCCAGGGCCGTGCGCTCGACGAGCGCCTTCGGGTGCCCACCGCCCTCGAGCGCACCGGTCAGCGCGTTGAGGAGGGCCTGCATCTCGCGGTCGACGACGACGGCGTAGATGCCCTCCTTGCCGCCGAAGTGCTCGTAGACCACCGGCTTGGAGACCTCGGCGCGGGCCGCGATCTCCTCGATGCTCGTGTTGTCGAAGCCCTTCTCGGCGAACAGCGTGCGCGACACGTCGAGGAGCTGTGCGCGGCGTTGCGTGCCCGTCATCCGGCGGGCGGTCCGCCCGGGAGTGGTGGCCACCTGGGCATTCTGCCGGACCGAGCGCTGCCTGTGGGGGACCCGCGGGCTGGCAGACTTGTCGCCGGCCCGGCCGTCCCGGCGTCGGTGGCCGGTCCGCCCTGGTGTAACGGCAGCACGCAGGCCTTTGGAGCCTTGCGGTCCAGGTTCGAATCCTGGGGGCGGAGCGCTGTGACCTGCGGAAACGTGATTTCGTGTCACATACGTGTCACAAGGACTTGCCGAGGGTGTCGTTCGTCACCTTCGGATCGACGTCCCCATGGGCCGTAGGACGTGGTCGACGTCGTCCCGTCGGAGGCGGATGGAGCGCCGTCCAAGGCGCATCGCGGGGAGGCTGCCGTCCGCGATGAGCATGCGGATGAACCGGGTCGTGACGCGCAGCCGGTCGGCGGCCTCGGCGACCGTCAGCAGCTCGTGCTCGATGCTGATCGTCATGTCTCCTCCTCCATCGGAGCTGCGGAGCACGTGAGCTCGTGGGGTCATGGATGGCCACGAGGCGCCGGTCGGTCGCGCCGGCGGGCTGGTGATCGCAGCGGGTATTCACCGTCCTCGGCGCCCAGGGACATCGCGGTGACGTGCACGGCGAGCGTGCCCGAGCCGGTGTCTGTCACTGCGGTGGCCGCCGTAAGTAGAGCCCTCGGCCAAGACCGCGATTCGGGCGCACATACACCGACCGCGATGACTTGGCGGTGACACTCGTCCACCGCGCGCGCCACCGAGTGGGGCCAAGAGCCGCGGGCTTTGCCGCCACCTCAGGCGCGCCATCGAACGTGTGCGGGCCGCACATGCGGAACTAGGATCACGCCATGGCTTCGTACATACGTGTTGGGTATCTGCTTGAGTCCAGTGTCCCTGGTCAGGGGTTTGGCTGGTCGGTGCCGCCGATGAGGGTGGTCAGTGGGTGCGGGTCGGTGGTGACGGCTTGTTGCAGGAGCCGGTAGAACAGCAGGCCGCGTGAGCGTGCGGTGCGCCGGTTGAACCGGAAGGTGAACTCGTCGAGGTAGTAGTCGAGCTGGCGGCGGGAGATGCCGTGGTGCAAGGTGCCGGCGACCCAGCGTTTGAGCAGGGACGCGACCAGGTGCACGCCGGGCAGGTACTCGTGGGCCGGGTCGGGCGAGGTGAGCATGACCTTGTACTCGTGGGCGTAGCCCTGCTCGGCGAGTTGACGCAGGTTGCGGGCGCCGTCGGTGCGGATCAGCGTGCCGGGGGCGATGACCTGGTGGGCGAAGTCGATGATCTGACCGGAGTTGCGGGCGTCGGCGCGGGCCAGGCGGATGCGTCCGAGCTGGTGCCCGGGCGGGGTCTCGACGGCGACCATGACCGGGACCTTGGTGATCACGACACTGGAGGCGGGCTTCGCCCGGCCACCGACGAGGGTCTCGTCCAGCTCGACGACGCCGCTGAGCAGGTCACGTTCGGGGCGGACCATGACCCGGCGCAGCTTGTGCAGCCATGCCCAGGCGGTCTCGTAGGAGCCGAAGCCCAGGACCTGCTGCAGCGTGGTGGCCGAGACCCCGTTCTTCGAGGCGCACACGAACCAGATCGCCGCGAACCACGTCGTCAACGGGGTGTGCGAGCGATGGAAGATCGTGCCCGCCGTGACCGACGTCTGCCGGCCACAGGCCGCGCACATCCACAACGCGCGCCGCGCGGTTCGCCACGCGACGTCCCCTCCGCACGCGGGACAGCGAAACCCGTCCGGCCAGCGCAACCTGGCCAGGTACTCCAGACACGCGTCCTCATCGGCGAACCACCCCAGCAGCTGCTGATGCGTCCGTGGGTAGTCCACGCCCGCTACTGGCATCCGCTCGACCACCACCTGAGGCTACTGGACTCAAGCAGATACCCAACACATACGTTCGAGTCATGCTGCAACCCGACCATCGGCGGTGACCCGCGCTACGAGGGCTCAAGCGTGGGCGGCCGCGCGTGGTCGCGACGTGCACGCGATGCTGCGGGTGGCCCGGTCCCCGTCAGCGGACGGCGAGGCGCTGATGGTGTTGTGCCCGCCTGTGGGTGAACTCGATCGGCTTCCCGTCGGCGTTGCGCTTGCGATCGTTGAGCACTCGCAGTGTCCCGGTGGGCTCGCGGACCGCCTGTCGAGGCACCCGTCCGCTGCAGTCCGCCTTGCTGTGATCCGTCGCGGCCGATGTGGAGCCATGGCCGAAGCGATCTTGCTGGCCGACCCCGACGGTTCGGTGCGAGCCGCCGCGCAACGCGCCTTCGGGACGTGACCGACACGGCATGGGCGCCGACCGCCTCAAGGCTGCGTCGTGCCGCCCAAGCCAGGCCTCGGCGCGAATGACGCCGCGGCGCCCGGTAGGTCTCCGGGCTGTCGGTGTGTCGAATCACCCGCTCCTGGACTTCCGTCCAGGTCGCCGCGGTGCCTACGGTCTGCGAGCGGAGGCAGCGTCAGCTGGTGATGCGAACGGTCACGGGTTCCCGGCTCTCAGGGGGAGAGCCGGGAACCCACCGCTCCCTCCTCGCCCGGCTTCTTCCCGGGCCGAGGTGGTCCCCCCGCTCCCATGGGCCGCGGACTAGCGATCGGCCGCGCCTTCGCCCAGCGACTCCCCGATCCGCCAGTGCTCGAGGACATCTCGGTGACATTCGCGGACGGCCTGTGATGTCACCGCGTTGTACAGCGCCCCTGCGGACCCTCGCTCGTGTCCACGTGACACGAGGAGGCGACCATGACCACCGACCACCGACCCGACCGGCTGGAGTCGTGCCCGAGGATCGTTCGCACGCGGGAGTGCCTGCTGCAGGCGCTCGACGTCATCGACGATGAGGGCTGGGACGGGCCGACAGGCACGAGGCTGCTGAGCTTCATCCGAGCCGATCTGGCGCGGCCGCTGGCCATGGAGTGGGGCTTGAGCGGCTTCATGGCGGCGCAGGCTGAGGCGTCTGCGTGGCAGGCGGCCTGGCGGGTGCTGACGATGCCGCAGCTCCGCATCGCGGATTCGCCGTGGGGTGTGGTCTGGCAGGCAGCCAGGCGGGCCGTGCACGGCGAGGTCGCTGCCGCATCGTTCGGCACGTCTGAGCGGCAGGCGTGGCATCTGCTCGCAGGCGACGAGCGCCTGCCGGTCGCCCGCCTCGAGAGCCTCGACAAGTGGACCGACATGGGCCTTGACGCGGTCAGCGATGAGTACATGGCCCTGGGTGTCGACTTCGCGATCGCGCGGCGACGGGCGCAGGCGGCGTTGGCGGCGGTGGGTTGGGGCCGCGACGAGGCGGAGGGCATCGTTGCCACCGCTGTGGGGGTTCAGGTCCTGCCGAGGGACCCCCGGTGCACGCTGGTCGGGTGGCGCACCATGGCTGACGAGCTCGGGCTGCCGCCCTGGCAAGCCCGGCGGCTGTGCATCGTCCTGCTTGGCACCCCGGACTGGTCTGGGCTCATTCCCCGGTTGCTTGCCGACGGCTCGGCCGCGTTGCGGGAGCCGGGCATGCACGCCGCACTGCGATCGACGCGGGTTCGCCGACACAGGTCGCCGGTCCTTGCGGCGCGTCGGGGCGCCAGTGCTGTGGCCACCGGTCGTCCACAGGCTGCGGCGAGCTAGGCGATGTCCACAGATCGCGGCTGGAGGCCACCGGCGAGGCCCAGTTCGGCGCACACCGAGACCATGAGCACCGGTCGAGTCAAGAAGTGCGTGACGGCCAGGGGGTTGTCCTGTGACGGCACGGGGCGTCCAATGGGACAAACCGACACCGTCGTCAAGCCGGGCCGCCGCGCTTGGGAGCCGGACGGGAGCAGGTGTGCGCCGATGGGCAGTCGACACAGCACCGCAGGGGCTGCGGCCGTGGTGATGGCCGTGGCGCTCGCGCTCGCCGCTTGTTCGTCCGCTCCGAAGCCACCGGCTCCGCCGTCCACGACTTCTGGCCCTGCCTCTGCGACCGAAACGCCGGCCAGCTCTGTCGCAGCAGCGCCGACCGACGAACCGAGTACCGCCGCGGCGAAGGCGGCAGTCCTGACCGCCTACAACGGGTACTGGCGGGCCAAGGTGGCGATGCTGGCGGACCCGACTGCCAACCTCGACACCTCGACTCCTGGCTGGAACGACTTGCGACAGTTCGCCACCGACACCGCGGTGGCTGACGTCTTCGCAACGGTTCACACGTTCTCGTCGAACGGGATCGTGGTTACCGGGACGCCGACCCTCGACCCGAAGGTCTCGGGGGTCACGAGTGGCAGTGCATCGATCGTGGACTGCGTCGACTCGACGAACTGGCAGCCGGTGTACTCCGCCTCGCAGAAGTCCGCGGCGGCGCCTGGGCAGAGCCCGCGACTCATCACGAACTCGGAGCTGGCCTACTACGACAACCGCTGGGTCGTGACCGAGTCTGCGGTTGATCGGGAGAAGCCGTGTTGAGCGGTCTCGCGCCGATCGTCGCGCTTCTCACGTGGCTACCCAATGCCCTTGCGGGATCCACAGTGCCGGCGGGAGTCGCTTGTCCACCCGAGATGCAGTTCTGCGTGGTGGAGGTCGCGACTCCGGGCACCCAGCCGTCGCATGTGCCCGTCGGTACGACGGCGGGGGCGCCTCAACCCTGCATCTCCCCGAACGGCGAACAGGTCCCCTGCTTCGACTCGTCGTTCGGCTGGTTCAACTCGTCCGACGGCTGCTACTGGAACATCGTGGCACCCCAACCGCCGGGCGACGCCATCGTTTGGGAAGGGCACTACCCGTCGGGTCAGATCTGGAACTTCGTCTGCCTCGTGATCGTCCCCGGCTCTCACGCCGGTTGGACATGGCGGGCATCCCCGCCGCCCGGTTACGGGGGCAGTGCTGATCCCGCCCAGCTGGCCCAGGAGGCGATCAGCCAAATGGCTCTGGCGGGCCCGGAGATCCGGCTGTCGATCCCGGCGGACAAGTTCGCCACGGTCGGCGTGCCGGTGTGGTTGTGGACGGACGTGACGCCGACGACGTGGGGCCCGACCTCGGCAACGGCGTCGGTGCCCGGTCTGTCGGTGACGGCCACGGCGCAGGCGCGTCAGATCGTCTGGGACACAGGCGACGGCCTGTCGGAGACCTGCAAGAACCCGGGCACGGCGTATTACACGGGCGGTGTCGTCTCTCCGACCTGTCAGCACGTGTACCAGCGGTCGTCGGCGGATCAGCCGGGGCTGGCGTACCCGATCAGGGCGACGACGACGTGGGACGTGACGTGGACGGGCGGGGGCTCGTCGGGGTCCTTGACGGTGACGCGGGTCTCGACGTCGCAGGTGCGGGTCGGCGAGATGCAGGTGCTCGTGACCACGAGCTGAGCGCAGTGGCCGTGCGCGGCCACCAGGAGAGGGGGGACCGATGACGACGACGAGCGAACGCCGCGGGCAGAACGGCCTGTCGGCCGCTGTCGGCCCGCGGCCTGCGGGCCTGGTGACACCTCGCGGGCGGCGCCGGCCTGGACTGCTGATCGCCGGCATCGCGATGGCCATCTTGGGCGGGTTGGCGGTGATCTGGCTGGTGTCCGCGTCAGGTCATCGGGTTCCGGTGGTGATGGTCGCGCACGACGTCGCCTATGGCTCGGTCCTGACCCGTGAGGACGTCACGACGACGTCGGTCGCGGTGGACCCGTCGGTGTCCGTGATGGCGGCGGGTCAACTGAGCGCGGTGGTCGGTCAGCGGGCGACCGTGAACCTGCACCGCGGCGCCCTGCTGGGTCGCGCGGACGTGACGTCGTCCAGCGTGGTGGGTGCCGATCAGGTGCTGGTGCCGCTGCCGCTGCCGGCGGGTCGGGTTCCTGCCAGCGGTCTGTCGGCCGGCGATCGTCTGCAAGTGGTGGATGCACCCGCGGCGGGTGCTGACCCGGCGCCAGGGGTGCCGCGCTCGTTCTCGGCGCAGGTGGTGCGGGTCGGGTCGGCGGATGTGAACGGGACCGTGGTGGTCGACGTGGTGGCGTCGGCCGGGGACGGGCCTGCGTTGGCGACGCGGGCAGCCACGGGCCGGTTCGTGATCGTGGTGCTGCCGGTGGTGACCCCGTGAGCGTCCTTGCCTTGTGCTCGGCTCACGGCGCTCCCGGCGTGACGACGACGGCGTTCGCGTTGGCGTCGGTCTGGCCGGTGGCCCGTCCGGGTCGCGGGGTTCTGCTGGTCGATGCGGACCCTGCCGGATCGGGTCTGCTGGTTGGGCCGTTGCGCGGGGGAGTGCCGGCGTCAGCGGGGGTCTCGGTGCTCGCGGCGGCTCGTGCGCCGTTGTCCGTCGAGCAGGTCCTGGCCGCGTGTGTCGCGATGGACGAGCAGGCGCAGCGGGTCGTGCTGCCCGGCGTCGCGGACCCGCGTCAGGCGCGGCCCCTGTCCGGTACGTGGAGCGCGCTGGTCGAGGTGGCCCGGGACTTGTCGGCCGGCGGGGTCGACGTCGTGGTGGACGTGGGGCGTCTGGGTCATCGGTCGGAGCCGAGCGTGTGGCTGCAAGCGGCCGACCTGCTCGCGGCCGTGGTGCGCGGGGAGTTGTCCACGGTGCTGCCGGCGGCCGCGGCCGTCCGCGCGTTGGGCGCGGCACATGCCGCCCGCTCGGGTGTCGTGGGGGTGGTCGTGGACCCCGGCCCGTACAGCCCTGCGGAGATCGCCTCGGCTCTGGGCGTGACGGACGTGCTGACTCTGCCGGGTGACGCCCGAGTTGCTCGGGCGCTGATGGATGGCGCCCGTGGCGGGTGGCTGGACCGCTCGCCGCTGATGCGGTCGGCACGGTCGGTCGTGCAGCGGTTGACGGAACTGGCTCCCGACGTGGCGCCGGCGGTGGCACGGTGACCGGCGTCGACGACCGGCCCAGGTCGGAGTTCGCGCCGGCGGGGCCCTCCTTCGCGACGGCGATACCGCGGCCGGCCCGCGGTGAACCCGTGCTGCCGGCAGCGGACCCGGTCACGGTGCGTCAGGTACGTGCGGTGGTGGCCGAGCAGCTGGCAGAGCGGTTGCAGGCCCGGTCTGTGCAGTCACCGGATGCCCGCCGGGAGCTGGCTCGTTCGCTCGTGGCTGCCGAGCTGTCCGAGCGTGGACGCGAACGGGTCCGCCATGGCGACGAGCCGTGGCCGGTCGAGGTGGAGCTGGCGACGGCTCGCGCGGTGATGGCGGCGCTGTTCGGGCTGGGCCGGTTGCAGCCGCTGATCGACGACCCGGATGTGGAGAACATCGAGGTCGACGGCCACGACCAGGTCTGGGTGTCCTACGCCGACGGGCGCGACGTGCGCCACCCACCGGTCGCCGACTCCGACGCCGAGCTGATCGAGATGCTGCAGCTGCTCGCCGCCCGCACCGGCGGCGCCGAGCGGACGTTCACCTCCGCGCACCCCGCGCTGCATCTGCGGCTGGACGACGGGTCCCGGTTGGCGGCCGTGGCGTGGACGACGCCCAAACCGCACGTGGTGATCCGCCGGCATCGGGTGCGGGACATCGACCTGGACGATCTGATCGCGCTGGGCACGCTGGACTCCGTGCTGGCCGCGTTCCTGCGGGCGGCGGTTAGGGCCGGCAAGAACATCGTCGTGACCGGTCTGCAGAACGCCGGCAAGACCACGCTGATCCGGGCCTTGGCCAACGAGTTCGACCCGATGGAGCGGTTCGCCACCATCGAGAAGGAGTACGAGCTGCACCTGCACGACCTGCCCGACCGGCACCCCCGCGTCGTCGCCCTGGAAGCCCGCGAAGGCTCCGCCGAACATGACGGCGCCGGCAGGCGGGCAGGGGAGGTGAGCCTGTCCGACCTGGTGGTGGACGCGCTGCGGTTGAACCTGCGCCGGATCATCGTCGGGGAGGTCCGCGGCCCCGAGGTCCTTCCGATGCTTGAGGCCATGTCGACCGGCGACGGCTCGCTGTGCACGCTGCACTCGCGCACCGCGGCCCATGCCATCGACCGGATCGTCACCTTGTGCCTGTCGGCCGGGGTGCACATGACCGACACGTTCGCCTACCGGCTGCTGGCCGGCTCGGTTGACCTGATCGTGCACATCGAGCTGCTCACCGAGCACGGCCAGCGCCGCCGGTACGTCTCCCAGGTGCTCGAGATCAACGGGCTGGGGGAGACCAACCGCCCGGCAACGACCGCGGTCTTCGGGCCGGGCGTAGACGGGCGCGCGGTCCCGCTGCACCGACCGGGGTTCCTCGCCGAGCTGGTCCGCGCCGGCTTCGACGAGCGTCTGCTCGACCACCGGCACGGGACGTGGACGACGGCACTGGACGGTGAGCGATGAGCACCGTGATCGCCGCCGTGGCCGGTGCACTGGTCGCCGCGGGCGTGCTGATGGCCCTCGTCGGCCTGCGGCGCTCGGAACCGTCGCCGCCCAAGCAGCGGCGACGCCGGCCGCGGCCACGCTCGGCGGCGGACTGGTGGGGCCGGTGGCGGTGGGTCACCGCCGGCGGGCTCGGGCTGGTGGTGTGGGCCGTGAGCGGGTGGCCCGTGGCCGGGATGATCGTCGCCGCGGTGCTCGTCGGGCTGCCGTACCTGCTCGGCTCGGCGAAGGTCGCCGCCCGCCAGATCGACCGGGTCGAGGCGATCGAGGAGTGGACCCGCCGCCTGGCCGACGTCCTGGCGACGGGCGTCGGCCTGGAGCAGGCGCTGACCGCGTCGGCCACGACATGCCCTCCGGCGCTGCGCAGCGAGGTCAGCGCCCTGGTGGCACGGCTGACGGCCCGCTGGCCGGCCGAACAGGCCCTGCGGGCGTTCGCGGACGACCTGGACGACGCCGCCGGCGATTTCGTCGTCGCCTCCCTGCTGCTGGCCGCCCGACGCCACGGCCCGGGGCTGTCCGGCGTTCTGACCGCGGTCGCGGGATCTGTGGCCGACGAGGTCGCCGCCCGCCGCAAGGTCGAGGCCGAACGTGCCAAGCCCCGCTCGACCGCCCGCCTCGTGACCCTCATCACCCTCGCTGTCGCCGGAGTGCTCGCGCTCAACGGCACCTATCTGGCCCCCTACGGCGACGGGCTCGGCCAGCTGGTCCTGGCCGCCATCGCCGCCGCGTTCACCGGCTGCCTGCTGTGGATGCGCGCCCTGACCTTGACCCCGCCGGCCCCACGGTTCCTGACGACCGGTGCGGACGGGGGTACGCGATGACCCCGCTGTGGCTGACGCTGCTCGCCGGAGGGCTCGTCGGCGGAGGCCTCATCGTGGCCCTCGCGGGACTGTCACCGGCCCACCCAGACCTCGCCGACGCCGTGCGCCGGCTCTTGCCCACGGACGAGGACCTGCGGCTGCCCGCGACGCCGGTCGCGACGGGACGGGCCGCGCGCCTCAGAGCCCGCGCACTGCCGCAGCTGGCACACGGGCTCGGCCTCGACCGGTTCGCTACGGACCTGCGCACGCTGCACCTGACACCGGAGGATCTGGCAGCCAAGAAGGTCGGCTACACCCTTGTCGGCCTCGGCTTCCCACCCCTCATGTCGACGGTTCTGCTGCTCGCAGGTGTCCGCCTGCCATTCACGGTGCCGACCGCGGCCGGGCTCGTGCTTGGTGGGGTGTTCTTCTTCCTGCCCGACCTGTCCCTGCGGCAGGACGCCGCCAAGGCCCGCGCGGCGCTGCGCTCGGCGACCTGCGTCTTCCTCGAGCTGGTCGCGATGGAACGCCTCGCCGACGCCGGCCCCACCGAAGCCCTCGACCGAGCCGCCGCGATCGGCGGATCGCCGCAGTTCACCCGCATCGGCGACGCCCTCCTACGCGCCGAGCTGGCCGGGCAACCGTCCTGGACCGGCCTGACCGACCTGGCCGCCGAGACCGGGGTGAGCGAGCTGGCCGACACCGCCGACATCATGCGGCTGGCCGGCCGCGACGGAGCCGCCGTCTACGCCACCCTGCGCGCCCGTGCCGCATCCCTGCGAACCCAGCTGCTGGCCTCCTCGACCGCCCAGGCGAACGCCGCCTCCGAACACATGGTCGTGCCCGTGTCCCTGCTCGGCCTGTGCTTCATGGCCCTGCTGGGCTACCCCGCCCTGATGCGCATCCTGCTGTCCTGAACGGAGAAGACCATGCCCGTCCTACTCACGCTCAGCTACCTGCACGCGATGGTCACCACCACCCGCGCCGACATCCGCAGGCGCGTCACCAACGACGTCGGAGCGACCACGCTCGAGCTGGTGATCATCGTCCTGGGCCTGATCCTGGTCGCCGGGCTGCTCGTCGCAGCGATCACCGCCGCCGTCCAGCGACGTGTCAACCAGATCAACTGATGCCCGCCCGACGACGCCGTCGCCCGACCGCCCGCGACCACGGGTCGGTCAGCGTCGAGCTGGCCATCGTCTTCCCCGCACTGCTGGTCATCGTCACCGCGCTGATCCAGTACGCGCTGTGGTTCCACGCACGCTCGCTCGCCTTGGCCGCGGCCCAGCAAGGGGTGAGCGTCGCCCGCGCCTACCAGTCCGCGTCGGCAGCCGGACGCGACAGCGCCCTCAGCTTCATCACCGAGCACGGTTCCGACACCCTCCTCAACCCCACGGCCACCGTGTCCAGCCCCGCAACCGGACAGGTCCAGGTCGTCGTCACCGGCCGGTCCGTGTCCGTGCTGCCGGGGTTGGCAGGCATCACGGTCTCCCAGTCAGCGGCCGGACCGGTCGAGCGATTCACGGTGGCGGACCCCCGATGAGACACGCGCCGATCGACGGCGAGCGGGGATCGGTCAGCCTGGAGCTGGCCATCCTCGCGCCGGCACTCCTCCTGCTCCTGGGCGCCCTGGTCCTGGTCGGACGGGTCGAGACGTCTTCGGCCGCCGTCGAGCAGGCCGCCCGCGCGGCCGCCCGCGACGCCTCGATCGCCCGCACCCCCGACGCCGCCCGAGCCACCGCCATGGAAGCCGCGCAACGCGAGCTCGCCGGATCGAGCTGCGCATCTCCCGACATCACCGTCGACATGGCCGGGTTCGACGCCCCTGTCGGGATGGACGCGGCGATCCGCGTCCAGGTGACCTGCACCGTCTCCCTGGCAGACCTGGCCGTCCCCGGACTGCCCGGCACCCACACCATCACCGGGGAAGCGACCTCACCCCTCGACCGGTACCGATCCCGATGACCCACCGACCCGCACCCTGGCGCACCGACCCCGACCGCGGATCGGTGACGGTCTTCTTCGCCATCACCGCGGTCGGACTGCTCCTGCTCCTCGGACTCGTCGCCGACGGCGCGGCCAAGCTCCGCGCCACCCAGCAGGCCACCGCCGTCGCCGCCGAAGCCGCACGCGCAGGCGGACAAGCCCTCGACACCGCCGCCGCCACGGCCGGAGCCACCGGCCACGTCGACCGCACCCAAGCGCTCCAAGCCGCCCAGCACTACCTGACCGCAGCCGGCGCCACCGGCACCGTCGCCGTCTCCGCCGACCGCACCCGACTCACGGTCACCGTCACCCGCACCGCCCCCACAGCCTTCCTGTCCCTGATCGGCATCGACCAGCTGACCGTCACCGGCCACGCCCAAGCCGTTCTCGTCGGCTCCATCACCGGAGGTGGCACATGACCACAACCCACAACCGCCACAACGGCGCCGACCTGGCGCGCGGCCTCGGCGCGGCACTCGCCCTGCTCGGCTTCGTCGCCGGCGTCCCGGCCGCCCTCGTCGCCCTCGCGCCCGTCTACCTGCCCAACCAGGTGCCCACCTGGGGGCAGCTGTGGGACCGGGTCATGTCACCCGACGACGGGTCCCTCCTCCTGGCCGTCCTCGGCGCCATCGCCTGGATCGCCTGGGCCGCGTTCACCGGCTCGGTCCTCGTCGAGCTCGCCGCCTCCGCGCGACGCGTGCACGCGCCGCGGATCCCGCTGCTCGGTGGCCTCCAGCGCACCGCCGCGCGCCTGGTCGCCACCGCAAGCCTCCTGGTCGCCACAGCGAGCGCCATCACCACAGCAGCCAGCCCCGCCGTCGCCAGCTCGCTGGTCGCCACCGTCACCCCGGATGCGGCAGCAGATAACGCGCCGGTCGCCGCATCGGCCGCACCGACGACGACGCCCACTCCCGCCGCCGCGTCAGCGTCCGCAACGCTGCCGTCGATCACGGTCCAGCGCGGCGACACACTGTGGGACCTCGCTGAGCGCCACCTCGGCGACCCGCTGCGGTACACCGAGATCCGCGACCTGAACACCGGCCGGACCCAACCCGACGGTGCGCAGCTCCGCGACGCGGACTTCATCAAGCCGGGGTGGACTCTCCTGCTCCCCGCTGACGCCACGGCCCTCCCGCCGGTGGTCCGTACCGTCGCCTCCGGCTCCGCTGCCGAGGGTTCGTCCGTCACAGTGGAGCCGGGAGACACCCTCTGGAGCATCGCGGCAGAGCACCTGGGCGACGGCCGCCGCTACCCCGAGATCGCCACCCTCAACGCCGGGATCACCCAGGCCGACGGAAGCCACCTCGTCGACCCAGATGTCGTGCGACCGGGCTGGGTCCTACGTCTGCCGACCACTGCACCGGTGCCCGAACTCCCTCAGCAGCCGAAGGCAGAGTCAGCAGCAGGATCGGACCTTTCCCCATCACCTACGCTGTCGCCCGCACCGACGGCCAAGCCCGCCCCGACACTCACCACGACGCCCGCACCAGCCGCCACCACTGCCGAGGTCCGGTCGCCGGAGGCTGCAACCGGCACGTCGATCGCTCCCGCGCACGAGGACGAGCGCCAAGCCGCGAGCGCCTGGTTCCTCGGCCTGGCAGCCCTCGGCGCCGCCGGCGTCGTCGGCGAGATCGCCCGGCGCCGACACCTGCAACAACGAGCCCGACGCCTGGGGGAGACCATTCCCATGCCCGAACCCACCTCGCCCGCAGCCGCCGCCGAACGCACCCTGCGGACCGCCGCCATCGCCGTCAGCATCGACGCGATCCGCACCACCCTGCACAACCTCGCGTGCCGCTGCTTCGACGTGGGCCGCGAGCTGCCCCGGGTCGCGGCACTCCTCCTCGACGAGCACAACCTGACTCTGTTGCTCCTTCAGGACATGCCCGACGCAGTAGCGCCATTCACGGCGACGAACCCGCGCACCTGGGTCGCAACGACGGCCGCCGTCGCCACCGTGGAAGCCATCGACGACCCCGCACAGGGCACCCCGTACCCGCTGCTCGTCACCCTTGGTCACACCGAGGACGCGACTCTCATCCTCAACCTCGAGGCAGCCGGAACGCTGACGTTCACCGGCGACGACGCCGCCGCTGACGAGGCGCTGCGTGCACTGGTCATGGAGGCAGCCACCTCCGATCTGGCCAGCCAGCTCGCCATTCACACCGACGAGAGGTTCGCCGACCTGACCGACGCCTTCGAGGACTTCCGCCTGCGCGCCACCGACGAACGCGACGACCGCACCGGATGGGCCAAGTCGGTATCTGAGCTGCTTGCCAAGCGGAGCCTCGCCGACGTCCTGCAGGCACGCGGACGCCGGGAGCTGGATGACGTCTGGCTGCCGATCGTCTTCATCGAGACCAGGCTGACCGCACCCCTAAGCCCACCCTGGAGCGGCGTGGTCACGCTGAGCCGGCAAGACGAAGAAGGTGCCTGGACCATCCGAGTCGACGCCGCGGGAGTCGCCAGACTCGAGCCGCTCGACATCACCTTCCAAGCCCAGCGCCTGAGCTCGGAACAGACCGGGCACCTTCGCGACCTGCTCATCATCTCCCTGCCGCCCGCGCCGCACCTGGCCGACGCAGCTCCGACAACCACCCCGCAGGAGGACACCGCGGCGTTGCGTGCAGCCCACCCCGTCATCAACGAACCGAACGTCGCGGCTGCGGGCATCAGGCTCAACCTCTTGGGTCCGATCCAGGTGGAGGGCATCGGCGGGCGGCCGCTCAGCCCGCGGACCGTCGAACTGCTGGTGTACCTCGCTCTACACGGCCCTGCCACCGGGCCCGACCTCGACGAGATGATCTGGAAGGGCGAACGAGGGAACTCCAACACCCGAAACGTCTTCATCCGACGCGCGCGTGAACGCCTCGGCGACGAGGTCCTGCCTCCGGTCGGCATCGACGGACTCTTCCGTCTTGGTGACGGCATCACGACCGACTGGGCGAGTTTCCAGCACCACCTCGCGCAGGCTGTCGCGCTCGAGGGGCAACCGCGGGTAAGTGAACTCGCCGCCGCCGTCGCCCTCGTACGGGATCGTCCGTTCAGAGGTATCTCGCCCGCTGCATACGTCTGGGCCGACTACGACATCCAGAAGATGGTCGGCGCCATCGTCGACGGGGCCGGACTGCTCGCCCGGATCCACCAGCAGGCAGGCAGAAACCGCGACGCGATCGCAGTGGCGACCCTCGGCTTGCTGGTCGAACCTTGCTCCGAAGAGCTACAGACGATCGCGATCAACGCCACGTTCTCTCAATCGGGGCCAGAGGAAGCCAAGAACCTTCGCCGCCGGTACTCCGAACTCATGGGCAGACTCGATCCCGAACTGGCTTAGTTGGGCAGTGCCGCCCACCTGAGGCAACCCCGGCCAGGAGGTCAAGGGTTCGAATCCCCTCAGCTCCACCGAACGGACAGGCGATTGGACACGTGTCACCGCGTCTGACCTGGGCTTTCGCCGGTGTGCGGACAGTCATCGCGCGGCTTAACCCGGTCCTTGTGGGTAGTGGCTGGAGCATCCGACGCGCTGACCTGGTCACTTTTGGCCCGGTGTTTTGCGTTTCCCATCAGGTGCCTTGTGCGCCGACAGAAGACCGCTGAGTCGGCACGCGCTGATTCCACGCCGGGCAGGGTCGCCGTGTGGACGGTTCGTCCCACACGGGTTTGGCGCACCGCGGGTGAGGTTGATTTGTCGCGCCCGACGGTTCGCTGATGCGACAGCCGAGAGCCCGGCCTCGCTCCGTACCGCATCAGCCTCCGCGGATGCGGAGCGGGACACCTTCCGGGTCAAAGTCGCGACAGGTCGCTCGACACGCTCGACACGTTCGACCATCCACCGAGCCTGCGCACCGACCGGCCCGATGACTTGCTCAGTCTGTGTCGCTGCTGGAAGCGATGCACAGCGCCGCCCTGTGCGCCGGCCAGCTCCGGTGTCGCGGCTCGCATCCGGTTCGACGGTAAGGCCGCCCCGCCGCAGGCTGGCCGTGCCTGTGACCGCGGCTGCTTGACAGCATGCCTCGACACTCCGTATCTTCTGCGGCGAGCGAGTTAATCGTTTACGTAAACGTTTGATCTCAAGGGAGAGCATCGATGCCCAGCACTGGACCCGCGTCAACCCTGGGCGGCCTAGCCCGTCTGCGTGATGGCCGCTCGGGGCGTGCCTCGAGCTGGGACCAGAGCGGTCGCAACAAGGACTACTGGCTCATCGCTCCGGGTTCGACCGCGGTGCTCGCTGATCTGGAGGGGCCGGGGGCGGTCACCCACATCTGGATGACGAGCTTCTGCCGGCGCGTCATCGGCCCCAGCATTCAGGTACCCGAGCTGCACGCCGACGTCGCACCGGTCACCGAGATGGAGAACGCGATCGGCGTCAACTGGGAGATCAACGACCCCGACTACTACCGCAAAGTGCTCCTGCGGATCACGTGGGAAGACTCCGGCAAGCCTGCCGTCCTCGTCCCGCTCGGCGACTTCTTCGGGCTCGGACACGGGATGCCCGGCTCGTACAACTCAGTGCCGTTCAGCGTCTCGTCTCGTCCGCAGGAGGAGGGAACGTTCGGCGGCACTGCCTCGATGAACTGCTACTTCGCGATGCCGTTCAACCGCGCCGCGAAGATCGAGATCGTCAACGAGAACGATCTGCACGTGGGCCTGTTCTTCCACATCGACTACGACCTGTACCCGCGCCCAGTCGAGGACATCGCGTACTTCCACTCCTCGTGGACGTACGCCAACAACCAGGGCTGGGGCGACGACATCGCGGTGAACACGCCTGAAGTGAACTCAGTTCCCAACGATGACTCGCAGAACTACGTGATCGCTGACATCCGCGGCCGCGGCCACTTCGTGGGATGCAACCTTTCCGTGGCGCACTACCAGGGCAGCTGGTGGGGCGAGGGCGACGACGTGATCTACGTCGACGACTTCGACAAGCCGGCCATCCTGGGCACGGGCAGCGAGGACTACTTCAACCACGCCTGGGGGATGCAGCGCAACGCGTCGCTCTACAGCGGCACGATCCTGCACGAGGGCGACACCGGCGGCTACCAGGTCTCCTACCGGTTCCACATCGCCGACCCGGTTGTGTTCAACACCGGCATCAAGGTGACCATGGAGCACGGCCACGGCAACCACCTGTCCGACAGCTGGGCCTCGACCGCCTACTGGTACCAGGAACTGCCCGGATCCGACCTCACGGTGCCGCCGGCCGATGAGCGGCCTGCGCCGAAGAAGACGTGGGACCGACCGCGAACTGAGCGACCGGCACTCGATGAGTATCAGCGCGCGGCCGCCGAGTCCTACCGAGAACGCTGGCGGATCCAGCAGCAGCAGCACGCCGCACTCCTGCGGAGGAATGCCGACCGGACCGCGCCCGCCGAGCGCGGGAACTTCGAGCAGGCTCGCGCCGCCCGCGCCAGCTACGACCGGACGAGGAACCAGTAGTCCGGCCTTCCAGCAATCCACATCACACAACATCAATGGAGATCACAGTGAAATCAGCGAAGCGGACATCGCGGCGGGCCGCCGTGATCGCGGTCGTGGCTGTCCTCGGGGCGGTGACTGCGTGCTCGAGCTCAGGGGGAGCCGGCCCGACCGGAGGCACTTCTAGCGGCGCCTCCAACGGACCTGTCACCCTGGAGTTCTGGAGCTTCTACACCGGCTCCGAGGCGGACTACGTCAACAAGTGGGTCAACGACTACAACGCCGCGCACAAGGACGTCCAGATCCACCACAAGGTTGTGAGCCAGACCGACTACACGACGACCCTCATCCCGACCGCCCTCGCAAACGGCACGGCACCCGACATCCTCTACGTCGAGCCGGCGACTTTCACGAAGTACGCGGACGCGGGCGCGCTCGCCGATCTCACCCCTTACTACACGGACGATCTGAAGAAGGACATCCTGCCGGCCGTCCTGAAGTCGGTGACCTACAACGACAAGCTGCTCGCACTGCCGATCGAGCTGGAAACCCTTGGCCTGTTCTACGACAAGACGGCACTGGCCGCCGAGGGTGTGACACCGCCGAAGACGTGGGATGAGATGAAGGCGGACGCGAAGAAGCTGACGAACGACAAGCGGTTTGGCGTGGCCCTGCCCGTGGAGGACACCGGGTACACGCTGTTCAACTTCTGGCCCTACCTGTGGATGGCCGGCGGCGACATCAAGAAGGGCTCCGACGGCAAGTACAGCATCGACACACCCCAGATGGCGCAGGCCCTCGACTTCTACGGCTCCTTCTTCCAGGCGGGTTCAAGCCCGAAGTCTCTGCAGATCGGTCCGTGGGATGTTGGCAACGTCGCGACAGGGGTTGCCGCGATGCAGGAGTCGGGCTCGTATGCGATCAAGGCGACTGAGACCGACTACAAGGCGGCGTCGATCGGCGTCGTGCCGCTCCCGTCGCCCGACGGCGGTAAGGGGATCACGGTCGCCGGCGGTCAGAAGCTAGCGGTGAATGCGGCCTCGAAGCACATCAAGGAAGCCGCGGACTTCATCTTCTCCGGCTTCGGCAGCACGGACCTCAGCGTCGCCAGCGGCTGGGTGACGCAGGCGAAGTTCGCCTACCCCGCGCGCCAGTCGGTCATCGACGCCAATAAGGACATCTTCAACCAGGGTCTGCGCGCGGACTTCACCAACTTCTACGACACCGCACGCCCGGAGCCCAGCTACCCGGCGGCCGTGACGCAGGCCCTGCAGACCGCACTCCAGGATGTGATGTTCGGCGGGAGCACCGGCGCTGATGCGGCCAAGAAGGCCCAGGCGACGGCCAACGCCGGATAGCGAGTGGGCTGCCGGCCGGGGCGCTCACGTCCCGGCCGGCGCCCCAGCCCGCAAGAATCATCGCGCCGCGACCCGGAGCGGCAGAACCAGGAGAACGTTGCATGGGAACGAGTCAGGGGAACGCCCGCCGGCGACGCGAGTCGTGGGCGGCGGCGCTCTTCATCGGTCCAGACTTGATCGGCTTGGTCGTCTTCGTGCTGCTGCCGATCCTGTTTGCGGTCTACGTGAGCTTCTTCGGCTGGAACCTCATCAGTCCGATGAAGTTCATCGGACTGGCGAACTATCGGCGGCTGGCCACGGACTCGGACTGGTGGCTCTCGATGGGGCGGACGCTGCAGTTCGCGTTTATCTACGTTCCAGTCCTCTTCGCCATCTCGCTGGGCCTCGCCGTGGCATTTACGAAGCTAACGGGCCGCACCTCGGCCGGCTTGAGGTCCGCCTACCTGCTCCCGTTCGCCGTCACCTCCGTGATCGCCTCGACCCTCTGGATGTTCCTCTACCAGGAGAAGACCGGCTACCTCAACGCCTTCCTCAACCTCCTAGGAATCCCCGATCAGCCCTTCATCGGCTCGCCGGCGCAGGCGATGGTGTCTGTCGTGGTCGTTGTCCTTTGGATCAACCTTGGCTATACGTCGATGCTGTTCTTCTCGGCGATCAGGCAAATACCCGCCAGCCTTCTGGAGGCCGCGCGACTCGATGGCGCCAACGGCTGGAAGACCTTCTGGGGCATTACATTCCCGCTCATTCGGCCGACCTCGGTCTTCGTTGTCGTGACGTCCACAATCGCGTCCTTTCAGATCCTCGACATCATCTTGGTCATGACCCGCGGCGGTCCGGCCAACGCGACGCAGGTCGGAGTTCTCTACATTTACAAGCGCTCGTTCGATCAGCTTCAGATGGGCTACGGATCGGCGCTCTCGGTCGTGATGTTCGTGATCCTGCTGGTGATATCCCTGATCCAGTTGCGGTTCACGCGACGCAACAACCTCGAAGGGTGACCGTGAACAAGGTCAGGTCCTGGATCATCGGGATACTTCTGGCACTGGGGGCGATCGCCGTCATCGTGCCGATCGGCGTCCTGTTCCTCAGCAGCTTCAAGACCAAGGCCAGCGTCTTCGTCATTTCGCTGGCTCCGGACACGTTCACAATCCACAGCATCGTCCAGGCGCTCACGCCCGGCCTGCTTCATGCTCTGCTCAACTCACTTATTGTGTCCACGGCGGTCACCGTGGTCGCGATGTTCCTGCATGCGATGGCTGGGTACGCCCTGGCCCGATTCGACTTTCCCTTCAAGCGAGCGACCTTCGTCGTCATTCTGGGAAGCCTCATGATCCCAATGACTTCGATTCTGGTTCCGCTGTACATGGTGGTGCGCTTGATGAACATGACGAACACGATGGCCGGGCTGATTGTGCCACTGCTGTTCAACGCATATGGCATCTTCCTTTTTCGGCAGTTCTATTTCGACTTCCCCAAGGAGCTCGAAGAGGCGGCGGAACTCGATGGGTCCGGCAGGTTTGGCACCTTCCTTCGCATCGTGCTCCCACTCTCGCGGCCTGTGATCGTCCCGCTCACGGTGGCGTTCTTCTTGGGCACGTGGAACAACTATTTGTGGCCCCTGGTCGTCAACCAGGACAAGCGGTTTGAGACGGTGCAGGTCTATCTGGCGAACCAGATCTCCGGGTACAATACGCCTTGGAACGTCGTCATCGCTTCAGCGGCTATTTCGGTGATCCCTGTATTCGTGCTGTTCTTCTTCCTGCAGCGCCAGCTCCGCGAAGGCATTTCGACGACGGGGATCAAATGATGACTCCCGGTGCGATGACTTTCGGGCGGACGTCACCGACGAGCCTGCGCGTGTGGGAGCGGCGTCTCGAGCCGGCGGCCGACGGCTCCTTGACCGTGCCGTTGCGGTTCCGCGTCGTGCCCGGCTCGTGGCCTGACATCGAGCTGGCAGGTCCGGACGGCACTCGCGCCGACGTTGCCGCGGTGATGTATGAACTTCGGGTCCTGTGCGACCCTGGCGCACGGGGCACTCTCGACATCCGGGTGGGCCGGTTCGACATCGGCCTGGTCGGTCGCACTCTCACCACCGACCTTGGTGTCGTGGAAGTTCCCGGATCCGGCCCGATCGAGATCGGCGTGTTCTTCGACGGCGATGCGGCGGCCGTCGTCGTAGACGGTGGGGAGCCGCTTGGGTTGCTGGCGCTGGAGGACTCCTCGACGACAGCTGTCGCACCCGTCACCCCTAACATCGCCGGCTTCCGGACGGCGACCCGCCCGCCAGCGAATGGGCGGGTTGCGATCGGCGGCGCGACGGAGGTCCTCGAGGCGAAGATCTACGGCTTGCGAGAGGCTGAGACCTCGCTGTACCGCAACGCGGCACGGGCGAGCGGTGCGCCGGGACGCCCCTTCTGGTCAGAGGCGGGCTACATCGTGTCCGATGCGTCCGTCGCAGTCGTAGGGGGTGGGCCGCCGGCGCTAGTGCCGGACTGTCGGACGATCGTTTCGCCGGTCAGGGTCATTGAGGAGTTCGTGTGGCGGGACACTGCCTACGGCGACATGACCCGGGTGGTCGATCGGTCGGAGATGTGGCGGTCGGTCGTGGAGCCCGGGCGCTTCCCCACGTTCACGTCGTCATTCCGCAGCATCGATGCAGCCTTCGAGCTCGCGCTAGAGACCTTTCAGCGCAACTCCAGCGACGAGTTCTCCTTGCCCGGTGAGACGGGCCTATGGTCCGCTGGCTACTTCCAGGGCCCCGGACTCGGCTTCGGATCCTGGAAGCGCGATACCTCTCACATCGCCCTTCGCGCAGGGAATCTGATCGACCCGCAAGTGGCGCGGGCGTCACTCGCGCACGTGGGCCACGCCGGATTCGACAACGGATCCGACGGCGCTTCGCTGCCCGCCGTGGCGATCTGGGATCACTTCCTGGCCACGGGCGACGAGTCGCTGATCCACGACACATGGCGATGGCTCGCCGCGTCCGCGTCGCTGCTCGATGAGCGGTTCGATGAGGGACGCGGGCTGGTGCTCGCCGCGCAATCGACTTCGAACGATCTCTTCGACGAGCCCGAGGCCGGCGGATACGCCCTGAGCACCGAGATCTACTCGATGGAGACGTACAGGGTCCTGGCCGCGATGGGTTCGCTTCCGGCGATCGGTGATCCGAGGGCCCAACGGTGGAGTGAGCGCGCAACGACGATGCGCCGAGCGATCCTCGCGCAGTACTGGAACTCCGAGCGGGGGTACTTCACGTCCGGCCCGATCGGCAGCGAGTCGCACAAGCGCGGTCTATGGGAGACCTCCGGGTCCGAGGCCGCCGTGTGGGGCTTCCTGGGAGCGGAGGCTGAGTCTTGTACTGAGTCGGTGCTCGCCGGCATGCGGCACGTAGCCATGTCTCAATATGGAGTCGTCCTCTTCCCGTACAAGGACGCTGACAACCACTTCTGTCACTCGGTGTGGTACTGCTGGCAAGCTGGCTTCGCGCGAGCCGCGGCCCGGGTCGGCGATGCGTCTTTGGTACATCAGCTCATAGGACAACAGGCTCGGACAGCCGTGCTGTACAAGACGTTCTACGAGGTCACAGACGCACGCACCGGCGAATCCTGGCGGTGGCCGGGGCAGTTGTGGCATGCCGCCGGCTTCGTCTCGCTTGTGCTCTTCGGACTGTTCGGCATCCGATACGACCAAGATGGGATGACATTTTCTCCGGCGGTTTCTCCGGAGTTCGATGGTGCACGCATCTATGGACTGCGCTATCGCGCAGCAGTACTCGATATCGAGATCCGAGGCCACGGGAGCCGATGCGAGACGACTTTCGACGGTGACCGAGTCGAACAGGTCAGCACCGATTGCACCGGCCGACACTCTGTAGTCCTGACGATGACGATGTGAAGTGGGTTCAACAAATGTCCTCCAGTATCAAGGAAGTCGCTCAACGTGCCGGAGTGTCGGTCGCGACCGTGTCGCATGTCATCAATGACACACGCTTCGTTTCGGACACTACGCGGCAGAAGGTGCTCGCCGCGGTCGAGGAACTTCAGTACTCGCCGAACATCCTGGCGCGGAAGTTCAAGACCGGATCGCGTGACACCGTCGGATTCATCGTTCCCGACATCGCGAACGGGTACTTCGCTACAGCCATCGAGGAGGTCGAAGACGTCCTTCAGACCCGCGGGTTCCGGCTAATTGTCTCGAACACCCGCGAGAACCCCACTCGGGAACTCGATAGTCTGCGCATGCTCAGTTCGGGAGTCGTCGATGGCCTCGTGCTGGTATCAACGCTCAACGACTACGCCGAAGTCGAGACCGTCCTGCCACCGGGATTCCCTGTGGTGCTCTTCGACCGCTCGCTCGCCCATGCGTCAGTTGACACCATCACGACGGACAACACCAAAGCAATCCGGGAGGGCATTGCGGCACTTGTCGGACGAGGTCACCGCGCGATCGGCTTCATGGCCAGTGTCCGGCATCTGAGCACCACGGCCGACCGAGTCGGCGCCTACCGCGATGCACTTCGGGAACACGGCCTCGAACCGGATGAGCGCCTGATTCGGTACCTGGAGTCGATGTCCGATCCGATCCGGCCATCCGCCGAGGCGCTGCTCGACCAGGGCTGCACAGCGATCGTCGCGAGCAACAACGTCCTAACCGGCAAGCTCCTGGCCGCGCTGCACGCCGGCTCCTGGGCATGGCGTGATCTGGAGATCCTCGGGTACCGAGACCCGACCCACATCGCCTATCCGCCCGATGACACTCAGTGGCTCGAAGAACCGATTGCGGAGATGGGCCGGCTGGCGGGCGAGGCGATCGTTCGGCGCCTCGTTGACCAAAGCTCTGCGCCCCAAGCCATCGTGCTCAATGCAACCTTCTCCTCTGCAGGAACCGACCGAGGTCGAGCGGGATGAACGAGCTAATGCCGATCGCCGTATTCGGTGAGTCACTGGTGGATATCGTGCACTCGAAGTCGGGCGCGAGCGTTCGGCCGGGCGGAAGCCCACTCAATGTTGCCGTCGGCCTGGCGCGCCTGGGCGCCGATGTGGAGTTCGCCACGTCCGTCGGCGAAGACACCTACGGCAATCTGGTGCTCGAACACTTGACAGCGGCTGGCGTCCATGTCACACCGGGTTCGGTCGGTGACGCGCCGACGTCAGCGGCAGAAGCAATCATTGGCGCCGACGGAAGTGCCAGCTACCGATTCGACCTCCAATGGGCGCCGAGCGCCAAGCCACAGAGGGCGGCGATCGCTGGGCATCTCGGTTCGGTCAGCGCGGTGCTGCAGCCCGGTGCGACGTGCGTGGTCGAGTGGGCGGCAGACCTCTCGGCTGAGTCTCTAGTCTCATTCGATCCCAACATCCGCCCATCGATTACCGGTACCGGCCAGACCCTTCGCGACGCTGTCGAGCGGGCCGTGGCCGTGTCCGACGTCGTCAAGCTCAGCAGCGAAGATCTCGTCCTGCTTGGCGAGCCCAACCTGCCGGAGCGCTGGGTGGATGGCGGCACCACCCTCGTCGTCGTCACCGACGGCAGGCGCGGCGCACGGGTCGTCACTAGGGCAGGCCACCTCGACGTTCCCGCGCGAGCGGTCGCAGTCGTCGACACGATCGGCGCCGGGGACTCGTTCATGGCCGGCCTGCTGTGGAGTCTCGGCTGCGACGGCCTCCTTGACCAGGCCGCCCTTCGGCAAGCACCGCTCGAACGACTCGCACAACATGCTCGGTTCGCAACCGACTGTGCCGCGGTCACGGTGGGACGAGTAGGGGCCGACCCCCCGACGTCCGCCGATGTCGCGGACCTGCCCAAGCGTGACCAGAGCGTTCCGGTAGCGAGCTAGCACGAGGCCAAACCGAATGGTCAGTTCCCGCGGCCTCCGATCCGGGAAGGGCGGCGTATCGGCGCAGGCCCGAATCGGCCCCGCGAGGTTCCCAGGAAACACAGATGGAGGAGAACTCGTGACAATGGAGTCCAGAACCGTCCTCGCGGGGACGGTAACGGCGCCCGCGTCCGGCTCGACGACCTTGCTGGACATCGCCGGACCCAAGTCGATCTCGTCGATCCGCATGCACGTGCCCGGCGTCGACACGACGACGATCCAGGTCACCGACGACGGTCGCGCCTTCGGATCGGGCGGGTACTCGCAGTTCGTCGTCGCCACCAACCCAGCCAACACCGGGGTGAGGGTCTGCTGCACGAGTAGGTGACAGTCGGTCTCAGGCGGCGAGTGCTGCCTGAGGTGTCATGATGGTCTCGAATTCGATGGGTGTCAGTCGTCCGAGTCGGGCTTGGCGGCGGCGGCGGTGGTAGGTGCGTTCGATCCAGGTGACGATCGCGATCCGTAGGTCGTCGCGGGTGGCCCAGCGACGTCGGTTCAGGACGTTCTTCTGCAGCAGGGAGAAGGAGCTCTCCATGGCGGCGTTGTCCCCGGCGGAGGCGACCTGGCCCATGGAGCCGACCAGGTCGTGACGGGCCAGCTCGGCCAGGACCTTCCGGGAACGAAATTGCGAGCCCCGGTCCGAATGCACCACGGAGCCGGCGACCTCACCACGCCGTTGCACGGCGCTGGCTAGGGCGTTCACCGCGATGCGGGACTTCATCCGGTCGCTGGTCGAGTACCCCACGATCCGGTTGGAGTACACGTCTTTGATCGCGCACAGGTAGAGCTTGCCTTCACCGGTGGGGTGCTCGGTGACGTCGGTGCGCCACAGCCGGTTCGGTGCCTGCGCGACGAACCGCCCCTTGACCAGGTCCTCGTGCGGGGCAGGCGCCGGGTGGCGGCGACCGCGCTTGCGCCGGTGGGCGATCCCGCTGATCCTCGCCGAGCGCATCAGCCGGGCGACCCGCTTGCGGCCGCACGCCACGCCCATCCCCAGGCGCAGCTCGGCGTGCACGCGGCCCCGTAGGAGCGTCGCGACATCTCGTGGATCGCCACGATCGTGCCGGTCAGCTGCTCGTCAGCCACCGCACGAGCCGACGGCGGACGCGTCGACCAGGCGTGATACCCCGAACGAGACACCTTCAGCACCCGGCAGGCCACCGCGACGGGCACACCGTCACCGGCAAGCTCTCGGACCAACCGGATCGTCGTCTTGAGGGCACGTTCTCCCGGGCGAAGTAGGCCGAAGCCCGCTTGAGGATCTCGTTCTCCATCTCCAGCACCCGGATCCGGCGACGGGCCTCCACCAGCTCCTTGCGCTCGTCGCTGGTCAGTCCCTCCCGGCGGCCGGCATCCACGTCGTCGCGCGCCATCCACCGGCGCAGGCACGACTCGCTGATCCCCAGGTCCTTGGCGATCTGAGCGACCGGATGCTGACCCCCACGGGCCAGCTCGACGGCTCAACGCCGGAACTCCGGCGGTGTCGACGACGTGCTGAGACTGACCCTCTGACGACGGGGTGGTTTCCAGTCGTGGTCGCAACACGTGCTTGAGAATCGGGGTTCGTGTTGGCGTCGTCTCGTCGTGTTGCGAAGGGTCCTGGTCGTCGTCGCCAGTCGGCGAGGCAGGTGCAGTTCTTTCGTCTGCTGGCTCGGGGGTGGACGGCGGCCGCCGCGCGGCGCGAGGTGGGCGTCTCCCGGTCCACCAGCCGCAACTGGCGCAACGGGTTCAAGGTCTATCGCGACGGTGAGGTCGTCGGGTTCGTCCCTCCCGTGGACCGGCTGACGGCCTCGCCGATCAGTGCCCGGTTCTTGTCGCAGCACGAGCGGATCGAGATCGCCGATCTGCACCGCGCCGGCAAGAGCGTGCGCGCGATCGCCGCCGAGCTGGCCCGGTCCCCATCGACGGTCAGCCGCGAGCTGCGCCGCAACGGCCGCCGCGACGGGCAGTACCGGCCATTTGAGGCCCACCACAAGGCCGCGATGCGCCGGCGCCGCCCACGCGCACCTCGGTGGACGACGACCCCAGCCCTGGAGGTGTTCCTGCAAGTGCACCTGCGCCAACGGTGGAGCCCGCAGCAGATCAGCCGCGAGCTGGGCCACCGATTTCCTAACGACCCTGCGATGCGCCTGTGTCCGGAGTCGATCTACCAGGCGATCTACCGCCCCGGCAGCCCGCTGACCAGGCCGCCCATCACACGCCACCCGGCTCGCTCGCCGCTGCGCACCGGACGTGACCACCGACGGGCGCACCGCCGACTCGAGCAGCGCCAGCACCGCTTCACCACACCGGGCCTGAGTGTGCACGATCGCCCGTTCGACCCGCTGGACCGCTCCGTTCCCGGCGCCTGGGAAGGCGACCTCATCGTCGGACCTGGGCACCGCTCGGCGATCGGGACCCTGGTCGAACGCCACACCCGGTTCGTCAAGCTCATCCACCTACCCGGACAAGACTCACGCGCGCTGCGCGACGCGCTCATCGACGACCTCGCCGACCTGCCGGCACATCTGCGCACGTCGATCACGTGGGACCAGGGCACCGAGATGTCCCGCCACCAGGACATCACCGCCGCCCTGGGCACGAAGGTCTACTTCGCCGACGCGCACTCGCCCTGGCAGCGCGGCAGCAACGAGAACACCAACGGACTGCTACGCCAGTACTTCCCGAAGGGCACCGACCTGTCGCGGCACACCTCGGCCGACCTTCGCGCCGTCGCCGACGAGCTCAACGCACGCCCCAGAGCAGTCCTCGGACACCAACCACCAGCTGCCCTCTTCGCCACGCTGCTAGCGTCGGCAAACGGAACCGGGTCAGGCTCCCTGCGCCGCTACGTGCGACCGGCGTTCGAGCACTACACCCTCGGCGAGATCACCACGGGCCGGGTCGAGTGGTTCATGCGACGGGAGGCCGCGGTGTCCTACGGACGGGCCAAGCACTCGTGCACCGGGAGGCCATGCCGGCCTCGTGGCGATCGGCTGGCAGTCTCACCGCCGGGAGGCAGGCGCTCGCCTGCTTGCGGCTGCACTCTTCAGCCCAGCGGTTCAGCGCGATGGTGCCGACCGTCTGGCTACCGGCCTGCGAGAGTTGGGTCGGGCGCACGGAGCGGCCCGGTGCTTCCGCGTTCGATGAGGCGAGGGACGGAGTCGAGGGACGGCTCACTGTCCACTCCGTCGATGACATCGAGGAGCAGTCGGCCGGCGTGCTCGCCGTAGGAGTGCACGTCGTGGCTGATGGCGGACAGGGCCGGATGCGTGCTCTCGCACAGCACGGAGTCGTCGTAGGCGACCAGGGACACGTGGTCGGGAACGACGAGCCCCAGCTCGTGTGCGACCCCTAGGCCGGCGACGGCCATGATGTTGTTGTCGTAGACGATCGCGGTGGGTCGCGTTGTCCCGGTGAGCAGCTGGTGGGTGGCGCTGCGGCTGCCGACCGCAGAGGGCGCCGCCTCCACGACGAAGGGGCTGGGCAGATCGAGCCCGGTACAGGCTTCGACGAACGCGCGGTTACGGATGGTCGTGTGCGCCATGGTCGTCTGCTCGCTGACGCGAGCCAGGCGCCGGTGGCCGAGCTCGACCAAACGTCGCACGGTCGCCGCGATCGCCGCCCCATCGTCGCTCCACACCGCGGTGGCGCCTGGGGCGTATCGCGGGTCTCCGATCACGACGAACGGGATCGCCATGTCGCGCACGAGGCCTGGGCGCGGGTCGTTGACGCGCAGATCCAGCAGTACCAATCCGTCGACCCGCTGCTCGGCCACCCAGCGGCGGTAGGTGTCCAGTTCCGCCTGCTCGTCCTGGGCGAACTGGAGGAGCAAGCCGGTGCGCTGCACGCTGAGAGCAGCCTCAAGGCCGGCGATGAAGCTCATGTAGAACGGCTCGATGCCGATGTCGCGTGCCGGGCGGGTCAGGACCAGGCCGACCGTGCCGGCGCGGGCGCCGACCAGAGCGCGCGCGGCCGCGTTGGGGAACCACCCGAGCTCGGTGGCGATTGACAAGATCCGCTGCCGCGTGGCCTCGGAGACGCCCGGGCGATCGTTGAGCGCCAAGGAGACCGCGCTGGTCGACACGCTGGCCAGCGCGGCGATGTCCGCCATCTTCAGCGGTCTGCGGGACGTCGTCATCTTCAACTACTCGAACGCTCAAGCATGTGTAGCCCTCTCCGTCACAAGTCGGTCACAATCCTAGCGTCGACCTGCGATGACGTCATCACACTCGGTGCAGTGTTGATACTCAAGCGTTTGAGTACTACGGTCGGTCACGCTCAGTTCGAGCATCGAGGCTTCAAAGGAGACAGCCATGACGAGGAAGGTAACGACAGTCGGCGTCGCTGCGGTCATCGCCGCGCTCGCGCTCGCCGGTTGCTCGGGGACGGCACAGCCGGCCAGCACGTCATCGACCGGCGGTACCGATGCGCTGGGGCCGGACTCGCTCAAGAGCGCCGGAGCGGCGACCATCACCTGGTGCGCGCAGAAGGACTCGTCCGGGACATTCCATGCCGTCATGGACGCGGTCAACGCCGCTCAGGGCGCCAGTGGCGTGCAGCTGAACCCGGATCCGCCGGTGTGATTTCGTGAGGGGCTGGTGTCGGGCTTTCGTGGCGGCTCGGGCGTAGGGGCGCGAGGAGTTCGCCGGTGTGCCCGGCTTTTCCACTGCGGGGTCGTTCCTGGGGCCGTC
>Ga0209963_1000217_pt1 | contig 168094 bp, 134 predicted proteins | sample ThiBio_1000_biof_2_FD_183957 | JGI IMG/M metagenome (GOLD analysis project Ga0209963, IMG submission 183957) | Wastewater bioreactor microbial communities from Cape Town, South Africa - Thiocy_cont_1000_biof (SPAdes) | ecosystem: Engineered > Bioreactor > Thiocyanate-remediating >... | reverse complement strand
ACTGCGCTGGAAGCGGCGGCGCGAGAGCGTGAGATTTTGGAAGCCGCCATCGACAAAATGGGCTGGCCTGAAATCCACGCCTTCAAGGACGAACTCAGGCGCGGTCAGGATATCCGCGAGGATGCAGGCGGCTTCATGATGCGCGCAATCCGCCGCCTGTTCGGCCTCCCATCACCTTACAGCGAAATCACGACGTACCAGCAGGCCACACGAGCAATGCTCGCAGCAGCGCAGAACGGGGCCGACCGCCCCGCGCCACCGATGGGGAGGGGATGATGACTGAATACGACGACAAGGCATACCGGGAAGGCTTTGGCGCGCGGCTCGCCGGCAAACCGATCCACGAGAATCCCTACGCCACTTTCACCGTTGCACATTCGAACTGGCAGTCTGGCTGGGCCGATCAGAACCACCACCTAACCGGTCGCGACATAGCACTTGAAGGCATCGGCTGGTTTGGCCGCCCCTCCCCCGAGGCTGACCAATGAGCAGGACGGAGATCATACCGGCCACGGTGACGCCGCGCGAACTGGCTGCCGAGATTGGCTGGTCAGAGCGCCGCGTCCGTGAGACGGCGCGATCTCTCAACGCCTGTATTGGCAGAGGTCGCGGAATGCGGCTTACTCAGGACGACGTGATGCAAATTCTGGAGGCCCAGCGGTGCCCCTCAAGGTCTACAAGCGTGGCAAAACGTACCACTATACCGGGACGGTTGCCGGAAGGCGATTACGCGGCACTACTGGCGCAACGGACAAGCTCCGCGCCGAGGAAGTTGCGGCCCAGGTTGAAGAATCCGAGTGGAAACGTCGTCACCATGGACCGGTCGCAGTCCTGACCTTCGCCAAGGCGTCGATCCTGTACCGATCCGCTGGCAAGATGAGCACGAAGCGCCAAGTCAAGTATCTTGAGAAGATCGAGGACTACTGGAAAGACACACTGGTTAAGGACATGACGGCCGGGGCAATCAGACAGAGCGCGATCGATATCTATCCGAAGGCTGCCGCTGCCACGCGCAACCGGCAAGTCATCACGCCGACGCGCGCCGTCATCAATCATTGCGCCGAACTGGAAATGTGCCCGCCGATCCGGGTTCGGAAATTCCGGTTCGAGCAGAGGATCAAGAAGCCGATCCTGCTGGATTGGCTCGACACCTTCACGAAGCACGCGCGGCCGATCATGTCGGCGTTGGCGACCTTCATGTTTGCGACAGCCTGCCGAATTTCGGAGGCGCGGCGCATCGAATGGTCGGATATCGACTTCAACAATCGCACGATTTTGGTTCGCAAGACGAAAAACAAGAAGCAGCGGCTGGCGCATATGCCAGAGCGGCTGCTAATCGCGCTGGCGAATCTGCCGAGAGACAAGAGGCCATTCTGGCCGGGCGAGACGACGCTGCGGCGCTGGTGGGATGACGACATAACAGCCATTGCAGAGGCAAATGGCGAGGCCGGGTTCGAGCACATGACGTTCCATAGTTGTCGGCATGGCTTCGCAACGAAGATGCTTCGCGATGGCGTAGACCCAAAGACCGCAGCTCAATTGGGCGGCTGGGATTCGGTGACACTGTTTATCGACACCTATGCTCACGCGATGCAGGACCGGCAGTTGACCGAAAACCTTTTCGGCACGAATCTGACACAGCCAAAAAGACAACGTAGCAAAAACAAAAGGATAGACCGATGAAAAGACCCGCCCGGGGGGACAACCGGGCGGGTCAAGCCATATGGGCGCAGGGGTGGATGGGCGCTCGCGCCAAATACGGCCTTGGTGGGGGGATGTTGCGCTCCCACGGCTATAGGTCGCGGCGGCTCTCGAAACGTTCAAACGTCGCCGCAAATATTTTTGCGAAGGGCGAAGGGGGCGCGATCACGCGGGCGAGATCCGACGACGATGCCGAACAGGAAACAACCGCGACGGCCAGCGCCGATGCGGTCCTGCGAAAAGGTTCAGCGATACGACCGGATTTCGACGTCAGGGCACGGCGACGGCGTCCGCCACCACCCGCTCCTTCCGCAACGCGGCGAGGATGACGTTGAGATCCGAGGCCGTCGTCATGCCTTCGAACTGCAATCGCAACACGCCGCCGTCGCTCCCGATCACCGAGGCGCGATAGCTCGTCAGCAGCGCCGTGATATCGGACATTCGTGCATCGGGCCGGAAGGTGACCGCCGCCTCCACGTCCCTGGCGAGCGTCATGGAGCGTTTGGCGATCTGCGGCTGCGACGGCTGGGCTGTCGCCGGCGCATTGCTCCGCGCTGCCTGATCGAGTTGCAGCGACCGAGGCGGCGGCGCCGTCTCCCGAGCGGCAGGCGCGGGCGCGGTCTGGATGGCCCGTTCGCGACTGGCCATTTCCATCGCGGTGCCACCCGTCTGATTCCGCGCCGGGGCGGTGGCGGTGGTGGCCGGAGCCGCCGGCGCCGGACGCGGCGATGATGTCTGCTCGATATGCTGCTGATAGGCCGGGCTCTGGAATGCCTCGAGCCCGCTCCGCATCAGGATGGTGCCGATCAAGCCGGCCTGCACCACCAGCGCCAGCGCGCCGAACGAGGCCGACCACGCCATTGTCCGCGGCGACAGGCTGGCGAAAAACCGGGTGAACCACCCGAGCCCCTGCGACGATGCCGCCGCCGACGCCCGCGCCGGTTCGGCGTCGATCGCCACCATCAGTTTCTGCAAGGCACGCGACGACGGCGCGCCCAACTCCTCGTTGAGCGCGACCGTCTCCGCAAATTCCTCGCGAATGACCGCGTACTGCTTCTGGAGATCGGCGTCCTGCTGGAGGGCGGCCTCGACGCGGCGCGCCTCGCCGGCACTGAGCGTGCCTGCGGCGTACCACGGCAGCAGCGCCTCGATCTCTTCGGGTTCATCGTCCATGATCTTGTTGCTCGTTGCTCTCACGGCCAGCCTCGTTCGATACCGGCGGCTTGGAGCAGGACGGCCAGCTTCTTCCGCGCGTAGAACAGTCGCGTCTTAACCGTGTTCGCCGGTATTCCGACGATCTCCGCGACCTCTTCCACCGACTTCTCGTGGTAGTAGACCAAATCGATGATCTCCCGGTGCTCTGGAGAGAGCGAGGTCAAGCACGCACGCAGGGCATCGCCGGTGTCCTTCTTCTGTACCGTCACCTCGGGGTCGTCGGCGGTGTCGGCAATCGATCCCGCCGTCTCGTCATCCAGTTCCGCGTCCGTCCTGCGCCGCAGGGCCGAAAGCGCCTTGAATCGCATAATTCCAAGAAGCCAGGTGGACACCGCCGACCGGCCCTCGAACCGACCCGCCTGCCGCCAGACGTCAAGGAATACCTCGCTGATAAGATCTTCCGCGAGCTGTTCGTTCCGCACCAGACGAAGTCCGAAACGGAACACCCGGACATGGTGGCGGCCGTACAGGACCCGCATCGCGGCTTTGTCGCCTTGGGCAATTCGGGCAATCAGGGCTTCGTCTGCGGTCTCCGACGTCGAACTCAATGGCCATCTCGCGAAATAGGTCGGCCTGAGCCGAGAGAAGGTTCGAGGCGCAGGATCAAAACTTTCAGGATCGAAAGCAGCCGACGCGGTTGATCGCCGCCAAAATGCCCCAAATCCCCGAATTGGCGCAAGTCGAAGCCGTGTGCCACGGTTGTAAAAGCCTGAATCGCGATGCGATGCAACCGGGAGCGGCAGTAACCCCATGGCTCGCATGAAGAACTCTCAGGCCGCCGCGGTGTCCGGCTGCATCGCCCGGAGCGAAATCGCGGCGCGACGTTACCCGCCAAGCGAAAGATACCAAACCTAAAGGCTTTTGCCCGTAGAGTTTGGCTAACGATTTACAGACAATTCATATTTGACGGCCGGGCCATGCAGACTGCCGCGACATCCCTGTCGAGCCTATTCGCCGAGAAGCCGGCGGCTTCCGAAAAGCGCTTGACCTTGGGAGCGCGCCGCCGGCACCTCCGAATCCGCCGGATGATGCTCGGCTATGTCTGCATCAGCTACTTCATCGACGCCCTTTTGCTCGGAGTCTACGCGCAAACCGGCGCCGTCTCGTGGGGAATTCCGCCGGCTTACCTGGCCTGCGGCATAGGGTCGGCGCTCGGCTTCGGCATCCTGTACGAGACCCGCCTCAACGAGCGTTTCATCGATGCTTTCCTGGTGATCCCGCAGGCCACCGTCGGCCTGCTGATCATGCTCGCCTTCGCCTGGTTCGCACCGCAGGCCGGCTTCCTGTTTCTCTGCAACCTCTTCATCGTGTTCAGCTTCAGTTCGCTGCGCGCATCCGCAAGGGAAACCGCGGTGGTCTGGACGGCAATGGCCATCGGTCTGCTGGTTCTGTTCCTCGGCGCCGACAAGCGGATCGGCCTGCCGCTCGACACCTTCCCCGACCGGGTCGCCACCATGCTGGCCTTCGCGCTGACGATCGGCCGCTGCATGTTCATCGGCATCTTCAGCAACTCGCTGCGGGAATCGCTCTACAACAAGAGCCGTCAGCTCAAGGAAGCGTACCGGCGCATCGAGGAACTGGCGGAGCTTGACGAACTGACGGGCTCCTTCAACCGCCGCTGCATCATGCGGATGCTGGACGACGAAGTGGCCCGGGCCCAGCGCAGCAATACGCCCTGTTCGGTGGCGCTGATCGATCTCGACTGGTTCAAGCGCATCAACGACTCCCACGGCCATCCGATCGGCGACGAAGTGCTGCGCACCTTCGCCATCACCGTGTTCGCCAACATCAGGGCCATCGACCGCTTCGGCCGCTACGGCGGCGAGGAGTTTCTGCTGATCATGCCGGAAACCTCGTCGGTCGCCGCCGCCAATATTCTCGATCGTCTGCGTTCGATCGTCGCCGACCTGGACTGGAGCGCGTTCTCCTCCGGCATGGCGGTGACGATTTCCGCCGGGGTCGCCGAGCTTGGTCCTACCGAAACGCCAGACGCGCTGCTGGCACGCGCCGACGAAGCCCTCTATGCCGCCAAGGAGGCCGGACGTAATCAGGTCGCCCGCGCCTGACTGTCTTTCACAGCCTCACGTTTGCGGAGACACAGAACCTGTCTCCCCGCGATAAGATCACTCCAGAACAGAGTTCCGAATGAGTACGGCGCCTGCCCCGAAGATCAATCTACTGGACGAACTGCAAACCGCGCTCGCGCACGGCACGGTCGCGCGCCGGGTGGAAACGCTGCGCCGCGTGACCGACCTGTTTCTCCATGCCGCCGACGATTATTCCGACGAGCAGATCGACCTGTTCGACGATGTCTTTCGCTGCCTGATGCGCCACATCGAGACGTCCGCGAAGGTGATGCTGTCCAACCGGCTGGCTCCCATCCCCAAGGCGCCGCCGCAGACGGTGCGAACGCTGGCGTTCGACGACCTCATCGAAGTCGCTGCGCCGATGCTGTCGCAATCCGAGCGCCTGACCGACGACATGCTGATCGCCAGCGCGCGAAGCAAGAGCCAGGCCCATCTGCTGGCGATCTCGGGTCGCCGCAGCCTCAGCGGCGCGGTCACCGACGTGCTGATCGAACACGGCAACGGCGAGGTGATCCAGCGCACCGCCAGCAACCCCGGCGCGACGTTTTCAGAAAGCGGCTATCGCGGCCTGCTGGCCCATGCCGAGCGCGACGAAGGCATCGCGGTTTGCCTGGGCCTGCGGCCCTCGATCCCGCGCCATCATTTCCTCAAGCTGATCGCAAAGGCGTCCGCCTCGGTCCGCACCCGCCTCGCCGAGGCCCATCCGGACCGCGCGACCGATATCGCCGCGGCGGTCACCGCCGCCACCGAACAGGCCGCCGCCGCGCCGGAAGCCATGAGCGCCGCCACCGAAATCGCCCACGGGCTGGTGCAACTGCTTTACGACGACGGCAGGCTCGACGAACAGGAAATCTCGAAATTTGCCGGCGCCGACAAGTTCGACGAAACCAACGCGGCCATTGCCTGCCTCGCCAAGGTGCCGGTGTCGCTCGCCGAAACCATGATGGTGGAATCGCACGTCGAGGGCATCCTGATCCTCGCTAAGGTCTGCGACCTGTCGTGGCCAACCGTGAGGCAGATCATCGAGATGCGCGCCAAGGTGGCCGGCACCCAGTCCGCCGATTTCGAGGAAACGCGCCTGACCTACGAGCGGCTTCGGCTGTCCACCGCGCAACAGGTGCTTCGCTTCCACAAGATGCAGCAAGCCACCGCGCCGAAACCGTAGCCCCGATCGCGCGTCTCAATACCGCAGCATCCGGCGACCGGCGACAGCGCCCACGGCCGCGACGAACGCCGTCGCGATCGAATACCATACCATCACGAACAGCGGCGAATCGTCGACGCAATGCGAGGCGTAGAGCGTCGCACCGAGCCCCGCCGCGACAAGCCCGGCCACCGCGCCGGCGAGCGCCGGGCGCGAGGGCGCGCCACGCCGCAACACCAGCAGCGCGGCCGCGAGGAACGGTAACGCGAACAACGGAATCGCGGACACGCAATAGCGCGCGTTGTTGCCGATCAGCCGCGTCAGCCATGGCCGCTCGTGCGGCATCGCCATCTCCGCCATGATGCCGCAGGCGATCAGGCCGACCGGGATCGTCAGCAGCCAGCCCCATCGCTTGAACGACGCTTCGGGGCGCGCAAGATGAAGGCTGACGGCGATGGCCGCGAAAGCCAGCGCCAGCGTCACCGCGAACTTCAGATCGAAGAAAGGATTATGCATCGCGGTCCGCACATCGGGACGCATTCCGAGGGTCGACATGAACAGCGCGACGGACACCGGCAGCGCCGCCAGCAGCGCCAGCACCAGCATCGGGCCGATCCGGCGCGGCGCGTCGTTCGCGTCGGCGGCAAGCGCTGCAATCAAACGATCGGTCTGCATGATCATGGCTCCCGCAGTTTCGCCGCAAGACTGGCAAGGCCGCGATGCAACGCCACCCGCACCGCGCCCTCGGTCATCGAGAGCCGCGCGGCAGTTTCCTTGATCGAGACGCTGTCCACCGCGATCGACCGCAGCACGTCGCGTTGGCGCGACGGCAATCCGTCGAGATGTGTGGCGACCTCGCCCGGAGACAGCGTTTCGCCCGCCGCCGGCGCCGCCATCGTTTCGGAAAAATCGTCGATGTTGACGAAGATCCGCCGGCCGCGACGACGCAGCGCATCGATCAGCTTGTTGCGCGCGATCGCGAACAGCCAAGGCGCGAACGGCGCGGTCGCGTCCCAGGTCTGTCGCTTCAAATGCACCGCCAGCAAAATTTCCTGCACAATGTCCTCGGATTGATCGGCCGGCTGGCCCGCGCGCACCAGCCCGCGACGGGTCGCCGCGCGCAAAACCGGCGTGACGGCCTCCAGGAGACGCCGATAGGCGGCGGCATCGCCGCCATTCGCCGCCCGCATCAGGCCGGTCCATTCGTCGTCACGTCCGCGCACACGCGCTCCTGCAAAACCATTCGATGGACAGGCGAAGTTATTACGCTCCGCAGCCATTATCACGAAATCGTGAACATCCTATCGCCCCTCGTCCCCGGCCGGACCGCGAATTCCGGAAATTCCTTTTCGCCGAACCGCTTCACCGGCGACCTTCATCCATAGCATCGATCCCGACCGGTGGCACGATCGGCCTGCGAGGGCGTGGTTCGGGATTTGTCGAAAGATTCCCTTATTTTGCCGTCGTGTGGTCACGCCGGCAGTCTTTCTGCGTTTTGGGGATGGGTCAGTAACGGGGAGACTGCCATGAATATCAAGGCCAGCGGGCGCGCGGCATTGATGGTTGCAGCAGGAATTTGGATTTGGTTCGCGGGGCCGCTTCAGGCGCAGGAAGCCGCTGGCGCCGCACCACAGCAGGCCGCCGCGCAACAGGCGCCGCAGCCCAATCCGCTTCAGCAATTGTTTGGAATCAAGCCGACGCCGGCAGCCGCGGCGGCCACGGAGCAGCCAGCGACGACGGACGCGGGCAAGCCGGTCGCGCTCAACAAATACCGCAAGACATCCTCGCGCCACAGCCGCCGCCATCGCGCCTCACGGTCGCACCGGCATTCGCGGAAGGCGGCTGCCGAGAACAAGGCCGAGACGGAAGCCAAGGCAAACGAAGCCAAGGCGACGGAAGCCAAGGCGAGCGACGCCGCCGACGCCCACGTCGCGGACGCCGACAACGCCGCGCCGGTGCCGACGCCGAAGGCCGCCGCGACGCCGCTCTCCACATCGGTCGCCAATGCCAAGGCGCAGTTGCTCGACAATCATCCGACCGCCGGCAATGCCGCCTCGCTGACGCCCGTTGCGCCTTCGATCGCGGATCGTTCGTCGCCGGCTCCCCTGACGTCGGGCGACGATTCTGCGGCGCCGCAGTCGGGAATCGTCGCCGGCACCGAGACGCCGTCCGCCGACGCCGCCAAGACCGACGACAAGGCCGCGACGGCCGTCGTTCCGTCCGATGAACTCAACGACGTCGATCGCGCGATGGCGGGTAAGACCCAATCCGCCCCGACGCTGGCGCTCGCTTCCGTCAATACGAACGAGTCCGTGACCACGGGACAGGCCGCCTCCGCGAGCGACGAGAATTCGAGTTGGGCGCAGGCCTCTCTGATCGGGAAAATCTTCATCGCCTTTGGCGGGCTGCTGACCCTGGCTTCGGCGGTACGCATGTTGATCGCGTAATATCGAAGCCATCGTGCCGCGCCTTCGTCGTCTTCCTCCCGCGACGAAGGCGCGGCATTTTTCCGTCCGCCCTTGTGCATTTCTGCGCACCACGCGCCCTTGCGGCGTTCCGCGTCAGCGGGCAAATTGCGCCGTCCCGAGGGGGCTTCAACAGCGCAAGGCAGGGTGGATCATGAGCACGTTCGAACACATCATCGTCGAGAAAAAAGGCGCTGTCGGCCTTCTTCGCCTGAACCGGCCGAAGATGCTCAACGCGCTGTCATTCGGCGTGTTCAAGGAGATCGCCGCCGCCATCGACGATCTGGAAGCCGATGACGCCATCGGTTGCATCGTCATCACCGGCAATGAAAAGGCCTTCGCCGCCGGCGCCGACATCAAGGAGATGCAGCCGAAGGGCTTCATCGACATGTTCAATGAGGACTTCAAGCAGATTCGCGGCGACCGCGTGGCGACCTGCCGCAAGCCGACGATCGCGGCGGTGAGCGGTTACGCGCTCGGCGGCGGCTGCGAACTGGCGATGATGTGCGACTTCATCATCGCATCCGACACCGCGAAATTCGGCCAGCCGGAAATCACGCTCGGCACCATTCCTGGCATCGGCGGCACGCAGCGCCTCACCCGCGCCATCGGCAAGGCGAAGGCGATGGATCTCTGCCTCACCGGCCGCATGATGGACGTCAACGAGGCCGAACGCTCCGGCCTTGTCAGCCGCATCGTTCCCACCGACAAGCTGATGGACGAGGCGCTGGCCGCGGCCGAGAAGATTGCCTCGATGTCACGCCCCGCCGCCGAGATGGCGAAGCTTGCGGTCAACCGCGCGCTCGAAACGACGCTTGCGGAAGGCATGAATGTGGAGCGCGACCTGTTCCGCGCCACCTTCGCGCTGGAAGACCGCTCCGAGGGCATGGCCGCCTTCATCGAGAAGCGCAAGCCGAACAACAAGAACCGTTGATACCAGAAGCCTCGTCCCCGCGCAGGCGGGGACCCATACGCCGCAGCGGTTGGGCTCTTTTGTCGAAGGTCGTCTATAACAATCAACGCCAGGGGTTTTGGGTCCCCGCCGTCGCGGGGACGACGCCGAGGTTGTTTGATCCTTTGATTTGCTCACCCGCGCGGCGGCCACTCCGGCGCATCATGGCCGAGCGGCACCGAGGGACGCGACCACCGTGCCGGCGTCCGCGACAGGATCGCGGAATGCCGCACGGCGCGCAGGCGGCCGAAACCGGACTCGCTTTCCTCGATGAACGGCGTCACCGCCTCCGGCGCGATGTCCGGCGCCTCCAGCCCCTTGGGCAATCGTCCGAGATTCCATAGCCATTGACCGGTCTGCGCCAGCGACACGCGGACGTGCCAGCTTCCGCCTTCGTGCGCCTGACGCGCCCGCGCCATCATCGCGCCGAACGCCATCAGATAACCCGAGACATGATCGAGGATCTGCATCGGCAATTCCTTCGGCCCCTCCACGCCGGCGGCCTGCGCCTCCGCGTGGTTGAACCCGGTCGATGTCTGCACCAACGAATCGAAACCGCGCCGTCCCGCCCACGGCCCGACATGGCCGTAAGCCGAGAGTGAAACGTAGACGATGCCGGGATTGAGCAGCGCGGCATCCTGCGGCGAGAAGCCGAGCGCCGCCAGCGCCTGCGGCCGATAGCCCTGCACCATGATATCGGTTTTGCTCATCAGATCGCGCAGCGACGCGCGGCCCGCTTCACTCTTGAGATCGAGCGAACACGACAGCTTGCCGCGTCCGGTATCGATGACGAGCCACGGGATCGAGGGCAAGGTCGGCCCGGTCACCAGCATCACGTCGGCGCCGTGCGCGGCGAGCGCGCGGCCCGCCACCGGCCCCGCGATCACCCGCGACAGATCGAGCACGCGCACGCCCGACAACGGACGCTCTCCCTCCGGCCATCCGCGCGGCGCGGCTTCGCCGATGCGCTCGATGGTGATCACGGGCAACGCCGCGAGGGCCTTGGCCTGCGGATGCGCCAGCCATTCCTCTCGCGAGCGCATCAGCGACACCACGCAGCCGCCGTCATAGGCGGCGGTCTCGAACGCTTCGCCCTTCCATTTCAGCAACGCGGCCTGCACCGCCTCGCGCTCCGCCACGCAGTTCAGCAGTTTGCAGATGTTGTCGCGGTGATGCGGAAAGTTGGTGTGAAGCCGCACGAAGCGGCCATCGCCGGTCTTGTAGACGCCGGCGATGGCATCCCATGCCGGCGGCGGCGGCTTGTCGTCGACGCGCAGATAACGCTCGCTGCGGCATTCGATGGCCGCGTGCAGCATATCGACCGATACGGTTTGCGCCGGCGCGCCGCGCAGCCGCCCGATCTCGGCGGCCGCCAAACCCGTCGCGGCGATGCTGGCCTGCGCCGCGGCCGCGACACGAAACGACGACGGCAATGTCGGCTCCGCGCCGGTCAGTGTGACGGCATCGCGCGAGAAGGGTTTGCCTCCGGCCTGCGCCCAGAGATCGGCGAGAATGTCGTGGGTCGATTGCATCAAGGTTTCCCGAATATCTGTCGACAAAATTCTGATAGAGCTTTCGCCTGCAAGAGCTTATCGCGTTTTCCGGCGAAGTGGAGGTCGCGCGGCTCCGATCAGCCATGAGGCAGCCGCAATGGCCATCATCGATCCGTTAACCGCGACCGGCGTGGTGCTCGCGACCGCCGCGACCGACGCCGTCTACGTCATGTTCACGTCCGCAGTCGTCGCGCGCCGACGCGTACCCGCCGCGACGTGGAGCAGCGTCTGGTATCTGCTCTCGTCCTATGCGGTGATCAGCTATACCGAGAACTGGGTCTATGTCGCCTTCGCCGCGATCGGTTCGTGGCTCGGCGCTTACGCGACGATCACGTTCCTGCATCGTCCGCCCGGTGGCCCGCCGGTCGGGGCTTCGCCGGAATAGATGCGCACCTACGCCATCGTCATTGCGAGCCCAGCGAAGCAATCCAGTCTTTCGTCAATAAACTGCATTGCTTCGTCGCTGACGCTCTTCGCAATGACGGGAGCATGTCGGTCCCTCAATGAAAATCCCGCGACGGCGGCAGGATGCGCACATCGCGTGGATGCCGGTATTTCTGCGCCGGCAAATCCGGATTGGAACGACGGTCGTCGTTGAGCGGCTCGATCAGCACCGCGCCCGGCGGCAAGGCGCGCTTGCGCACCAGCGCATCGTTGGCAAGAGCGACCAGATCGCTGGAGCGATCGATCAGACGCTCGGCAACGAGATGCACCACCTTCTCGGGACTGCTCTGGATGCGGCCTTCCACCAGCACCAGCCGCGCGCCCATCACCTCCTTGCGGAATTGCACCATCACCTTCGGCCACACCACGATATTGGCGATGCCGGTTTCGTCCTCCAGCGTCATGAACACCACGCCCTTGGCGCTGCCCGGCCGCTGCCGCACAAGCACCACGCCGGCGCAGCGAATGCGCTGCCCGTTGCGCGCGTCGGAAACATCGCGACAGGCAACGATCCCCGCCGCCATGAAACCATCGCGGAGAAACTGCATCGGATGGCCCTTTAGCGACAGCCGCGCGGTCTGGTAATCCGCCATCACCTGTTCCGGCAACGGCATCTGCGGCAACGGCTGCGCATTTTCATCGGGCTGCTCGCGTGCGATAGCGGCCTCGAACAGCGGCAGCGGCACATCGTCCGGCAAACGGCGCACGGCCCATAGCGCGGCGCGGCGATCGAGCCCGAGCGAGCGGAATGCATCGGCATCCGCCAGCAGGATCAGCGCGCGCTTCGGCAGCCGGGTGTCGCGCGCGAAATCCTCCAGCGACGCGAACGGCCGCTTCAGACGCGCCGCGACGATGAGCTCGCCCCAGTCGTCAGAAAGATTTTCGTCATGACCGGGCTCATCCGGATCGACCCATTTGAAGCCGTCGATCTGGCGGAAACCGAGGCGCACCGCGCGATAGTCTCCGTCGCCTTCTTCCAGCGTATTCTGGCTGAAGCTGTGCGACACGTCGATGCCCCGCACCTCGACGCCATTTTTGCGCGCATCGCCGACGATCTGCGCCGGCGCGTAAAATCCCATCGGCTGCGAGTTCAACAGCCCGCAGCAGAACGCGTCGGGATGAAACCGCTTCAGCCACGACGAGACATAGACAAGCTGCGCGAAGGCGGCGGCATGGCTTTCCGGAAAACCGTAACTGCCGAACCCCTTGATCTGCTCGAAACAGTTCTTGGCGAATGTTTCATCGTAACCGCGCCTGACCATGTTATCGATCATCTTGGATTCGAACTTCCAGATGGTGCCGACGTTGCGAAACGTCGCCATGGCGCGGCGCAGGCCGTTGGCTTCCTCCGAGGTGAAATGCGCAGCTTGAATAGCGATGCGCATCGCCTGCTCCTGAAATAACGGAACGCCCAATGTCTTGTGCAAGACACGGCGCAGTTCGTCCTTGTGGCCATGCTGCGGAGAGGGCGACGGATAATGCACACGCTCCAGTCCGTTCCGTCGCTTGAGATAGGGATGCACCATGTTGCCCTGGATCGGCCCCGGCCGGACGATGGCGACCTCGATGACGAGGTCGTAGAACGTGCGCGGCTTGAGGCGCGGCAGCATGTTCATCTGCGCGCGGCTCTCGACCTGAAACACGCCGAGGGACTCGCCTTTCTGCAACATCCGGTAGACTTCATCGTCGTCTTCAGACTTGATATCCGACAGTTGATAACACTTCCCCTTGTGTTGCACGATCAGGTCGAAGCATTTGCGGATGCAGGTCAACATGCCGAGCGCCAGCACGTCGACCTTCATCATCCGCATCGCGTCGACGTCGTCCTTGTCCCATTCGATGAAGGTGCGGTCCGCCATCGCGGCGTTACCGATCGGCACATAGCTATCGAGGCGATCCTGCGTGAGCACATAGCCGCCGACATGCTGCGACAGATGGCGCGGAAAACCGATCAGTTGCGTGGCCAGCCGCACAGCGCGCGCCACCGTGGGATTGTCCGGCTCCAGCCCGGCCTGCCGCACCTGCCTGTCGTCGAGTTCATCGCCATAATGACCCCACACCGTGTCGGCCAGCGCGGCGGTGACGTCCTCGGTCAAGCCCAGCGCCTTGCCGACGTCGCGGATGGCGCTGCGCGGCCGGTAATGAATGACGGTGGCGATGATCGCGGCGCGGTGGCGGCCATAGCGGCGATAGACATACTGCATCACCTCCTCGCGGCGGATATGCTCGAAATCGACATCGATATCCGGCGGCTCCAGCCGCTCCTTGGAGATGAAGCGCTCGAACAGCACGTCGATTTCCATGGGATTGACCGAGGTGATGCCGAGCACGTAGCAGACCGCCGAATTCGCCGCCGAACCGCGTCCCTGACACAGAATATTCTGTCGCCTCGCCCACTGCACGATGTCGTGCACGGTAAGGAAATAATGCGCGTAGTTCAGCTCCGCGATCAGATTCAGTTCCTTGCGCAGTGTCGCGCGCAATTTGTCGTCGATACCCCCCGGGAAATATTTTTTGACGCCGGCCGATGTCAGATCCTCGAGATGCTGCTGCGCGGTCTTTCCCGGCGGCACCGGCTCGTCTGGATACCGATACTTCAATTGGTCGAGCTTAAACGTGATGCGGTCGGCGAAACGTACCGTTTCCGCCAGCATCTCCGGCCAAGGCGCGAACAGCCGCGCCATCTCCTGCGGCGTGCGCAGATGGCGCTCGGCATGGGCCTGCAGCCGGCGGCCCGCGGCCGTGATCGTCGTCTTTTCACGGATGCAGCACAACACATCCTGCAACGGTCGACGCTGATGCACATGATAAAGAACATCGCTGGTGGCGATCAGCGGCACGCGCGCCGTCGTTGCGATGCGTTGCAGCCGCGCCATGCGCCGCGTATCGTCGCCGCGATGATGCAGCGTGGCGGCGAGCCATACGCCTTCGACAGGCAGGCGACCGAGCGCATCGAGCGTCGTCAGCATGATCCTGACGCGGATGCGATAATCCGGCATCACCACCAGCAAAAGACCTTCGCTGAACGCCGCCAGATCGTCGAAGCGAAGGTGACATTCGCCCTTCTCCGCCGCGAGTTTCCCCTTGCTGAGCATTTGGCAGAGCCTCCCATAGGCCGCGCGGTCGCGCGGATAGGCAAGGATATCCGGCGTACCGTCCGTGAAGACCAGCCGCGTACCGACCAACAGTTTCGGCTTGTAACGCACGCGCCGCCGATTGTCGTATTCGCTATAGGCCCGCACTACACCCGCGAGGGTATTGTGATCGGCGATGCCGATGGCATAGAGGCCGTATTTGCTGGCGCGTTGCACGTATTCCTGCGGATGCGACGCACCGCGCAGGAACGAGAAATTGGTGGTGACGCCGATTTCCGCATAGACGGTCATGCGAACAGCCCGTGCAGGAACCAGCGGAAGGTGACGACCTCGCGCCGATGAATGCCTTCGCGATAAAGCCAGAACCGCGCGCCGTCGGAATCTTCCGCGCGAAAGTAATCGCGCGTCAGGTCATCGCGGTCGCCGAGCCGCCACCACTCCATGGCGATGCGCTCCGGTCCCTCGATCAGCGCGAGACGATGAAAAACGCGGCGCCAGCGGAACGCCGCCGGCGGCCCGTGCGGAAAATCCGCCAGCACCTCGACCGGCTCCGGCCGCGCGAACAGCCGCAGCGGACGCAGCGGCGGCTCGCCCTCCGCCCGGGCGGGCCATTCGGCCATCGCGGCGGTCGCAAGATGATGCTGCGCCGGCATGGCCAGCATGGCGCGCTCGGGGATATGAGTGTCCTGCGGCAGATGCACCACGATGCGGCTGCCGCCGATCCGCGCCGCGATGCGGTCGATCAGCGCCGCCACTTCGTCGCTGTCGTGGACATGGGAATCGAGATCGCGTTGCGCTTCCACCACGTCGTCGGTGCGGCTTGCCGCCAGCCGGATCAGGTCGAAACCGAAGCCGGGATCGAGCGGGTCAGCCAGCGCGTCGAGCCGCTCGCGAAACAGACGTTCGACGATCTCCACCCGCGTCACCGGCAGGCCGGTCTCGACAGCGATCGTGCGCACCGCGCCGTCGGTGCGGAAGAAACTTGCTTCCAGTCGCCGCGCACCCTTGCCGTCGCGGGTCATGCTGTCGATCAGCGTTTGCGCCAGACGCGACAGGGTCGCGGCGATCACCGTATCGGTCGCCACCGGCTCGGCGAACCGTTTCTCCGCGATGTAGTCCGGCACCGGCTTGCGCGGCGAGATCGGCGCATCGCGCTCACCCAGGGCCTGCTCCAGCAGCGCAACGAATGTGGCGCCGAACCGTGCGGCGATCTCGTGACGGCCGCGCGCGGCGACATCGCCGACGGTCTTCAGGCCGGCGCGTCGCAAGCCGCGCGTGACGGCATCGTCGGCGCCCAGCGTAAACACCGGCAGCGCCGCCACCGCCGTCGCTTCATGTCCTTCGGCCACGATGCAGCCGGGACGTGCGCGCGTCAGTGCCCGCGCGCAGGCGGCGGTACCGGCAATCGCCGCACTGACGATAAACCCCTGCCGTTTCAGCGCATCGCATATCGCGGCGAGCATCGACGCCTCGCCACCGAACAGATGCGCGCAACCGCTGATATCTAGCAGCAGACCATGCGGCGGATCGAGCGCCACCAGCGGCGTGAAGCGGTCGCACCAGTCGGCGATATCGCTCAGCATCCGCGCATCGGCCGCGTCGTCGGCATCGACCACCGCGATGTCAGGACAGGTCGCGCGCGCGTTCGCCAGCGGGACGCCGATCTCAAGGCCGAGGCGTGTCGCCGCATCGTTCAGCGCCGAGATCACCAGCGCATTGTGATCCCTGGCGACGACGATGCAGGGTGTCTCGTCAACCGGCGTACCGCCGCAACGCAAGGTTTGCCGCCTGATGCGGTCTGTCGTCAGACGCGGCAGCCACAGGCTGAGGATGCGCCGCCGCACTAATGAAGGAGGCGTCACGGAAAAGGCACTCATCACAATTCCATTCCATGATCCACTGGCCGGTCTGGCCATGACGATTGCGCACCAGATGCGCGTCGAACACGGGGACGCCCCAAATCTGCGCGCCCCATCCCTGCCCCGACGGCCGTGGCGGCGAGCGCGCCGCGCGCACCGTCCACCGCGTCTCCGCCGTGCTCGGCGACGGCGCGGCCGCAACCCGCAGCATCAGGCCGGCAACGCCGGAACCCTGCGCCGCCAATGTCAGCTTGCGGCTGGCAACCAGATCGACATGCCGCGTCTCGCCCCAGATCTCTGTCACCACGGCGCCAAGGGCATCGCAGGCCAGCGCATCCGCCGTGATCTGCAACGCCGCCTCGACGTCGGGCGCACGCACCGTCACCAGCGCGCACGGATCGAGACCGAGTTCGCCCCAGCCGCTCATCGAAAGCCGGCCGTTCTCGCGCTCGGAAAAATCCTGCCGGATCCACATCAGCGGACGTCGCGCGGCAAGACGGGCCGCCAGCGTCGCGACGAAGCCGGTGGCGGTCGCCGCCTGCGCGCCGCCCGCGAACACCTCGTGCAAGGCACCCCGCAACAGCCCGCCCTGCAACGTCGCATCCACCCCGGGATGCCCCAGCGGGACGCGCGGCGGTCCGCCTTCTCCGCCAAGGGCCAGACCTTCGCCTTCCAGCCGTCCGATCTCCCTGCGCAACCGCGCAAGCGTGCAGCCGGCTCGGTCCGACGCGTTTTCCTGTGCGTTTTCCTGAGGCGAACCGGTGCCCGCTTCGCTCGAAGAAAACGCTGCGATGCGCGCGCGTTCCATGCGCCGCTCCCCTTCAACCGATGGCTCAAAAATCCGCGAACGTGGCCGGGTCTCGACAACCCGTGACTGGCCATAATGTTCACGATATGTTCTAGTAAACACCTAACGCCGACGAAGAGTCAATCGGCCGCGAACGGCTCACTTTTCGCACACGACATCAAAGAGATATCCGTCATGGACGTGCAACAGAAACTTAAAATCCTGGCCGACGCCGCCAAATACGATGCGTCCTGCGCCTCCAGCGGCACCACGGCCCGCGACAGCCGCGACGGCAAGGGACTGGGCTCCACCGCGCCCGGAATGGGTATCTGCCATTCCTATGCGCCGGACGGCCGCTGCATTTCGCTGCTGAAGGTGCTGCTCACCAACGCCTGCAATTACGATTGCCTCTATTGCGTCAACCGCGCCTCCAGCAATGTACCGCGCGCCCGTTTCACCGTCGGCGAGGTGGTGCAACTGACGCTGGATTTCTACCGGCGCAATTACATCGAAGGGCTGTTTCTGTCGTCCGGCATCATCCTCAGTCCCGACTACACCATGGAGCAGGTCGTGCGGGTGGCGCGCAGCCTGCGCGAGGAGCATCGCTTTCGCGGTTACATCCACCTCAAGACCATTCCGGAGGCGGACGATGCCTTGATCAGCGAGGCCGGCAAATATGCCGATCGCCTGTCGATCAACATCGAACTGCCGGAAGACAACAGCCTCGCGAAACTCGCGCCGGAAAAAGACGTGCGCGCGATCCGTCGCACCATGGGTCGGTTGCGGCTCAAACTCGACGAGAGCAAGAACGACAAAACCGCCAGGGCTCCGCGCTTCGCTCCCGCCGGGCAGAGCACGCAGATGATCGTCGGCGCCGACGCCGCCTCGGATCAGACCATTCTCACCACCAGCGCCAACCTTTATGGCTCGTACAAGCTGAAGCGGGTCTATTACTCCGCCTTCAGTCCGATCCCCGACGCCAGCCGGAATCTGCCGCTGCAGGCGCCGCCTTTGATGCGCGAGCATCGGCTGTATCAGGCGGACTGGCTGCTGCGCTTCTACGGCTTCGCCATCGATGAGATCGTCGATGCCGACAATCCGATGCTGCCGCTGGCCATCGATCCGAAACTGGCCTGGGCACTCCGCCACCGCGACCGCTTTCCGCTCGACATCAACAGCGCCTCCCGCGAGGACCTGTTGCGCGTGCCGGGATTCGGCCGCAACGCGGTGGACCGGATCGTCGCTACACGCCGGCACACGACCATTCGCGTCAGCGATCTGGCGCGGCTGCATATCCCCCGGCGCAAGGCGCTGCCCTTCATCGTGCTGCCGGATCATCGCCCGCCGCCACGGCAACTGGACGACGCAGGGCTGATCGCGCGCTTCGCGCCACCCCCTGCGCAACTGCAATTGGGGTTGTGACCATGCCGCACGTCACGCTTGCGACCGAGACCGATTTCGACGGCTGGCGCAGCGCCGCCCGCGCGCTCGCGACGCAGAACATTCCGCCGCAGGATGTGACGTGGCATGTCGCCGGAGCCGACGCCGAACTGTTCGCCTCGACGGCGTTCACGCCGGCGCCTGCCGCGAGCGGCGGCTTCAATGTTCCGGCCGCGTTCGTCGATCTCGCCCGTAGCGTCGTCGTTCATCGCGATCCGGCGCGTTTCGCCCTGCTCTATCGGCTGCTGTGGCGGCTGCGCTTGCAACCGGAATTGATACAGATCGCGACCGATGCCGACATCATGCGTGCCCGCCGCATGGCGAAGACGGTGCATCATGACCAGCACAAGATGGAAGCTTTCGTCCGCTTTCGCGAAATCGGTCGTGTGCCCGACAACCGCTTCGTCGCCTGGTTCGAACCGGCGCATCATATCGTCGAAGCGACAGCCCCGTTCTTCGCCCGGCGCTTCGCCGACATGCGATGGTCGATTCTGACGCCGGATCTCTGCGCGCACTGGGACGGCGAAGCCGTTGCGTTCACGCCCGGCGTCGACAAGAGCGCGGCGCCCTCCGACGACCGGCTCGAAGATACCTGGCGGACTTACTACGCAAGCATCTTCAATCCGGCGCGGCTCAAGGTGAAGGCGATGCGAACCGAAATGCCGGAACGCTATTGGCGGAACCTTCCCGAGGCGCAACTGATTAAACCGCTGATCGCCGAGGCGGCCCGCCGCAGCAGCGAGATGATCGATGCGAAGGCAACCCTGCCGGCCAAACCGCAACGTCGGGACGACACCGCAATGAAACGCAAATCGCTCGATCCGTCCGCCGACACGCTCTCCGCCCTGCGCGCCGCGGCGGCCGATTGCCGGGCCTGCCCGCTATGGAAGGATGCCACGCAAACGGTGTTCGGCGAAGGGCCATCCCATGCGCCGCTGATGCTGGTGGGCGAGCAACCCGGCGACAAGGAAGATCTTGCCGGCAAGCCGTTCGTCGGACCGGCCGGGCAGATGCTCGACCGCGCACTGGACGACGCCGGCATTGACCGAAAGAGGGTCTACGTCACCAACGCCGTGAAGCACTTCAAATTCGTGCCGCGCGGCAAGATCCGCCTGCATCAGAAGCCGAACACCGGCGAGATCAGGGCGTGTCGCCCGTGGTACGAACGCGAACTGGCTGCCGTGAAACCGGCGCTGGTGATCGCGATGGGCGCGACCGCGGCGCAAAGCGTGCTGGGCAAAATCACACCGATCAATAAAAACCGCGGGCGCCTGATCGCGCTCGACGACGCCACCCAGGCACTGGTGACGGTCCATCCGTCCTATCTGTTGCGGCTGCCTGACGCAGATGCCAAGGCGCTGGAATATGATCGGTTCGTCGACGACCTGAAGATCGCGGCCGTATTGCTCCGCAAACTCCCGGATGCGGCGTGACGAGAAACGGCGCGTGTCGTTGGTTCGTCATGGCCGGGACCGTCTCCCGACCATGACGAAAAACCTCGCTCATGTTCGAATGCAAACCATGATCGTCGTTCGTGACTATGCAGCGGCGGCCACATTCACCGCGTCTTCGGCGAGCGTGGTCAGCGCCACGTCCGTCTTTTTCTCCTGCTGCAGGGTTTGGTCGAGCAGGCGGACGGCGTCCTTCATGCCGAGTTGCGTCGCCCACTGCTTCAAGGTGCCGTAGCGGGAAATCTCGTAATGCTCTACCGCCTGCGCGGCAGCGAGCAGGCCGGCATCAAGGGCCTCGCACCCCTTGTACTCGTCCATGATTTCCTTGCCCTCGTCGAGAATGCCGACGATCGCGTCGCACGTCTTGCCGCGCGCCGGCTTGCCGAGCAGTTCGAAGATTTTCTCGAGACGATCGACCTGGCCTTCGGTTTCGTCGTGATGCTTTTCGAACGCCGCGCGCAACTTGTCGGAACTGGCGGCCTTCGCCATTTTCGGCAGGGCTTTCAGGATTTGCTTCTCGGCGTAGTAGATATCCTTCAGCGTATCGAGGAACAGATCGTTGAGGTCCTTGTCCTTCGCGGTCATTGCTGGCTCCATGAGTGTGAGATGGCGGACGGTGCCGCCTCTCAACGTCATGTCACGAGGCTTGTTCCTGACTGCCGCGTCGTCGCGCCGATTTCTTTATCGGCGCGACGATCTCACGCCGCGAGCGTGTTCTCGACCAGCTTCACCCAATACGACGTTCCATAGACGATGGCCTCGTCGTTGAAATTGTAAGCGGGGTGATGCAGGCCCGCGCTGTCGCCGTTGCCGACGAAGATAAACGCGCCGGGCCGCGCTTCCAGCATGTAGGCGAAATCCTCGGCGCCCATCATCGGCGGCACGGCATGGACGTTGGCCGCACCGGCGACGTCGCCGGCGATCCGCGTCGCGATGTCGGTTTGCTCGGGGTGATTGACCGTCACCGGATAGCCTCGTTCGTAGACGAGATCGATCGTCGCACCGGTCTGCTGCGCGACGCCCGCGACGACTTCGCGCACCCGTTGTTCCACCAGATCCCGCACCTCCGGCGTCAGCGTGCGCACGGTGCCTTTCAGTTCCGCGATTTGCGGGATGACGTTCCGCGCGTTTCCGGCGTGGAACTCGCATATCGAGATCACCGCGGAATCCAGCGGGTCGACGGTGCGCGACACGATCGATTGCAACGCCGTGACGAGTTGCGCGCCTACCAGAACGGAGTCGATGCACTTGTGCGGTCGCGCCGCATGACCGCCTACTCCCTCGATGCGGATATCGATGGCATCGGTCGCCGCCATGATCGGTCCCGGCCGGAGCGCGAACGAGCCGATCGGCAGGCCGGGTCCGTTGTGCATTCCATAGACCTGTTCGATCTTGAAACGCTCCATCAGGCCGTCCTTGATCATGGCGTCGGCGCCCGCGCCGCCCTCCTCCGCCGGCTGGAAGATCACCACCGCGTCGCCGGCGAAGTTGCGCGTTTCCGTCAGATAGCGCGCCGCGCCAAGCAGCATCGCGGTGTGGCCGTCATGGCCGCAGGCGTGCATCTTGCCCGGCGTCTTCGACGCGTAAGGCAGGTTGGTTTCTTCCTCGATCGGCAGTGCGTCCATGTCGGCGCGCAACCCGATCACCTTGAGATCGCCATTGGCCGGTTTGCGCCCCTTGATGACGCCGACGACGCCGGTGCGTCCCAGCCCGGTCACCACCTCGTCGCAACCGAACTCGCGCAAACGCTCGGCGACGAACGCTGCGGTTCCATGCACATCGTACATCAGTTCGGGATGCGCATGGAGATGCCGCCGCCAGGCCATGATGTCCGGGTGCAGGTCGGCGACACGATTGATGACGGGCATGACGAACCTCGAAGGCGCGGGAGCGCGGTGAAATCGGGGATGGTCAGGCTAGCACGACGACGCCTCCCGCCCAATAGAATCGGCCGGAACAACCGCTCATGAGAAGCCGTGCAAGGCCGAAGATGCAAAAATTCAGCCGGATAGCCGATGTACAGGCCTCGTTCGCGGCGTTATGGCATCTGTTGAGAATTGCCGGCGGCTTGAGCGACGGCGCAGAAGAAAATGCGGTGGGACATGGTGAAACGGATCGAGGGCGAGTTCGATTACATCGTCGTGGGTGCCGGCACAGCGGGCTGCGTGACCGCCAACCGCCTGACCGAAAACGGCAAACACCGCGTACTGCTGCTGGAAGCCGGCGGCCGCGACAACTGGATCTGGTTTCACATTCCGGTCGGCTACCTGTTCGCGATCGGCAACCCCCGCGCCGACTGGCTGTTCAAGACCGAAGCCGAACCGGGCCTCAACGGCCGCGCGCTGAGTTATCCGCGCGGCAAGGTGCTCGGCGGCTGCTCCGCGATTAACGGCATGATTTCGATGCGCGGTCAGGCGGCCGACTACGACCACTGGCGGCAACTCGGGTTGACCGGCTGGGGCTGGGACGACGTGCTGCCGGAGTTCAAGCGTCTGGAAGATCATTTCCTCGGCGCCACCGAACATCACGCCACCGGCGGCGGCTGGCGCATCGAGCAGCAGCGACTGACCTGGACCATCCTCGACGCGATCCGCAATGCCGCCATCGAAATGAACATCCCGCGCAGCGACGACTTCAACACCGGCGATAACGAGGGCGTCGGCTATTTCCACGTCAACCAGAAGCGCGGCCGGCGCTGGTCGGCGGCGCGCGGCTTTCTCACGCCGGCTCTGAACCGCCCCAACCTGCGGTTGGAGACCGACGTGCTGGTGGACCGTCTGATCGTCGAGAGCGGCCGCGCCGTCGGCGTGCGCTTTTCGCGCGGCGGTGAGGTCTTCGAAGCACGCGCCAAAGGCGAGATGGTGTTGTGCGCTGGCGCTGTCGGGTCGCCGGCGATCCTGCAACGCTCCGGCATCGGCCCCGCCGACTGGCTGAGCACGATGGGCATCGATGTCGTCGCCGACCGGCCCGGCGTCGGCCGCAACTTGCAGGACCACTTGCAGCAACGCGCGATCTACAAGGTGTCCGGCGTCAAGACACTGAACGAAACCTATGCCTCGCTGATCGGGCGTGGGCTGATGGGCGCGGAATATCTGCTGCGACGGCGCGGCCCGATGACCATGGCGCCATCGCAACTCGGCATTTTCACACGCTCCGACCCGAAACGCGAACGCGCCAACATCCAGTTCCACGTGCAGCCGCTGTCGCTGGAGAAATTCGGCGATCCGCTGCATCGCTTTCCGGCGGTGACGGTGAGCGCCTGCAACCTGCAACCCACCTCGCGCGGCACCATCCGCCTGCGCACCACCGCGCCCGACGCCGCACCGGCGATCGCGCCGAATTATCTCGGCACCGAGGAGGACAAGCAAGTCGCGGCGGACGCCATTCGCGTGACGCGACGGCTGATGAAGCAGAAGGCGCTCGCGCCGTATCATCCAGACGAATATCTGCCGGGCCCAAGCGTCGGCGACGACGACGCCTCGCTGGCGAAAGCCGCCGGAGACATCGGCACCACGATCTTCCATCCGGTCGGCACCGCGAAGATGGGACTGCCCAGCGATCCGAGCGCCGTGGTCGACGCGCGGTTGCGGCTCTATGGCGTCGAAGGCTTGCGCGTCGTCGATGCCTCGGTGATGCCGACCATCACCTCGGGCAACACCAACACGCCGACCGCGATGATTGCGTCGAAAGCGTCGGCGATGATTCTGGCCGACGCGCGGTAGCGCGGGCCGTCACTGCCGGGCTTGACCCGGCAGTCCATCCTTTCAAGAAGATGATGCGCGGATCAAGTGCGCGCATCACGATGGCGGATTGCATCGAGTCCAGCGATACGGTCGTAGGCAAAAAAGAGCGCGGAGTTTCCCCCGCGCCCTTTCGCATTCTGAATTCGCGGCCGCCTACGCGCGGCCGAGCTCGAACGCCTTGATCTCCTTGGTGCGCTTCGAGGTCAGCTCCGCCTGGTGATCGGTGGCGATCGCCACATACACCGCCGGCAGCACGAACAGCGTGAACAGCGTGCCGATGGTCATGCCCGACACCACGACGAGACCGATGGAGAAGCGGCTCGCGGCGCCCGCGCCCGATGCGGTGAGCAGCGGCAACAGGCCGGTCACCATCGCGGCCGTGGTCATCAGAATCGGCCGCAACCGGACCCGCGCCGCCTTTTCGATCGCGGCGCGCTTGTCGAGGTTTTCGTTGAGCTGCAGTTCGTTGGCGAACTCCACCATCAGAATGCCGTGCTTACTGATAAGGCCGATCAGCGTTAGCAGGCCCACCTGCGTGTAGATATTGATGGTCGCAACACCGAAGAACAGCGGAATCAACGCGCCGGAGATCGCCATCGGCACGCTGATCAGGATCACCAGCGGGTCGCGCAAGCTCTCGAATTGCGCGGCCAGCACCAGGAAGATGATGATCAGCGCGAAGCCGAACGCGATCGCCAACTGGTTGCCTTCCGTCATGTACTGCCGTGCATCCGCGAGATAGTCGTGACTGAAGCCGGCCGGCAGATTCTTCGCCTGGCTTTCGAGGAAGTCGACCGCCTGTCCCACCGTGACGCCCGGCATCGGCACCGCCTGGAAGGTGGCGGCGTTAAGCTGGTTGTAGTGCGACAGCGCGTTGGGATCGGTGCCGTTTTCGATCGTCACCAGCGTCGATAGCGGGATCTGCCGGCCGCTCGAACTCGGCACGTAGAAACCATCGAGCGACTGCGGCGACAGCCGCAACGCCCGCGGCACCTGCGGAATCACCTGATAGGAACGCCCCTGCAGGTTGAAGCGGTTGACGTAGTTGCCGCCGAGCAGACTCGCCAGCGTCGCGCCGACCTGTTGCATCGTCACACCGAGATCGTTGGCCTTGGTGCGGTCGATGGAGACGCGGACAACCGGCTGGTTGAAGTCGAGATCGCTGTCGGTGACGATAAACAAGCCGCTCTTCTGGGCCGCGGCCTTCAGCTTGACCATCTCCTCGTAAACTGCCCGGAAGCCCGCCGTCGAATAGAGCACCATCTGCACCGGGAGGCCGCCCGGACCGCCCGGCAGCGGCGGCAGGTTGAAGGCGAACGCCTGGACGCCCTCGACCTTGCTGATCTCCTTTTGCACCAGCGGCTTCAGCGCGATCGACGATCGCTTGCGGTCTTCCCACGGCTTCAGCAACATACCGGCGATGCCGTTATTGATGCCGTTGATGCCGTTGATCATGAAGCGCAGATCGGTTTCGGGGAAGCTCGCGAACGCCTTGTCGAGCTTGTCGCCGTAGAAATCCATGTAATCGATATTGGCGTACTTCGGTCCCTTGATGACCGAGAACACGATGCCCTGATCTTCCTCCGGCGCCAGTTCCTTGGAGGTGTGCATGTACATGAAACCGACGAGGCCAAGAATGGTCACGGCGAACAGCGCGGTGATCGGCCGATAGTCGAGCGAGCGATCGAGCCGGCGGCCATACCAGTTGGTGACCGACGTGAAGACGGAATCGACCTTGCGCGCGAACCAGCCCTGCGACTCGTGCTTGAGCAATACCGAACACATCATCGGCGAGAGCGTCAGCGCCACGATGCCGGAGACGATCACCGCGCCGGCCAACGTGAACGCGAATTCGCGGAACAGCGAGCCGGTCAGACCGCCGAGGAAGCCGATCGGCGCATACACCGCCGCCAGCGTGATGGTCATGGAAATGACCGGACCGACGATTTCACGCGCGCCTTGCAGCGACGCCTGCACCGGTGTCTTGCCTTCCTCGAGATGGCGATGGATGTTCTCCACCACGACAATGGCGTCGTCGACCACGAGACCGATGGCCAGCACCATCGCCAGCAGCGTCAGCAGGTTGAAGCTGAATCCCGCGGCGATCATCAGCGCGCAGACGCCGACCAGCGACAACGGGATCGTCACCACCGGGATGATGACCGAGCGCAGCGACGCGAGGAACAGGAAGATCACCACGATGACGATGGCGACCGCTTCCACCAGCGTGTTACGGACTTCCTCAATCGACGAGGTGATGAACTTGGTGGAGTCGTAGGCCACCTTCATCTTCATCGACGGCGGCAGGTTGCGCTCGATGTCCGGGAACAGCTTGCGCACGCCTTGCACGATATTCAGCGGGTTGCCCTGCGGGGTGGCTTGCACGCCGATGAAGATCGCGCGCTGACCGCTGAAAGCGACGCTGGCGTCGGTGCTCTGCGCCGCCAGTTCGACCTCGGCGATATCCTCCATGCGGACGAACCCGCCGTCCTTCGCCTTCACCGTCATGCGCTTGAACTGCTCGACGTTCTGCAGGTCGGTGTTGGTGGAGACGTTGGAGACCGTGAAATAGCCCTTGGTCTGACCCGCCGCCGCCTGGAAGTTATTGGCGGCGATAGCGGCGGTGACGTCCGTGATGGTGACGTTGCGCCCGGCCATCTTCGCCGGATCGAGCCACACCCTCATGGCGAAGGTCTGACCGCCGAGAATGTCGGCGGAGGCGACGCCGTCGACCGTCGACAGGATCGGCTGCACCACGCGCGTCAGATAGTCTGAGATCGCCGATCCCGACAGTTCGTCGCTGGAAAAGCCGAGATACATCACCGCCGTGGTTTCGCCGGTGGACTTGAGAATCACCGGGTCGTTGGCTTCCTTCGGAATGAGGTACTTCACCGAATTGACCTTCGACAGAACCTCGGTCAGCGCCGCATTCGGATCGAAGTTCAGCTTTACGAAGACCTTGATCTGGCTCTGGCTCTGGGTCGAATTCGAAGTGATATAATCGACGCCTTCGGCAGATGCGACCGCCTGCTCGATCGGCGTGGTGATGAAGCCCTGCATCAACTCCGGCGACGCGCCCGGATAGACCGTCGTCACGGTGATCACCGTATTCGACAGCTTCGGATATTGCCGGATCGGCAGCTTGAATGCGGCGGCGGCGCCGATCAGCAGGATCAGCAGGCTGACGACAACCGACAGGACCGGCCGCTTGATGAAGATATCGGTGAATGCCATTTGCAGGCGCTCCATGGACGGCCGGCACCGTTTCGGTTCGGCCGGAAAACGTTGGATCGGACCGGGGCCGCGCGACGCGGCCCCGGATATCAGTTCCGTGGATCAGTTCCGCGGCGGCGGACTCTTGATCGGCGGCAGCGGGTCCTTCGAGATCTCGACCGCAGCGCCCGATTGCAGCTTCAGTTGGCCGACCGCGACGACCTTGTCGCCCGCCTGCACACCCTTGGTGATCACGGCGCGGCCGTTGATCCGGTCGCCGGTGCGCACGAAGGTCCGCTCGGCGGTGAGGCTGGTCTTGCCGTCGTCCGCCTTCTTCTCCTTGATGAGATAGACGGAGTCGCCATACAGCGTGTATTCGACCGCGGTTTCCGGAACGGTGATGACCGCGGGCTTCTCGGGCAGCACCACGGTGGTGGTGGCGAACATGCCCGGCTTCAGGATGCCTTCCTGATTCTGGATGGTCGCCTGCACGCGGATGTTGCGGGTATCGGTGGCGATCTGCGGCTCGATGGTGGTGATCTTGCCGTCGAAGGTCTTGCCCGGATAGGCGTCGACCTCGACGCGCACCACCTGCCCGACCGCCAGCTTGCCGCTGTCCTTCTCCGTCACCGTGAAGTTTGCGAACAGGGTCGACAAATCCGTCAGCGAGACGATTTGCGTTCCGGCGGTGAGGAATTGACCGACTTCGACGTGGCGCACGCCGAGGACGCCGTCGAACGGCGCACGCACCAGCTTTTGCGAGATGATCGCCTCGGTCTTGGCGATGCCGGCATTGGCCTGATCGTAAGCCGCCTGCGCCTGATCGACGGTGGCCTGCGGCCCGAACTGACGCGCCGCCAGTTGCTTGGCGCGGTCGAGCGACAGCTCCGCCACCTTGGCCTGCGCCTTGTAGTTGGCGAGATCGCCCTGATCCGGCTTGTCGAACAGTTGCAACAGCGGCGTACCCTTGGTCACGTGCGCGCCCGCCGTGAACAGAATGTCGGTGACGCGGCCGTTGACATCCGAGGTCACATTGACCTGATGCACCGCCGCGAGTTCGCCGACCGCACGGAGCAGGTTCGGAATCACTTCCGACTTGGCCTCGGCGGCGCTCACCGTCACCGGCGGCGGCTTATTGTTGGCGAAGAACTGCGCGATCATATGGCTGCGGAAAGCGTTGAAGCCCACCAGCCCGCCGACGAGAATCGCCAGCAGGATGCCGACGATGATGAACCAGCGCACGCGCTTGGCCGGCTTGCGGCTCCGCGGCTGCTCCCCGGGCCCGCGCGTGCTGGGGTCGTGCTGAATCTTTTCGGCGTTGGCCGGCATGTTGGATTCGGTCGCTAGTGTCATGTCATGCACTTTCCGCGGTTTTCTGCGGCATCAGGTCCTGCGGAAGATCGCGGTCCAGATGCGCGGCTATCGCTTTTTCGTTCAATCCAATTCCGCGAAGGATGAATTCGCAGATCTGCCGCTCGACTTGAGCGGCCTCCCCGTAAGACAAACAATCCGTCGGCGACAGCCTCGTTAGCACCAGTTGCAGCACCAGATGGTGAGCGAACCAGAACAGATTGATCGGCCGTTGTCCGACTTCCGACGCATCTCCCGTCTCAATCGCCCGCTTGAGCGACGCCAAGAAGACGGGTCCGATGAGATCTCCTATCTTTTCATAAAGAACGCGCGCGAACTCACCGTCGTCCAGTTGACTCGTGATCATCAGCCGCAACTGCTGGGCCTCTTCCTCGTCCGGCTCATCGGACGTCTGAAGAAAATGTCCCACCATGCCGCGGATCAGCACCACGAGCGTTTCGGTAGATGGCGCCAACCCGAGCAACGTCGTGAGCTTCGGATCGGCCTCGCAGGCTTCTGCCAGAATCGCGGCGTAGAGCGCGGATTTAGTCGGAAAATGCTTGAACAGCAATCCTTCTGAAATTGAGGCCGCGGCAGCGATGGATTTCGTCGTCGTGCCGGCGAACCCGGTCCGTGCAAAGCACCGCTTCGCCGCCGACAGGATCAACTCTCGGCGCAGGTCGCTCGTCATGCGAATGGTGCTCATGCGGCGTGAGTAAACGCTCACTTATGTTCTGTCAAGCATTTTGCCGCAATGCAACATCACCACTCGGCCGCGCCTCGCGCCGCGTACAGCTTCGCAGACCTTTGAAAAGCGTATATCCCTATGGAAAACGGGACAAAACATGACGGAAACCCCACAGGACCTCGCCGCGAACTTCGACATCGAGGCGCTGACGCCGGAATTTTACGCCGACCCCTACCCGACCTATCGCGCGCTCCGGGAGTTCGCGCCGCTGAAGCGGCTTCCGAACGGCGGCTACTTCCTGACCCGATACGACGACCTCGTCACCGCCTACAAGACCACCCGCGCCTACAGTTCGGACAAGAAACGGGAATTCGCGCCGAAGTACGGCGACTCCTTGCTGTACGAGCATCACACCACCAGCCTCGTCTTCAATGATCCCCCGGCCCACACGCGGGTGCGCCGGCTGATCATGGGCGCACTGTCGCCGCGCGCCATCGCCGAGATGGAGCCGGGCCTGATCGCGCTGATCGATCATCTGCTCGACGCGATGGCGGCCAAAGGCCACGCCGAGCTGATCGAGGATTTCGCCGCCGCCATTCCGGTGCAGGTGATCGGCAACCTGCTCGACGTGCCCCACGACGAGCGCGGCCCGTTGCGCGACTGGTCGCTGGCGATCCTCGGCGCGCTGGAGCCGGTGATCGGCGCCGACGTCTTCAAGCGCGGCAACGACGCGGTGCGCGACTTCCTCGCCTACCTCGAAGTGCTGGTCGAACGCCGCCGCGCCAGGCCGGGCAACCCGGACCGCGACGTGCTGACGAAGCTCATTCAGGGTGAAAACGACGGCGAGCGTCTCACCGCGAAGGAGTTGCTCCACAACTGTATCTTCCTGCTCAACGCCGGCCATGAGACGACGACCAACCTGATTGGCAACGGCCTCGTCGCACTGCTGCGCTATCCCGAACAGAAGGCGCGCCTGATCGCGCAGCCGGAGTTGATCAAAACCGCCGTGGAAGAAATCCTTCGCTACGAAAGCTCGAACCAGCTCGGCAATCGCATGACCACCGAGACCGTCGAACTCGGCGGCGTGACGTTGCCGCCGCAAACATCGGTAACGCTGTGCATCGGCGCGGCCAACCGCGACCCGGCGCAGTTTCCCGACCCCGAAAATTTCGACATTGCGCGCTCGCCGAACCGCCACCTCGCCTTCGGCACCGGCGTGCATCAATGCGCCGGGATGGCGCTGGCCCGGCTGGAAGGCGCCATCGCGATTTCGCGCTTCCTCGCGCGATTCCCGCGCTACGACCTGGCCGGCGACCCCGTGCGCGGCGGCCGCGCGCGCTTTCGCGGATTCACCAGCGTGCCGTGCAAACTCAACGCATGACGATTCCAATACGCTTCTTCTTTCCGTCATTGCGAGCCAAGCGAAGCGATCCGGTTTTCTTCAAGAGTCTGGATTGCTTCGTCGCTTGCACTCGTCGCCATGACGGCTGAAACTGGATCAAAGCTATATCGTGCCGCCTCTCATCGCCGAACCGTTCTTCTACGCCGTCGCCATTCCCGCAGTGGTGCTGCTCGGCTTGTCGAAGGGCGGGTTTGCCGGTATCGGCACCGCGGCAACGCCGCTGGTTGCGCTCTATCTGCCGCCGTTAGAGGCGGCCGCGCTGATTCTGCCGGTGCTGATCACGCAGGACCTGATTTCGCTCTACGTTTATCGGCGCGACTGGGACCCGACCAATCTCAAGATCATGCTGCCCGGCGCGCTGGCCGGCATGGCGCTGGCGTGGCTGACGGCATCCTACGTCTCCGACGATACCATCCGCATCATCGTCGGGCTGGTCGGCGTCGCTTTCGTCGCCAACATGTGGCTGCAACGCAAGGCCGAGGCACCGACCAGAGGCCACGTCATCAGCGGTGCGTTCTGGGGCTGCGTCTCCGGCTTCACGTCTTTCATGATGCAGGGCGGCGGCCCGCCGTTTCAGGTTTACGTGTTGCCGCAGCGCCTGCCCAAACTCACGCTGGTCGGCACCACGACGATCTTTTTCGCCGTGATCAACGCTTTGAAGATCGGCCCCTATCTGGCGCTGGGCCAGTTCACGCCCGCCAACTTCACCACGTCGCTGCTGTTGCTGCCGATTGCGGCGGCCGCGAATCTCGCTGGCGTCTGGCTGGTGCGCAAAACCCCGACGGGCTTGTTCTACCAGATCGCCTATGTGCTGCTGTTCATCATCTCCGCCGCGCTGCTGTGGCAAGGCGCGCGTGGATTGATGCAATAGAATAGCTCCGTGCAAAAAATCGCAATACGAAGATCGTCGTCCCCGCGCAGGCGGGGACCACGCTGAGGTCATATGATACGTCGCGTTACACCCGCGCCGGCGGCTGCAACAAAATCGTCGGCACGCCGCAGGTGCCGCTGCGCACCGTCGCGACCTGCGTGCCCGGCTTGCGCCCCGCGCGCGGCTCCGACACATCGATGCCCGCCGCCAGCATTCGTTGGCGCGCCGCCACGATATCGCCGACGCGGAAGCTCAAACCCCATAGCCGGTCGCGGCCGTCCGAATAATCCTTGCCCGCGCGCTTCACCGTTTCGACGACAAGATCGCCGCAGCGGAAGAACATCAGATGTCCCCAGTCCGCGTGCGACCGATCGAGCCGCATGTCGAGTTGGAGCCGCGCGCCGTAGAGCGCCGCAGCGCGCTCGGGATTGGCGGTTTCGACCACGACATGATCGAGGCCGGTGACCGGCGCCTCTGCGACGATCTCCGAAGCCGGACGCAGCCCGTTCATTTCGAGAAAAAACAGCCGCACGCCGTGCGCCGCATCGGTCGCCGCACGGGTGCGCTTCCACGACAGCGATGCGCCGTCGATAAGGTTGCGGCTGCCGCCGTCGCCGATCGCCTCCGGCCTCAGGCCGAGACGATCCAGCCGCCGGTGCCATCGGGCGATATCCTCGACGCGCAGGCACAGGCTCGCCAATCCCTCGCCGTTCGCTTCGATGGTCTTGCGAATATGATCGCCGGAAGCGCCGGCCGCCGGCGCCAGCAATTCCACCGACATGTTGTCGAGCGTGAACAGCACCGACGAGGCCCCTTCGTCGATGCTGCGCCAGGCCGGCTTGCGGCCGAGCAGCGCGGCATAGGTGTTTGTCGCCGCGTCGATATCGCGAACGAGAACGACGACGTGATCAAGTCCAACAATCATTCGAAAGCTCCCCACCTATCGTCGAAAGCCGAGCGCGTCGCGCCCGGCGAACGTCGCGTCATCGCCAAGTCGTTCCGCGATGCGGAGACATTCGTTCCACTTCGCCATCCGCTCCGAACGCGAGAATGAGCCGACCTTGAGCTGGCCGGCGTCCCACCCCACCGCGAGGTGCACGATGGTGACATCCTCCGTCTCGCCCGACCGCGCGGAGACGATGGTGCCGAAACCCGCCGCCTTGCCGGCATCCAGCGCCGCGCGCGTCTCGGTGACGGTGCCGGCCTGATTGGGCTTGACCAGCACCGCGGTTGCCGCACCCTCGGCCGCCGCCTTGCGCACGCGATCCGCATTGGTGACCAGGAAATCGTCTCCGATCACCTGACAGCGATCGCCATAGGCCCGCGTGAAGGCGACGAAGCCCTCGGCGTCGTCTTCCGCCACTGGGTCTTCTATCGAAACAATCGGGTAAGCCTCGCACCAGCGGCCGAGCATGTCGATCATCGCGCCGGTGTCGAGCTTGCGATCATCGAGCGCCAGCGTGTAGGTGCCGTTTCGGCCGAACTCCGACGCCGCGACATCGAGTGAAATCGCCACATCGTCTCCGCCCTTGAAACCCGCCTTGAGGATCGACGCCACGAGCGCGTCGAGCGCTTCTTCATTGCTGCGAAACGCCGGCCAGTAACCGCCCTCATCGGCCACACCTTGCAACTTGCCCGCCTGCTTCATGATGTGGCCTGCGGCGAGATAGACCTCGGCGGTCCATTCCAGCGCCTGCGCGAACGACGACGCGCCCGGACACATCACCATGAAATCCTGAATGTCGACGCGCCGCGCCGCGTGCGCGCCGCCACCGAAAATCTGAATCTCCGGCAGCGGAATGCGCACTTTCCGTCCCTGCGCGAGATACTGCCACAACGGCACGCCGGTCGCGGCCGCCGCCGCGTGCAGCACGGCCATCGAGGTGGCGACGATGGCGTTGCCGCCGAGCCTTGCTTTGTTCGGCGTACCGTCCAGCGCAATCATCGCCCGATCGATCGCGGCCTGATCGGAAGCATCCATACCTGCAAGCGTCGCCGCGATCTCGCCATTGACCGCGTTCACCGCACGACCGACATCGTAACCGCCGAGTTTCATACCGCCGTCGCGCAGGTCCACCGCCTCAAAGCTGCCCATCGACGCCCCCGCGGGCGCGATGGCGCGGCCGAACGCGCCGCCTTTCAAAGTCACATCGACTTCAACGGTGGGGCGCCCGCGTGAATCCCACACCCGCCGCCCATGCACGCCGGAAATCCGCGTATCGGTCATCCCTCGATCTCCTTCGCCCACGCCTCGCGCACATCGGCTAGTCGCGATGGCGGCGAACCGATCAGCGGCACCGCGACACGACGCACACGCGCCTTATCGTTTTCATCGGTGATGTATTCCACCGGCGACTTGCCGTCGACGCGCGCGAGGAACAACGCCGGCAGCAGCCGTGCTGCACGACATTCAAGCTCGGCCGGCGGCTCCCAGTTCACCTGCGACAGATAGGCCGCCGCCAAGGCATCGAAGCAGCCGAGGAAACCCTCGCGTGCGCGCGGCGTCCACAGGCATTTCAGCAGCATGTGGTTGAGGCAGAAGGCGAGATCGAACGCCGGATCGCCATACCAGGCGCACTCGGCGTCGAGAAACACCGGGCCGTTCGGCCCGACCAGAATGTTTTTCGGGCTGACGTCGCCATGCACCAGCGCCACTTTCGTCGCCAGAGTCTCGCGCGACAGCGCCATCAGCGTATCGGCGATCTCGGGATGCGCCGGCGCGGTGGCTTCAAGATAAGGCTCGAGCCGGATGGCGTGAAACAGCGCGTCGTTAGCGAACTGCTTCGCCAGTGCATCCGAATGCGCGGTGGCGGCGTGGATCGCCACGATTGTGTCTCCGACCCGCGCGGCGAAAACAGGATCGGCGCGCCCGGCCGCGAGTTCGGCCTTCCACACCGGATGATGCGCCGAATCGAGATAGGCCATCGCAAAAGCGCCGATGGCGGGATCGTGCGCCAGCACAGCCGGCACGGCATCCGGGACAACCGCCGCCGCCGTCCGCAGCCAGTCGACCTCGCTGACGTTGCGCGTCACCGGCACCTGCCAGTCGCGCGCAACGCGCAGCTTTTGCAGCGCGCGCTTCACCGCGAAGGTCCGATCGCCGACGTCGACCTTCCAGATGTCCGACGCGACCCCGCCTGTCAGCGGCGAGAACCGCGCCGCGACGCACGACGGCACCAGACCCGCGTCGCGCAGAAATGCGATAACGGTATCGGGTACGGTCTCGGATTGCGCGAAATGAGATGGCGTCAAGCGTTGCTCCTGCGCTGTCCGTTCTTGCAGAATGGCAGCCGGGCCGCAACCTTACGGAAACAGTCCTCGCGTCTGCTTGGCGGCACGAACCCTTTCCACCCCGATCGCCATGGCGGCGGTGCGGTGGGAAACGCCGTCCTTGCGGGCCCGCGCCACCATCTGGTCGAACGCGCGATCCAGGATGTGATATTCGCGCCGCGTCACTTCCTCCTCCTCCCAGAACAGTTGCTGGAGGTCCTGCACCCATTCGAAGTAGCTGACGACGACACCGCCGGAATTGCATAGAATGTCGGGGATGACGACGATCTCGTCCCGCCGTTGGGCCAGCACCAGATCGGCCTCCGGCGTGGTCGGTCCGTTGGCGCCTTCCGCCAGCACGCAGCATTGCAGTCTCGCGGCGATATCGGCATCGATCACCCGCTCCATCGCCGCCGGCACCAGCACATCGCACGGCAACGTCAGAACCCCGGCAGGGTCGTATTGCAGTTCGCGGGAGAAGCCCGCGATGCTTCCGTGCACGGCCGCATGACGAGCCAGCGCCGGAATATCGAGCCCGGCGGCGCTGTGCAACGCGCCGGTGTGATCGCTTACCGCGATGACCTTCACGCCGTAGCGGTGCAGTTCGGCGGCGGCGTGCGCGCCGACATTGCCGAACCCCTGCACCACGGCCGTCGCCTTGTTCAAACTGATCTGGAGATCGGAGAGAACGCGCCTGGCCAGATAGGCGACGCCGCGGCCGGTCGCCTCGCGCCGCCCCAGCGTGCCGCCCGAACTTACCGGTTTCCCGGTAACGATCTCGGTCACGGTGCGGCCCTGATACATCGAATAGGTGTCCATGAACCATGCCATCACCTGCTCGTTGGTGCCCATATCCGGCGCCATCACGTCGGTATGCGGACCGACGAACGGAATCATTTCCTGCATGTAGCGGCGGGACAGGCCCTCCAGCTCGCGCTTGGAGATCGACGACGGATCGACGCGAATGCCGCCCTTGGCGCCGCCGTAGGGCAAACCCACCAGCGCGCATTTCCAACTCATCCAGATCGCAAGCGCCGCCACCTCGCCGATATCGACGCTGGGCGCGAAGCGCGTGCCGCCCTTGGTCGGCCCCATCGTCAAATGATGCTGGACGCGATAGCCCTCGAACACTCCAATGGTGCCGTCGTCGCGATGGATCGGACAGGACACCGTGATGGCCCGCTTCGGCAACAGCAGCCGGTCGCGCTCGTCATGCGGGATTGCCAGATGATCGGCGATCACCGCGAACTGCCGTGCCGCCATATCGAAAACCGCACCGGTATAGACCGACATGACACATCTCCCGCACAAATGGCTGTGGAACCCGGCGCCCGGCGAGATCGTTCAACACAGGCGTGCGCGCACCGCCGCAATGATGCGACAGTTGTAACGCAGGCTTGGGCCATAGCGCGAATTATAAGTTGCGATGGCGCGCGATAAGCGGTGCTAATACTGTGATGCCCGAACGCGGGATACGCATGTCCCGACAGGAATGGACGCAAGAATGCAGGCGCTTTTCATCGGCCAGACTTACATCGACGTGACGTTCCTCACCGATCACATGCCGACCGGCGACGAAAAGCACGTCGCTTCGAACTACGCCGTGTCGTTCGGCGGCAACGCGGTGACGGCCGCGTTCTGCTGCGCGCGGCTCGGCATCGTACCGGACCTGCTCACCACCGTCGCCGACGACTGGCTCGGCCGCATGTTTCAGGACATGGCGGTGAAATACGGCATTCCGCTGCACGCCCGCAAAGTGAGAACGTCGTCGCTGTCGTTCATCATGCCGAAGGACGGCAAGCGCGCTATCGTCCGCTGCCGCGACGACGAGCATCTCCACCCCTTCCCGATGCTCAACCTGACCGGCTGCCGCGCGCTGCATGTCGATGGCCATCAACCCGAGGCGGCGCTTCACTACGCCAGGCTTTGCCGCGAGGCCGGTATCCTGACCTCGCTCGACGGCGGCGGCCTGCGCGACAACACTCACGAGCTGCTGGAATTCATCGACGTGGCGATGGTCGCGGAACGGCTCTGCGAACAGATGGATCTGACGCCGCGCGCAATGCTGGACTACCTGAAATCGCGCGGCTGCCGCATCGGCGGGGTGACGCTCGGCGAGCGCGGGCTGGTCTGGTACGACGAGACGGGCGTGGTGCGCGAAGTGCCGGCGCTGAAGGTGCCGGCCGCACGCGTCATCGACACCAACGGCGCCGGCGACGTCTTTCACGGCGCCTATGTCTATTCCTATCTCAACGATCCGTCGAAAAGCTGGCAGGAACACTTCGCCTTCGCGCAGGCGGCGTCGACGCACAAGATCCAGCACCTCGGCAACGAGGCCGGCCTGCCGACGCTCTCCGATATCGCGGCGGTGCGCGAGGAGTTTCAGAAGCCGGCAGCGGGGAAACTCCGCGCCGTGCGGCCGTGAAGTGAAACAAAAAGCCGCTAATCCGTCATTGCGAGCGAAGCGAAGCAATCCAGAAAGCTGTGAAGCAAGGACTGGATTGCCTTGTCGCTTACGCTCCTCGCAATGACGAAATCACGCCATCGCTTTCTTCAGATCAAAACTCATATCCGCCGCCTGTGCCGGCGTGATGGACCGACCGACGGCGAGCATCCGGCGGCCGAAGACGTGATCGCCGGCGCGATTGACCGACTCGACGCCGATCATGCGGTCGCCCTTATAGCAGAAAACCGAGAACGCACCCTGCGCGGGATCGCCGCGCAGCACCGCATGATCGAAGCCGGCGGTCAGCCCCGCCATTTGCAACTTGTCATTGCCCTGATCGCTCCAGAACCACGGCAGCCCGTCATAGGTTTCCGGCTTGCCGGTGAGGCGCGCGGCGACACAACGCGCATGATCGGTCGCATTCTGCACCGACTCCAGCCGCAACGGCGCGCCGAAGTGCGGGCTTTCGAACAACGCGCAATCGCCGATGGCGGAAATATCCGGATCTGAGGTGAGAAGCTGCGCGTCGACGACGATGCCGGCTGAAACCGGCAACCCGGCCTCTGCCGCGAGTTCGACGTTCGGCAGCACACCGACGCCGACCACCACGAGATCCGCCGGCATCTGCCGTCCGTCGCTGAGCGACACGCCGGTCACCTTGCCGTGCGCGCCTTCAATCTCCGTCGCGCCCACCCCGAAGTGAATGCGAATGCCGGCTTCCCGATGCTTGCGCTCGAAATAGCTCGAGATGTCCTGCGTCACCGCGCGGGCCATCACCCGCGGCGCAAGTTCTAGCACGTCGACCTCGAGTCCCTTCGCGCACGCGGTGGAAGCGAATTCCAGTCCGATGAAGCCCGCGCCGATCACCACCAGCCGCTGCCCGGCTTTGATGTGGGTACGCAGCATTTCGCTGTCAGCGAAGTTGCGCAGATACATCACGCCGTCGAGGTTGGCGTTCGGCACATCGAGCAGCCGATTGCGCGCGCCGGTCGCCAGCACGAGATGGCCGTAGGGCAACTCCGCGCCCGAAGCGAGTCGCACAACGTGCCGCGCGCGATCGATCGCGACGACATGGCCGTCGACCAGTTCGATCGCCTGATCGGCGTAGAACTTCGCTGGGCGAAACAGCACGCTCTCCGCACCGCCCGCCCCCTTGAGATAGGCCTTCGACAACGGCGGGCGCTGATACGGCAACAGCGCCTCGTCGTTGATCAGGCGAACAGGCCCCGCAAAGCTGGACTGCCGCAGCGAGACCGCTACCTGAAATCCGGCGTGTCCCGCGCCGACGATCACAATCGCTTCGTTCGTCATTACCTTACGTCCCGTTCATCCGGTCCCGACGCCCGTCAGCCGACGTGGGCGGCCGGCATGATGCACGATCCCGCCCGCTTGTCATCAGCGGCGTGAATGGCGTTAAATGCCGCCACGATCCGCCCGCTACTCCATGCGAAAGGTCTTCCTGCATGTCCACACCGGATTCCGATCAGCCTGCCCTGCTTGCCGTCGACGGCGCCGTCGCAACCCTGACGCTCAATCGGCCGAACGCTTTCAATTCGATCAATCTCGCCATCGCCCAACGGCTCGAACAACTGGCGCTTCAGGTCGAGGCCGACCAGAATATCCGCGTGCTGGTGATCGAGGGCGCGGGCCGCGCCTTCTGCGGCGGCGGTGACATTCAGGTGTTCGGCGCCAACATGCACAATCTCGAACCGGTGATCCGCGAGTTGCTGAAGCATTTCCATGCCTTCACCACCGCCCTGCGCCGGATGCCGAAGGTCGTGGTGTCCAGTGTGCACGGCTCGGCCGCCGGCGCCGGCCTGTCGCTCGCCTTCATGGCCGACATGTGCATCGCCGCCGACGATGCGAAGTTCACTGCCGCCTATCACAAGCTGGGCGTTTCGCCGGACGGCGGCGGCACGATCGGCGTCACCGAAATCGTCGGCGCGCGGCGTGCGTTGCAGATATTCCTCGCCGAGGGCAGCTTCTCGGCGCAACAGGCCTACGACTGGGGACTGGTGGCAAAGCTCGTGCCCGCGGCCGAATTGAAAGCGGCGACCCGCGAACTCGTGCAGCGCATCGCGCAGAACGCGCCGGCGGCGATCGCCGCCACCAAGGCGCTGATTCACCAGTCGCGATTCAGTTCGGTCGCACAACAGCTCGACGCGGAGGTCGAACAGATTCTCGGCTGTATGCGTCACGACGACTTCGGCATCGCCGTGAACAAGTTTCTCAGCAAGTCGAAGTAGGCACAGACTGTCGATGACGCGCCCGCGCGATCGACAGTACTTCGCCTATCGGCGTCAATGCGTTGGGGCTTAATCCCTCCATCGCAACGTGGGTAAAAAAACGCCGGGGCGGGATCGTCTCCCACCCCGGCGCTGTTGCGAGTCTGCGCGGCTTACGCGGCGTTGAAGCCGGCGATAGCCTTCACCTCAAGGAAATCCTCAAGGCCGAACTTGCCCCATTCGCGGCCGTTGCCGGACTGCTTGTAGCCGCCGAACGGCGCGGTGCGCTCGTTGGGCATCCCTTGCAGGTTGACATTGCCGGCGCGAATCTGACGACCGACCTTGCGCGCACGCTCGACGGTGCCCGCCGAGACGTAACCCGCCAGACCATATGGCGTGTCGTTGGCGAGCCGCACGGCATCGGCTTCGTCCTTCGCACCCATGATCGCCAGCACCGGCCCGAAGATTTCCTCGCGCGCGATGGTCATGTTCTCGGTGACGTCGGCGAACACGGTCGGGCGCACGTAGAAGCCCTTGTTGACGCCTTCCGGCAGACCGGGACCGCCGGCGACCAGCGTCGCACCCTCGTCGATGCCCTTCTGGATCAGATCCTGGATCTTGGTCCACTGGTTGCGGTTGACGACGGGGCCGATGGTGGTGCCTTCGGCGCGCGGATCGCCCGCCTTGGTCTTGTCGGCGACGCCCTTGGCGATGGCGGCGACTTCCTTCATCTTCGACAGCGGCACGATCATGCGCGACGGCGCGTTGCACGACTGGCCCGAATTGTTGAACATGTGGGCCACGCCGCCGCCGACCGCCTTCACCAGATCGGCATCCTCAAGGATGACGTTCGGCGACTTGCCGCCGAGCTCCTGGCTGACGCGCTTCACCGTCGGCGCAGCGCGCTTGGCGACGTCGATGCCGGCGCGGGTCGAACCGGTGAACGAGATCATGTCGATGTCGGGATGCTCGCTCATCGCCGCGCCTACGTCCGGACCGAGCCCGTTGACGAGATTGAAGACGCCCTTCGGCACGCCGGCTTCATGGAGAATTTCCGCGAAAATGAGCGCCGAGGTCGGCGTATATTCGGACGGCTTGAGGATCATCGTACAGCCCGCGGCCAGCGCCGGGGCGACCTTGCAGGCGATCTGGTTCAGCGGCCAGTTCCACGGGGTGATCATGCCGACCACGCCGATCGGCTCGCGCACCACCACGGCGGAGCCGAGCGGCTCTTCGAACTGATAGTTCTTGAGCACGTCGAGGGTCGACATGAGATGGCCAAGCCCGGCGCCGGCCTGCAGCTTTTCCGCCATCGGCAGCGGCGCGCCCATCTCGTCGGACACCGACGCACCGATGTCCTTCATGCGGGCCTTGTAGGCGCCGATGATCTTTTCGAGCAGCGCCACGCGCTCCTCGCGGGTGGTCTGCGAGAATGTCTCGAAGGCGCGCTTGGCAGCGGCGACGGCCTTGTCCACGTCCGCCTTGGAGCCCAGCGCAACCTCGTACATGGCCTCTTCGGTGGCCGGATTCACCACCGGCGTCGATTTCTTGACGGCGGGATCGACCCAAGCGCCGTCGATGTAAAACTGCATACGATTGACCATGACGAAACCTCACAGACTTGCGGGATTGGAGAGAACGGAAGCGTTCGGTCCCCATCCTGACATGGAATCGTGGCGAAATGAACCCGCCCGGCGCGGGTCCCGATTGCGGAGGATGCAACGGATGCCACCAGCGCCTTGACGCAAGAAATCGACTACACCGCCATCTTCCGAAGCCGCACCGGACGACCGGGATTGAGACCTTCCGCCGCATCGATGATGGCGTTGGCGTCGATGCCGTAGTGCCGATAGAGATCATCTATCGAACCGGTCTGGCCGAAGTGTTCGACGCCGAGCGCTTCCATGCGATGACCGCACACCGCGCCGATCCAGCCCAGCGTCGCCGGATGACCGTCCAGCACCGTGACGATGCCGCAGTCGCGCGGCAGCGGCGCCAGCAGTGTCTCGATATGGCTCATGTAGGGTGCCCCGCGCCGTTCGCGTCGCATCCGCCGCGCGCCGGTCCAGCCGGCGTGCAGGCGGTCCGCCGAGGTGATCGCCAGCAGACCGATATCGCGGCGGCTGTCGCCGAGCAGGCCGACCGCCTCGATGGCCTCCGGCGCCACCGCGCCGGTGTAGGCCACCACCACTTCCGCGTTCGGTCCCGGCTTGCGCAGCCAGTATGCGCCGTCGGCGATGTCGCGCGCCAATTCCGGCGTCATGATCCGCTTCGGCTGTTCGACGGTGCGCGTCGACAACCGCAGATAAACCGAACCGCCGCTGCGCGTGCCGTCGCGCGCGCTGCCCCTGTCGTCGAGGTCGCGCTGCATGTGCTCGAAGCCCCAGCGCATGATCGTCGCCAGTTCGTCGACGAAAGCCGGCTCGAACGAGGCCAGCCCATCCTGCGCCATGCCGATCAGCGGCGTGGCGATCGATTGATGCGCGCCGCCTTCCGGAGCAAGGGTGATGCCGGAGGGCGTCGCCGCCACCATGAAGCGCGCGTCCTGATAGCAGGCGTAGTTCAGCGCATCGAGGCCCCGCTCGATGAAGGGATCGTACAGTGTCGCGACCGGCAGCAATCGCGCGCCGTTGATGGAATGCGACAGGCCCAGCGCCGACAGCAGGATGAACAGGTTCATCTCGGCGATGCCGAGTTCGATGTGCTGGCCCTTCGGCGAATAATCCCACGTGAAGGTCGAGGGGATCTTCTCCTTCTTGAACACATCCGCCATGGCCGCCTTGGCGAACAGGCCGCGCCGGTTCACCCATGCGCCGAGATTGGTGGACACCGTGACGTCTGGCGACGCGGTGACGATCCGCGATGCCAGTTCGCTGTCGCCGCGCGCGAGTTCGTTGAGGATCAAGCCGAAACCCTGCTGCGTCGACATCTGCGCGGCGGCGGGAAACGCCAGTTGCTCCGGCACCTTGACGGTCGGCGTCTCGAGCCGCCGCCTGCCGTCACGGATGAAGGATGCGCGCGACACGAATGCTTCCAATTCGGAGGACGACTGCGCCAGTCCTTCGAACTTGTCCCACTCGTGCCCCGGCCGAATGTTCTGCACGGCGCGAAAGGCTTCCATCTGCGCCGGCGTCATCAGCCCGGCATGATTGTCCTTGTGCCCCTGAAACGGCAGGCCGACGCCCTTGACGGTGTAGGCGATGAAACACACCGGACGATCGTGATCGATGGCCTCGAACGCTTCCAGCATGCTGGCCATGTCGTGACCGCCGAGGTTCGACATCAGCGCCAGCAACTCCGCGTCGCTGCGCCGCGCGATCAGCGCGCTAACCTCGCCCTGATCGCCGATCTCGTCCTGCAAGCGCTTGCGGAATGCCGCGCCGCCTTGAAAGCACAGCGCCGCATAAACCTGATTGGGACAATTATCGATCCAGCGCCGCAACGCCTCGCCGCCGGGCTCGGCGAACGCCGCCTGCATCAGCCTGCCGTACTTCACGATCACCACGTCCCAACCGAAGTTGCGGAACATGGTCTCGAATTTTTCCCACAGCCCTTCGCGCACCACCGCGTCGAGACTCTGGCGATTGTAATCGACGATCCACCAGGTGTTGCGCAGGCCGTGCTTCCAGCCTTCCAGCAGCGCCTCGAAGATGTTGCCCTCGTCCATCTCGGCGTCGCCGACCAGCGCGATCATGCGGCCCTCGCGGCGACCATTCATGAAACCATGGGCGCCCACGTAATCCTGAACCAGCGAGGAGAACAGCGTCTGCGCCACGCCGAGCCCCACCGAGCCGGTGGAGAAATCGACATCGTCGGCATCCTTGGTCCGCGAGGGATAGGATTGCGCGCCCTTGTAGCCGCGAAAATTCTCCAGTTTCTCGCGGGTCTGGTGCCCGAACAGATACTGGATGGCGTGGAAGATCGGGCTGGCGTGCGGCTTCACCGCAACGCGATCCTCCGGCTTCAGCACGGAGAAATACAGCGCCGACATGATGGTCGCGAGCGAGGCGGACGACGCCTGATGGCCGCCGACTTTCAGGCCGTCAACGTTCGGGCGAACGTGGTTGGCGTGATGGATGGTCCAGGACGACAGCCAAAGCACCTTGCGCGACAGGGCTGAGAGCAATTCGAGACGACGCGGATCGATCGGCATGGGACGGACTCAATGGTTCGGGTCGGCCCGATGGTAACGCCGCGCGAGGCGTCAAATTTCTCAATTTTTCGCACCATCTTGGGAATTATCGGGATATCATCCCAAAAACCTGTAAGGAGTTGACGATTTTATTCCAATGACAGCTCTCGACGCCATCGACCGCAAGATTATCGCGCTGTTGCAGCGGGACAGCCGCATCACCATGCAGGAGCTGGCCGACAGGATCGGCCTCTCGGTCTCGCCCTGTCACCGGCGCGTCAAATTGCTGGAGGAGCGCGGCGTTATCACGCGCTATGTCGCAACTGTCGACCAGCAATCGCTCGGGCTGCATGTCAGCGTCTTCATCTCGATCAAGCTGGCGCGGCAAAAGGAGGAAGACCTCGACCGCTTCGCCAAGGCCATCTCGGGCTGGGAGGAAGTGCTGGAGTGTTACCTGATGACCGGCAACCGCGACTATCTTCTGCGTGTCGTGGTGGCCGACCTCGCCTCCTACGAGACCTTCCTGAAAACCAAGCTGACGCGGCTTGACGGCATCGCCTCCATCGAATCCAGCTTCGCACTCAGTCAGGTGAAATATTCCATTGCGCTGCCGGTATGAACACCGGCCTGACCGTCATTGCGGCGCGCGTTCACGCCCCCGGCGTCCGCTCCAGCGTGTCGCGCATCTGCGCTTTGCGGATGCGCTCGCGGTGGGCGATGTAGAGCCCGCTGCAAATGATGATGCAGGCGCCCAGCACGGTGAAGCGGTCCGGGATCTCCGCGAACATCACGAAGCCCAGCACGCTCACCCACACCAGTTGGCTATAGGTGAACGGCGCCAGCACCGAGGCATCCGCGTGGCGATATGCCAGCACCACGATCCAGTGTCCGAGCGTCGACGAGATGCCGATCACGACCGCGATGGCGACCTGCTGCCACGTCGGCGTCACCCAGAAAAACGGCACCAGCAGCGCCAGCGCCACGAAGCCGACGATGGCGGAATACGCCATTGTCGTCACCGGACGGTCGACGCCCGCGATCTGTCGCGTCAACACCAGCGCGAAAGCCCAGCCGAGCGCCGAAACGATGGGAAAGAACGCGGCGGGATGGAACGCGGCGGTCCCCGGCCGCACCACGATCAACACACCAATCAGGCCGACGATGGTGGCGATCCAGCGCCGTAGTCCCACCTTTTCCGACAGCATCACGATCGACAGGCAGGTGACGAACATCGGCGCGACGAAAGCGGTGGCGGAGGCTTCCGCGATGGGCAGATAACCGAGGCCGGAGATGAAGAACAACGACGACGACACCAGCCCGAAGCCGCGCAGAATCTGGATCGCCGGTCGGCGCGTCGCGAGCACGTTGCCACCGCGCCGCATCAGCATCGCGGGCGTCATGATCAGCACGAACACGAAGAAGCGAATGAAGGCGATTTCGACCGGTGGCAGGCCAGTCCGGGTCAGGTACTTCGCAAGCGCATCCGAACAGGCGAGGAACACGGTGGAGGCGATCACCAGCGCGATGCCGCGAAAGGGGCGATCGGTGCGTTGGGGTGCGCGCGGTTGCGTCTCCGACACAGCCGTGGGGATCGGATCGGCTAGCGCCGCAACCGGCATCATGGGCGGGGACAAGACAGGCTCGCGAATCGCAAGGGCCAAAGGGAATATCAGGACAGAACGCGAATTCCGGCCGTGCCACAAGTGACGAAATCGGAATGCCGTTATGCGCGGCTAAAGCATCGGCAGCGAGCGCGGTTCCCGGCCGCGCGGAAACGCCGCATCAATGCGAGCGATGTCGTCGTCGGTTAGTCGCGAGCCGAGCGCGGCGGCGTTGTCGGCGGCATGAGCGACCGTCGCCGCCTTCGGGATCGCGAACACCGACGGGCGACGCACGAGGAAGCTCAACGCCACCTGACGCGGCGTCGCACCGTGCGCGGTCGCGATCTCCTGCAAGACACGGCCCTGCGCCGACCCCGGCGACGGAAAATCGTCGTGGCCGAACGGCGAATAGGCCACTACGCCGACGCCATGCGCCTCGCACCACGGGATCACCGCGTGCTCGATGGCGCGCTCGCGCAGATGGTAGAGCACCTGATTGCAGGCGATGCGGCCCTCGCCCGCGACCTGCAGCAGTTCGTCCAGATCGTCCGTATCGAAATTGCTGACGCCCCAGCTTTTGATTTTCCCGTCCGCGACGAGTTGCTCGAAAGCCGCCACGGTCTCCGCCAGCGGATGCGCACCGCGCCAGTGCAGCAGATAGCAATCGAGCCGATCGGTCTTGAGACGCTTCAGGGAACGCTCGCAGGCGGTGATGGTGCCACGCCGCGAGGCATTGCTCGGCAACACCTTGGAGACCAGGAACACCTCGTCACGCCGCCCGGCGATGGCGTCGGCGACGACGGGTTCGGCGTCACCGTACATTTCGGCGGTATCGATGTGGGTCATGCCGAGATCGAGGCCGCGCCGGAGCGCCTCGATCGCCGTCGTGCGATCGCCGTGGTCGATGTACCAGGTGCCCTGCCCGATCGCCGGCACATTCACATGTGCCGCACCGAAGGGATGTGCCTTGAATCGTTCCGCCATCGGGAAATTCCATTTCGATGTCCGCTTCGGACCCGCTTGTGCCGCGCGCGCGGACGTTGTGAAATAGCCGCCATCCACGCCGAAACTGCGGCCGCTTCAGGAGAAAATCAATGCTCGACCAAGCCAAGTCCGCGTCCAGCCTGACGCCAGCAACCGCCGCGCCCGAAAGTCTCGGCATGTCGACGGCGCGGCTGGGCCGCATCGAGGATCATCTCAAGCGCCGCTATCTCGACAGCGGCCGCTTTCCCGGCACCCGGACCCTGATCTACCGGCGCGGTGCCATCGCTCACTCCGCCGTGCAGGGTTATGCCGACCTCGAGCGCAAGACGCAGATGAAGGATGACACCATCTTCCGCATCTATTCGATGACCAAGCCGATCACCTCGGTCGCCTTCATGATGCTGGTGGAGGAAGGCCACGTCGCGCTCGACGAGCCGGTCCACAAATACATTCCGCAATGGCGCGACCTGCGGGTGTTCGTGGCCGGCGTCGCGCCGGCGTTCTTGACCAGGCCAGTGACGCGGCCGATGCAGATCGTCGACCTGCTGCGCCACACCTCCGGCCTCACCTACGGCTTTCAGCAACGCAGCAACATCGACGCCGCCTATCGCGAGAAGAAAATCGGCGAGGTCGAGAAGTTTGGCACCATGCAGTCGATGATCGATGACCTCGCGCAAATCCCGTTGGAGTTCTCGCCGGGTGAGTCCTGGAACTATTCCGTCTCGACCGACGTGCTCGGCTACCTGATCGAGAAAATCAGCGGCAAGCCGTTCCAGCAGTTCCTGAAGGAGCGCATCTTCGATCCGCTCGGCATGGTGGACACCGATTTCTTCGTTCCCGCCGAGAAGGCGCACCGCTTCGCCGCCTGTTACAACGCCACCCCCGGCGGCATGGCGTCGATCAATTCGCCGGGCGCCAATGGCTCGTTATTCCTTCAGGATGATCCGACCACCAGTTCCTTCCTGACGCCGCCATCGTTCATCTCCGGCGGCGGCGGGTTGTGCTCGACGGCGGCGGATTATCTCGCCTTCTGCCGCGCGTTGCTGAACCGCGGCGAACTCGGCGGCACGCGGCTGCTCGGCCCGAAGACGCTGGCGCTGATGACGACCAACCACCTGCCCGGCGGCAAAGACCTGACGCAACTGTCGCGCTCGCTGTTCAGCGAGGCGACCTTCGCGGGCGTCGGCTTCGGTCTCGGCTTCTCGGTGACGATGGACCCGGCGCAGACCCTGATTCCCGGCAGCGCCGGCGAATACGCCTGGGGCGGCGCGGCCACCACCTCGTTCTGGATCGATCCGGCGGAAGACCTGATCGCCATCTTCATGACGCAGGTGCTGCCGTCGAGCGCCTATCCGGTGCGGCGCGAACTGCGCTCGCTGGTCTATTCGGCGATCACCGACAGCAATCTGTAGGCACCGGCGGAAGCGACCGGCGCATGGACATATCCGCCATGCGCCGGCATTCACGGAAATGACATTGGTTCGCCCGCATGGTCTGCGATAAGCAGGCCTCATATTCGCCTCGCCTCCCAGCCACGAATGTTCTGTAAAGCCCGGCCCCGGTCGGCTTCATCTCCGCCCGCCGTCGGTTCCGCATGAGCTACGCCGAACAACCGATTCTCGCTGAAACGCCGCAAACGAGCGGACGGCTGTTGCCGCAAAATGTGCGGAACTACGTCCGCAATCACGATCTCGGCGTCGTGCTGGTGGCGATCGTCATCGGGTTGCTGAGCGGGTTGCTGGTGGCGATCATCGCGTCGTTGAGCGAAATCATCCACGCCATCCTGTTCGATATTCCGTTCGATGTCCGGCTCAGCGCCACCGGCACCATCTCGTGGCGGCGAACCTTGTTCGTTCCGATCTGTGGCGGCGCCGCGCTGGCGTTCATTGCCTGGCTGGTGGGCAACCGGCTGAAAGGTCAGATGGCCGACGCCATCGAGGCCAACGCCCTGCTCGGCGGCCGCGTCTCGATGCGGGGCAGTCTGCTGATCTCGTTCCAGACGCTGGTGTCGAACGGCTTCGGCGGCTCGGTCGGCCTCGAGGCGGGCTACACGCAAATCTGCTCCGCCTTCAGTTCCTATTTCGGCCGCAAGCTGGCGGCGCGCCGCAGCGACATGCGTCTGCTGGTGGCGTGCGGCGCCGCTGGGGCCATCAGCGCGGCATTCAATGCGCCGCTGGCGGGATCATTCTATGCGTTCGAGGTGGTTCTCGGCGCCTATACCGCCGCCAACCTCGTGCCGGTGGTCGGCAGCGCGGTTGCGGCATGGCTCATCGCCCGGCAGCTCAATCAGCAGTCCTTTCTGCAGATCGCCGGCTATCCGACGCCGGTTTCGGTGGAAATGATCGGGCAGGCGGTTTTGATCGGGCTGATCTGCGCCATGGCCAGCATCACGCTGATGTTGATGATCGCGACCTCCGAACGCGCCTTTCAACGGCTGCGCTGGTTCAAGGGCGCGTTGCGGCCGATCGTCGGCGGCGCGCTGCTCGGCGGCATGGCGTTGCTGACGCCGACGGTGCTCGGCGCCGGCCACGGCGCGATGCAACTCATGCTGGTCAGCCAGCCGCCGTGGCTGCTTCTGACGACGACCATCATTCTCAAATCGCTGGCGTCGTCGGTGTCGCTCGGGTCAGGCTTTCGCGGCGGCCTGTTCTTCGCCTCGCTGATGCTCGGCGCGCTGATCGGAATGCTCTACAGCACCCTCGCCACTCTGGCACTTCCCACCCTCGCACTCCAGCCCGGGACTGCGGCCATCGCCGCGATGGCCGCGCTCGGCACCGGCATCCTCGGCGCGCCGTTCGCGATGATCTGTCTCGCGCTCGAAGTGACAGGCCAATTCTCGCTGACGGTCGGCGCCATCGTCGCCTCATCGGTCTCCGCGCTGCTCGTGCGCGAACTGTTCGGCTACAGCTTCGCGACCTGGCGCTTCCATCTGCGGGGCGAAGTTATTCGCGGCCCGCAGGATGTCGGCTGGATCACCCAGTTCAACGCGGCGACCTTGATGCGGTCGGATTTCGAGACCACGCCGGCTCAGATGTCGATCGCCGAGGCGCAAAAACTGTTTCCGCCCGGTCGCCTGAAGCAGGTGGTGCTGCGCGCGCCGGATGGCCGCTACGGCGGCATCGTGCATCTCTCGGAGCTGCATTCCACGGAGCTGGCCGGCGATCGTCCGGTCGCGGAACTGGCGCGGCAGCAGAAGGTCGTCCTGCAACCGCAGATGTCGATCCGCGACATAATGTCGGCGTTCGAAAAGACCGAGGCGGACGTGCTGGTGGTGGTCGACAATGCCGACGATCGCACGCCGATCGGCACCGTCAGCGAAACCCACGCACTCCGCGTGTTCGGCGAGGAACTGGAGCGCCGCAATCAGGAAGTGTATTCGCGGTGAACCCCGCGGGCGCGGGATTCACCGATGTCGTTCGCTACGGCGTCAGTACCGCGCGGCCGATCAATTTGCCGGTCCTGAGCGCGCTTAACGCATCGTCGGCCTTGGTGAGCGGCATCGTCGTCACCGGAATCGGCGCGATCTTCTTGGTGCGCACGAGGTCGAGCAGTTCTTCGGTCTCGCGCAGATTGCCGACGTAGCTGCCCTGAATGGTGATCGCCTTCATCGCGATCAACGGCAGCGCCCACGGCGCACCGCCGCCGAACAGGCCGACCATGACCAGCTTGCCGCCCTTGGTGAGACAGTCGAAGCCGAGTTGCGCGGTCTGCTCGTTGCCGACCAGATCGATCGCGCCATAGACCGGACCGCCGGCCTTCGCCGCGATCTGCTCCAGCGCGTCAGCCGCCGCGCCATCGACGGCGCCGAGCGCGCCGGCCGCCATCGCCGCCTCGCGCTTGCGCGGATCGATATCGACCACGATCGCACCCTTCCCGCCCATCGCCTTCAGCAGCGACAGCGCCATCAGGCCGAGGCCGCCGGCGCCGAAGATCACGATCGGATGGTGCAGCACCGATTCCACCTTCTTCAGCGCGCTATAGGTGGTGACGCCGGAACAGGCGTAAGGCGCGGCGGTGACCGGATCGAGCCCCTTCAGGTTGATGAGGTATTTCGCGTTCGGCACCGTCATGTAGTCGGCGTAGCCGCCGTCGCAGTAGACGCCGAGCGAATTGGCTTTCGTGCACATGTTCTCCTGATCGGCGAGGCAGAGTTCGCACTTGCCGCAGCCGAGCCACGGATAGACCAGGCAGACGTCGCCGACCTTGAGATTGCCTTTGGCTTCCGGACCGATCGCCACGACTTCGCCGACCGTCTCGTGGCCCATGGTGCGCGGCAGCGATACGCCGCGATCCTTGAGCGACAGCGGCTTGCGGCCGTGGCCGAGATCGTAGCCGCCCTCCCAGATGTGCAGATCGCTGTGGCAGACGCCGGCGGCCTTCACCTTGATCAGCACCTGCGTTCCGGTCGGCTGCGGCGTCGGCTCATCCACTTCGGTCAGAGGCGATTTGAAATCAGTGACCTTGAAACTCTTCATGGCGTCCAGTCCTCGGGCTCGCTTTGTTATTCGTTACAGTCCGGCGATCACGGCACGGGCGATCTCGGCAGTGCCGTCGCGGCCGCCGAACTCCATCGGTTTGATGCCATCTGCATAGGCCTTGTCAACTGCGCGCTCGATCCGTTCGGCCGCGGCGGCGGCTTCGGGGAGTTGATGCCTGTCGGCCAGCCAGTCCAGCAGCAATGCCACCGACAGGATCGTCGCGGTTGGGTTGGCCTTGCCCTGCCCCATGATGTCCGGCGCGGTGCCATGGCAGGGCTGGAAGACCGCGTGGCGGTCGCCGATATCGGCGGACGGCGCCATGCCGAGCCCGCCGATCAGACCGGCGGTGAGATCTGACAGGATGTCGCCGAACATGTTCTCGGTGACCAGCACGTCGAAATCCCACGGCCGCTTCACCAGCATCGCGGCGCAGGCATCGACGTAGAGGCGCGAGGCTTCGACGTCCGGATGGTGCGCGGCGGCCTCGTCGAACAGCTCGCGGAAGTAGGCGAATGCCTTGAAGACGTTCGCCTTGTCGACACAGGCCAGTTGGCCCTTCTTGCCGCGCGCCTTGCGGCGCTCCGCGAGACGGAAAGAAAACTCGAACAGCCGCTGCGAGGTCTTGCGCGTGATCACCATGGTCTCGCGCGCCTCCTCCGCGGTGACAACGCCCTTGCCCATCGACGCGAACAGGCCCTCGGTGGACTCGCGGATCAGCACCAGATCGATGCCATGCTCCGCCGCGCCGACAATGGGGCTCGGCACGCCGGGAATAAGCCGCGCCGGACGCACGCCGCCATAGAGATCGAAGATCATCCGCAACTCGATCTGCGGCGCGATCTCGGTGTTGTCGGGATAGCGGATATGCGGCAGCCCGCAGGCGCCGAGCAGAATGGCGTCGGCTTCGTCGCAGAGCTTGAGGGTCGACTCCGGCATCGACTTGCCGGTCTGCTGGTAGTGCGTCGCACCGGCGGGGGCTTCGGTGAAACGGAATTTCAGCCTGGTGGTCGCCTCGACCCGCCGCAGCACCTCGAGCGCCGGCGCCATCACTTCGGGTCCGATGCCGTCGCCCGCGAGCACCGCGATGTGAAACGCCTCCAATGCCGCCATCAGCGCGACACCGCCGCAAGCGCTGCCTTGCGCACCCACACCTTGTTGTCGTGGAACGCCGCGCCACCATAGGGCGCGACCGCTTCCGCGCCGGTCAGCATGTTGATGCCGCGATTGCCGACATGAGCGTGATTGGGATGCACCGATTCCGCGATCAGCACGCCGCGCTGCATGCCGGGAAACAGCCGCGCGGTGAGATTCGTCTCGCCGCGCATGTTGCCGAGCGTCACCAGATCGCCTTCCGCGATATCGAGACCGCGCGCGTCGTCAGGATGGATCATCACTGAGGGCACGCCCTCGCGCGCCTTCGATGACGGCGTTTCGTTGAAGGTCGTATTGAGATAGCTGCGCGACGGACTGGTGGCGAGCCGGAACGGATGCGCGTCGTCCGCTTCCTCGATCACCGCCCAATGATCCGGCAGGCTCGGCATCTTGTCCCACGCGCCGTTGCGCTCGTTGATCGGCACCGGCACGTTGGGCCAGTCCGCCTTGAAGTGAAACTTTCCGTCGCTATGGCCGAAGCCGTCGAGGAAATGCGAGGCGCGGAAATCGGGCTGCAGGTCGCGCCAGAGATCGGCCAAAAGGCCCTCGACGCTGCCGTGACCGCTGGCCTGCAGCGTCCCGTCGATGATTTCGCGCGGGGTCATCCCGAACGCGGGATGCTGCGCGCCGACGCGCTTCGCGAGCCCCTGCAGCACCTCGTGATTGGAACGGCACTCGCCGGGCGGCTCGACCAGCTTGGCGCCAACCGAAATGTGCTGGTGACCGCCGCCGTAATAGAGATCGTCGTGTTCGAGGAACATCGTCGCCGGCAGCACGATGTCGGCCATTTGCGCCGTCTCGGTCATGAACTGCTCATGCACCGCGACGAACAGATCCTCGCGCGCGAATCCTTGCCGCACCAGCGCCTGCTCCGGCGCCACCGTCACCGGATTGGTGTTCTGGATCAGCATCGCCCTCACCGGGCCGCCGCCTTTCAGCGCTTCTGCATCGCCGGTGAGAATGCGGCCGATCTGCGATTGATCGAGCCGACGGGTAGTCTTGTCGACAACATCGAGTCCCTCGATCAGCGTCTTGTCGAATTTCCAGATCGCGCCGTTGTTGAAGAACGCGCCGCCGCCCTCGTATTGCCATGCGCCGGTGACGGCGGGGATGCACAGCGCCGCATGCATCTGCGCCGCGCCGTTGCGGCTGCGGGTGAAGCCGTAGCCGAGCCGGAAGTACGACCGTTTGGTTTCGCCCACCGCGCGGGCGAAGGCTTCGATCTCGCCGACAGGAACGCCGCAGATCGCTGAGGCCCATTCCGGCGTGCGGCTCGCGAGATGCGCCTCGAGTTCGTCGGGGCAATCGGTGTATTTGGCAAGGTAAGCGCGATCGGCGAAGCCGTCGCGGAACAGCACATGCATCACGCCGCAGGCGAACGCGCCGTCGGTGCCGGGCCGCAGCAGGATCTTGATGTCGGCCTGCTTCATCGTCTCGTTGTCGTAGACATCGACGACGGCGATGCGCGCGCCGCGCTCCTTGCGGGCGCGGGTGGCGTGGGTCATCACATTGACCTGGGTGGAAACCGGATTGGTGCCCCAGATCACCACAAGGTCGGACTTGGCCATCTCGCGCGGATCGACGCCCATCACCTTGCCGGTGCCGGCGCCATAACCCGCCCACGCGATGGTGGCGCAGATGGTGCTGTAGAATCGCGAATACTTCTTGACGTGCGCGAGGCGATTGATGCCGTCGCGCATCACCAGCCCCATGGTGCCTGCGTAATAGTACGGCCACACCGACTCGCTGCCGAATTCGCGCTCGGCCGCATTGAAGCGCGCCGCGATCTCGTCCAGCGCCTCGTCCCACGAGATGCGTTCGAAGCGGCCCTCGCCTTTCGCCCCGACGCGACGCAGCGGATATTTGAGGCGATCCGGATGATTGATGCGTTCGGCATAGCGGCCGACCTTGGCGCAGACGACGCCGGCGGTATAGGTCTGCACCTTCGAGCCGCGGACCCGGCCGATGGTCGCGCCGTCGATCACCTCGACATCGAGCGCGCAGGCCGATGGACAATCGTGCGGACAGGTGGAGTGACCGATTTCGATCTTAACGTTGGCGTTCATGCATCCCTGTTAGCACAACTCCGTCCGCACGGCAGCATCCTTGCCTAGCCGGTGCGCCGGTTCCGCAGCCTGGGCCGCTGATCCTTGACGAAACCGATCGGCACGTTCAGCCGTCGCACGGTGAAGACAACGTCACCCTGAATGTCCCGATCGCAATTCATGTGGGTCGGCGCGATGAAGAAGTCGGCGGTTTCCCACACTTCCGCCCAGTGCAGATGCGGCTTGGCTTTTCTCAGGAACGCGGATCGCTCGCCGCAGATCGCCACCGAATAGCTATGCCTGGGATCACGGGCCAGCGTCGGCTCGGTGCGGTCGAGATAGGCTTCCAGCCCGTCCACCGCCTCGGGCATGATGGTGAACCAGTAGTCCATCGCGTAGCGGCGCGAGGCCCCCGCAAGACCGCCGACCAGCGGATTGAAGACCAGATATTCATAGGGGTGCAGGCGATAAAGCGTTACCCCGTTCCAGCCAAACCCGGCGACGACGACTGCCAGCGCCGCGATGCCGAACCCCCGGCGCATCAGCGCCAGCCGCGCCACGGCACGATCCAGCCCGATGCCGGCCAAAACCGCGATGGGCGGCAGCACGAACAGAAAATGGCGCAGCCCGCAGAACGCCGGCCCATGCGCCACCACCTCGCACAGCACCGGGAAGATGGCGGCAAACGCCACCATCGCCACCTCGACGCGGACGCGCCGGTCCATTCCGCTTCCGGCGATCGAGGACTTCAAGGCAACGGCCATCGCCAGCATCGCGCCGGCCAGCATCAGCAGCGGCAGTTTGATCAGAATGTAGATCGGCACGTAGAGGCGCGGGATGGTCGCCATCCGATAAACGGTGCCATCGAGCACCGTGCGGATGTTGTAGTGAAACTCCCCGAAACTGAACAGGCCCCGGATCGGGTTGAGCGGCGACAGCGCCGACCACGGCCACGTCACGATCATGATGACATAGGCGATGGCCAGCGCCGGCACGAAACGGATGAACGACGCCCATACGAAGCGGCGCGCCTCGCGCGACGCGAGCGGCATCGACGCCGGAATGCTGAGCAGGATCATCACGCCGACATAGCCGACCAGCAACAGGCCGAGGACCTTGATACCGAGCGCCGCGCCAGTGGTCAGCCCGAAACCGACGATGTGGCGCGGCTTCGGGTTCGGCAGGTCGCGCGCCGCGCGTATCAGAAAATACAGCGCGCCGGCCATCGCGGCGGCGAGCGGAATGTCCTTGCTGTGATGGAACATGGTGCCGTACCACGAGCCGCACACGGCAAGCGCCACGCCCGCGATCAGCCCGGCACGCGCACCGGCGATCATTCGCGCGGTGGCCATGGCCGCCGCCAGCCCGCCGACACCGATCAACCCGCACAGCAGATGGCGCAGATTGTAGATATCCATCGGCACGAGGTGACCGATCAGGATCGCCGCGCTGTCGAACAGCCCGCCATAAAGGTAGAGATTGTCGAGTTCGAAGACGGCGCGGTCGGTGAAACCGCTCTTGTAGTAAGCGAGGATCAGTTCGCCGTAGCGGTGCTGAATCCATTCGTCGTTGGTGACGGCATAGTCGCGGAAGGTCGCGATCACCAGTCCGACCAGAGCCGCGAGCAACAGAAGCGAGGCCAGATCGTAGCGATCGCGCAACGCCATCGCGTGCATCGTCCGCCGAAGAAAAGAATTGTCCGCCTTGCCAGGCCATCCCGCGCCGTAGTCGTCCACCGTTTCCCGCGCGAGATCGGTCATTGCCGCTAGCCGCCTGTCACATCCACGGCCACCGCTCGCGCTGCAATGCAACATCGAACGGGCCATCGTCCGTCGATCAAGGCAAGGCAGCAAAAGGTTTGGGAATGGCGCATACGTTTTCGCGTTGGGAAAGCGACCCTTCTATAGACCATCCCGCGCCATTTACCACTGCATCGTTGACATGGACGGCTCCCCGCGACGCGGTCGCGACATATCGCCCGAACATCGCGCCGAGCCCTCAGGCTCGCCTTGCCAGCGGGCCGGCCGGCGATATTCTGATCGCCGGTTAACGACCAGCGACCGGGCCAACCCGGCGACCACACGATCAGGGAGTCGACGCAGAATGTATCCGGGGACCCATGCCAAACCGCGTGCCGATCAACCCGCCTTCATCATGGCGAGCACCGGAGAAACCGTCACCTACGCCGAACTTGAAGCCCGGACCAACCGGCTGGCGCACTTCCTGCGCGCGCGCGGCCTCAAGCGCCTCGATCACTATTCCATCTTCATGGAAAATAACTCGCACTATCTCGAAAGCTGCGGTGCGGGCGAGCGCGCCGGCCTCTACTTCACCTGCATCAATTCGTTCCTGAAAGCGGACGAACTCGCCTACATCCTCACCAACAGCGAATCCCGCGTGCTGATCTTCTCGGAGGAGAAGCGCGCCGTCGCCGAAGCGGCCCTGCGCGAGTGCCCGAAGGTGGAGGTCAGCCTCGTCGTCGACGGACCGGGCAACGGCACCACCATTCTCAATCTCGACGACGCGGTGAGCGGGTTTCCCGCGACACCGATCGCCGACGAAAGCGTTGGCACGGCGATGCTGTATTCCTCCGGCACGACGGGTCGGCCGAAAGGCATCGTCCGGCCGCTGCCTGAACAGCCAGCGTCGCAACAATTGCCGTTGTTCGATTTCCTTAACATGATGTGGCGCTATCGCGAGGGACTGACCTATCTGTCGCCCGCGCCGCTCTATCACTCCGCGCCGCAAGCCGCCGTCAATCTGGTGATCCGCAACGGCGGCACCGCGATCATCATGGAGAAGTTCGACCCCGAGCACTACCTGCAACTGGTCGAGACGTATCGACCGACACATACACAGCTTGTGCCGACCATGTTCTCGCGAATGCTGAAACTGCCGGACGAGGTGCGCAAGCGTTACAACGTGTCCTCGCTCGAGGTGGCGATTCATGCTGCTGCCCCCTGCCCGCCGCAGGTGAAAGAACAGATGATCGAATGGTGGGGGCCGATCATTCACGAATATTACGGCGCCACCGAAGGGCTCGGCTTCACCGCCTGCGACACGCCGCAATGGCAGGCGCATCGCGGCACCGTCGGCAAGGTGCTGCTGGGCGAACTGCATGTGCTCGATGAAAGCATGCAGCCATGCCCGAAGGAGACCCCCGGCACGCTGTGGTTCAAGACCGCGACGCCGTTCGAATACTTCAACGATCCGAAGCGCACCGCCGAAACCCGTTCCGCCGACGGCAGCATGAGCACGGTCGGCGACATCGGCTATGTGGACGACGACGGCTTCCTCTATCTCACCGACCGCGCGACGTTCATGATCGTGTCGGGCGGCGTCAACATCTATCCGCAGGAATGCGAGAACCTGCTCATCACGCATCCGAAGGTTGCCGATGCCGCAGTATTCGGCGTACCGAACGAGGATCTCGGCGAGGAGGTGAAAGCCGTCGTGCAGCCGATGCCCGGCATCGCGGCGGATCAGGCCCTCGTCGACGAGTTGATGGCATTCTGCCTGAAAAACCTGTCGCGGCAGAAATGCCCGCGCTCGATCGATTTCATCGACGAGATGCCGCGCCTGCCGACCGGCAAACTCTACAAGCGGCTGTTGCGCGATCGCTACTGGGGCGACCGCAAGAGCCGCATCGTTTGAGCGACCAACTCGACATACGATCGTCGGCTCGATCCATCAACATCGTCGTCCCCGCGCAGGCGGGGACCCATAACCCCTGGCATGAGTGGTTGTAAAATCACCTCGCCTTGGTGCTGGAGCCGAACCGCTGCGGAGTCTGGGTCCCCGCCTGCGCGGGGACGACGCTGTCGGTGCTGCAAGTCCACCCGCAAAACGATTTCCCGGTGAGGCTTTCAGATCATCCGCTGAACGCGCCTCGCGACGCCACCGATGGTCAGTTTGCATCGGCCGAGCGTTCCGGCGTATGTTCGGCGATCTGTTTGTCTCTCTGCTCCGCGCGGCGCGCGGAATGCCGATGAGCCTGCCGCGGCGCGGCGCGATCGGGAGAAGTGACAATGAACGCCCCCATCGTCCGCCTCACCAGCCTCGCGCATGGCGGCGGCTGCGGTTGCAAGCTCGCCCCGTCTGTGTTGCAGGAACTGCTCGCGGGCCAACCTGCCGCCGCGCCGTTCCGGCAATTGCTGGTCGGCGCCGACACCGGCGACGATGCCGCCGTCTGGCAGGTCGATGACAATACCTGCATCGTCGCCACCACCGACTTCTTCATGCCCGTGGTGGACGACCCGTTCGACTTCGGCCGCATCGCCGCCACCAATGCCATCTCGGATGTCTACGCCATGGGCGCCAAGCCGGTCCTGGCACTGGCGATCCTCGGCATGCCGCTCGACAAGATTTCCGTGGATGTGGTGCGCGAGATCCTTCGCGGTGGGGCGTCGGTCTGCGCCGATGCCGGCTTCCCCATCGGCGGCGGCCATTCCATCGACGCGCCGGAACCGATCTACGGCCTCGCGGTCATCGGCATCTGCCGGCCCGACCAGGTCCGTCGCAATGCCGACGCCAAACCGGGCGACGTGCTGATCCTGACCAAGGGCCTCGGCGTCGGGGTCTATTCCGCCGCCATCAAGAAAGGCCAGCTCGACGGCGACGGCTATGCGGAAATGGTCGCCTCCACCACGCAGCTCAATCGCGTCGGCGGCGACCTGTCGGCGGACCCTGCCGTGCACGCCATTACCGACGTCACCGGCTTCGGCCTGCTCGGCCACGCTTTCGAAATGGCCCGCGAGTCGCACCTTTCGCTGGTGATCGATGCCGATGCGGTGCCGCTGTTTACCCGCGCCAACGAACTGGCTCAAAGCGGCTTCATCACCGGCGCATCGAAACGCAACTGGGCGAGCTATGGCGCGTCCATCGCGCTGCCGCCCGACATGCCGGAATGGCGGCGCGACCTGCTGGCCGATCCACAAACCTCCGGCGGACTTCTCGTCGCCTGCGCACCGGACCAAGCCCAAGCGGTTCTGAAGAAAGTGATCGATGCCGGCTTCGCGTCAGCGAAGATCATCGGCCGCGCCGAAGCGGGGCCGGCTCAGGTACGGATCGAGAGCTAAACGTCATGGCCGGCTTTATGCCGGGCATCCACGTCTTTCTTATTACCTTGCCGCTTACGACGTGGATGGCCGGGACAATAGGCGAGCGAAGCGACGCCGTTCTTCGAACGGCGATGCCCGGCCATGACGACGATAGTTTGCATGTCACTTCAGTTCGCCTGCGCCGGCTCGACCTTCATGCGGCGGCCCCAGGTGTCAAAGAAATGGCCCTCGTTGACCACCATGCGGTCGGCGTTGATGCGGTCTTCCAGGTCGCGCAGCGCATCGGCCGCCCTGGCGTCCTCCACCGGGCCGCCGTCAGCATCGACGATCGGCACCAGCAGCACACCGTCCCACGGCACGTTGGCACCGCGCATCAGCAGCGTAAAGTGATGCCAGTCCAGTTCGTCACCGATCACATGCGTGAAGGTCGAGCGTAGCGGCAGCACGCCGAGATTGGCGGTTGAGACCAGAACGATCAGCGCAGTGAAACCGCCGGTGCGCCTGAATTCGTGCACCACCCAGTCGTCGAACAGGAAGTCGTCGAGCTTCCGTTGTCTAGCAGGTTTCGACAAGCGACAGCTCCACGATCTCCTGCTCCATGATGCTGAGGAACGGGCCGTTGCGGTGCTCGGCGAACCACGCCTCGAACGCGCGCAGCTTCTCGATGATCCTCGCCGCATCCGGCGATGCTTCCGCCTCCGGACTCACCGGTTGCATGGCCTGCCAGCACGCGGCGATCACCGGTGCGAAATTCGTCAGTGTTTCCTGTTGCGTCTCGCTGGTACCGCTCCAACCGAGCTCGTGCAGGAAGGCGGCGGAGCCGCGCAGGATCGCCTCATCCTCGTTCTCGCAGCCGTCGAGCGCGGCGGTGACCGTGCGCATCAGATTGAGCCGACGGAAACCGAAGGCGCGGTCCTGCTCCAGTTCGCGAAACCGAACTGCGGCTTCCTTGCGATAATTCTCCTCGTTGACAGCGGCGTCGTGCGCGATCCGGTCGAGATCGTCGAGCAACGCCGTCAAGGGCTGAGCCGTCATCGCGCGCTCCCATGCTTGTTGAGGGTTGGCGGAAGAGAATGGGAGTCGAACCCACCAAGAACCGACTCGCGGCCCTTCCCGGATTTGAAGTCCGGACGCCCCACCGGGAACGATGCTCTTCCAATCGTCTCGACCTTCGCGGCCGCATGTTGCCCCGAGTCGTCGGCCGGCCTGCGAAACAGGTCCAGCCGATGCTTGTTGACACGGCGCAGATCGCCTTTGCGAATTGTAACACCATGCCGGTCGAAGAATTCAAGGATTTGAATCGCGACCTTGCGGCCGTTGTCGAATTTGTCGCGAAACTGCGCGGCCGTGAACTGATGGTCCGCCGCCTGCTCCGACAGCGTCGCCATGACGCCGACCATTTCCGCCACCGTCGCGCGCAGGAAGAAATGATCGTGCGCCACTTCGTCGACTCGCCCCATGCGCCCCACCAGCTTGAACAGCCGCCGCACCTCCGGCTCCGCGACGCCGGTATAGCCGGCGATATCGCGCACGCGCGGCGGACGGAAACGTCCTTCGCCGCCGATGAAAATCCGCACCTTGTTCCAGAGCGCCTCGTCGGCCGGGGTCAGCCGCACCTCATGACCCGGCAGCCTGATCCACGCTCCGTCGAGTGCGATGTCCTTGTTGCGGGCAAGCCCCTGCAACAGGGCCGCGAAGGCGGGCGCGGGCAAACGTGGCTCGAGTTGCAGCCGCAGGCGCTCGAGTCCGATGCCGGACAGGTTCGGATTCTCGGCATGGAACTGCGCGAGCGTCGCCAGAATATCCTTCTTCATTCGCAGCCAGACCGCCGGCGCGATGACGAATTCGGCTTTCGGCGTCACCAGCCGCAGCAGACTCATCCGCTGCGCCAGTGCCTCGCGCGCCGCTTCCGAGATCGCCCGGTCGCGAACGAACACGGAGAAATCGGTATAGCCGGCGGCGCAATTCAACAGGGCGCTGAGCGCGCCTTCCGGATCGCCGATCGCATTGGCTTCCAACTGCGCGATGCGTTCCGGCGCACGACGCTTGCGCGCGGCGGCACGCAGATCGAGAAAGACTCCGCCGCCGATGGTCCGCTGCGCCGTGGTGTCACGCAACACAAAACGATCGCCGACCGCGGCGGCAATCGGCTGATCCAGCACGAGTTGCGCGAAGGCATGGCCGCCGGGCGGGATCGGGTCGTCGCTGAGCAGCACGATCCGCGCGCCGACCTCGGTGGCGGCGTGATGCAACCGCACCGGCATCCATTGCGTGATCGGCCTGGCTTCACCCGCCAGCACCTCGATGCGGGCGTCGATGCGGTTCGCCGGCGCGTGCAATTCGGGATCGAGCACGACATTGCCGCGCGCAATCGCATCCTTGGTGACGCCGTCACCGGCGAGATTGAGCGCGCAGCGGTCGCCCGCGCGTCCGGTTTGCGCCACACTGTTCTGCGCGTGAATACCGCGCACCCGTGCCAGCAACCCCGACGGACTGACGATCACCTGATCGCCGACGCTGACGCTGCCCGACAGCACCGTGCCGGTGACGACGGTCCCGGTGCCGAGCAGCGTGAACGAACGATCGACCGCGAGCCGGAAGCGGCCTTCGTCGGAGCGCGCCTGCCAGTCGTGCGCCGCCGCGAACAGTTGCGCACGCAGCGCATCGATACCCTGCCCGGTCTGGCTCGACACCGCGAACATCTCGGCTTCAGCGAGCGGCGTCGGCGCCAGCGCGTTGGCGATCTCGATGCGCACTTCGGCCAAGCGATCCTCGCTGACCAGATCGGCCTTTGTGATGGCGACCGCGCCGCGCGCGATGCCGAGCAGATTGACGATCGCCAGATGCTCGACGGTTTGCGGCATGATACCGTCGTCGGCGGCGATCACCAGCAGCACGAAATCGATGCCGCTGGCCCCCGCCAGCATGTTGTGAACGAAGCGCTCGTGACCCGGTACGTCGACGAAGCCGAGCACGCCGCCGTCCGGCGTCGGCAGATAGGCGAAGCCGAGATCGACCGAGATGCCGCGCGCCTTCTCTTCCTTGAGGCGGTCGGTGTCGACGCCGGTGAGCGCGCGCACCAGCGACGTCTTGCCGTGATCGATATGGCCCGCGGTGCCGACGATCATGACGCGGGCTCCCCGAGCGGCACTTTCGCCAGTTTGCGCGCACGCGCGATTTCGGCTTCCGACATCGCCGCGTAAGTCGGCTGCAGGAAGGATTCCGCCAGCGCGCTGCCGCCGGCCTGCGCGCGCAAGAGCCACATCAGTGCCGCCACCGCATCGCGCGGCACGCCGGCGCCGAGCTGATAGGCCGCGCCCAGCATCGCCTGCGCGTCGACGTCGCCGCGCGCCGCCGCCATGTCCCACCAGCGCGCGGCTTCCGCCGGGTCGCGTTCGACGCCGATTGCGTTGTGATAAATCATGCCGAGCCGCGTCATCGAGGGCACCACGCCCTGCGCGGCCGCGGCTTCGGCCCAGCTCCTGGCCTCGGCGAGATCGCCGGGGATCATCTGCTGCTCGTAAAGCATCCACGACAGCATGTCCTGCGCCGGGCCGTCGCCCGCCTCCGCAGCCGCGCGATAGAGTTCGGCGGCCTTCACAGCGTTGGATTCAACGCCCTCGCCCTTGAAATACAGGTCCGCGAGATTACGCTTGCCGATGATGTCGCCGCTCTCGGCGGCCAGCGTCAGCCACTTGAACGCCAACGCGGTGTCGCGCGCCACGCCCATGCCCTCGCTGAAACAGACGCCGATATTGTTCTGCGCCCGCGCCACGCCCTGTTGCGCCAGCGGTCCCCAGATCGCCAGCGCCGATTCGTAGTCGTTGGCCGCCGCCGCATCGAGCGCATCGGACATCAACTCGGCCGTGGTCTTCCCGGCCGGTTTGCCGCGAAAAGCTTTAAGCGACGCGTCGAGCCAGCCCATCATGCGCGCTCCGCCAACTGGAGGCCCGCGAGGTTGCGGACGAAGCCGGCATCATCTTCGAGGCAGCGCAGATCGAGCACCAACGCCTGTTCCTCGATGCGGCCGATCACCGGCTTGTCGAGCGCGCGGAATGCTGCCGCGAGCGCGATCAGGGCGCGGCCGCTTGCGCGCGGGCCCGCCGCACGCATGGCGACGCCCGCGCTCGGCCGCGTTTCCTGCGGCAGCGCGCCGGAGCCGATCTGGCTGGCGCAATCGATCACGCTCGCGACATAGCGCGCGCCGATCGCGGCGGTGATCGCCGGCAACAGTCGCTTCGCCTGCGCGGCAATCGCGTCGCGCGTCCTCGCCAGCAGGCGAATGGTCGGGAGGCGTTCCGCGAGACGGTCGGGATCGCGATAGAGTTGCAGCGTCGCCTCGATGGCCGCAAGCCGCACCTTGTCGACGCGTAGCGCGCGCTTCATCGGATTCTTGTTGAGCCGCACGATCAGGTCGCGCCGGCCGACGATGAAGCCCGCTTGCGGCCCGCCGAGCAGCTTGTCGCCCGAGAACGTCACCAGATCGGCGCCCTCCGCCACCGCCTCCCGCACGGTCTGCTCATGCGACAGGCCGTAGCCCGCGAGATCGACCAGCGTGCCGGAGCCGAGATCGTTCAGCAGCGGCACGTTGCGCGCGCGCGTGATGTCGGCCAGCGCCTTGCCGGATACGCTCTTGGTGAAACCTTCGACGCGATAGTTCGAGGTATGCACCTTGAGCACCAGGCCGGTCCTGGGGCTCAGCGCCGCCGCATAGTCCTTCTCATGGGTGCGGTTGGTGGTGCCGACCTCGACCAGCCTGGTGCCGGCGCGCGCCATGATGTCCGGCATCCGGAACGCGCCGCCGATTTCGATCAGTTCGCCGCGCGAGATCACCGCTTCCTTGCCGCGCCCGAGCGTGTTCAGCGCCAGCAGCACCGCACCGGCATTGTTGTTGACCACGGTGGCGTCCTCGGCGCCGGTCAGTTCGCACAACAGGTCGCGAACCAGACTGTCGCGCTCGCCGCGCTTGCCGGTGTCGAGATCGAATTCCAGCGCCAGCGCCTCGCGCATCGCCGCCGTCGCGGCGTCGATCGCCGCTTCGGCGATCTGCGCACGGCCGAGATTGGTGTGCAGCACCGTGCCGGTCAGATTGAAAACCGGCCGCACCTTCGGCCGCGACGCGCGTTCGAGCAACGCCATGGCCGATGCGACGATGGCGTCCGCATTCGGCATCGCCGCCTGTCCCGCAGCCGCCGCGCCGCGCACGTCCTCGACCGAACGACGGAGGGCATCCACCATCGCCGGGCGGCCGAAACGATCGATGGCCGTGACGGCCGAAGCTGTCTTCAGCATCTCGTCGATGGACGGAATACGCCTGAACGCGGGGCCTGGATCGCGCACCGCCGCCTCCTAGTAGCCGATCAGGAACGGATTGATGCCACCACGGCGGAAACCGAGTTCGCGCACAAGAAGATCGAGACCGAGCGAAGCGACATCGTCGGCCACCGGATCGAGCCGATTGTCTTTTTGCTGATTGAATATCTTCATGTAGCCGTGGCAATCGTCGCAGGTCTCGGCCTTGATGTTGCCGACGCCTTCGATTTCCTGGAACAGGATTTTCCGGGTGGAGCCGCATAGCGTGCACTTTGAGCGGACGTAGTTCCACATCGTGCCGCACAGCGAGCAGCAGCAGAATCGCGTGCCCGGCGCGCGACGCCAGTTGACGATAGCGGTCGAGGTCGGCGCGCTGCCGCAGCAAGGACAAACGCCGTCGCCGACCGATTGCAGCGATTTGTCGTCGAGCCGCGCCGCCAGCCGCGCGAAATGCACCTGCAACGCAGCGGCGACGAAGATGTGCTCGGCCACCGCTTCGAACGGGATCGCTTCCGCCAGGACGTTCTGCAGCATCGCCTCGCGTCCGCTCCCGTCGGCTGCGACCACACGCAGCAACGCCGCACGCGCCGGCGCCGGCATGTCGAGCGCGACAGCCGCGTCGAGCAGCCGCTGGAAGACAGCCTCGAATGCGCTGTCGGTCTTGAACGCGACACGGTCGAGCGGCGGCATCTTGTGTTCTCGCGCGCGCGCCAGCGCCCCGGCGTCGATCGATGCGGGTTCCGGCAGCCCCTCCTGAATCGACGCCTGCGCGCCGCAAAGAGCGGACAGAAACGTCAGGTAAGGCGCGAGATCGTGCCCTTCGGCGAGAACGGCGAAGCGCGCGCTGCGATCCGCGAAAAGCTGCACCGGATCGGGCAACCGCGCGAACGGCGGAATCGAAATATTGCTGATAACGGAGGGATCGGGCTGGGTCGTATCAACGCGCGACATTATCGTACCTCACGAACCCCACGGGCCACGTGGATTCACATCGAAGCGCAATGCGACGCGTGCCGCAAAACTTCGAAAGCCGGTCTTCGAGATCCGGCGCCGGCTTGCGACCGGCGCGGAAGTCATCTTCAATTCTTGCCGGTCACCAGATCCTTGAGCCAGCGGCGGTGATGCCGCCAGGCCCAGCCGCCGGTGACCTTGCCACGGGTCATGGCACCGATGGTACCTCGCACCCAGATCGCGGCGTAAACGTGAACGATCCAGACGCAGATCGCCACGATCGCGGTCGCCGAGTGAACCAGAACCGCGATCCGCTTCTGCTCGATGGTGAAATAGCTGCCGAAGTACTGGTCCCAGATCACCACGCCGCTGGTGATCAGCACCAGGATGAACAGCGACATCGACCAGAACACCATCTTCTGACCGGCATTGTACTTGCCGACTTCCGGCAGCTTGTTCTCCTCGTTGGCCAGCACATCGCGCAGCCGGCTCATCCAGACGCTGTCGGTCCTCTCCCAGAGATTGAGCCGGAAGAAGCGGAAAAACAGCCCCATGAACGAGAGGAACAGCACCACGCCGATCCACGGATGAATGATCCGGGTCAACTGGCCGCCACCGAACAGGCCGGTGAGGAAGTACAAAGCAGGCGTGAACAACGCCAATCCGGACAGCGCCAGCAGCACGAGGCTGATCGCGGTGATCCAGTGATTGATGCGGGCACCGACGGTATAACGGTCGACGATGACCGGCTTGCCGGGGTGCACGCTGTCTCCGGCCTCGACTTCCGAATTGCTCATCGTCGTTCCTCCGTCAACCGCTCGGCGTTCTTCTCATCCTCCGCCGTCACCCGGTTCGCACCGGCCAGGGCGTGATGGAGAAATCCGAACGCCGCAAAGGCGCCGATCGCCGCGAGGCCGACATACTTGGTGACGCCCTTCCAGACCTCGACCAGCGGACTGATCGACGGATTGTTGGGCAGCCCCGCGTAGATCTGCGGCTTGTCGAGATGTTGCAGCACGTACATGACATGTGTGCCGCCCACGCCAGGCGGATCGTAGAGCCCGGCATTGTTGAAGCCGCGCGACTTGAGATCCTTGATGCGGTGGTCGGCCCACTGCTTCATCTCGTCCTTGGTGCCGAACACGATGGCCTGCGTCGGACACGCCTTTTGACAGGCGGGTCCCTGCCCGACCGCGACTCGGTCGGAACACAGCGAGCATTTGTAGGCCTTCTGATCGACCTTCGAAATGCGCGGGATGTTGAAGGGACAGCCCTTGATGCAGTAGCCGCAGCCGATGCACTTGTCGTGGTCGAAGTCGACGATGCCGTTGGAGTACTGCACGATGGCGCCGGGGGCCGGGCAGGCCTTGAGGCAGCCCGGATCCTCGCAATGCATGCAGCCGTCCTTGCGGATCAGCCATTCGAGATTGCCGGACTCGGCATTCTCGTACTCGGTGTAGCGCATCAGCGTCCAGGTATTCGCCGTCAGGTCGTGCGGGTTGTCGTAGACCCCGACGTTGACGCCGACTTCCTCGGTGAGGTTGTTCCACTCAAGGCACGCCACCTGACATGCCTTGCAGCCGATGCACTTCGATACGTCGATCAGCTTCGCCACCTCCGTCTGCCGCTTGGCAGGCGGCGTGACGGACGAGGCCGAACGGCGGATCAGATCCTGTTGGCCGAACTTGGCGGCAACCGGATTGGTGGTGGGATTGGGAACCGGTGTGAACATCTGTCGCCCTCCCCCTTAAGCCACCGGGCCCGCAATGGGCTCGACGTTGACAAGGAACGCCTTGAACTCAGGCGTCTGCGAATTGGCGTCACCGATCGCCGAGGTCAGCGAGTTGATCGGTGAGGCTTTCTTGGTTTCACCGATGAACCCGAAGTTCAGCGGCAATCCCACCTCGTGCACCGTCTTGCCGTCGATCTTGAACGGCTTCAGGCGCTTGGTGACGACGGCTTTTCCCTTGACCTCACCGCGCTTGGACCAGATCCGGACACGCTGTCCGTGCTTGATGCCCTTCTCCTTGGCGAGTTCCTCCGACATCTCCACGAAGAACTCCGGCTGCATCACCGCGTTGGCGTGCACCGACTTGGTCCAGTAGTGGAAATGCTCGGTCAGGCGATAGGTCGTTCCGACGATCGGGAAGTCCTTGGAGGTGCCGAGTGCTTCCAGATCGTACTTGAACACCCGCGCCGTCGGGTTGCCCTTGAGCTTCGGGAACACCAGGTTGCCGACCGGGGATTCGAACGGCTCCATGTGGACCGGGAACGGGCCGTCGGCCATCAGGCCACGAACCCAGAGGCGCGACACGCCTTCCGCGTTCATGATGAAGGGACCGACCGCCCGATCCGGCGGAATGGTCGGAACGTAATCGGGCACGTCCGGACCGCTCCACCGCTCGCCATTCCAGAACATGTACTTCTTGCGCTCGCTCCACGGCTTGCCGTCAGGATCGGCCGAAGCGCGATTGTACTGGATGCGGCGGTTGGCGGGCCACGAGAAGCCCCAACTCGGGTAGACGCCGAGACCCGACGGGTCGGCGTTGTCACGTCGCTGGGAGAGGTTGCCGGTCGGACCGAAGAAGCCCGTGTAGATCCACATCGAGCCGTTGGTCGAACCGTCGTCCTTCATCTCGCCGAACGAGGCGAGCCGCTGGCCGGCGGCGCGGACCACCTTGCCCTCCGCGTCCTTGAGATCGCTCAGCGCCGTGCCGTTCAGCTCGGTCTGAAGCTCCTCGACGGTCGGATGCAGCGGATCCTTGTAGCTCCAGTCCACCGCGAGGATGGCGTCCTTGCCCTTGCCGCCGTCCTTTTCGTACATCTTGCGCATGCGCACGAACAGGTCGGAGAGGATTTCGATGTCGGTCTTCGACTCGAAGTAAGGATCGGCTGCCTTCCATTTCCACTGGATGAGACGGCTGGAGTTGGTCACGCTGCCTTCTTCCTCGGCGAACGAGGTCACCGGCAGCATGAACACCTCGGTCTGGACCTTGGCGGGATCGATATTGTTGAACTCGCCGTGGTTTTCCCAGAAGCGGGCCGTATCGGTCTCGATCGGGTCCATGCTGACCAGGAACTTCAGCTTCGACAACGCTTCCCGGCTCTTGTTGGTGTTGGGAATCGCCATCAGCGGGTTGAAGCCCTGACAGAGCAGACCGGTGGTCTTGCCCTGATGCATCAGGTCGAACATCTTGATGCAGTCGTAGATGCCGTCGAGCTTCGGCAGGTAGTTGTAGCCGAACTCGTTCTCCTTGGTGGCGTTGGCGCCGAACTGCGTCTTCAGGAAGCTGACGTAGAACTTGCGATAGTTCTGCCAGTAGCTGGTCTGGTTTGGTGTCAGCGGCTTGAAGGTGCGCTTGCCGAGGTGCGACTCCAGCGTCGGCTCCTGCTCGGTCGGCAGGGCGAGGTAGCCCGGGATCGCCGCCGTCAGGGTGCCGACGTCGGTGATGCCCTGCACATTGGAGTGACCGCGCAGTGCGTTCACGCCGCCGCCGGGGATACCGATGTTGCCGCACAGAAGCTGGATCATCGCCGCGCAGCGGATGTTCTGGGCACCGTGAGAGTGCTGCGTCCATCCAAGCGCATACATGATCGTCATCGCGCGTTCGCCGTTGGCGGTGGATGCGACCCAGTCCGCAACCTTCAGGAACTTGTCCTTCGGGGTGCCCGAGACGCGCTCGACCAGTTCCGGCGTGTATTGCGCGAAATGCTTCTTCATCAACTGGAACACGCAGCGCGGATCCTGCAACGTCATGTCGCGAATGGCGAAGCCGTCGGGACCGAACTTGTATTCCCAGGTGCTGCGATCATAGGAACGCTTCTCTTCGTCGTACCCCGAGAACAGACCCTCGTTGAACGCGAAGTCGTCACGCACGATGAACGCGGCGTTGGTGTAGTTGCGCACGTACTCCTTGTGAATCTTGTCGTTGGTGAGCAGGTAGTTGATCACACCCGACAGGAACGTGATGTCCGATCCCGAACGGATCGGCGCATAGTGGTCCGCGACGGAAGCCGAGCGGTTGAACCGCGGGTCGACCACCATCAGCTTGGCGCCACGCTCGGCCTTCGCCTCGGTGACCCACTTGAATCCGCAGGGATGCGCTTCCGCTGCGTTACCACCCATGATCCAGATGACATCGGCGTTCTTGATGTCAGTCCAGCTGTTCGTCATTGCACCGCGACCAAATGTGGGGCCCAAACTGGCCACCGTCGGTCCGTGTCAAATCCTGGCCTGGTTTTCGATCTGCAAGAGCCCAAGGCCACGCGAGACCTTGAACGTCGCCCATCCGCCTTCGTTGGCGACCGAGGAGCCGGCGAGGAACGCGGTCGTCAACCAGCGGTTGACGGTCACGCCGTCGCGGTTCTTCTCGACCCAGTTGGCGTCGCGATCTTCCTTCAGCAGCTTCGCGATGCGCTCCATCGCGAAGTCCCAGCTCACGCGCTCGAAGCCGTTCGCGCCGGGCTTGCGATACATCGGGTACTTCACCCGCGTCTTCGACTTGATGTAGTCGATCGCGCCGGCGCCCTTCGGGCACAATGTTCCGCGATTGACCGGATGGTCGACGTCACCCTCGATATGGGTGACTTCCATCTTGCCCTTCTCTTCCTTGCTTTCCGCCGAGAAGATCAGCATGCCGCAGCACACCGCGCAGTAAGGACACTGGCTTCGAACTTCCTTGGTCTGCGCGAGCTTGAAAGGCCGGATCGACAGTGCATGGGCGGCTTCGATTTCACCAAATCCAAGCGCGCCAAGACTCGTTCCCGCCAAACCCGCGCCGGCCCCGAGCATAAACGAGCGCCGCGAGAGTTCCATGTTCATGGAACCTTCCTCCCAAAAACCGGCCCCCCACGGGGGACGTCCCAAACTTTAGAGTTTGTCCAAAGAAAAAGTACGGCGATATCAATGCACTGTCAAAGCGGCAAAATCGATGCGATCATTTCGAGTTATCGAATGATGCATCGCAAAATTTCTCCGCATCCCGATCCATGTCATTGCCGGATTTGTATTATTTATAGGAAATGCATCTTTTCGCCGGCGTTTTGCTGCAACGCCGTTTCGATGCGCATTAAACGGGCATTTCGCCGCACTAAGACTTATTGACGGTCTTGTCAGCGTCTTTCAGAGTAGGTCTCGTGGCGGCATGCACCGCTCCCGCGGGTCGGGGCCGAATATCTTCCGGAGCGAATCAGGACGCGGACGTTTTTCCACGCAGGCTTGTTGCGTGGGTCGTGCTGGCGGCTTCCGTTTTCTTCGGTTTCACCCCTTGCCCCGCCGCTTCGGAATCCCCCGCGCTCCGGCCGTGGACTGAAGGCGCGCTGCCTTCCATCAACCTCGACGATCTGCACGGAACGCCGCGCGACCTGCAAGCCTTCAAGGGCAACATTGTTCTGCTGCACTTCTTCGCGACGTGGTGCGAGCCCTGCGTCCGTGAAATCACTTCGCTGCGAACGCTGGCGAACATCGCGCGCGACAGGCCGCTGAAAATCGTCGCCATCGACGTCGCCGAAGTCGATCTGCGCGTGCGCGCCTTCTTCGAAAAACTCCCCGTCGACTTTCCCGTGCTGCTCGATCGCGACCGCGCGGTGACCAGGGCGTGGCAGGTGAGCGCGCTGCCCTCGACCTACGTGCTTGCGCCCGACCTCACACCGCGCTTCGCTATTGAGGGGGATCTCGACTGGACGCATCCCGATGTGCTGGCAATCCTCGAAACGCTCAATCCGGCAAAAGCCGGCGACGCAACGCCGAGCGCGCCGCGCCCGTCACACATCACCGCCATAACAATCAACAAATCACCGGAGGAGACATCCAGATGAACCGTCGTGAATTCCTTCAAGCTACCAGCGCGCTGTCGTTGGCCGCAGTGCTACCCAGCACGGCCTGGGCGCAGGCGGTGTTCGCACCCAAGCCGGGTGCATGGCGCAGCGTCGATCTCGTGACCAAACTCGACATCGACAAACCCGAGGGCAAGATGCAGGCGTGGATTCCGCTGCCTTCGGTCAACGAGCCGGACTGGATGCGGCCCGGCGAGACCAAATGGACCGGCAACGCCGCCACGGTCGAACGCGTGCGCGATCCGAAATACGGCGCGGAAATGCTGCATGTGATCTGGAAGGACGGCGAAGCCGCACCGACCATCGAAGTCACCAGCCGCGTCGCGATGCGCGACCGCGACATCGATCTCAGCAAGCCCGGCAACGCCGCGATGCTCTCGGACGCGGAGCGCAAGCTCAACCTCGAAGGCACCGACCTCATTCCTGTCGACGGCATCGTCAAACAAACCTCCGACAAGATCGTCGCCGCCGCCAATGCCAGGACCGATCTCGAGAAAGCGCGCGCGATCTATGAATGGGTGGTGGAAAATACCCAACGTGTCGCCGCGACGCGCGGCTGCGGCATCGGCGACGTTGCCGCCATGCTCAAGAGCGGAAATCTGGGCGGCAAATGCGCCGACCTCAACGCGCTCTATGTCGGCCTCGCCCGCGCCGCCGGCGTGCCGGCGCGCGATGTCTACGGCATCCGCGTCATCCCCTCGCAATTCGGCTACAAGAGTCTCGGCGCAGGCAGCTCCAACGTCACCAAGGCGCAGCATTGCCGGGCCGAGGTCTATCTCAACGGCTTCGGCTGGGTGCCGGTCGATCCCGCCGACGTGCGCAAGGTGATGCTGGAAGAACCGCCGAAGAACCTTCCGATCAACGATCCGAAGGTGATCGCCGCGCGCAAGGCGCTGTTCGGCGCGTGGGAGGGCAACTGGGTCGCCTACAACACCGCGCACGACGTCGCGCTGCCGGGTACGAAACATCCGAAGCTCGGCTTCCTGATGTATCCACAGGCAGAGCGTGCATCGCTGCTGCTCGACTGTCTCGATCCGGATAAATTCCGCTATGCCCTGACCGCGAAGGACGCGACCGCGACCTGAGCGACCGCGCGCAACGGGCGCGGTGACTGCCGCGCCCGTCGTCATTTCGGACGTCACCATGCCGATCTATCTCGACCACAACGCCACCACGCCGATCGCGGCCGAGGTGCTCGAAGCCATGCTGCCGTTCCTGCGCGAGCAATACGGCAACCCCTCGTCGAATTATGCGCTCGGCCACATCGCGAAAGACGCGGTGGCAACGGCGCGCGGCCATGTCGCCGCGCTGATCGGCGCCGCGCCCGACGAAATCATCTTCACCAGTGGCGGCACCGAGGCGAACAACATCGCCATTCGTGGCAGCATCGAACCGAACGGCGGCAAGCGGGCCATCGTCACCAGCACGGTGGAACATCCGGCAACCGACGACCCTTGCGATCTGCTGGCGCGAGATGGCTACGCCGTTGATCGCCTCAACGTCGGCGGCGACGGCCGCGTCGATCCCGCCGACGCGCGGCGCGCGATGCGAAACGGCGCGGGTCTGGTGACGCTGATCTACGCGCAAAACGAGACCGGCGTGGTGCAGCCGGTCCGCGAGATCACCGCGGCCGCACGCGATCACGGCGCGCTGATGCACGTCGATGCCGCGCAGGCTGTCGGCAAGGTCGCTGTCGACGTGAGATCGCTCGGCGTCGATCTGCTGTCGATCGCCGGCCACAAGCTTTATGCGCCGAAAGGCATCGGCGTGCTCTACGTCCGGCGCGGCGTGCGCACGCAATCCGTGCTGCGCGGCGCGGGCCAGGAAGCCGGCCGTCGTCCCGGCACGGAGAACGTCGCCTCCATCGTCGGGCTCGGCGAGGCTTGCCGCCTTGCCGCGATCCGTTTGCGCCGGAACGACACCGAACGGATGCGAGGATTGACGCGCGATCTGTTCGCGCGCTTGCAGCGCGACGTTCCCGACCTCGTATTGGCCGGCCATCCGACCGAGCGGCTGCCGAACACGCTCAACGTGCTATTTGCCGGCGTTTCCGGCCGCGCGGTGCTCGAGGCCTGCCCGCAGGTGATGGCGTCCACCGGCTCGGCCTGTCACGCCGACCGCGAGGAAGCCTCCGCCATCCTGCGCGCGATGGGCATTCCCGAACGCAAGGCGCTCGGCGCGGTGCGGCTGTCGCTGGGAACGAGCACCACGGCGCGCGAGGTCGAGGATGCCGCCGACGCGCTTGCCGAGGCGTGGCGCAAGTGTGTAGCCGCCCCCGCTCGCGCGTCGTAAATTGCATGTCGGAATCTCCCTGACCTTGAAGGCCGATCTTTCCCGATCGTGGCCGGGACGCGACATGAACCTGTTTATCTTCGGCCTCGGCTATAGCTGCCGGCACTTCGTCGATCGCTTCGCCGGCGACTACGCGAATATCCACGCCACCGTCCGCGACGCGGCGCGCGACGCCCCGCGAAACGATTGCGAACGATTGAACTTCGGTCCCGATCGCGCCGACCCGGCCATCGCCGCACACCTTTCCAAAGCCGATCTGCTGCTGGTGTCGGTGCCGCCCTCCGGCGCCGGCGATCCAGTGCTCGCGGCGTTCGGCGACGCCATCAAGGCCAGCCGCATCCGCCGCATCGTCTATCTGTCCACCGTCGGCCTCTACGGCGATCACGGCGGACAATGGATCGACGAGACCGCGCCCGTTGCGCCCGCGCCCGGACGCCGCGCGGCACGCGCTGCCGCCGAGACAGCGTGGATGATGCTCGCGGGCGAGCGCACCAGCATCCTGCGGCTCGCGGGCATCTATGGTCCGGGGCGCAATGCGCTGGTGAACCTGCGCGCCGGAACCGCACGCCGCATCGTCAAGCCGGGACAGGTCTTCAACCGCATCCATGTCGCGGACATCGCCCGCGCCATCGCGGCGGCCTTCGCACTTGAGACGACCGGCGTCTGGAACGTCTGCGACGACGAACCCGCGCCGCCGCAGGACGTGGTGGCGTTCGCAGCTTCCCTGATCGGCATCGCGCCGCCGCCGGAGGTCGACTTCGCGAGCGCCGACCTCAGCAACATGGCGCGCAGCTTTTACGCCACCAACAACCGCATCTCCAATGCGCGGTTGAAACGCGATTTGAACGTCGCGCTGGCTTATTCCACCTATCGCGACGGGCTCAAGGCGCTGTGGGCGACAGGGGAAGGCGCGGAAGCGACGGCGAGCTAGCCGTCGTCGTTGCGAGCGAAGCGAGCAATCCAGAAGGATACAAGCAAGGGCTGGATTGCTTCGTCGCTTCTCTCCTCGCAATGACGAGTGCGCCGCCCTCACGCCCCCTTCAACGCCCGCGCGCCCTGCCATCGGCCGGTGGCGGCGAGATCGAGCAGCGTGGCGCGGCAAAGCGCTTCAATCTTGGTCGCGGCATGAGTCAACGGCCGCGCCACCGAATGCACCAGATGGACATCGCGCCGCAACGCCGGCTTCGTCACCCGCCATGCCCGCAACTTGCCGGCCTCGACCTCCTGCGCGATGGAATGAAACGGCAGAATCGAATAGCCGAGCCCGACGCCGACCAGCCCCTTGATGTTGGCATAGGAGTCCGCTTCGATCGTTGCGTTGAGGGTGAGCGATTGACTTGCCGCTTCCTTCTCGAGCAGCGCGCGCAGGCCGTGATGGCTGCTGGGCAGAATCAGCGGAAGCGCCGCCGCGCGTTTATAGGTGCAACTCTCCGAGCCCGGCGCCTTGACGCCGTCGATCGGTGCAGCCGGCCCAAGCAGCCACAAGTCCTCGGTCAACAACGGCGACGACACCAGCGAACGATCTGGCGCCGGCCCGTAAAGCACCGCGAGATCGATCCGCGCCTCGCGCATCCATTCCAGCACGAAGCCGCTCATCGCTTCCGCGATCCGCAGCTTGACCTTGGGATAAAGCCGGCGCGCCTCGACGATCAGCGGCACCGACAGGAACTGGCTGATGGTGCCCGGCAATCCGAGACGAACCTCGCCCACGGGTTCCGCCTCGTGGCCCTTGATCTCGTGCTGCGCGATGGCGAACTGATCGGTGATGATCCGCGCGTTGCGCAACAGGATCTGCCCTGCTTCGGTCGCAACCACGCCTTGCGGGCTGCGCACCAGAAGCGGCGTACCGAGTTCGGCCTCCATGTGGCGGACGTGCAGGCTGAGCGCCGGCTGGGCGACGCCCAGCATTTCGGCGGCACGGGAAAACGATCCCTGCTCGACAATCGCCATGAAATAGCGGAGCTGGCGCAGGTCCATGGCCATCCATCTTTTCGCTATGGCAACGGCGCCAAATGCGAAAATATGTATAGCCGACCCAATGCATCGCCTGTCAAGCCGAAGATGCCCGGCGTTTTACGCGGGCGCTTGCAGCACCAGCCGATTGAGCCGCGCGGTGAACGCCGCCGGGTCTTCAGGCAATTCGCCTTCGAGAATCTGCGCCTGCTCCAGCAGCAGCAGCGAGAGATCGTCGCGCCGCGCGGTGTCGTCGGTCGTCGCAACGGCGGCCACCAGCGGATGACGCGGATTAATCTCGAGGATTGGCTTGGTCCGGCCGCCGCGTTGCTGCTGCGCCAGCAACCGTTCAAGCTCGCGATCCGGCCCGAAGCTGCCGGCGACGATACACGACGCGCTGGTGGTGAGCCGGCGCGACACCTTCACGTCGGCGACGCGATCGCCAAGGCTCGCCTTGATGGCGGCGACGATGGCCGCCTCGTCCACGGCGGTCTCGTCCGTGGGCTTGTCCTTGTCGTTGTCGTCGAGCAGCGGGATCAGATCGAAATCGATATCGCCCTGACTCAGAGACTTCAGCGGCTTGCCTTCGAAATCGAGTTGTGCCGAGGTCCAGAACGCATCGACCGGATCGGTGAGCAGCAGCACCTCGATGCCGCGCGCGGAGGCCGCCTCCAGCATCGGATTGGACTTCAGGCGTTCGATGCTGTCGCCGACCAGGAAATAGATCTCGGTCTGGTTTGGCTTCAGGTCCGCGACGTACTGCTTCAGCGAACGGCGATCGCCGGCCGTGGTGGTGAAGCGCGCCAGCGCCAGCAGCTTTTCGCGGCGCTCGAAATCCTCGTATAGACCTTCCTTGATGACCGGGCCGAACGCATCCCAGATCTTGTCGAACTGCGCCGGCTCTTTTTCGCTCAGCGTCTCCAGCTCGGAGATGACGCGGCCCGTCACCGCCTTGCGGATTTGCGCAAGCTGCGGATTGTTCTGCAACATCTCGCGCGAGATGTTCAGCGGCAGGTCTTCGCTGTCGACCACGCCGCGGACGAAGCGCAGATAGGGCGGCAGCAAGTCTGCGTCGTCGGTGATGAACACGCGCCGCACGTAGAGCTTCACCCGCCCCTTGCGCGACGGCTCGAACAGGTCGAACGGCTTCGAGGACGGCGCGAACAACAGTACGGCGTAAGCCTGCCGGCCTTCGGCGCGGTAGTGCAGCGTCATCGCCGGTTCGTCGAACGCGCCGGCGATGGACTTGTACGCTGCCTCATAGTCCTCCGGCTTCAGCTCGGATTTCGGACGCTGCCACAGCGCGCTGGCGGAATTGATCTGCTTCGCCTCGCCGTTGTCGCCCAGCAGTTCGATTGGAAACTGGATATTGTCGGAATAGGCGTGGACGATACGCTCGATCCGTGACGGCTCAAGATAATCCTTCGCATCGGGCTTGAGGTGCAGCACGATCTCGGTGCCGCGCGCCACGCGAGCGACATCGTCCGCCGTCCCCGGCGTCACCGTAAAGCCGCTGCCGCCCGACGACGACCACACCCACGCCTCGTCGGTGCCGGCGCGACGGCTCGTGACCACCACGCGCTCCGCCACCATGAAAGCCGCGTAGAAACCGACGCCGAACTGGCCGATCAGGCTGGCGCCGTCCTTGGCCTCCTTCAGCCGCGCGACGAAAGACTTGGTGCCGGATCGCGCGATGGTGCCGAGATTGTCGATCAGTTCCTGACGGTCCATGCCGACACCGCTGTCGGTCACCGAGAGCGTATTCGCCGCCTTGTCGGGAACGATGCGGATCGCCAGCGCGCCGCCCTGCTCCATCAGTTCCGGCTTCGCGATCGCTTCGTAACGCAGCTTGTCGCAGGCGTCGGAACCGTTGGAGATCAGTTCGCGCAGGAAAATATCGGTCTCGGAATAAACCGAGTGCACCATGAGCTGCAAAAGCTCGGCCACCTCGGCCTGAAACGGCTGCTGGGCTTCGTTGCTGGAATCAATCGTGGTCATCACCAAAATCTCGGCTTGCACTACTCAATGAGGCGGGAGGATTTTGATATAGCGCGCCGCGCGCACAGATCAAGCGCCGCAGCCTGCCGATGCGAACATCGTCGGGTGCGGCGCTTCTCACGGATGATGGCTTTCGTGTTGTAAATCCGCGCACAAGGCGGATTACGATCAAGCCTCAGCGCTGATGGCCAAGACCGATTCCAAGCTTCATCGCCTTCTGGCGCAGCGAGCCGACCGTCCGCTTGGTCAGCTTCGCGATCTTCTCGACCGGAGTCCGTGCCTTGGAATGCGCGCGCAGTTCCTTGATATCCGCTTTCGAATACGGACGGCGGCCGATCTTCTTCGCTTTCGGAGCCGCCTTCTTCGCCGTGGTCTTCTTCGTCGCGGTCTTCTTTACCGCCGTCTTCTTGGTCTTCGCCGATTTGGCTTTCGCGACTGTCTTAGCTTTGCGAGCCACTGATTTCTCCTTCTTTCTACAAGCGTGCCGAGAACGGTGCGGATCGGATCACACGACAACGAGCAACACCGCTCGTCAGTCGCAAATCACATCCAATACGCCACCCGTAAGCCCTGCTCGCCTGTGGGTCACTGAGTCCAGCCGTTGCGACGACGCGCGCGGCGATCGACAACACATGCTGGGCACGCACCACTAGCACACATCGCCGCGACTGCAACTCACACGATGATCGCGATTTTGCGAATCTAATAGTGTGACATCACGATGCGATCATCACACGATGACGAAATGATCACCTCGATTGCGAATATCGGTGCGATACAACCGCGTTGGCAGAAAAGCGGCACATCGGGAAGTAATCATTTCGAATCGCGGCCTGCTGTCGATGTAATCACTTCAGCACGCCTCGCCATCGACGCCGACGGCATCGAAATCGAACCGGCCATCCCCACAAGAACGGAACCGGATGCCGTAAATTTCATATTGACAAACGATTTCGCCATTATCAAACTTGCTCCTAATAGGTCCACACTATGGGACCGATAAACCATCCTGCCGCCGCCAGAGCGGACAACCATGGGAGTGAACACATGAGGAAGCCTTTGCTGATTTGCGCCTTGCTCGCCGCGATGACCACGGCGGCGTCCGCGCAAATCTCGGACGACGTCGTCCGGATCGGCGTACTGACGGACCTGTCGAGCTGGGGGCGCGACAACAGCGGGCCTGGCTCTGTGCTCGCCGCGCAGATGGCCGTGGAGGAATTCGGTCCCACCGTGCTCGGCAAAAAGATCGAGATCATCAGCGCCGATCACCAGATGAAGACCGACGTCGGCGTGCAGATCGCGCGCGAATGGTTCGACAACGGCAAGGTTGACGCCATCGCCGACATTCCGAATTCCGGCATTGCCATCGCCATTCACAACATGGCCAAGGAGCGCAACAAGATCGCGCTGTTGTCAGGCCCCGGCGCGAGTTCGCTGACCAACGAACTGTGCAGCCCGAACACCGTGCATTTCGCTTACGACACCTATGCGCTGTCGAAGGTGACGGCCTCCGCCGTGCTCGCCGAGGGCGGCAAATCCTGGTACTTCATCACGGCCGACTACGCTTTCGGCCATCAACTCGAGAAGGATGCGACCGAGTTCATCAAGCAGCTCGGCGGCACCGTCGTCGGCGGCGTCAAGCATCCGACCAACACCGCGGACTTCTCCTCCTTCGTGCTGCAGGCGCAGAACTCGAAGGCCAACGTCGTCGCTTTCGCCAATGCCGGTCAGGACACCGACAACGCCATCAAGCAGGCCGGCGAATTCGGCCTCGTGAACGGCGGGCAGAAGCTGGTCGGCCTGTTGATGTTCGATACCGATGTGCACGCCATCGGCCTTCAGGGCGCGCAGGGCACCTACATGACCACCGCGTCGTACTGGAACATGGACGACAAGACCCGTGCCTGGTCAAAGAAGTTCTTCGCCAAGACCAACGTAATGCCGACCATGATCCATACCGGCGTCTACGGTTCGGTGCTGCACTATCTCAAGGCGATCAAGGCCGCCGGCACCGACGATCCGGCCAAGGTGATGGCCAAGATGCGCGAACTGCCGATCGAGGACACCTTCGTGCACGGTGGCAAGCTGCGTGCGGACGGCCGCGTCATCCGCGACATGTATCTCGCGCGGGTGAAGAAGCCGTCCGAGTCGAAGGAGCCGTGGGACTATCTGGAGATCGTCAAGACCATCAAGGGCGAGGACGCCTATCGCCCGGTCTCGGAATCCAAGTGTCCGCTGCTCAAGAAGTGAGGTGACAACGATGGCGAACGCGACCGACGGGGCGAACACTTACGATTGCGACGTGCTGGTGGTGGGCTCCGGCGCCGCCGGCATGTCGGCGGCGGTCACCGCCGCGCATCGCGGCCTCAAGGTCCTGATCGTCGAGAAAGAGCCGCGCTTCGGCGGCACCACGGCCCGCTCCGGCGGCTGGCTGTGGATTCCCGGCACCTCGCTGGCGCGCGCCTGGGGCATCAGCGAGGCCCCGGACGCCGCCCGCACCTATCTGCGCCACGAGGCGGGCAACAACTTCGACGCCGCGCGCGTCGATGCCTTTCTCTCCGCCGGCCCCGAGGCGGTGGATTTCTTCACCACGCAGACCGCGCTGCGCTTCGACATGCCGCTGACCTTCCCCGACTATCACGCGGAAGCGCCGGGCGGCACGCAGGGCGGCCGTTCGATGGTGACGCGACCGTTCGACGGACGCGAACTCGGCGATGCCATCAAGCATCTCGGCGCGCCGCTGCCGGAATTGACCGTGTTCGGCATGATGCTGGGCTCCGGCAAGGAGATCATCCACTTCATGCGCGCGACCAAATCGCTGACATCGGCGTTTTACGTCGCGAAACGATTGTCGAAACACTTCCGCGACGTGATGAAGCATGGCCGCGGCATGACGCTGACCAACGGCAACGCACTGGCCGGGCGACTGGCGAAGTCAGCCTTCGATCTCAAGGTGCCGCTGTGGCTGTCGTCGCCGGTGCGCGAACTGATCGTCGAGAACGGCGCGGTGCGCGGCGCGATCGTGCAGCATGAAGGCCGGGAGATGCGCGTCAACGCGGCGCGCGGTGTCGTGCTCGCCTGCGGCGGCTTCCCGCATGACGTGGCGCGGCGCAAGGCGATGTTTCCGCACGCGCCGACCGGCAACGAGCACTATTCGCCCGGCCCCACCGGCAACACCGGCGACGGTTTGCGGCTGGCGGAATCCGCCGGCGGCCGCGTCGAGGATCGGCTGCCGAACGCGGCGGCGTGGGTGCCGGTGTCGGTCACCACGCGCAAGGACGGCAGCAAGGGAGTGATGCCGCACTTCATCGACCGCGCCAAACCCGGCGTCATCGCCGTGATGCGCGACGGCCGCCGTTTCGCCAACGAGGGCAACTCCTATCACGACTTCGTGCAGGCGATGGTGAAGGCCGCGAAGCCCGGCGAGGAGATCGCCGCGTTCCTGATTTGCGATCACCACGCGCTGCGCAAATACGGCCTCGGCTGCGTGCCGCCGTTTCCGATGCCGCTCGGCCATCACCTCAAGACCGGCTATCTGATGCGCGGCGCGACGCTCGGTGAACTGGCGAAGACCGCCGGCATCGATGCGAACGCTTTCGAAGCCACTGTAAAGGACTTCAACGCGGAAGCCGCCAACGGCGCCGATCCACGCTTCGGCAAGGGCTCACGCGCCTACAACCGCTATCAGGGCGATGCGCTGCACGGGCCCAACCCCTGTATCGCGCCGATCGAGCAAGGCCCGTTCTACGCCATCAAGATGGTGATCGGCGATCTCGGCACCTATGCCGGCATCCGCACCGACGAGAATGCGCGCGCGCTCGACGCCGATGGCCAGCCGATCCCCGGCCTGTACGCGGCAGGCAACGATATGGCGAGCATCATGGGCGGCAACTATCCCGGCGCCGGCATCACGCTCGGCCCGGCGCTCACCTTCGGCTACATCGCCGGCCGCCACCTCGCCTCCACCGCAACGCAAGGCGCCTGAATCATGACCGCACCGCAACTCCTGACCGGACGGCTGGCGCTGGTCACGGGCGCGGGACAAGGCAACGGCCGCGCCATCGCACTCGGCCTCGCCGCGCATGGCGCCGATGTGGTGGTGACCGATATCGATGCGGCAATGGCGAAGGACACGGCGACGGCAATCGCTGCGCGCGACCGGCGCAGTTGGTCGTTTCACCTCGACGTCACCGACACGGACGCCTGCGCGGCGCTGGCGAAAACCATCAATGCGGAAATCGGTCCTGTCGCCATCCTCGTCAACAATGCCGGGATCATCATCCGCGAGACCATCGATTCGCCGCGCGCGCACGACAACTGGCGGCGCGTGATCGACGTCAATCTCAACGGCGTCTTCAATGTCACCCACGCCTTTCTCGCCGCGTTGAGACAGACGCACGGCAGCATTATCAACGTCGGCTCCATCGCGTCCTTCGTCGGCGTCGCCGATACGCTGGGCTATTCGCCGTCGAAGGGCGGCGTCAAACTGCTCACGCAATCTCTGGCGCGCGAACTTGCCCACGACGGCATTCGCGTCAACGCCATTGCGCCGGGTGTGATCGAAACCGCGATGACGAAAGCGACGCGCGAGGATCCGGCGCGGCTCGCCGGCTTCGTCGGGCGCACACCACTCGGCCGCGTCGGTCAACCGGACGAACTGGTCGGCCCCGTGGTGTTCCTCGCCTCCGACATGGCATCCTATGTCAGCGGCGTGACGCTGCCGGTCGATGGCGGCTTCCTTGCAGTCTGATCCGTCAGCCGTATAAGGCTCGCATGGGTAAAGAATCGCGCGGCATTCAATCGATCGAGGTCGGCGGGCAATTGCTGCGGGCGCTGGCGCGCAGCAACGAGCCGATGATGCTGCGCGATCTCGCACGCGAGGCCGGCATGACGCCGGCCAAGGCGCACCCCTATCTCGTCAGTTTCCTGCGGCTCGGCCTGATCGAGCAGGATGAAGCGACGGGTCACTACGATATCGGCGCATTCGCGCTTCAACTCGGCCTCATCGGCCTGCACCGGCTCTCCGCCGTCCGCATCGCCACGCCCAAGATTGCGGCGCTGGCGCACGAGATCAATCACGCGGTCTCGCTGTCGGTGTGGGGCACCCATGGCCCGACCGTGGTGCGGCTGGAGGAATCGAGCCATCAGGCTCACATCGTCATGCGGGTCGGGTCGGTGATGGCGCTGCTGGAAACCGCGACCGGCCGCGTGTTCGCCGCGTTTCTTCCACCCAACGTCGTGAAGGCCGCGCTGGAATCGAAACTCGACCGGCTCGGCATCGGCTACTCCGGCAAGAAATCCGTGCTCGGCACCGAAGCCGATGCCATGCTGGCGGATATCCGCAAGCGCGGCATCACGCGGGCGATCGGCGATCCGCTGCCGGGCGTCAACGCCTTCGCGGCGCCGGTGTTCGATCACAGCGGCGCCGTGGTGCTGTCGATCACGGCGATGGGACCGGCGGGCACGTTCAACACCGACTGGAACAGCCCCATCGCCAAGGCCCTGCTCGATTGCGCCAACGACATTTCGCTGCGTCTGGGTTACGCCGGTCATCGGCCATCGCACCCTTAGAATGCGAGGTCCGCCTTCAGGTCGGCAACACGAAGCGCACCAGCACAAGGCTGGCTCCGATCAAAAATACAAGCGACAGCGTCACCGCCGCCGTCACCTTGCCGCCGACCTCGCGGATCACCCGCAGATCGACACCGAGACCGAGCGCCGCCATCGACAGAACGGTCAGCACGCTGGCGACGGTCTGGATCGTTGGCAGCGCCGCATCCGGAATGAGCGCGAACGAACGGCACGCCGCCAGCACGAAGAAGCCGACGATGAACCACGGCACCGCCCTGAAGAGACCGAGTTGCGCGCTTTGCCCCTCGCCGCGCTGAAGCTTTCGCGCGCCGAGCGCGATGGCCGCCACCACCGGCCCCAGCATCATCACCCGCACCAGCTTGACCAGCGTGCCGATCTGCACACTGACCAGCCCCACAGGCACCGTCGCCGCCAGCACCTGCGGCACCGCGTAGACCGTGAGCCCGGCGAGAATGCCGTATTGGGCTTCAGACAACGCCATCAGCGGCACCAGGATCGGCAAGGCCAGCACCACGATCACACCGAGGATCGCTGTGAACGAGATCGACGAAGCGATATCGTCGGAACTGGCATCGATCACGGGAGCCACCGCCGCGATGGCCGAATTGCCACAGATCGAATTGCCGCAGGCAACCAGAATCGCCATCCGCGTCGACAGTCCGAGCGCGCGGCTGATGCCGTAGCTCACGATCAGCGTCAGCACCACGATGACGACGATGGCGAGCAGCAACAGCACGCCCGACGACGCGATCACCGCGAACGTCACCGACGCGCCGAGCAGCGCGACCGCGACCTCGAGCAGTTGTTTCGCGCTGCAGGCGATGCCGGCGCGCCATCGCGGTCCCGGGGTCCAGAGCGCGCGCAGCGCCATGCCGAGCAGGATCGCGACCACGATCGCCTCCAGATAGGGATGCCCCAGCGTGCGCTCCTGAACCGCCTGAACACCGACCGCGAGCGCGGTGACGGCGCCGCAGAGCGCGATACCGGGCCAGAGCGCGGCGATCTTGCTCACGAGCGAGGATGGATTGACGGGCCGGTCGGCGGAGCGAAATTGGTCTGACACGAATGCAACTATCCTTCGAGGCAGAAGGAATGTGCGTTGCGGTGCGGCCAATTGGAAATATTATTCCCTCATAGACCGATAGAGTTAGGTTATGTCGCTCAACCTTCACCTGTTTCGCATGTTTGCGGCCGTCGTCCGCACCGGAAGCTTTTCCCGCGCCGCCGAGGCGTTGAACATCAGCCAGCCGGCGATCTCGAAGGGCGTTCGCGACTTCGAATTGCAAGTCGGCTGCCGCCTGCTCAACCGCACGCCGAAGGGCGTGGTCCCGACCGACGAGGGCCTCGCGCTGTCACGCCATGCCGAGGCGCTGTTCGCGGTGGAGCGCGCCGCCGAGGACGAACTGTCGGCGCTGCGCGGCCTGCACAACGGCTCGCTGCGAATCGGGGCCAGCACCACCATCGCCACCTACATGCTGGCGCGCTATCTCGGCGCGTTTCATCGCGCCTATCCCGACGTCGATCTGTTTCTGGTCAGCGCCAATACCCGCGACATCGCCGAGCAGATGGCCAATCAGGAGATCGACATCGGCCTCGTCGAAGGCCCCGTCGACATGCGCGGATTGACGGCGGAGCCTTGGCTCACCGACGTCATGACCTTGATCGTCGGGCCGGATCATCCCTTCGCGCGCGAAACCCGGCCGATCGATCCGAAGCGGCTGGAGGACGACATCATGATCGTCCGCGAGCCGGGTTCGGGCACCCGCGAAGTGGTGGCGCAGGCGCTGGCGGCGCACGGCATCGAGCCGACCCGCACGCTGGAAATCGGCAGCACCGAGGCCATCAAGCAGGTGGTTGCCGCCGGCGTCGGCGTCTCGATCGTGTCGGAAGCCGCCGTCGCCGATCAGGCCGAACAGGGCCGGCTGAAACCGATCCCGATGCGCGACGTGACCATTGCGCGCAGCCTGTGGCGCCTGACCTCGCCCGGACGCCTCGTCATGCCGGCCGCGCGCGCCTTCGAGAAGATGCTTGGCGACCGGACGACGTTTCCCGCGAAAGCGGCGCTGACGATCATCTGACCTCGATCTTTCGAGCGCCCTCGATGTTGGCAAATCCGGACGGTTGCGCCGTCGAGAAACAGACAACCCGGACCAGCACGATCACAGCCGCCGCCAGCCAGAACAGGCCCACCGCCACGCGGCCGCGCCGCCGAGCGCGGGCGCCATCCGTCGTACCCCCGTCGCTGCGTCCCGGATAGGGAACAACATCGCCATAAACGTCGAATTGCCGCGCCGACATTACGGCTCCGCCTGACACCCATCGATCCTGCGGCCATGATGTTGCGCGAAGCTCGCTCTGACAATGGTTGGGAATTTCGAATTTCAGGGCGATCGGAGAAGCGTTGCGGCGTCCCTCCCGCCCCGCCAGCCGAACCGTTTCATCGCCCACCGTGACGGCCGCGGATGACCTGAGGTGGCGGTTGAACTCGGCGGCGTCTCTCTATAGACAGACCCCCGCCGGAAAGGGATTCTGCGGTCATGACCGGTCGCCGCCCGACCGGCCTGTTGGGGCGTAGCCAAGCGGTAAGGCAGGGGATTTTGATTCCCCCATGCGGAGGTTCGATCCCTCCCGCCCCAGCCAGCTGAAATCTCAGCACAATTCTCTGTTATGCGGGGCGCTGCTGGCGGTTGTCGTTCCAATGGAGCCGCGCGTCCCGCCGATCAGGCGGGGACCTTCACATCGACCGCGCTTTCGACGATCGACACTACCAGATCGTAGGAATTGGCATCGTCCAGAAGCGACATGTCGAGATCGCCGCTCTTGAGTGCCGTAAGAAGCTGATCCCTAAATGCAGTCGCCGATGTTGCGGTTTCCGTCCTGGCGATGTGCTCCATCGCATGGGCGAGGCTTAGAGAAAGCCCGCCGATAACGATGTGAAGTTGCTCGGTGCTTGCGTCGGCCGGAATTCTGATTTGTGCCGCCATTGACCGCTCCAGATTCTGTTACTCTGGAAAGACAACGGACGTCGTCGTTGCGCGTTCCGCGAGGCCGACACGTCGCTCCGGGAGGCGGTCACCCCACGCAGATTTCCACCCTACGGGGATCCACACCGGCGTTCGACCGCAACCCTCACGCGCCGTTCAGCCCGAACTAACCAAACGGAAAGAGGCCGCTCGCAGGCTTTGCATCCCCGTTTCATTCCAACGGCGAACCTATATAAGATCGCCGGCGTTCAACGAGACAATTTCAGGCCGTGCCGACCAACAAGCCGGAAGCCCCGGGCAACACCCCCGACCCTTTCCCGTTTCGCGGTGGCGACATGGGTTCGCTGATCCGTGCGCTGGACTGGTCGGGCACCAGCCTCGGACCTATCGCGGCATGGCCCGCGCATCTGAAGGCCACGGTCGGCCTCATCCTGCCGGCGCAGGCGCAGATCGTGCTGTTCTGGGGCCCGGAATTCGTGGCCCTGTATAACGACGCCTATGCGCCGACCATCGGCGACAAGCATCCCCGGGCGCTTGGACGGCCGGCGCGGGAAAACTGGGCCGAGTTGTGGAGCGACCTCGAGCCGCTGTTGAGACGAGTGCTGACGACCGGTGAAACGGTGTCCGCCAAGGACCGCCCGTTTTATATCGAGCGGCACGGCTATCCGGAAACCGTCTATTTCGACATCTCCTATTCGCCGGTTCACGACGAAGCGGGCAAAGTCGACGGTGTGTTGTGCATCGTTGATGAGACCACCCAGCGGGTTGCCGCCGAGCAGACCCTGGCCAAAACCGAGGAACGTCTCTCCCTTGCGTTGCAGGCCGCGGGCATGATCGGGACCTTCGATACCGATCTCCAGACCGACACCGTCTATTCCGATGCCCGCTTCGCGGCCATGTTCTCGCTGAGCCCCGAGAAGGGAGCGAGCGGGGCCCCCCTCGCCGATTATCTGGCCGGGATTCACCCGGAGGACGTCGATCGCGTCAGCCAGTCGATCCAGCAGGCGATCGCCACAGGCGAAAAGTGTCTTCTGGAATACCGCGTCGTGCACGAGGACGGCACAGTCCACTGGCTCGAAGTTCACGGCCAATGTCTTTACGATCCGGCCGACAAACCGTGGCGGATGCCGGGCGTCGCGGTCGACATCACGCACCGCAAGGAGGCCGAACTGGCGATCGCGCGCCTCGCCGCGATCGTCGAATCCTCCGACGACGCGATCGTCAGCAAGAACCTCGACGGCATCATCACAAGCTGGAATGCCGGCGCGGAGCGGGTGTTCGGCTATCGGGCCGATGAAGTGATCGGCAAATCCATCATGATCCTGATCCCCAAGGAGCGGCAGGAGGAAGAACCCGCGATTCTGGCGCGGCTAAGCAAGGGCGAGCGCGTCGATCATTTCGAGACGGTACGCCGCCGCAAGGATGGCACGCTTGTCGATCTCTCCCTGACGATTTCGCCGATCCGCGACGACAACGGCCGTGTCATCGGAGCCTCCAAGATTGCCCGCGACATCACCGACCGAAAAGCCGCTGAAAGCCTTCACGACACACTGCTGCGCGAGATGAAGCATCGGTTGAAGAACAATCTGTCGACCGTGCTGGCGATCGCGCGACAGAGCTTCCGCGATCAGGAGAGTGAAAACGAGGATTTCCGCAAGTTCGAGGGACGCCTGCTGGCGTTGTCGAGCGGGCACGACCTGATCACGCGCGCGAAATGGGACAGCGCCGAACTGAAAGACGTTGTCGGCCAGCTCCTGACGATGCATGGCCGTCAGCGATTCGAGATCGAGGGACCCGATCTGCGTCTATCGCCCAAATCCGCGTTGGCACTGACGTTAGCGTTGCACGAACTGGCGACCAATGCCGCCAAATACGGCGCACTTTCGGTTCCGACCGGCAAGGTCAACATCACCTGGCACATCAACCACGGCGATGCGCCGGGATTTTCATTCCGTTGGCAGGAGCAGAACGGCCCGAGGGTTTCGCCACCGAGCCGACGCGGGTTCGGGTCGCAATTGATCGAACGCGTGCTGGCATTCGAACTCAAGGGCGATGTCCGCATCGTTTACGATCCCGCCGGCATGAGTTGCGACATCGTCGCGCCCCTTTCCGCCGATTGGGAAGAAGGGCCGCAGGTCACATAGTCCCGCTGCCTGCCCTCTCTCCAGCCTGGAGCGCGGCAGCGGGAATCCGAAGAGCACCGGGATGTCCCGCGTGCGCTGAAAGCCTTTTCCGGGAACCATCGGTCGGTCGAAGCATTGGCTCTCCGCTGGAGCATGATCGATTCAAAACGTCGAAACAGGATCTCGATCAAGATCATGCTCAAACCGAAAGATAAACGACCAGTCTGATTCAACGCAGTTGAAACGGACTCGAAGGGGCTTGTTGTCGAACGTTGCCCGCGTTCCCGCGTTGAGAACGGCATGATCGATTCGAAATTCGGTCCGACGCTGGGAAGCGATGGCGTCACCTTTCGGTTATGGGCGCCGGCTGCCAGGCGCGTCGAGGTGATGCTGGACATGCCGCATGACATGCGGCGTTCGGATGACGGTTGGTTTTCCGTCACCGTCGCCGCTGCGACAGCCGGCACGCGTTACTGCTTTCGGGTCGACGGCGAGATGCAGGTCCCGGATCTGGCCTCGCGGTTTCAGCCTGAAGGCGTTTTCGGTCCGAGCGAGGTGATCGATCACGGCCGCTACCGTTGGCGTGCAACCGCATGGCGCGGACGGCCGTGGGAGGAGACGACCGTCCTCGAAGCGCATGTCGGCACGTTTACGCCGGCCGGCACCTATCGCGCGATGATCGACAAACTCGACCACCTCGTGACAACCGGCATAACGGCGCTGGAACTGATGCCGCTCGCCGACTTTCCGGGCGAACGCAACTGGGGTTACGACGGCGTGCTGTGGTACGCGCCGGCGAGCGTCTACGGATCGCCCGACGACCTGAAGACGCTGATCGATGAGGCGCATCTGCGCGGCCTGATGGTTTTTCTCGACGTCGTCTACAATCACTTCGGTCCGGAAGGCAATTTTCTCGGACACTATGCGCCGGCGTTTTTCTCGCCCGCATCGACGCCCTGGGGCAACGCCATCGACTACCGAATTCCGCAGGCACGGCGGTTCGTCATCGACAATGCGCTCTCGTGGCTCGGCAACTACAGGTTCGACGGGCTTCGTCTCGACGCGGTCCATGCCATCGTCGAAGCGGGCGACCCGCCGTTGCTGACCGAACTCAGCCGCGAGGTGGGCCGCTTCGCCGCGGAAACCAGCCGAACGATTCATCTCATGCTCGAAAACGACGACAATCGTGCATCTCTGCTCGATCCCCGCACCGATCCGCCGAATGGCCGCTATCGCGCGCAGTGGAACGACGACTATCACCACGCATGGCACGTTCTGCTGACCGGCGAGCGCGGCGGCTATTATCAGGATTATTCCGATCCGCGTTCCGGCATCGCGCGCGCACTCGACGCGGGCTTCATCTATCAGGGCGAGTCCTCCGCCCATCGCGGCGACGAACCTCGTGGCGAGCCGAGCCGGGAGCTGCCGCCCATCGCCTTCGTCAACTTCCTGCAGAATCACGACCAGATCGGCAATCGCGCGCGCGGCGACAGGCTCGAAACGCTTGCTCAACCCGCCGCCGTCGAAGCCGCGTTGGCCATCACCTTGCTCGCGCCGATGCCGCCGATGCTGTTCATGGGGGAGGAGTGGGGATCGCGCGCGCCCTTCCCGTTCTTCTGCGATTTCGCGGGCGACCTCGCCGAAGCGGTGCGACAGGGGCGGCGCCGCGAATTTCACGCCGCTTATGAAGCGTTCGGCGACGACATTCCCGATGCGTTGAGCGAAGCGACCTTTCGAAGCGCGCGCCTCGACTGGAACGAACTGGCTTCGCCCGCCGCGCAGCGGCGGCTGTCGCTGGTGCGCCGGCTTCTGGCGATCCGCAAGGACCACATCGTCCCGCGACTGTCCGCCATTCGCTTCGGCCATGCCGAGGCGTCGTCCACCGGATTGCTCACGGCAGAGTGGGAGATCGGCGGCAGCGGTTCGCTCAGGCTGATCGCCAATCTTTCCGAGACGGCATTGCCCGTCGCCGCCCCGACGCCGCCGGGCGAAACGATCTGGGGCGACCGGCCTCGCGATGCGATGCCGCCATGGGGCGTCGTCTGGGCGATCGGAGATACATGAATGCCGACCGCGATCCCCCGTGCGACCTATCGTCTCCAGTTGACGTCCGAATTCGGCTTCGACGCGGCGGCGGCCGTCGCGCCCTATCTCAACCGGCTCGGCATCAGTCATGTCTATGCGTCGCCGTTTCTCAAGGCGCGCCATGGCAGCACCCACGGCTACGATGTCGTCGATCACAACGTCATCAATCCCGAACTCGGCGGCGAGCACGGTTTTGCGCGTTTCAGCACGGCGCTGAAGCGCGAAAACCTCGGCTTGATCCTCGATTTCGTGCCCAATCACATGGGCGTGCATTTCGCCGACAATCCGTGGTGGCTCGACGTACTCGAATGGGGTCGGTCGTCGCCCTTCGCCGCCTCGTTCGATATCGACTGGGATCTGCTGCCGTTCCGCGCGCGCGGCGGTCTGCTGTTGCCGATCCTCGGCACCTCCTACGGCCAGGCGCTCGACAACGGCGACATCACGCTCCGCTTCGACGCCGATAGCGGCAGCTTCTCGGCCTGGTACTTCGAACATCGATTGCCGATCGCTCCCGAACGATATAGCGAAATCCTGAGCGTGATCGTGCATGAAGCCGACGCCGCCGCCACCGACGGCGGACGGCAACTGATGGCCCTGGCCACGGAATACCGCGGCTTGCGGCGCCCGAACCGCGCGCAGGCCCCACATCTGAAGCGCGCGCTGTCGCACCTCGAAGAAGCGCACCCCATCATCGAACGCGGCCTCGAGGCGTATCGCGCCGGCCCGGGTCGTCCCGCGCAGACGCTGGCGCTGCATCACCTGCTGGAGCGCCAGCACTACAAGCTGGCGCACTGGCGGCTCGCCGCCAGCGACATCAATTATCGCCGGTTCTTCGACGTCAACGATCTCGCCGGCCTTCGCGTCGAGGACGTCGCGACGTTCGAGCGGACCCACGGCCTGATCCGGCGGCTGATCGCCGACGATACCATCCAGGGTCTGCGGCTCGACCACATCGACGGTCTGCGCGATCCCGCGCAATATTGCCAGCGCCTGCAACGCCTGATCCGCGCCGCGCAGGGCGCGGAGCGGCGGCCGTTCTATCTGGTGATCGAAAAGATTCTCGAGGAAGGCGAGGCGTTGCCGCGCTTCGCCGGCGTTCAGGGCACCACGGGCTACGAATGGCTCAACGCGATCACCCGCGTTCTCGTCGATGCGCGCGGCCTCGACAGCCTCGACGGTACGCTGCATCGCACTGCCGGCATCGGATCGGATTTTCCGTCGGTTCTTCTGGCCTCGAAGCAGCACGTGCTGACGACGATGCTCGCCAGCGAGTTCACGGTGCTGAGCAAGCTGCTGGTTCGCATCGCCAACGGGCACTATGCCACGCGCGATTTCTCCGCGGACAGCCTGCGTCAGGCGCTCGAACTGTATGTGCTGCACTTCCCGGTCTATCGCACCTATATCGATGCCAATCCGCCGTCGGCCGCGGACCGCGCGCTGATCGACGAGACGGTGATGCACGCACGCACGCACTGGCACGGGCCGGACCAAAGCGTCCTCGATTTCCTGCAGGATGTCCTCACCATGGATCTGGCGCGGCGGGAAGGCGCGGCGACGGGCAAACGCCGCATCCGCCGCTTTGCGCTCAAGGTCCAGCAATTCACCGGCCCGCTGATGGCCAAGTCGCTGGAGGACACCGCGTTCTATCGCTATCCGCGCCTTCTGGCCTTTAACGAGGTGGGCGGCAATCCGATGGCCGGCGAACTCTCCGTCGCATCGTTCCATGCCGCAATGGCGAAGCGACTGGCGACGTTTCCCCACGGCCTGACCGCCACCGCGACCCACGACACCAAGCGCGGCGAGGATGCGCGGGCGCGCCTTGCCGCGCTTCCCGAACTCGCCGGCGAATGGCGCGCCTGCGTCCGGCGGTGGAAAGACATTAACCGGCAGCATCTCCGGACCTGGTCGGGCGGCCACAGCCCCTCGCCCGCTTTCGAATATCTGCTGTATCAAAGCCTCCTCGGCTCCTGGCCGCTTGAAAGCGACACGTCTTTTCCCGAACGATTCAAGGCCTATGCCATCAAGGCCGCGCGCGAGAGCAAGCGCGAGACCAGTTGGCTCAATCCGAATACCGCTTACGAGGACGGACTGACCGCGTTCATCGATCGCATTCTCGCCGACGACAATCGGGATTTCCGCGAATCGCTGACCGCCTTCGTGGTGCGGCTGTCGCTGCTCGGCGCCCTGAATTCGCTCAGCCAGTTGACGTTGAAGGCGACCATGCCGGGCGTGCCCGACTTTTATCAGGGCACCGAATTCTGGGATCTCTCGCTTGTCGATCCCGACAATCGCCGCCCGGTCGATTTCGCCGGTCGCGATGCGGCGCTCGACAAAGCCGAGCCGGTCGACTGGCCCGATCTGGTCGAAACGCGCGAGAACGGCCATCTCAAGATGGCGTGGACCGCAACGCTGCTGGCGATGCGCCGCTCGCATCCCGATGTTTTCGCCAAGGGCGCCTATCGGCCACTCTCGGTATCAGGCCCGGACCGCGATCATGTGATCGCCTTTGCGCGGGAGCATGAGGGGAACGTCGCGATCGTCGCGGTCGGTCGCCACTTCGCCGGCATTACCGACCACGGCCGGCATTGGCCGCGCGGAGCGTTCGATGCGACGATCGATGTCTCCGACTACGCCCTTCCGAACGCCTCACCCGACGGCACGTTGCCAGCGGCGACGCTGTTCGCCGATTTTCCCGCGGCCGTCATCACCGCACACACACGAGCGGCATCGACCTGACGTCAGGTGCGAACACCGCAAGAGTCACGCGATGCGGCTACGCGATGGCTTCCAGGGCGGCCGAGCGGCTGGTGCCTTCGTCGCTGAACAGGTGAACCCGGTTGCGTCCGGCCGCCTTCGCATCGTAGAGCGCGCTGTCTGCCTCCGCGAACAGTTCGCCGATCCGCCGGCGATGCGGGCGCCCCACCAGAGCGGCGCCGACCGAAGCTCCGATCTCGAGCCGAAGCCCGTTCCAGAACAGCGGCCGGCAGAGCATGACCACGGTTTGCTGAAGCACGCGCGCGATCTGCGCCGGCGCCACCGGCGCCCGCAGGACCAACGCGAACTCGTCGCCGCCGATGCGCGCCACCAGGCCGGCGTTGTGGAACGCGCGCCGCAACCGCGTCGCGACCTCGCACAGACAGGCATCGCCCGAGGCATGACCGAACGTGTCGTTCATCGCCTTGAAGCGATCGAGATCGATCAGGACCAGTGCGGTTGCGAACCCGTGATTCAGGCCGTCGCGAACGATCTCGCGGTAGCGCGCCTGAAATACCGAGCGGTTCGCGAGGCCGGTGAGAGGATCGGTCTCGGCCCGCAGCCGCAGGTTGGTCATCGCACGGTGATCGGCGGTGATGTCCTGCTTCGATCCGAAGATGCGAACGACGCGTCCCGCCTCCGCGACCGCGTTGATGGCGAGGCGCATCCAGCGCCGCTCGCCGCGCCAGGTGACGATCTCGGTATCGAGCGTGGCCGCCCGCCCGGTACGAATCACTTCGGCGCGCGCCAACTCCATATTGCGCCGGGACTCGTCCGTATAGAGTTCGACGATCGACGCCCGTCGCAGCGGATTGCCCATCGGATAGCCGAAGATGTCATAGACGCCGGAGGTCCAGGTCAGGCGTTCCGTCGCAAGCTCGCATTCCCATGCACCGATGCGCGCATGTCGCATGGCCTGATCGTAGAGACGCGCGCGAACCTCGGCCGATGGCAGCACAGCAGCATGGTCCGCTTCATCTCTCATTCACGATCCGGCAGCGTCGGGCTTCTGACATATTGCTCATCACTAAGACCGCAGCGTTAAGGAAATCTCTACTCGTGTGGCAAAGCGACGAGCCTGGAAGCCCCTCTGTCCAACCCCGGATGCATGACCGCTGGATCGACCCACAACCGGGAGGCGCCCTCTCCGAATACCGACAAGCGCGCCGCATGGCCGGATCGGCTTGACTCATCGGGCATCATCGCCAACGCTGCGGCATTGCGGTCAACGACTGGGGAGACAACAATGGCTTACAAGTTCGAACTTTATACCGACAAGGCTGGCGAAACCCGTTTCCGCTTCAAGGCGCCGAACGGGGAAATCATGTTCGGCTCCGAAGGTTACAAGCAGAAGAAATCCGCTCAGGACGCCATTGCATCGATCCAGAAGAACGCGGGCGGCTCCACCGTCGAAGACAACACCGGCAAATAGCCGAACGTATTTCCGCCAATTGAGCCGGGATCCGTGGCGACGGTGGCCGCGTTGCGCCGCCCCGTCGTCCTGCGAGTCCATGGCCGCGCCGGCGCGATGACGGGGAATTGTTGATGGCCCGAACGGCAATCAGACTTGCCGTGGTCGTTGCGGCGACTGTGTTGCTGGCGGCCTGTGACCTCTTTCCCAAAACGTGGCAGTGGAATCAGAAGCTCACCCTCGAGGTCGCGACGCCTCAGGGTATCAAACGCGGCTCGGCGGTGACCCATGTGAGCTGGCAGGATGTGAATGCCGTCGGAAACTATCCGTCGAGCTACAGCGGCGAAGCGACGGTGGTGGAGGTCGCGCCGGGACGATATCTCTTTGCGTTGATCGGCGAGAAGAGCAAGTACATTGCTCAATACACTTTTCATGAGCAGTTCGGCACAAGCAGAGCCGACTATCAGAAGCTGCTGCCTGAGATTGAAAAGTTCCGAGGAACAGCGGACGTTCCGCGTGACAGATATCCGCTATTGGTGACGTTTTCGGATATCACCGACCCCAAGACGGTGCAAAAAATCGATCCTGACAATCTTGTTGCCAGCTTCGGACCGGGCGTGAGCCTCAAGCGCATTACGCTGGAGATCACCAATGGCAAGGTGACTCAGAAAATTGAGACGTTGCTACCTTGGTTAGAAAAAGTGGGCAGAGAGAGGGGGACTCTCATTCCCAACCCTCCTCGCATGAGTACAAGTCTCACGAACCCCGAGATACAGTTACTCGCGCCCAGCGCATTTTCAACGGAGTTGTACAAATGAGCATGTCAAATCGCAAATAATGAAGGAGGTTCTCGACGACAGAACGGCGAGCCGGCATGTCATATGACACATGGCGCGAAATCCGGCCTATCCGTTAAACGGTTTGATTACCTTACCCGCCAATCCAGATCGATCCGATTCAATCGGGTAATGATCGATGACGTATAAGGCCGACGGTTTTCATCGGCGGCGCAGCGTTCCCATGCTTCTCGACCAATTCTCCATTCTCATCGCCATCGGCTTTTCGGGCGCCTCGCTCGGATTGACCTTGTTCATGATGTGGATCGTCGGGCGCCGGCAAACGCACCTCCTGAAATGGTCGCTCGGCATTGCCTTAATTCTGGTCGGGCTCGCCTTCTTCGGAAGCGTGGTCGAGAGCTACAACGCCACGTTCCTGCTCGTCTCCTTCCTGTTTCTGATCGCGGGCTTCGGCCTGCTCCATGTCGGCTCGGCGAAATTCTGCTCCGGCCGAGCCCACTGGCTTTTGGCAGCGGTGGTTGTGGTGCTGGGGAGTCTTTCGACAACCATGGCCTTCGCGCTGGGCTATTCCGGCATCGGCACGATGGCCGGGAACATCGTGATCGGCGTGCTGATGTTCGCTTCCGCCCATCAATACTGGACCGCCCGCGCGGAATCGCGCGTTCTCATGACGGCCAACGCGACGCTCTATCTGATCGTTTCGCTATCGTTCGCGCTGTGCGGCTATGCGCTGCTCCACGAAGCTCAGTACGTTCTGACGGCGCGCCCCTCGAACTGGGCCGAGGACATCAATTCCATTGTCGTCATCGTCGGCCTGACCGGCATCGGCACGCTGTCGCTCACGCTCAACCAGGCGCGCATCGCCAGCCGGCACAAGCGCGACGCCATGACCGACGCCCTGACCGGACTCCTGAATCGCCGGGCGCTGTTGCAGAACCCGTCGCACACCCTGCCGGCCGGAACCGCGCTCGTCGCGATGGACCTCGACTACTTCAAGACGATCAACGACCGCTACGGACACGACAGCGGCGATCAGGCGCTGAAAGCCTTCGCCGAACTCATTCGCGCCAATATCCGCCCGACCGACCTTGCCGCGCGCATGGGCGGCGAGGAATTCTGCATCGTCGTCTCCGATCCGGATCCCCGCGCGCCCATGACCATCGCGGAGCGCATCCGGACGCAGGTGGAAGCGATGACGATCCCGACCGCCGGCGGCCCGGTTCGCACCACGGTCAGCGCCGGTATTTCCTTCGCCTCCGGCGACGAAACGCTGCAGTCGCTGCTGATCCGCGCCGACGAAGCGCTCTACGAAGCCAAGTCCGAGGGACGCAACCGCGTGCGGACGTCGGATATCGACAGCATGGCGGCATAGGCTGCATCCGGATCGGTCCGACCCCCGCCGGGTTCGACCGGCGGACTGCGTGATCACACATAGCGCCGTCCGGCGATTGCCCGGCCGAGGCGCGGCGACGCGCTCTCTTGACGCGGACCGGTATCCACTTGGCTCGAAAACGCTATAGGGGTGTTGAGAAGGCTGTGGTTTCATGGGAAGACGACAGCCTGTCCCCGAACCTCATCCGCGAGTGCCATGTCATGACTTACCGCGCGCCCATCAACGACATTCTATTGGCCCTCAACCACGGCGCCGGCCTGCAGGCTGCCGTCGATGCCGGCCACTTGGGCGACTATGACGCCGATATCGCCGCCGCCGTGCTCGAGGAGGCGGGCAAGTTCGCCAGCGACGTGCTGGCGCCGTTGAACCGCGTCGGCGATCAGAACGGCGTCAAGCTGGCCGACGGCAAGGTGACCACCGCACCGGGCTGGCCCGACGCCTATCAGCGCTGGACCGCGGCCGGGTGGAACGCGGTCGCCGGCAACGAGGCCTTCGGCGGTCAGGGATTGCCGGGCGCGATCAACGCCGCCTGCACCGAAATCTGGAGCGCTGCGAACATCGCGTTCGAACTGTGCCCGCTGCTCACCGGCAGCGCCATCGAAGCGCTCGATGCCCACGGCAGCGACGAACTGAAGAACATCTATCTCGCCAAGCTGATCTCCGGCGAATGGCCGGGCACGATGCAACTCACCGAGCCGCACGCGGGCTCCGATGTCGGCCTGCTGCGCTCGCGCGCCGAACGCGCCGACGACGGCACCTACCGCATCAGCGGCACCAAGATCTTCATCACCTACGGCGATCACGACATGACTGAGAACATCATTCATTTCGTGCTGGCGCGCCTGCCGGACGCACCCGCCGGCACCAAGGGCATTTCGCTGTTCCTGATTCCGAAGTTTCTGGTCAACGCCGACGGCTCGCTCGGCGCGCGCAACGACATCTATCCGTCCGGCGTCGAGCACAAGCTCGGCATTCACGCTTCGCCCACCTGCACCATGACCATGGGCGACAACGGCGGCGCGGTCGGCTATCTGATCGGCGAGGAAAATCGTGGGATGCAGTGCATGTTCACGATGATGAACCAGGCGCGCCTCGGCGTCGGCCTGCAAGGCGTCGGCCTCGCCGACCGGGCCTATCAGCAGGCGCTGGCCTACGCGCAGGAGCGCAAGCAGGGCAAGGCGGTCGGCGCGACCGGCGCCGGCCCCGATCCGATCATCGTGCATCCGGACATCAAGCGCATGTTGTTGCAGATGCGCGCGATGACTGCGGCCGCGCGCACCATCTGCTACGCCACCGCCGTCGCGCTCGACGTCGCGGCCCGCGCCAAGGATCCCGCGGTGCGCGCCACCGCCGCCGCGCGCGGTGCGCTGCTGACGCCGATCGCGAAAGCCTTCTCCACCGACATCGGCAACGAGGTCGCCTCGCTCGGGGTGCAGATCCACGGCGGCATGGGCTTCATCGAGGAGACCGGCGCCGCACAACATCTGCGCGACGCGCGCATCACGCCGATCTACGAAGGCACCAACGGCATCCAGTCGATCGACCTCGTGACGCGCAAGCTCGGCGTCAAGGGCGGCGAGTCGGTGTGGGCGCTCCTCAGCGAACTCTCCGACATCGTCAAGCGCGTCGAGACATCGAACGATCCCGCGTTCGGTGCGACCGGTTTAAGGTTGCGCGAGGCGCTCGAGTCGCTCGAACGCACCAGCCACTGGCTGCTGGAACGGCTCGGCACCGCGCCGAACGAGGCGCTCGCCGGTGCGACACCCTATCTCAGGCTGTTCGGCTCGACGCTGGGCGGCTGCATGTTGGCCAGCGAGGCGATGGCGGCGCGCGACGGCGGCGACCGCTTCGGCGATCCGAAACGCTACGTCGCGCTGGCGCGGTATTTCGCCGAGAACGTCGCGGTGCAGGCGCCGTCGCTGGAGCGCACGGTGATGGAAAGCGCCGACACCGTGCTCGGCGCCGACGCGATTCTGTTGGCCTGACGGGCCAAAACAGGCCGACAACCTCCGCCATCGTTTCGCCGCAAGAATCCCGAGCCGAAAAGGACTCCCATGACCGACCATCTGAGCGTGACCGACCTTGAGGCCACGCGCGTGATCGCCTTCAATCGGCCGGACAAGAAGAACGCGCTGACGCAGGACATGTATCGGGCCACCACCGACGCCATCAACAGCGCGCAGGACAACGCCGCGATCCGTTGCCTCGTCCTCACCGGCGGCAAAGGCGTCTTCACCGCCGGCAACGATCTCGAGGATTTTCTCAAAGGCGGCACCGCGAGCGCCGACAAGCCGCGCCCTTCCGCCGCGCTTGGCTTTCTCCATGCGCTTGCGCGCAACGCGAAGCCGCTCGTTGCTGCCGTCGACGGCATCGCCATCGGCGTCGGCACCACGATGCTGTTTCATTGCGACTATGTGGTTGCCGGCAGCAACGCGCGGTTTTCGACGCCGTTTATCCATCTCGGCCTGGTGCCGGAAGGCGCATCGAGCCTTCTGATGCCGCGCGCCATCGGCCATCAGCGCGCCTTCGCCACGCTGGTGATGGGCCGCTCGCTCAACGCCGACGAAGGACGCGACGCCGGTTTCGTCAATGCCGTGGTCGCGTCCGGTGAAGCCGATGCCGAGGCGCTGAAGGTCGCGCGCGAAATTTCCACGCTGCCGGCGGAAGCCGTCGCGCTGTCGCGGAAACTGTTGAAGCCGTCTCCCGAGGAACTGATCGAACGGATCAATCATGAGAGCGCGCTGTTCGGCGAGCGAATGCGCTCGCAGGAAGCCGTCGACGCCTTCAAGGCGTTCTTCGCGCGGAAGAAGGCATGATTTCGTTCGTCGAACCGCGATGAGAATCCGATGCGGCGCATTTCGCCGATACTTGTCGCGTTACTCGCCTGCCTTGCATCCACCCATGTAAAGGCGGGCGAGCGCATACCGTTGCGCATTCTTGCGATCAACGACCTGCACGGCAATCTCGAACCGCCACCCGGCGGCATCCGCATCGACGATCCGAATAACAAGGACCGCAAAATTCGTGTCGACGCCGGCGGCGTCGAACACATGGCGACCTTGGTGAAACAACTTCGCGCGGATCACAAGAACTCGATCTTCGTGGCCGCCGGCGATTTGATCGGCGCCAGCCCTTTTCTTTCCGCGATGTTTCATGACGAACCGACCATCGAGTCATTGTCACTGATGGGTATGGAGGTTGCGTCCGTCGGTAATCACGAGTTCGACGAGGGCAAGAGCGAGTTGCTGCGGATGCAGAAGGGCGGTTGTCATCCGATCGACGGTTGTCAGGGACCGCATCCGTTTGTCGGCGCGAAGTTTCGCTATCTCGCCGCTTCGACCTTCGACAAGACCACCGGCGCGACACCGTTTCCGCCTTACGCCATCGAGACGTTCGACGGCATTCCGGTCGCCTTCATCGGCTTGACCTTGAAGAACACGCCGCGCCTCGTCTCGCCGGTCGGCGTGACCGATCTCGAATTTCGCGATGAGGCCGACACCGTCAACGCGCTGGTGCCGGAACTAAAGGCAAGAGGCATCGAGGCCATTGTGGTGTTGATCCACGAGGGCGGCTTTCCCACCGGCGACTACAACGAATGCCCGGGCATTTCCGGCCCCATCGTCGATATCGTCAAGAAGTTCGACAAAGCGGTCGATATCGTCGTCAGTGGCCATACGCACCAGGCCTACACCTGCAACATCGACGGACGCCTCGTCACCAGTGGCGACAAGTATGGTACGCTGGTCACCGCCATCGACGTCGAGCTCGATCGCGACACCCGCGACGTGGTAAGTACGAAGGCCAATAATGTTATCGTCCGCACCGATACGCTTGCCAGGGATCTGGAGCAGACTCAACTGATTGCCGCATATCAGCGGCTGGCGGGCCCCATCGCGGCGCGCCCGGCAGGCCGCATCACGGCCTCGTTGTCGCGCATTCCGACCGATGCGGGCGAGAGCGTGCTCGGCGATATCGTCGCTGACGCGCAACTTGCCGCAACTCGGGCCCCGGACAAAGGCGGCGCGGTGATCGCCTTCACAAATCCCGGCGGCGTGCGCAGCCCGATCATCCGACGCGACGATGGAAGCGTGACTTACGGCGATGTGTTCGCGGCGCAGCCATTCCGCAACCAGCTCGTCACGATGACGCTCACCGGGGCGCAGATCAAGGCGGCGTTGGAGCAGCAATGGCTCGATCCGGCCCGGCCGCGCATCCTGCAAGTCTCCAGCGGATTCGGTTACACATGGGACGATGCGAAGCCGCTCGGCGCGCGTATCGTTGCAGCGAGCATGACGCTAAACGATGCCCCGATCGATCCGGCGGCGAGCTATCGTGTCACCGTCAACAACTTCCTCGCGGTCGGCGGCGACGGCTTCACCGTGCTGAAGCAAGGAGCCGCGCAGATTTTCGGCGTCTACGATGTCGATGCACTCTATGCCTATTTCCGTGCCAACAGCCCGATCGCTCCGCCGCCAACCGGACGGATCGTGCGGCTCAATTGAGCCGCCTCCCATCGACGATCTTGCCGCTGCGCCCTTTCACAATTCCGTGCGAACCATTACATTCGATGCACGACATTTGCCGCATCATCCCTTACGCGCCCTCGGCGCGGCGGATCCCTGAATGACCACGCTTCTCGTTACTCATCCTGCCTGCCTCGATCATGTGATGCCGCCCGGACATCCGGAATGTCCGGATCGGCTGCGCGCCATTGATGTGGCGCTCAGTGCGGACCGCTTCAGCGCCCTCGCCCGCACGCTGGCACCGGAGGGCTCGCTCGACGACGCCGCGCTGTGCCACACCGATCACCTGATCGACGAGCTCCGCCATATCTCGCCGAACCAGGGATTCGCTTTCATCGACGGCGACACCTCGATGTCGCCCGGCACATGGGAGGCGATCCTTCGCGGAATGGGCGGTGCCGTCGCCGCCACCGATGCCGTGCTGACCCGTACGCATGACAACGCCTTCGTCGCGATCCGCCCGCCGGGCCACCACGCCGAGATCGGCAAGCCGATGGGTTTTTGCTTCTTCGATAACGCAGCCATCGCCGCGCGCCACGCGCAGCGCAAGCACGGCATCGGCCGCGTCGCCGTGGTCGATTTCGACGTGCATCACGGCAACGGTACGCAGGATATTTTCTGGGCCGATCCGACGGTGATGTATTGCTCGACGCATCAGATGCCGCTTTTTCCCGGCACCGGCGCGCGCTCCGAGCGCGGCGAGCACGACACCATCGTCAATGCCCCGTTGATGTCGGGCGACGGCAGCGTGCAATTTCGGTCCGCCTTGGAGGACCTGATCCTGCCGCGCCTCACGGCGTTCGCGCCGGAGTTGATCGTGATCTCCGCCGGCTTCGACGCGCATCGGCGCGACCCCCTCGCCACCCTCGAGCTCGACGCCGACGACTTCGGCTGGGTGACGCGCCGGCTGATGGATGTCGCCGACGCCAGCGCCGGCGGCCGCGTGGTTTCGGTGCTGGAAGGCGGCTACGATTTGCAAGGTTTGCAGGAATCCGTCGCGGCGCATGTCACGGCGCTGATGGGAAAATGACGTCCCGCCACATTCCGTCCTCACCGGTGCTTATCATCGCGCGCGACCGACATTCAGCAGGAACCTGACCATGGCCGACACCAACCATGCCGACATCAAGAAGCTGAGCTTCGAGCGCGCGCTGGAGGAGCTCGAATCGATCGTGACGCGCCTCGAAGGCGGTCAGGTTGCGCTGGAAGAGTCGGTGGCGATCTACGAACGCGGCGAAGCATTGAAGCGGCGTTGCGAGGAACTGCTGCGTCAGGCTGAAGCGCGCGTCGACAAGATCACCACCGATGCCAGGGGCCAACCCAACGGTACCGAACCGCTCGACGTTCCGTCATAGTGACGAGAGCGCGGCTCGACGCGGTCATGATCGTTCGAAGCCTTTGATTTCACGTTCGATGTCGGCTTTACTGCGAACGCGGTGCAGATGCCCCGCGTCGAATCCTGTTTGAATTTTGATGAGCGTCAGATTGCAGAGCGTATTTCTTTTGCAAGGCAGCCGAAAAATTCTTGCCCCTGTTGCGTGCCTTCAGGCAGGGTTGTGAGCGTGCGCGTTCAACGCCGTCACGTCATCTACGTTCAGGGCTACGATCCACGCGGGCTCGCGCAATACTATCGTTTGTTCCGGACCGAACTGCGCAAATCCGCAGGGCTTTATGGATTGCACGCCAAGGTGGGCCGACCGCAGAGCGCCGACGACAATACGATGGCGTCATGGTCGATCGAAACTCAGGGACACGATTGGCGCACACACGTCACCTACGATTTTCTGCGCTGGGAAGATCTGATCAAGAAGGACTTCACCGTTCCGATCTGGCGCACCGTGCTGCTGGGCTTCGGAATCTACTGCCGCGCATTTCTTGCGGGCGTCATCCCGCGCATCTGGAAGGCGCACTGGCGGTTCGGGATGTTCATCACCTACCCGCATTTCGTGCTGCTGAATCTCGCGATCTGGTCGGCTCTGCCGGCCTGGGGCGTGGCCACTGTCGCGGGCTATCTGGGAGCGACAACGCCGTTCAAGTGGACCGTCGCGATCGCGGTATTTCTCGCCGCGCTGTGGGCGCTGCTGAAATATACTGAGAAGCGCACCTACGCGCTCTATCTGATGTCGGACACCATCTTCACCTGGCAGTTCGCGCATCGCGCGCGGCCGGAATGGGACCGACGCATCGACCGTTTCGCGCAACACCTGGTCGAGGTCGCGCGCACGAGCGATGCCGACGAGATTGTGGTGGTCGGCCATAGTTCCGGATCGTTTCTCGGCGTGGAGATCGTGGCGCGCGCGCTGGCAGTCGATCCCGACCTTGGCCGTCATGGCCCGCGCGTCGCGCTGCTGACCTTGGGTGGCAACTTGCCGATCGTCGGCTTCTTTCCTGCCTCAGAGCCGTTCCGCACGCATCTGAAACAGCTTGCGGTCGCGCCCGCGATCGACTGGATCGATGCCCAGTCACGCAAGGACGTGATGAACTTCTATCCCTTCGACCCGATTGCAGGCCACCGCATCGATGCCGGACCCACGCGGCGCAACCCCACCGTGGTGCCTATCCGGTTCCGCGACATGATCGACCCGACTCACTACAATCGATTCCGCTGGCAGTTCTTTCGGGTCCACTTTCAGTTCGTCATGGCCAGCGAGCGTCCGCACCCATTCGACTTCTATACGATGGTCTGCGGGCCGATCGCGCTGCCCGAACGCGTCGCCGATCCTGCCACGGCCCTCGCAGCGCTCTCGGCCCCAACGAAATCGACAATCATCCCCGCCTCGGCCGCACAATAGAGGAACTTCGGGTCCCTCCACGTCGTTAGGGTTGAGGCGGGTTTGAACCAATGCGCCGCGCGCCTTGACCTATAGCAACGCCGAAAGTTGGCTTTGGGGAGGAGGCTTGGTATAAGATTGGAAACACTATACATTTGCAGTTTGTCTCGGCCGACCGAATTTGCGGCTAAGAGACTGAAATTGCTTGTGTAAATGCCGAAATAGAACCGCGCAGCCAACGTGATCTAGATCACAGTTCTCGGAAGCGGCGCGCGATAGGCTCGAAACCGTTTTCCCTGGTCAGGGGCTTCAGGATGCCGGGTGTCCGATGCGCAAGGGTTGCGCAGCACCCATATTCATCCTTGTCGCCATGCCTGACAAGCAAATTGGAACTCTGCCGTGACCAGCTTCAGTAAGACACCGCTTCTTGACACGATCCGAACTCCCGAAGATTTGCGCAAGCTCAAGGTCGAGCAAGTTCGCCAGGTCGCCGACGAGTTGCGGCAGGAAACGATCGATGCCGTGTCCGTCACCGGCGGGCATTTCGGAGCCGGCCTCGGCGTGGTCGAGCTGACCACCGCGATCCACTATATCTTTGATACGCCGCGTGACCGGCTGATCTGGGACGTCGGCCATCAGGCCTACCCGCACAAGATCCTCACAGGCCGCCGCGACCGCATCCGCACGCTGCGCACCGCCGGCGGCCTGTCCGGTTTCACCAAGCGTTCCGAGAGCGACTACGATCCGTTCGGCGCAGCGCATTCGTCCACCTCGATCTCGGCCGGCCTGGGCATGGCCGTGGCCCGCGACCTCTCCGGCGGCAAGAACAACGTCATCGCGGTGATCGGCGACGGCGCGATGTCGGCGGGCATGGCCTATGAGGCAATGAACAATGCCGGCGCGATGAATTCGCGGCTGATCGTCATTCTCAACGACAACGACATGTCGATTGCGCCGCCGGTCGGCGCGATGTCGAACTATCTGTCGCGGCTCTATTCCGGCAAGACCTATCGCACCATTCGCGAGGCCGCCAAGCAGCTCGGCAAGCACTTGCCGAAAATGATCGCCGACCGCGCCGAGCGCGTCGAGGAATATTCCCGCGGCTTCATGACCAACAGCGGTACGCTGTTCGAGGAACTGGGTTTCTATTATGTCGGCCCGATCGACGGCCATAACCTCGATCACCTGCTGCCGGTCCTGAAGAACGTCCGCGACATGGAAGACGGCCCGATTCTGGTTCACGTCGTGACCCAGAAAGGCAAGGGCTATGGCCCAGCGGAAGCGGCGGCTGACAAATATCACGCCGTAGTCAAGTTCGACGTCGCCACCGGCGCTCAGTCGAAGGCCAAGCCGAACGCCCCCGCCTATCAGAACGTGTTCGGTCAGTCGCTGGTCAAAGAAGCCGAGAAGGACGACAAGATCGTCGCGATCACGGCGGCCATGCCGTCCGGCACCGGCGTCGATATCTTCAACAAGGCGTTTCCGAAGCGCACCTTTGACGTCGGCATCGCCGAGCAGCACGCCGTCACTTTCGCCGCCGGTCTTGCGACGGAGGGCTACAAGCCGTTCTGCGCGATCTACTCAACCTTCCTGCAACGCGGCTACGACCAGGTGGTCCACGACGTTGCCATCCAGAATCTGCCGGTGCGTTTTGCCATCGACCGTGCCGGTCTCGTGGGCGCCGACGGCGCGACGCACGCCGGATCGTTCGACAACGCCTATCTCGGCTGCCTGCCGAACTTCGTGATCATGGCGGCGGCCGACGAGGCCGAAATGGTCCACATGGTCGCCACGCAGGTCGCGATCAACGATCGTCCGAGCGCGCTGCGCTACCCGCGCGGCGAAGGCCGTGGCGTGGAGATGCCCGAGGTCGGCACTCCGCTTGAGATCGGCAAGGGACGCGTCGTCCGTCAGGGCAACAAGGTCGCACTGCTGTCGTTCGGCACCCGTCTCGCCGATTGCGAAAAGGCCGCCGACGAACTCGCCGCGCACGGCCTTTCCACTACGGTTGCCGACGCGCGCTTCATGAAGCCGCTCGATGTCGAACTGGTGCTTAAGCTCGCGCGCGAACATGAAATCCTGATCACCGTCGAGGAAGGCTCCATCGGCGGCTTCGGATCGCATGTGATGCAGACGCTGGCTGAGAACGGGATGCTTGACAGCGGCTTGCTCCGTTTCCGCTCGATGGTGTTGCCGGACGAATTCATCGACCACAACACGCCGGCGGCGATGTACGCATACGCCGGCCTCGACGCCAAGGGCATCGTCGCCAAGGTGTTCGAAGCCCTCGGCAAGGACAAGGCCGGAACCATCAAGCTCGCTGGCGCATAAGCCGCAAGCCGGACAGTATCGAAAACCCCGCTTCCACTGTTCCGGAAGCGGGGTTTTTCATTTGCCTTGAGGCCGCGATAAAGTGATCGCGACATGACACAGACACGCAAACGCGCCGACCTGCTGCTGGTGGAGCGCGGCCTGTTCGAAAGCCGCGCGCGGGCGCAGGAGGCGATCGCGGCCGGCCTCGTGACCGCCAACGGCAAGGTCGTCGCCAAGTCCTCCGAAGTGCTCGCCGACAGCGCCGTCATCGACGCCGCGCCGGCGCATCCCTGGGTGTCGCGCGGCGGCGTCAAACTCGCGGGCGCACTGGCCCGGTATCCCATCGAGATCGAGGATCACGTCTGTCTTGACGTCGGCGCCTCCACCGGCGGGTTCACCGAGGTGCTTCTGAGCGAGGGGGCGGCGCTGGTCTTCGCCGTCGATGTTGGCACCGGCCAGTTGCACGACAGCCTGCGCGGCCATCCGCGTATCGTCTCGATGGAGCAGACCGATATCCGCAACTACGACGGCAAACGATTGCCGCAGCGGCCGGACGTGGTCGTGATCGACGCGAGTTTCATTTCCCTGAAATTGATCCTGCCGGTGGCGCTGCAACTCGCCGCCGCGCCGATGAACCTGCTGGCGCTCATCAAGCCGCAATTCGAGGCGCCGCGAAGCGCAATCAAGAAAGGCATCGTACGCGACGCCGCCGTGCATCAGGCCGTGTGCGATGACATTGCGGCGTTCGCCGCATCGCTTGGTTGCAGGGACATCGAGGTGTTTCCATCCTGCATCGCTGGCGGCGACGGCAACATCGAATTTTTCCTCGGCGCGCGTCGTGGCTGAAACGCTTGTCATCGATCACGTTGGCCTGCGGGGCGATGGCGTCGCCCGCCTCAATGGCGCCGCGCGCTACGTCCCCTACACGCTGCCCGGCGAAAGGGTCGACGCTGCAGCGGTGGCAACGTCGGACCGTATGCAACTCGTCGCGATCCGAACACCCAGCCCCCAGCGTATCGATCCGTTTTGCGCTCATTTCGGCGCTTGCGGCGGCTGTGCGATCCAGCACTGGCAGCCTGAGGCGTATCGCGCGTGGAAACGGAAGCTTGTGGTCGACGCGCTTGCCCGCGCCGACATCGACATTGAGGTGGCCGAGATCGTCGACGCCCATGGCGCGGGGCGTCGCCGCGTCACGCTGCACGCGCGCCGCGCGACCGATGGCAGCTTCCCGGTGGGCTTTACCGCACCGAACAGCCACGCGGTGATCGCCATCGACGACTGTCCGATCCTCGATCCGGCGCTCGACGGCGCGCTCGATGCGGCACGCGCCATCGCCGCGCTGCTGAAACCGGTTGCCAAGCCGCTTGATATCCAGATCACCGCTGCCGACAACGGGCTGGATATAGATATCCGCGGTTCGGGACCTCTACCGTCCCGGATCGTCGCCGCGCTGTCGCGACTTGCCGAGCAGTACAGGCTGGCGCGGCTGACACGGTACGGCGAACTGGTGCTGATGCGCACACCGCCGACCGTCACGATGGGCTCGGCGACAGTCCCGTTGCCGCCCGGTTCGTTCCTGCAAGCCACCGTCGCCGGCGAGGAAACGCTCGCGACGCTTACGGCCGCTCATTGCGGCAAGGCGAAGCGCATCGTCGATCTGTTTTGCGGCGTCGGGCCGTTTGCGCTGCGTCTTGCAGCGAAAGCCCGGATCGCCGCGCTCGATAGCGACGCCGTCGCCATCGCCTCGCTGCGAAAAGCCGCTGCTTCCGCCCATGGACTGAAGCCGATCACCGCCGACGCACGGGATTTGTTCCGGCGACCGCTGGTCCCGCAGGAATTGCGCGACGTCGATGTCGTGGTGTTCGACCCGCCGCGCCAGGGTGCGGAAGCGCAGAGCAGACAGCTCGCCGCCAGCAAGGTGCCGACGATTGTCGCCGTGTCGTGCAATGTCGTCACTTTCGTGCGCGACGCGCGTATCCTGATCGATGGCGGCTACAAACTCGAATCCGTCACGCCGGTCGATCAGTTTCGCCACACGCCGCATGTCGAACTGGTTGCGCGTTTCGTGCGATGATTTCCGGTCGCGCCGTCATCGCCCCCACCGCTCCTGCCAGATCTTTTCACCGATCAGGCAGTTGACGCGCGGTTCCTTGCCCGCCGCAGGAACGACGCGCGACTCCGGCACGCGACCCGCAACCTCCATCACCAGCTTGGTGTGGATCGCTTGCTTGAATTTTTCGCGATCCTTGATCGGCACGACGAATGAGCCGGGACCGCCGATCACGCAGTCCTCGTAGTAGTAGTCGAGATTTTCGATATCCATCGTCGAATAGCTCGGCTCCTTCACCATGATCGGCAGACCGTTGATGACGATGCCCTTCTCCAACGCCGTATCGCGCGCGACCGTCACCGGAAGCCCGTTGTTGTTCGGTCCGTCGCCGGAAATATCGATGACGCGACGAATGCCCCGATACTGGTTTTGCTCGAACAGCGGCATCGCGAAATGGATCGCACCGGAAATCGACGTTCGAGAAGCGCGTCGTACCGGCGTTCTCAGTATCTCGGCGGAGACCGCATCGGCGGATTCCGGCCCGTCGACGATGCGCCACGGAACAATCACCTTCTGGTCCGTGGATGCCGCCCATTCGAAATAGGTGATGGCGACTTTTCCAGTGGGACCCGCCTTCAATGCCTGAAGAAATTCCTTCGAGACGATGGCCTGCGCATAACCCTCGCGCTGTATCGTGAGTTCATCGATATCCATCGAATAGGAAACGTCCACCGCCAGCACCAGTTCGACATCGACGGTGATATCGGGGGGCTTGGCCTGAGCCATAGCGGGTGGGGTATGGGGCGCGGCGTTGACCGCGACGTCGCCGGATATGGCACCCACGGCCAGCAGCACTCCGATCGAGACGTACCAGCGCATCGCAGCCTCCGTCGCCCCCTCCGCGATGGTGCCACAGTGCCGTAAATCCGCAAGATCGGAACTGCCGGCATGTCGACCGCCTGTCCCCTGCGATCCAGGCCACCCGCCGGGAAGCGCCATTTACCAAGACTTTACCGCGGTATCTTAAAACCAGGAGAAGGCCCGTCCCCGTTTTTCGGAGGGTGCGGCTCCCCGACTGGAAAAGAAGCCGAACAGAGCCAAGCCGGTTCTAACGCCATGCGTTCTGGCGATGCATCGCCGTGCGCCGATTTCGACGATCACGGGACTCCCTCCGTGGCCATTTTTAAGGACGACGAAATGCTTTCGCGACTCTCCATCAAGGCCAAGTTGATTACGCTGGTTGCGGTTCTGTTGCTCGCATTGACCGCGACCGGGGCTTTCGCCGTGATCGAGATGCGCGCGATCAATACCGCGGCCCAGGACATCAAGACAAACTGGCTGCCGAGTATCCGCCTCGTCAGCGAACTGCGCACGCAATCGGCGCGTTATCGCGCCGTGCTGCGCGACTATCTGACCGAACCGGATGAGGCCTTCATGGCCGACATCCAGCGCAACCTCGACGCCCGCGCCAGGGACTACGAAGCCGCCAACAAGGCCTACGCGCCCCGTATCAGTTCGCCGGAGGAAGCGGCACTCTACCGTGAGTTGTCACAGACATGGGCAACCTTCCGCGCCGCCGCCGACGAGGTGATCGCCAACGCGCGCAAGCACGAGGTCGCGCAGGCCCGCACCGTCAACGCCACCCGCGCTACACCGGCAGGCCGCAAGATGGATGCGGTGATGACCAAGATCGTGGCGCTGAACGACAATGGCGCGACCGTTTCCGGCCAGCACGCCGAAAGTGCTTACGCCACCGCGTTCGGCGTGCTGCTCGCGGTGCTGTCCTGCATGGTGTTGCTGGGACTTGCCGCCGCCGTGCTGGTGGTTCGGGACATCTCGCGCGGTATCGGCTCGGTGCTGAGCCCGATGCACGCTCTGTCAGCCGGAAATCTCGACGTCGAGATTCCGCATCAGGGCGAGCGCAGCGAGATCGGACAGATCGCCGACACGCTTCAGCATTTCAAGACCGCGCTGATCGCGAAGAAAAATGCCGACGAGGCGGCTGCCGGCGAGGCAAGCGCCAAGCTGCGCCGCGCGGAGACCATGGACAAGGTGACCCGGAACTTCGAGACGATGGTCGGAGAGATGATCGGCTCCCTGTCGTCAGCGTCCAACGAGATGGAGGCCACCGCCACCGCGCTGACCGGCACCGCGGACACCACACGCCAGTTGTCGAACTCGACGGCCAACTCGTCTCACGAGGTGTCCGAAAGCATCCAGTCCACCGCCGCCGCCACGGAGGAAATCACCTCCTCTGTCAACGAGATCAGCCGTCAGGTACAGGAATCGAGCCGGGTGGCACAGACCGCGGTGACGCAGGCCCAGAAGACCAACTCAAGCATTCAGCAGTTGTCGCAGGCCGCGGCGCGGATCGGCGATGTCGTCAAGCTGATCACGGCCGTGGCGGAGCAGACCAATCTTCTGGCGCTCAACGCCACCATCGAAGCCGCCCGCGCTGGCGAAGCCGGGCGTGGCTTCGCCGTGGTCGCCACGGAGGTCAAGGCGCTGGCGTCGCAGACCGCAAAGGCAACCGACGAGATCGGCACCCAGATCGCCGAGATGCAGGCCGCGACCCAGGACTCGGTCGCGACCATTCACGAGATCAGCACCACCATCAATCTGATGTCGGAAATTTCCTCCACCATCGCCGCCGCCGTCGAGGAACAGGGCGCGGCGACGCAGGAGATCGCCCGCAACGTGCAGCAGGCCGCCGATCTCTGCGGCAACGTCGCCAGCAACATCACCGAGGTGGACCGCAGCGCCGGCGAGGCCGGTGCAGCTTCGTCGCAGGTGCTCGCGGCAGCGCAATCGCTCTCGATGGAAAGCCACCGGCTGCAGACCGAGGTCCACAGCTTCCTCGAGACCATCCGCGCCGCATAAGCTCCGGCAAGACTGGATCGCAACGGCAATCGGCGGGGTCAAACCCCGCCGATTTGCTTTTCGGTCATGGCGCCTCAGCCGAAATCGTTCATCGCCCGCCCCTGAAAATGCGGTAGTCTCGAAAATCACGGTCACATGGCGACGCGCATGGGCGACACCGTCATCAAACCACGCACCAGGACGAGAACCAAAACCGCGCCGAAAACCGAACGGCCGCGCCTGCACAAGGTGATCCTCGTCAACGACGACTACACACCGCGCGATTTCGTGGTCAGCGTGCTCAAGGCCGAGTTCCGCATGACCGAGGACCAAGCCTACAAGATCATGCTGACGGCGCATCAGCGTGGCGTCTGCGTGGTCGCGGTCTTCACCAGGGACGTGGCGGAGACGAAGGCGACGCGCGCGACGGACGCCGGCCGCGCCAAAGGCTATCCGCTGCTGTTCACCACCGAACCGGAAGAATAGCGCTAAGCTCGCCGTGTAATCCATCGTCTGTGTCAACTGCGTTGAACCAGACGCTGACGCATCGTCTTGATGCAAACCGGTATCCCCATCGCTCGAAAGCGCTATGACGATGGCAGCGTCTCATCGATCAGACCGTAGACCCGCTCGGCGCGGCGAAAGCCGGCGATCGGAAATTCGCCGAGGTTCAGCCAGCTTTCCGGCGCGGCTGTGGCGAAGCCTTCCGACGCTACAATCGTGCGGTTGAGATCGCTGGCGATTTTCTCCAGCCGCGCGGCGAGATTGACCGCCGGTCCGATGCAGGTGAAGTCGAGCCGATGGCCGCCGCCGATGTTGCCGTACAATACCTCGCCGAGGTGCAGTGCCAGCCCGAAACGAAACCTGTCGAAATCGACATCGCCATGACGGAAGGTCATCGCGGCGACCCGCTCCCGGCTGGCCCGCGCGGCCATCAGCACGCGCCCACAGACCTCCGTCGCATCCGCGCTGCCGTCCGCAATGGGAAACACGGCCAGCAGACCGTCGCCCATGAACTTCAACACCTCGCCGCCATGCTCGATGATGGGATCGACCTGACAATCGAAGTAGCGGTTGAGCACCTCGACCACCGCGCTCGGCGGCAGTGTATCCGAGAGCCGCGTGAAACCGCGCAGATCCGACAGCCAGATTGCCGCCGACATGGTTTCGGTGTGACCGCGCCGGATCTGCCCGGCCAGGATACGCTGGCCAGCGCGATTGCCGACATAGGTGTCGAGCAGCGCGGTCGCGGTGCGCTCAAGGCGAATGATCTCGATGACGCGAGCGATCGGCGCCATCAGGGCGCGCAGCGCTTCGATCTCAGCATCGGAAAAGCCGCCCGGCGCGGTCGTGGTCCAACTCACGGCGTGAATCTCGCCGCTGAGAAATCGCAGCGGCATCGCGATGTAGTCGGTCATTCGCTCGGCACGCGCATCAATGAAAAAGCTAGATCGGGTATCAGCCACGATATCCGCTTCGCGGTAGCGCATCTCGCAGCCTTCAGCGTGAACGACCGCAAGCGGACTGTTGAGGAAGTCGTCGTCCTCTTCGATCCCGTATGGCGCGGCGTAGACAGTCACGCCCTCGCCGCGCCGCCACGTAAAACTCTGACCGAACATCTGCGGATGCAAGGTGCGGACAAAAACGCCGACCCGCCACAACGCGACGCCGGCATCGACGAGACGCTCGCACAATTGCTGCATCATCACTTCCGGCGGCACGCCGTTACGGTCGCCGGCCGACACCCAGGTGGCAATTTCCTTCAGATTTTCGACCTGCATGTCATCAATCCGTCAGTCAGGCGGCGTCCGTCGCGAGTGTAGCCGCGCGTTAGCCCATAAGTCTCAGTGACGCTCCGGCATCTCGTCGGCCAAACCATAGACCCGCTCGGCGGCGCGAAAACCCGCGATCGGAAATTCGCCGAGATCGGTCCAGACCTCCGGCAGCGCGTTGGAAAACGCTCCGGACGCCACCACCGTTCGATTGAGCGCCCCCGCAATCTTTTCCAGCCGGGCGACGAGATTGACGGCGGGGCCGATGCAGGTGAAATCGAGACGATCGCCGCCCCCGATATTGCCGTACAGCACATCCCCCACATGCAGCGCCAGACCGAACCGGAAAGAACCGAGCAATTCGTTGCCGACGGCATATTCCAAGCTTGCGACGTTAGCACGACTGGCGCGCGCCGCCGCTATGACGGCTTGGCAAACCGACTGCATATCGCTGCCGTCCTCGGCAATCGGGAAAATGGCGAGCAGTCCGTCGCCCATGAATTTCAGGATCTCGCCGCCCTGCTCCAGAATCGGCGCGACCTGACAATCGAAATATCGATTGAGCAGTTCGACGATAGCCGACGACGGCAAACGATCCGACAGCGGTGTGAACCCGCGTAAATCCGACAGCCAGATCACCGCCCGCATGGTTTCGGTATGGCCGCGCCGAATCTGGCCGGCAAGAATGCGCTGACCTGCACGCGGACCGACATAATTGTCGAGAAGCCCCGCCGCAGTCCGGCGCAGCAGAAATATCTCGATCATCCGGGACAGTGGCGCATGGATGGCACGCAGTTCGTCGAGATCGGTATCGGTGAATCCACCCTCTCGCCGCGTCGACCAGCTTATGGCCTCGCGTTGGCCATCGGAAAACGTCACGGGTAGCGCGAAGTAATCGGTGACGCCTTCGGCGCGCATCGAAGCCAGAAAAGAAGAGTTGCCGATATCATCATCGTCGCGCAGGCGGCGCCGCACTTCGCGCCCGGTGTCGTAGACGATCGCGATCGGGCTCGAGAGGTAGTCGTCGGATTCCTCCACCCCATACGAGGCAGCCGTTATTGTCACGCCGGTTTCCGCGCGCCAGATGAAGCCGCGCCCGGACATGGTCGGATGCAATGTGCTGACGAACACGCCGACCCGCAAGATCGGAATGCCGCAGGCGACAATGCGTTCGCAACTCTCGGTGACGAACGAACTCACCTGCGGCGCGGACCGCGCCCCATCAATCAGCCAGTCCACCATGCTCTGGAGACGACCGGCCTGCATTCGCGTTCGTCCTAACCCACCTGCCCGCGATGGCGCAGCACATGATCGGCCAGCACGCAGGCCATCATCGCTTCGCCGACCGGTACGGCACGAATGCCGACGCAGGGATCGTGGCGTCCCTTGGTGAGGATATCAGTGTCGGCGCCGCTGCGATCGATGGTCCGACGCGGCGACAGGATCGACGACGTCGGCTTCACCGCGAACCGCGCAACCACCGGCTGACCGGTGGAGATGCCGCCGAGAATGCCGCCGGCATGATTGGAGAGAAACGCCGGGCCGTTGTTGCCCATCCGCATCTCGTCGGCATTTTCCTCGCCGGACAGCGCCGCTGCGTTGAAACCCTCGCCGATTTCGACACCCTTCACCGCGTTGATGCTCATCATCGCGCTGGCGAGATCGCTGTCGAGCTTGCCATAGATCGGTGCACCCAGCCCGGCCGGCACGCCTTCGGCCACGACCTCGATGACCGCGCCGATAGACGAACCGCTCTTGCGGATGCCGTCGAGATAGCTTTCGAAGAACGCGGCCTTGTCCTTGTCGGGACAGAAGAACGGGTTGCGCGCCACCTCGTCCCAGTCCCACTTCTCACGGTCGATCTTGTGCGGACCCATCTGCACCAGCGCGGCGCGCACCGTAACGCCGGAAATGACCTTGCGCGCGACCGCGCCGGCGGCGACGCGGCTCGCCGTTTCGCGCGCCGACGACCGGCCGCCGCCGCGATAATCACGAATGCCGTATTTCGCTTCGTAGGTGAAGTCGGCGTGGCCCGGGCGATACTTGTCCTTGATGTCGGAATAGTCCTTGGAGCGCTGATCGGTGTTCTCGATCAGGAGCGCGATCGGCGTTCCGGTGGTCACCTGCACGCCGCTTTGGGGATGCGCCATCACGCCGGACAGGATCTTAACCTGATCCGGCTCCTGTCGCTGCGTGGTGAAGCGCGACTGGCCGGGACGGCGACGGTCGAGATCCTGCTGGATGTCTTCGGCCGTGAGCGGGATCAACGGCGGGCAGCCGTCGACCACGCAGCCGATCGCCACCCCATGGCTCTCGCCGAACGTGGTGACGCGGAACAGATGACCGAAGGTGTTATGGGACATATGGGCTCGTCTCAGAGTAGCGAATTTCGCTATACTTCGTAGCGACTTGTTGTGAAAATCGCAATTCTGAAGCGAATCCGCCTTCAGCTATACTTCGCCAGCGTTCCGTCGCTGAAGACGTAGACCGCCCCCTGCTCGATGAAGAGGTCGGCCGCCTCCTCGGGCGTCGCGACGCCGACCGCCACCATCAACGCCCGCGCCGTGCCCCCGTGAGATACGGCGACGGTGTCGGCGGTCAGCGAGTCGTGCCATTCCCGCATCCGCTGCGTCACCGATACATAGCTTTCGCCGCCCGGCGGCGAGACATGCCACTTGTCCCGCTCGCGCTCCGCGAACAGATCGGGATGCGAAATCCGCATCTCCGGCAGAGTCGAGCCTTCCCAGGCCCCGTAGGCAATTTCACGCAGGCGATCGTCAAGCGCAAAGCCGTCCGGCGGCAGCGACAACTCCGTTCGCACCAGTTCCATGGTGGTGCGCGCCCGGATCAATGGGCTGGCGACAAAGGCGAGATTGTCGGGCGCATGATCGTTGCGCGCGATCAGGTCGCCGAGCACGTCGCCGGCATGGGCAGCCTGCTCGCGCCCGAGATCGTTGAGCGGAATATCCTTGGTGCCTTGAAAGCGACCGGCGGCATTCCATGCCGTCTCGCCATGGCGAATAAAGTAGATCGTGGGTGAGGACATTGTCGAAAGTTTCTGAACCCTGTGAGTCGTCACTACGAGGAGCCCGGGCGACGATGCAATTCAGAAACCTCACGGCAAGACTGAATTTTCTCGCGTCGCTCGCGATGACAATCGTTGGCATTCATGGATGCGTCGGGTTCGCACATCTGACGTCGAGATCAATCCTTCGCCAGCGAAATATCCGGCGCGTCTGGTCGCTTCATGCCGACGACGTGATAACCGGAATCGACGTGATGCACCTCGCCGGTGACGCCGCGCGACAGGTTTGAAAGGAAATACATCGCGCTGTCGCCGACCTCCTCGATGGTAACGGTGCGGCGCATCGGCGCGTTGTATTCGTTCCACTTCAGAATGTAGCGGAAATCGCCGATGCCGGATGCGGCCAGCGTCTTGATCGGCCCCGCCGATAGCGCATTCACACGGATGTTTTTCTCGCCGAGATCGGCTGCCAGATAACGCACGCTCGCCTCCAGCGCCGCCTTCGCCACGCCCATAACGTTATAGTGCGGCATCCATTTCTCGGCGCCGTAGTAGGTCAGCGTCAGGATCGAGCCGCCATCGGTCATCAGCTTCTCGGCGCGTTGTGCGACGGCCGTCAGCGAGTAACACGAGATCAGCATGGTCTTGCTGAAGTTGTCGGCGGTGGTCTCGAGGTAACGGCCGTCGAGTTCGTCCTTGTCGGAGAACGCGATGGCATGGACCACGAAATCGATCTTGCCCCACTGCTTTTTGGCTTCGTCGAACACCGCATCAATGGTCGCGGGATCGGTGACGTCGCAGTGGCCAAGCAGAATACCGCCCAATTCCGCGGCCAATGGCTCGACCCGCTTCTTCAGCGCGTCGCCCTGCCAGGTCAGCGCGATCTCGGCGCCCTGCGCCCGGCAAGCCCTCGCGATCCCCCAAGCGATCGAACGGTTGTTGGCGACGCCGAGAATGATCCCGCGCTTGCCCTGCATCAGGCCTGAATTCTGTCCCATTCCATGTCCCATCGATCTTGTACCGGCGAACCGCCAGCCCTTCCGGGTACACCACCGCCGTCGCTTGGCAAAGCCAAAAATGACCCGAAAACGTGCTGTTTTGGGGCCGAAACGTCAAAGGCTGGAATAGGTGCGTGTGGCCGGTGTTCTATGGGCGTGGACATGAGGACTTTTGGAGCCGGACACTATCCGGCGCGTTTCCGGCTATGGGGCCGGCAGCCGGGATGACAGCAATGTGATGACGACATTTCGTGAGAGCGTCGAAGCCATGATCCCGGCCTTGCGTCGCTACGCGCGGGCCCTGACGCGCGACGCCGATATCGCCGACGATCTGGTGCAGGATACGCTTGTCCGCGCGCTGCGCTCGGAGCGGCTGTTCCTTGGCGGTGACATCCGGAGCTGGCTCTATACGATTCTTACCAACCTCAATCGCAATCGACGCCGTTCGCTGGCACGCAAGCCGTCTTTTGCTTCGCTGCAAGACGCTACCGCCGGCGCCAGCGGCACCGAGGCCGAGGGCCGCGACATCGCCCGTGCACTGGCGATGCTGGTGGACGACCAGCGCGCAGTACTGTTGCTGGTGACGCTGGAAGGGCTGAGTTATCGCGAGATCGCCGATATTCAGGGCGTGCCGATCGGCACCGTGATGTCGCGCCTGGCCCGTGCCCGCGCGCATATGAAAGCCGCACTCGAAGGCGAGCGCCCGGCGCTGCGCCGAGTCAAGTAATTCGAGCAGGACGAGAAGAGACGACCATGATCGAGCCCCGCATTCCCGTCACCGAAGACGAACTGCACGCTTACATCGACAATGAACTGCCGGTGGAACGTCGCGGCGACGTCGAGGCCTGGCTGGCATCGCATCCGGACGATGCAGACCGCGTCAGGGCGTGGCGCGCGGCGGCGGAAGCGCTCCATGCGCGCTACGACACCGTGGCCGACGAACCGCTACCGGCCCGCCTCGCCATCGAGCGATTGGTGCAACCGCGTCGCCGCATGGTGTATGGCGCGATCGCGGCAACACTGGTGGCGTTCATGGCCGGCGGTGCAATGGGTTGGCTGGCGCACGGCGTCAGCGCAGCGCCATCGTCATTGCGTGCATTCACGCGCGACGCGCTGGAAGCACATCGGTTGTACGTCGTCGAGGTGCGCCATCCGGTCGAAGTCGCGGGCTCCGAACGCGCACATTTGCAGCAGTGGCTGTCGCGGCGCGTCGGCTACGCCATCAAGGCGCCCGAACTCGATGGCTCCGGATTAAAGCTAATCGGCGGCCGGCTACTGCCCGGGCCGACCGCGCCCGCCGCCTTCTTCATGTATGAAAGCCCGACCGGCGAGCGCTTCACCCTGTATACGTCGCGTGCCGCGGCGCCGGCGGCGCAGATGCGGTACGTCACACGTGCCAGCGACGGCGCGCTGTACTGGTCGGATCGCGGCGTCGGCTATGTGCTGTCCGGCCCCGACGACGACAAGAACCGCCTCGAACAGGTCGCCCGCGCGGTCTACGATCAGACCGAGAAGAACGGTGGCTGACGCGCGCCCCCAAATGGACCTGCCCCTACGCCGTTAACAAACGCTCAGCGGCATCGACAGCGCGCGCATAGCCGGGATAATCGCCCTTACCGCCGATGATCTCGATCGGCCCCGCACCTGTCGGTCCTGTCAGTTTCGGATCGGTGGCGATGAAGACACCGATCAATGGTACGGCGTAAGCGGCGGCGAGGTGCAACAACCCGGTATCGACACCGATGACCAGCGCGGCGTTCGCGATCACTTGTGCGGTTTCATCGAGCGGGCGGCGCGGCAATACTTCGGCACCCTTGATCGCACCGGCCAGTCGCTCGCTGCGCACGCGCTCGGCTTCGGTACCCCATGGCAGGACGACGCCCAGCCCCCTATGCCGCAGCGTCTGCCCGAGCCCAATCCAGTTGGATTCGCGCCATTCCTTGTCGGCGCGCGAGGTGCCGTGCAGCAGCACCGCATAGGGCGCGGAGCGCGCGTCGGCGCGACGCGACAAGCCGTAGTCGATGACATCGGAGGGGGCGAAATCCAGGGCCAGTCCCGCCAGCGCGCGATTGCGCAGCACGGCGTGCTGATCCTTTGCCACAGCGTGGCGAACATCGTAGAACCACGACGCAACCGGCTCACGAATGCTGCGGCGATCGTAACCGTGGCGCTCGCCGTGCGCCTGCGCTGCGATCAATGCGGACCGCAGCAGTCCCTGCGTATCGACGACGCGGTCGTATCGGCGCGCCTGCAAGACGTGGCGAAACCGTCCGACCTCTCGCCATGTCGACGAGGACAACACGCCGCGACGCCAGCGTCGCGTCGCCACCGGTATCACCTCGTTGACGCCGGGATGCAATCGCGCCAGCGGCGCGAACGCGTCCTCCACCACCCAACCGATATGCGCATCGGGCCAGCGCCGCCGCGCCTCGGTCACCGCGGGCATGTTGTGCACCACATCGCCGAGCGACGAGGTTTTAACAAACAGAAAGGAACCCATCGTCGGCGGAAGCTCGCATTGTTCGAAATCCGGTGAGGTTTTGGCAACCATAAGCACGTTTCCCGGCCGAGATCACATCGATTCTGCGGCTTGCAGGCCCGACTTTACCTTGTCTGCACCCCTGCGGACGTAGGTTTGCGCGGTTGCTGGCGCGTTTCAATCGACGACGCGTTGCGATCGCGGCCTGCGGGCAACGCAGATGACGGAAGGGCTTCATGACCGTACTCGTGACCGGTGGAGCGGGCTACATCGGCAGCCATATGGTCCTCGCACTGGTGGAAGCCGGCGAGAACGTGGCGGTGATCGACAATCTTTCGACCGGCTTTTCCTCCGCGCTGCCGGAGGACGTGCCGCTCTACATCGGCGATGCCGGCGACGAAAATCTTGTCGCGGGCGTTATCGCCAATCACGGCGTCGATTCGATTATTCACTTCGCAGGGTCCGTGGTGGTGCCGGACTCGATGCGCGATCCGCTCGGCTACTACCGCAACAACACCATCACGACGCGCAACCTGCTGGCGGCCGCGGTGCGTGGCGGCGTGCGTCGCTTTATCTTTTCCTCCACCGCCGCCGTCTACGGCAATCCGGACCAGATGCCCGTCACCGAGGATGCGCCGACGCGGCCGCTGTCGCCCTATGGCGCCTCGAAGCTGATGAGCGAGATCATGCTGCACGACACTGCGACGGCGCATGATTTCCGCTTCGTCGTGTTGCGCTATTTCAACGTCGCGGGAGCCGACCCGCAGGCCCGCATCGGTCTCGCCACCGTCGGCGCCACCCATCTGCTGAAAATCGCCGTGGAAGCCGCCACCGGCCAGCGCGCCAAGATCGACGTCTACGGCACCGACTATCCGACCCCTGACGGAAGTTGCATCCGCGACTTCATCCACGTCAGCGATCTGGCGCAGGCCCACCGCGCGGCGCTGGCCTATCTTCGGCAGGGCGGAACCTCGACCACGCTGAACTGCGGCTACGGGCGAGGCTATTCCGTGCTGGAAACCATCGAAGCGGTGCGACGGTCGGCGGGCCAAAACTTCGCGGTTCAATACGCCCCGCGCCGTCCCGGCGACATCATGGCCATGATCGCCGACACCAGCCGCATCCGCGCGACGCTGGACTGGACGCCGCGATATGACGATCTGCCAGCCATCGCCCGACATGCGCTGGCCTGGGAGGCGAAGCTCGCGCAAAGCCGGGGCGGCGACCAATGGCGGCGGGCTGAATCGGCCTAGAGGCTTGGTAAAAACTCCGTTTGCGGCTTGAAAAAGCCGCGCATAGCGGGCAATTGAGGCGGACATTCTCGCATGCAACCCTGACGCGCGCCGGCCACCTGCCGCACCCGTCACTGGAACGCGGATGACCGACGCCCCACGCAAAATTACCGACGATCCCTATGGCGCGGCGATATTGATTCGCCGCCTCGTCAGCGAGCAGGCCGCCACCTATTGGCGGCGCTATCTGCTCGCCTTTATCCTGATGGGCATTGCGGCGGCGACCACCGCGGCGGCCGCCTACCTGCTGGGCGAGGTCATCAACCAGGCCTATGTCGACCGCAACGTGCGTGGCATCTTCCTGCTGTCGGGCGTGGTGCTGGTCATCTTCATCGTCAAGGGCGCGGCCACCTATGGCCATTCGGTGATCCTGTCGCAGATCAGCAACGCCATCCTCGCCAACAACCAGCGGCGGCTGTTCGCCAAGCTGATGAGCGAAAGCATCGGCTTCTTTTCGCAGCGTCATTCGTCCGAATTCCTGGCGCGCCTCACCGCCGGCGCGACCTCGGTGACGCAAGTGCTCACCCTGCTGATCAATGCGGTCGGCCGCGATCTGCTGTCCTTGATCGGCCTTGTCACCGTGATGGTGATGCAGGATCCATACATGTCGCTGCTCGGCGCGCTGGTCGCGCCGCCGGCAATGATCGTGCTGCGCAAGCTGGTGAAGCGGATCAAGGGATTGGCGCACAGTCAGTTCCACGGCACCGCCGACATCATGGAGACGATGCAGGAATCGCTGCAAGGCATCCGCACCGTCAAGGCGTTCACACTCGAAGACACCATGCGCGAGCGCATCGGCGTCAGCATCGACGCGGTCGAGCGCGACTCCAACAAGATGGCGCGCATCTCCAATCGCTCCAGCCCGCTGATGGAAACGCTGGGCGGCTTCGCCATCGCCGGCGGGCTGATGTATGGCGGCTATCGCGTGGTGGCGATGGGTGCGACGCCGGGACAGTTCTTTTCGTTCCTCACCGCGTTCCTGCTGGCCTATGAGCCGGCGAAGCGTCTGGCGCGGCTCAACATCGACCTCAATTCCAGCCTGATCGGCGCCCGCAAGCTGATCGAGATCATTGACAGTCCGGCAACCGAACCCGACGACAGCAACAAGCCGGTGCTGAAACTGACCGAGGCGCGGGTCGAGTTGCGCGACGTGACCTTTGCTTACCGGTCGGGCGAGCCGGTGCTGAAGCGGATGAGTTTCGTCGCCGAACCCGGCAAGGCGACCGCTCTGGTCGGCCCGTCTGGCGGTGGCAAATCCACGGTGCTGGCGCTGCTGCTGCGGCTTTACGAGATCGACAGCGGCGACATCCTGATCGACGGCCAAAACATCGCCGGCGTGTCGCGCCATTCGCTGCGACAGCAGACTGCCTATGTTGGGCAGGACGTCTATCTGTTCCGCGCCACCATCCGCGACAACATCGCCTTCGGCAAACCCGGCGCAAGCGAAGACGAGATCGTCGCTGCCGCCAAGGCCGCCTGCGCCCACGACTTCATCATGAGTTTCCCGAAAGGCTACGACACGCCGGTCGGCGAGCACGGCACGCAATTGTCCGGCGGCCAGCGCCAGCGCGTCGCCATCGCCCGCGCGCTGGTGAAGAACGCGCCGATCATCCTGCTCGATGAGGCGACCGCCGCGCTGGATTCGGAATCCGAGAAGCAGGTGCAGGAGGCGATCACGCATCTGTGCCAGAACCGCACCACCATCGTCATCGCCCACCGGCTTCATACCATCATGAACTCCGACGCGATTCTGGTTGTCGAAGGCGGCGAGATTGTCGAGCGCGGCCGCCACGACGACCTGCTGCGCCAGGGTGGCCGCTACGCCTCGTTCTTCCGTCTGCAACATCGCGAACACCCGCCGCTGGCGGCGGCCGCCGCCTCAGCCTAGAGTGTCCTTCTTCCTGCGTATTCCCTCCCCGACAATCCGAGAGCGCCCATGAGCACGCCCGCTTCGTTCGTCATTCCCGCGCCGCCGCAAGCCGCCATTGCCGTCGCCGGCGAGAGCAAGACTTTTCCGGTTCGCCGCATCTGGTGCGTCGGCCGCAACTACCTCGAACACATCCGCGAGATGGGCAACGACGAACGCGACCCACCGTTCTTCTTCGCCAAGCACGCGGACATGGTGGTCGCCGACGGCGCCACGGTCCCCTACCCGCCGCTGACCAAGGATTTCCACCACGAGGTCGAACTGGTGGTGGCGCTGAAAAGTGGCGGCCGTAACATTCCCGCCGACAAGGCGCTCGATCACGTCTACGGCTATGCCGTCGGTATCGACCTGACCCGTCGCGATTTGCAAGGCGCCGCGAAGAAGAAGGAGCGGCCGTGGGAAATCGGGAAGTCGTTCGACCATTCCGCACCGTGCGGCGCGCTGCAGCCCGCAGCGAAGATCGGTCATCCCGCCAAGGGCAAGATCTGGCTGTCGGTCAACGGCGCCGAGAAACAGGCAGGCGACCTCACCGAACTGATCTGGAGCGTCCCGGAGATTATCGCAAAGCTGTCCGAGCAGGTCACGCTCGGCGCCGGCGACATCATCATGACCGGCACCCCGGCAGGCGTCGGCGCCATGGCCCCGGGGGACAAGGTCGAGTGCGGCATCGACGGTGTCGGCACCCTCAAGGTCACGATCGGCCAGCCAGAGTAACCGGTCGAATCCGGTCGCAGGCGATACAGAGCGGAACGGGCGGCATCGGTGTCGATGCCGCCCGTTTCTCTTAGCAATTAGCGATCAGCGATCAGCGATCAGTCTCGGCGCTGAGCACGTCGCCGAACAGATCCCACTTGCCGTTGGTGAATTTCATCATCTTGAGCTGTTCGATCGGCGCGAAGTCCGCGGCGCTGGTCTTGACGTGAACGCCGGGGATCAGCGTATCGGGCACGAACTGCTTGATGCTGGCCGCCTGCTTCATGATATTGGCGTGGGTGAGATCGTCACCGCACTGCTCCAGCACATGCACCATGGTCTGCGCGGCCGCGTAGCCATAGACCATGTTGGCGTCTGAGACGTTCGCGCCCGGCATGTACTTCTCGACGAAGGCCATGAACTTCTTCATGCCGGCATCGTCCTTCCACTGCGGATCGGACGCATCCTTGAGATAGCCTGCCGACAGAACGCCCTCGCCCGCATCGAAACCGGCCGGCTTCATCACCGCGCCGATCGAAATCGACACATCGGTCATCAGATGCATCGGCTTCCAGCCGATCTCATGCATCTTCTTGATGGCCTGGGCGGCGAACTTCGGCGTCGAGATGTTCACCAGCACGTCGGCGCCGGTATTCTTCAGCTTGACGATGTGAGAGTCGATGGTCGGTTCGCTGTTCTCGTAGCTTTCCTCGGCGATGATGATCTTGGACGCCTTGTCCCCGAACACATCCTTGAGGCCGAGCAGATAGTCCTTGCCGAAATCGTCGTTGGCATAGAACACCGCGACCTTGGCGTCCGGCTTGTTCGCCATGATGTACTTGGCGAAGATGCGTGCCTCGGAGCGATAGCTGGGCTGAAAACCCATGGTCCACGGGAAGTGTTTGGCGTCGTCCCATTTGCTGGAGCCGGAGGCGATGAAGAGCTGCGGAATCTTCTTGGCGTTCATGTATTTGTGAACGGCCGACTGCGTCGGCGTGCCGAGCGGATTGAAGATGAACAGGACACCGTCGCTCTCAATCAGCTTGCGGGTCTGTTCCACCGTCTTTGGCGGGCTGTAGGCGTCGTCATAGGAGATGAAGTTGATCTTGCGGCCCTTGATGCCGCCCTGATCGTTGATCATCTTGAAGTAGGCTTCCTCGGTTTTGCCGATAATGCCATAGGCCGACGCCGGACCGCTGTAAGCCTCGATGTTTCCAATCTTGATTTCGGTGTCGCTGGCGCCGGTATCGTACTTCTTCTGGGCCAGTGCGCTGCCGGCCGAGAGCAGCAACGCAGCGGCCGAGATAGCGGCCAGACGAGAGGAAAGTCGGATCATTCGCGTTTTCTCCTTGGAAGTTTTTTATTGGAATCCGGGCATCTAACTATGCTCGCGCGAAATTTGCCAGCGCTCCGCGGCGGCAAAACGCAGGTGTGATGGACGCCAGCGCCTAAACGCAAGTTTCGATCAAGCCGGATACGGCTTCGCGATCTCGCGGCGCGGAGCGCCCGAGTTTTGCGGGAAACGCTTCGCCCTCCTCACGAAGAGGGCGCGCGGAACGCCGGACGCAGGGTGCGTCCGCAGCCTCATGCGCAAAGTGTAGAAAGCGCACGAGTTAGCCACCACGAAAGCACCGGATACATCCGGCGTTCCGCACGCGGTGGGCTTCCGGCTTGCTTCGTGCTCTCCCCGGCGGCGATTCATCCGCTTTGGTTCGTTACCGTCGGTCGACGCTGACATCGGCGCTTCGGTTGAAGCGCACGACGACGCGTCGCCTTGATGCCAGCGACGGGCATCGGGACCACACGACTTGGGCCGGCGCGCAAAGGCGATGCCAATGGGGTGAATCTCCACCCCGGTTCGCACCGCGCAGCGTCGTCGTCTGCACGAGGATGACAGCTCACGGGAGCCCTCGCCATGGAGGAGCCCGCCCTGCCGCCGATGCCTCGCGCCGAACGCTGCCGCGTCCACCGCATCCCGCCCCGCGAACCGTGACGATCGCGAAACGCCCCTCTCATCGGGACGGGACAAGGGAATTAAATCCTATATAGGGGATTTTGTCAAGACGGGGAACGCTCCAAGACCACGCCTGCGCGCGTCGTCATGGCCGGGCATAGCCGTTCGAAGAACGGCGTCGCTTCGCTCGCCCGTAGCCGTTCGAAGAACGGCGTCGCTTCGCTCGCCTATGGGGTCCCGGCCATCCACGTCCTGAACGGTTGCAGAGAGGAAGGACGTGGATCACCGCGCCGAAGAGGCTACGGCCTCGCGGGCGGGACGCGCCCGTTGATGACATCTGTAAGGACGACGCACGATCCAAAAAGCAAAAGCCCGGCATCGCTGCCGGGCTTTGCTTTGTCGGTCAGTGGCGATCTCAATAACGATAGTGATCCGCCTTGTATGGACCTTCCTGCTTCACGCCGATGTAGTCGGCCTGATCCTTGCGCAGTTCGGTGAGGTTGACGCCGATCTTGGCGAGGTGCAACCGCGCGACCTTTTCGTCCAGCGATTTCGGCAGCACGTAGACTTCCTTCTTGTACTTGCCGTCCTTGTTGTTGGCGAACAGTTCGATCTGCGCCAGCGTCTGGTTGGTGAACGACGCCGACATCACGAACGACGGATGGCCCATCGCGTTTCCGAGGTTCACGAGGCGGCCTTCCGACAAGAGAATGATGCGGTGCTTGTCGGGGAACTCGATCTCGTCGACCTGCGGCTTGATGTTGGTCCACTTCAGGTTCTTCAACGTTCCGACCTGAATCTCGTTGTCGAAGTGACCGATGTTGCAGACGATGGCGCGATCCTTCATCGCGCGCATATGGTCGATGGTGATGATGTCCTTGTTGCCGGTGGCGGTGACGAAGATATCGGCCTGCGGCGCCGCTTCTTCCATTGTCACGACCTGATAGCCTTCCATCGCCGCCTGCAACGCGCAGATCGGATCGACTTCCGATACCATCACGCGGCAGCCGGCCTGGCGCAGCGAGGCCGCCGAGCCCTTGCCGACGTCGCCGAATCCGGCGACCATCGCCACCTTGCCCGACATCATGACGTCGGTGCCGCGGCGGATGCCGTCGACCAGCGATTCACGACAGCCGTAGAGGTTGTCGAACTTCGATTTGGTCACCGAGTCGTTGACGTTGATGGCAGGCCACAGCAAGGTGCCTGCCTTCTGCATTTCGTACAAACGATGCACGCCGGTGGTGGTCTCTTCCGAGACGCCCTTGATGCTCTGAGCGATCGCCTTGAAATAGCCCTTCGGCTTCTCCTTGAGCTGCTTCTTGAGCAGCGCGAAGAAAACTTCCTCTTCTTCCGAGCCAGGCTTGTCGAGGAACGCGACGTCACCGTTTTCCGCGCGCAGGCCGAGGTGAACGTACATCGTGGCGTCGCCGCCATCGTCGAGGATCATGTTCGGATGACCGCCACCATGCCAGTCGAACAGTTTCGCGGTGTAGTCCCAATAGTCCTTCAGGCTTTCGCCCTTCACCGCGAACACCGGAATGCCGGCGGCAGCAATGGCTGCGGCCGCGTGATCCTGCGTCGAATAGATGTTGCACGAAACCCAGCGGATGTCGGCGCCCAATGCTTTCAGGGTCTCGATCAGCACGCCGGTCTGGATCGTCATGTGCAGCGAGCCGGCGATGCGCGCGCCCTTCAGCGGCTGCTTCGGACCGTACTCCTCGCGCGTCGCCATCAGGCCCGGCATTTCGGTTTCGGCCAGCGACAGTTCCTTGCGGCCGAAGTCGGCGAGCCCGATGTCGGCTACGATGTAATCGGTGAATCCGGCGGGCGCTTTCGCGGTAGCGGTGGTCATTCCATGGAATCCTTGGATCGGAGTTGCGTTCGAAGCGTCAATGTTTGTGCCTTCTTCCCTCGTGGGAGGGGGCTTCACCACGCTTCAACCAATTCGGTTGGGTGAGGGGGCGGTCTTCGCGTAATGCAAACACCCCTCACCCGCCCTCACTTAAGAATCACACCGCCTTCTTCAGCGTTTCGGCAAGGTCGGTCTTTTCCCACGAGAAGCCGCCGTCGGCATCGGGCGTGCGGCCGAAGTGGCCGTAGGCAGCGGTGCGCGCGTAGATCGGCTTGTTGAGATCGAGATGCTTGCGGATGCCGCGCGGCGTCAGGTCCATCGCTTCGGATACGATGCGCTCCAGCTTGTCCTCCGGCACCTTTCCGGTGCCGTGGGTGTCGATGTAAATCGACAGCGGCCGCGCCACGCCGATGGCATAGGAGAGTTGCAACGTCGCCTTGTCGGCAAGGCCGGCGGCGACGATGTTCTTGGCGAGATAGCGCGCCGCATAGGCTGCCGAGCGATCCACCTTGGTCGGATCCTTGCCGGAGAACGCACCGCCGCCATGCGGAGCCGCGCCGCCGTAGGTATCGACGATGATCTTGCGCCCGGTGAGGCCGCTATCGCCATCGGGACCGCCGATGAAGAATTTACCCGTCGGGTTGATGTGCCAGATGGTCTTGTCGGTGATCCAGCCCTCCGGCAGCGCGGCACGCACGTAGGGCTCGACACGTTCGCGTACCTGGTTCGAGCTCATGTCCTCGATCAGATGCTGATGCGAGACGACGATCTCGCGCACGCCGACCGGCTTGCCGTTTTCGTATTGCACCGTCACCTGGCTCTTGGAGTCGGGTCCGAGCACCTTTTCCTTGCCGGAGTGGCGCGCCTCGGAAATGAGACGCAGAATCTTGTGCGCGTAGTGCAGCGGCGCGGGCATCAGTTCCGGCGTCTCGTTGGTGGCGTAGCCGAACATGATGCCCTGGTCGCCGGCGCCCTCTTCCTTGTTGGTGCCGGGCTGCAATGCGTCGACGCCCTGCGCGATATCGGCGGACTGTTCATGCAGCAGGATTTCAATGTCGGCCGTCTTCCAGTGAAACCCGTCCTGCTCGTAACCGATGTCCTTGATGGCATCCCGGATGACCTGATCCAGTTGCTCCTTCGGCAACAGCGGGCCGCGCGTTTCACCTGCGATCACCACCTTGTTGGTGGTGGCGAGCGTTTCGCAGGCGGCGCGGATCGCCCAGGGATCGAGGCCCTGCTTCGGCCCCTCGCGAAAAAACAGGTCGACGATCTCATCGGAAATCCGATCGCAGACCTTGTCGGGGTGACCTTCGGAAACAGACTCACTGGTGAACAGATAAGACGAGCGCATCAAACCAACCTCTTGTCATCCGCTCCCTGTGAGCGGCTCTTTCCATGTTTTCCTGAAGTGTCAGTCGCGACGGCGCGAGATGACGTAGGATTCATCGTAAAACCACAGCCCATTGTGCTTGCGCAGAACGTCCCGCGTGGCGTCGAGATAACCGCCGCTTTGGGTAATCTCCGTCAGGCGATCATCTTCGATCTGGGCGACATAGACCGCCGCATTCCAGGCTGCGAATGCCGTGGAAGTCCCGATCGGTCCGGTGACCTCGTGCGGCAGCGCTTCCATATCATATCGGAAGATCGAGCGGCTATCGGAATAGGCGTTGAAGTTGAGGTCGCGCGCCGCCGATCCCAGTTCGTATTTGACGGCGCGCAGCAGTTCGTGACGATTGACCGGAAACGGATTTTCCCCCGGCCACACCGCCTGGACGATCTCCATCCCCGGATCGCTGCCATGAGAATGAATTCCTATCATGCGCCCACCCGCCCGCAGCGCGCGCGCCAGCGGCGCGACGATGCGTTTGGCGCGAAACACTTCCGATGATTTCGCGCGATAGGGTTGCGAGGCGATGATCAGATCGAAATTCGCCTCGGCGCGGCCGGCGCGTGGAATCACGGAATCGAGCAGGAACTGATGGTCCTCCCGATAGAGCACCAGAACCACCGGGCGTTCGTAAACCGGCATCCCCGACCGGTCGCTGACATTGGCCCGCCAGTTCTCCTGAAGGAACGGCTGCAATTCAGCGATCTGCGCCTCGAACTCACCGGCCGACTGGCCGCGCAGCCCGACCTCGCGCCACACCATGCCGGCGGCGGCTGCGGCGGCGCGCGGCGCCAGCCACGGCGCTTCGGCGTAGTGCATGTTGGTCAGCACGAACACGGTCGAAGGATGCTCGAACAGTCGATCCGGCAACTTGTCGAGCGTCAATTTGACGTCCTCGAGGCTCAGTTCCTTACCGGCGACGTAGAAAGGCATGTGCGGAAAGCGGCCGTGCAACGCCCGCAGCACCCGCGCCAGCACCGTGCCGTCGCCACAACCGGCGTCGAACAGCCGCAGCGCCGGCGGGCGCGGATGAATGCTGCCGAGCTCCATCGTGATGCGGTCGGCGATCACCCGCTTCTCGCTGCAGGTATGGACGAACAGCAGATACTTCTGCCGGTTTTCGAAGAAGCGGAAATTGGCGCGCGGATCGCGCCGCTCGATCGGCGCCTCGAGTTCGCGCGACGGCACCACGCCGCCCGGCGTGTTGGTGGCGATGTAGAGCTGGATGCGCTCCAGCGTGTCGATGGTGATGCGCTTGCCCTCGCGCAGCCGCGCCACCAGCTTGCCGTCGTTGACCGCGCGGCGACCGAAGGTCGACTCCGCCATCTCCACCTGGCGGCAGAAGTCGGTAATCTGGCCGAGCAACTGATCGTGTTTCATGTGAGGTGCGGTGGGACGAACGAGAGTGGGCAGAATTGTTGGGCAGAAACAATTTGACGACAGGCTTCTAACACGATCTTCCCACAATGAAAACCCGGATTCGCCGGGCTCCGCCCGTCCGCCGGCCTTGAAATCCGCCCCGCCGGGCGCATCGTTGAAAAAAGACGACGGCGAAACACCGGCCATGTCACATCCGGGCAGGCCACCTCGTCATGTCCGCGATTCCCTTGTTGCAAACCCAGGAGCCTCTCATGACGCAACGTATTCTGGATCCGTTCAAGACCGCCCCGGCGCCGATCAAGGCGCTCGCCGCGGTCGAGGCCGCGATCAAGGCCAGCGGCCTCGAACACAGCCTGATCGAACTGGTGAAGCTGCGCGCCTCGCAGATCAACCAATGCGCCTATTGCATCCACATGCACGCCACCGACGCCCGCAAGGCCGGCGAGACCGAGATGCGCATCTATCTGCTCAGCGCATGGCGCGAGTCCTCGCTCTATAGTTCCCGCGAGCGCGCCGCGCTGGGCTGGACCGAAGCGCTGACGCTGGTGTCCGAAACCGGCGCGCCGGACGAGGATTACGAAGCGGTGAAGCGCGAATTCAGCGAGGCCGAGCAGGTCAACCTGACGATGCTGATCGGCACCATCAATGCCTGGAACCGGTTCGCCATCGGCCTGCGCGCGGCGCACCCGAAGGACGCGGCGCGTGTCGCGGCCGCCTGAAGAGGCGACGACGATCTTCGAGGCGCAACGGCCGCGGCTGTTGCGCCTCGCCTATCGGATGCTCGGCTCGGTCAGCGAGGCCGAGGACGTGGTGCAGGACGCCTGGCTACGCTGGCAGCGCGCAGATCGCGCCGACATCGAGTCGCCGCCCGCGTTCCTGTCGCGCGTGGTGACGCGGCTTTGCCTCGATGCCATGAAATCGGCGCGAGCACGGCGCGAAACCTATTTCGGGACATGGCTGCCCGAGCCGATTGCGGAAGAGCCCGACGCCCTGGACCACGACGATCTGACACTGACGTTGATGTTGGCGCTGGAACGCCTGTCGCCGCTGGAACGCGTGGCGTTCCTGTTGCATGACGTGTTTGGCGTCGCGCTCGACGACGTCGCAGGCACGCTCGGCCGCGAGGCGCCGGCAGTGCGACAACTGGCGGTGCGTGCGCGCAAGCATGTACAAGAGGCGCGGCCGCGCTTTCCGGTGGCGAGCGACGAAGGCGAACGGATCGCCGCCGCCTTCTTCGATGCCACGCGTCGGGGCGACGTGCAGGCGCTCGGTCGCTTGCTGGCGAAGGACGTCGTTCTGCAATCGGACGGCGGCGGCAAGGTGCTCGCGTTCCGCAACCCGATCGTCGGTCTCGCCCGCGTGTTGCGGCTCTATCGCGGCATGACCCGCAAATACGGTGCGGTGTCGCTGTCGTCCTTCCGGTCGCTCCGGATCGACGGCCTGCCCGGCTACATCAGCCGCGAGCGCGACGTGGTGCAGACCACCGCACTTGAAATCGAGGGCGGATTGATCACGCGCATCTACATCACGCGCAATCCGGACAAGCTCGAACGCATCGTGGCGCTGCTCGACGCAGCGCCCTCGACGCTCCAGTGAGGCTCAGCCCCACAGGTCCTTTGCGACATCGACGGCCAGCGTGAGCTTGGCCCACTGCTCATCTTCCGAGAGCACATTGCCTTCTTCGGTCGAGGCGAAGCCGCATTGCGGCGAAACCGCAAGCTGCTCCAGCGGCGCGAACTTCGCGGCCTCCTGCAAGCGGCGTTCGATATCGGCTTTGCTTTCCAGTTCGCCAAACTTCGACGTGATGACGCCGACCACGACCACCTTGTTGCCCTTCGGCAAAAAGCGCAGCGGCTCGAACCCGCCGGCCCGGTCGGAATCGTATTCGAGGAAGTAGCCGTCGTAATTGATCTTGCCGAGCAGCGTTTCCGCCACCGGCTCGTAGCCGCCGGAGGAAATCCAGGTCGAACGGAAATTGCCGCGACAGACATGCGTAGTGATGGTCATATCGGCCGGGCGCTCGGCGATCGCATAGTTGATGACGCGGGCGTAAATGTCCTGCAGCCCATCGGGGCTGTCGCCGCGCTCGCGCGACTTCTTCAACTCCTCCTCCGAGCAGAGATAGGCCCACACCGTGTCGTCGAATTGCAAATAGCGACAACCCGCGTCGTAGAATGCCTTCACCGCCTTGCGGTAAGTCTTGCCGAGATCCTCAAAGAACGGCTCAAGATCGGGATAGACCTCCTTCGAGATCAGGTTGCGCCCGCCACGGAAATGCAGCACGGCCGGCGACGGGATCGTCATCTTGGCGGTGACCCCGGCTGCATCGGCGTGCTTCTTCAGGAAACGGAAGTGATCGAGCATCGGATGGTTGTCGGGGAAATCCACCTTGCCGATGACACGCACGGCATCGTGGCGGGTCTGGACGCCGGCGAACTGAATGCCGAGTTCGGGATGGAACAGCTCGCAGCCGACCAGATCCTTGAGGAAATCGAAGTGCCACCACGAGCGGCGAAACTCACCGTCGGTCGCAAGCTTCAGGCCGATCGACGCCTGCTTGTGCACGACCTTCTCGATTTCGCTGTCCTCGATCTTGCGCAGGTCGTCCGCCGAGATTTCGCCCTTCTCCAGCTTGGCGCGCGCTTCCTTGATGCGCGGCGGGCGCAACAGGCTGCCCACTTCATCGGCACGGAACGGCGGTTTTGTTCTTTGCATTTTTTCCTCGTCGTACTTTAGCTTTCAACCTTTACCGCGAGCGTAGCGAAGCAATACGGAAGCGACAAGAACGAACTGAATTGCTTCCTCGCTCGCGCCGCTCGCATGACATCCCGGACTATCTCACGCCTGTCCTCCGACACCGAGGAAACGCTCAAGCGGTGCGGGGTCCGTCTGCAGGGCCGCGCTCGATGCTTCATGCACGATGGTGCCGCGGTCGAGGATCACGACCCGGTCGGCAAGGCGGAGGATCTTGTGGGCGTTCTGCTCGACGATGATCGAGCAGATGCCGCCGGCGCGCGTGATCTCGCCGAGCGCCGACAGCAATTCATCGACGATGATCGGCGCCAGTCCCTCGGTCGGCTCGTCGAGCAGCAGCACTTTTGGATTGAGCGTGAGCGCGCGGCCGATCGCCAGCATCTGCTGCTCGCCGCCGGACAACTGATTGCCGAAATTCCTGCGGCGTTCCTTCAGGCGCGGAAACATCGTGTAGACCCGCTCCACGTCCCATGGGCCGGGCTGCGCCACCGCCGTCATGTTTTCCTCGACGGTGAGCGAGCGGAAGATGTTGCGTTCCTGCGGCACCCAGCCGATGCCGACGCGCGCGCGCTGGTCGGACCGCAGCGGCGTCAGATCGGTGCCGCCCAGTCGAATGCTGCCGCTGAAACGGCGCGTGGCGCCGACGATGGAATTGATCAGCGTGGTTTTGCCGGTGCCGTTGCGGCCGAGCAGCGCCAGCACCTCACCGTCGGCGAGCCGCAACGTCATGTCCGGCAGCACCACGGCCTCGCCATAGCCGGCGCGCAAATTCGCGATGGTCAGCAGATCAGGCATCGGCGCCCTCGCCGAGATAGACCGCCTTGACGCGCGGATCGCGCGCCACCTCGTCCGGCGCGCCTTCCACCAGCAGCGCGCCGTTGACCAGCACCGAGATGCGATCGGCGAAGGAAAACACGAGGTCCATGTCGTGCTCGATCAGGAGCACCGTCACCTCGCGCGGCAGGCTCGCGACGGCGGCGAGAATGTCATGCCGCTCGCTTTGCGGCACACCGGCGGCCGGTTCGTCCAGCAGCAGCACGCGCGGTTTGGTCGCGATGGCGAGCGCGATCTCCAAAAGCCGCTGCTTGCCGTAAGGCAGCGTCCCGGTCGGCTCGTTCATGACGTCGAGCAGATGGAAACGCGCAAGATTCTCGGCGATCTCCGCGTTGACATCAGCGCGCGTTCCCATGCGCCGCCACCAATCGCCGCCGTGGCCAAGCCGTTCCGACACCGCGAGCCCGATGGTCTCGAGCGGCGTCAGATCGGCGTAAAGCTGATTGATCTGGAAGGTCCGCGACAGCCCGCGCAGCACCCGTGCCTGTACCGACAGGCCGGTGATATCCGCGCCTTCCAGTCGAATCCTGCCACCGTTCGGCTTGATCACACCGGTCAGCAGATTGATCACCGTGGTCTTGCCGGCGCCGTTGGGGCCGATCAGCGCGTGACGCGCCCCCGCCGCGATCTTCAACGACAAATCGCGGGTGACGTGCAGGCCGCCGAACTGCTTGTCGAGGCCGATGGTTTCCAGCGCGAAGGTCATGGCGCGCTCCGATCCGACGTCGCCACGCCGTCACGCATCGCAGCCACGCGCCGCATCACCAGACGCGGCAGCCACAGCACGCCGCGAGACATCCGGTCGCGGCCAATCAGCACGATCAGCACCAGCACCAGACCGATCCAGAATTGCCAGAACTGCGGCGTCCACGACGAGAACACGTCTTGCAGGACCCGGAACACCACGGCGCCGATCAAGCCGCCGTACAGATAGCCGGCGCCGCCGATCACCAGCACCAGCAACAGATCGGCGGAGCGCTCGAACGAAAACACGTCGAGCGAGGCCAGCGCCGTGGTCTGCGTGAACAGCGCGCCGGCGACCCCCGCATAGAACGCCGACAACGTATAGATCGCGATCAGGCGGCGGTTGACCGGAATGCCGATGGCGGCGGCGCGCAGCGGGTTGTTGCGGATCGCGCGCAGCGACAGGCCGAACGGCGAATGCACGATCAGCCGCGCCAGCAGGAACAGCACGAACAGCACCACGAGGCAGTAGATGAAGCCGACCTTGCCGAAGAGGTCGAAGGCAAACAGGCCGAGAATCGGGTTGATAACGATACCCTGCAGGCCGTCGAAGCCGCCGGTGATGTCGGAAAACTTGTTGGCGAGTTCGCGCAGCAGCAACGCGATGCCCAGCGTCACCATCAACTGGCTCAACTCGGAGCCACGGATCACCAGAAAACTGGTGGCGAAGCCGAGCAACATTGCCGCGCCGCCGGCGACGATCAACGCCAGTACCGGTTCCTTGACGAGACCGTGCACCGCCAGCAATCCCGCGCAATATGCCCCGACGCCGAAAAAGGCGGCGTGGCCCAGCGAGACGATGCCCGCATAGCCGAGGATCAGATCGAGCGACAGCGCGAACAGCCCGAGCCAGGCCATTTCGGTGAGGATAAGATAGCGATCCGAGAACACGAAGATGCTGGCAATCGCGATCAGCCAGAACACGGTTTCACCGTAGCCCCAGCGGGCTCGCCGCAATGAAATCTCGCCGACGCCGTGATCCGCGCTCATGAGTTGGTCACCGCTGCGCCACGCGACCGAACAGGCCGTTCGGACGCCAGATCAGGATCACGATCATCACCGTGTAGATGACGAACGCACCGAGCTTCGGCACGTAATATTTCCCCGCAACATCGGCGACGCCGAGCAGCAGCGAGGCCAGGAACGGACCGGTGATGGTTTGCGAACCGCCGACCGTCACCACGATCAGGAAGTAAATCATGAACTTGAGCGGGAAATACGGATCGAGCCCGAGGATTTCCGCGCCCAGCGCGCCGCCCAGGCCGGCGAGCCCCGAACCGAAAGCAAACGTCAGCGCGAACACCTGCGGCACGTTGATGCCGAGGCCGGAAGCGGCGCGCGGATCGTCCACCGCCGCGCGCAGCCGGCTGCCGAAGCGGGTGTTCGCGAGCGTCAGTTGAATGCCCAGCGTCAGCAGGCCGCAGATCACGATGATCATCAGCCGGTAGCGGCCGACGCCGATGCCGAAAATCTGGAACTGGCCCTGCAGCATTTCCGGCAGATGAATGAACACCTGAGACGAGCCCATGATGTAGTCCACCACCGTCACCGCCATGAACACCAGTCCGATGGTGAACAGCACCTGATCGAGCGGGTTGCGGTGATAAAGATGCTTGTAGAGCGTCTGCTCCATCACAAGACCGATCAATGCGCTGGCGATGAAGGCCATCGGCAAGGCGACGAAGAACGGAATGCCGGACTGGTTGACCAGCACCGCGCAGATGTAGCCGCCGGCCATGGCGAACGCACCGTGCGCCAGGTTGACGAAATTCATCAGCCCGAGCGTCACCGCCAGCCCGCACGACAACACAAACAGCAACATGCCGTAGGCGACGCCATCGAACAGGATGGTGAGGAGCGTGGTCATGCGAAACGACTCGCGGCGTTATGCGGAATTGCGCAAGCTACCATCTGTTATCGTCCCCACCTGCGCGGGGACGACGCCGATAATAGGGTGACGCGACAGACGATCACTTCTTCGTCTTGCCGGGGTCTTTCACATCCTTGAAGGTCTCGAACTCGACGTTGTAAAGCTCGCCGTCCTTCTTCTCGACCTTGCGAATGTAGACGTTCTGCACGATGTCGCGGGTATCCGGATCGATCGAGATCGGGCCGCGCGGGCTCTCCCATTTCATGCCCTTCATCGCCGCGATCAGCGAATCGCCGTCGGCCTTGCCGCCGGTCTTCTTCAGCGCTTCGTAAACCAGGTGGATGCCGTCGTAGCCGCCGACCGCCATGAAGCCCGGCCGATGATTGTAGGCTTTCTTGTAGGCGGCGACGAAATCCTTGTTCACCTGCGAGGGATGCGCCGCCGAATAGATGTGCGCTGTCACCGCGCCGAGCGCGGAATCGCCCATGCCGTTCAGCAGGTCGTCGTCCATCACGTCGCCCGGCCCGATCACCTTGATGCCGGTCTTGTCGAGGCCGCGCTCGGCATATTGTTTCATGAAATTGCCACCCTGCCCGGCCGGCACGAACACGAACATCGCGTCCGGCTTGGCGTCCTTCATGCGCTGCAGGAACGGCGCGAAGTCCGGATTGGCCAGCGGCACCTTGACCTCCTCGACAATCTGACCGCCGCCGGCGGTGAAGTGCTCCTTGAAGAACTTCAACGCGTCATGGCCGGGCGCGTAGTCCGACGTCAGCGTCGCAACCTTCTTGATGCCGTTCTTCACCGCCCAGTCGCCGATGATGGTCGAGGACTGCGCCAGCGTGAAGCTGGTGCGGACGATATAGGGCGAGCGCTCGGTAATGATCGAGGTGCCCGCCGCCATCACGATTTCCGGCACCTTTGCCTGCGTCGCCAGCGGCGCGGCGGCGAACGCGGCCGGCGTCACGCCGAAGCCGGCGATGATGTTGACCTTGTCGTTGACGATCAGTTCCTGCGCCAGCCGCTTGGTATTGTCCGGCACCGCGGCGTCGTCCTTCAGGATGACTTCGATTTTCTTGCCCGCGACGGTGTCGCCGTGCTGCTGCATGTAGAGCTTGACCGCGTTGTCGATCTGCTTGCCGGTGGACGCCTGACCGCCGGTCATCGGCACGATCAGGCCGATCTTGACCGTGTCCTGCGCCTGCGCCGCCAAAGCGGACGCGCCGAGCAACAGGCCGGCAACGGCCATTTGAATCATCGTTTTCTGATGGATGAACATGAGCACTCCTCCCCTGAGCGTCCGCTGTTGTGCCGGATGCAGGCGATTTTCGCCTCGGTACAATCGAAACCTTTTTGGATTTGCCGCGTCGGACACCGGCACCTGAAACCACAAATGGCACACAAAAGCGGGAGCCGATCAACAGGATTATAGCCACAAAAAATTGGATAAACCGAAGGTTTAGGTGCACCTGCGAACAATTCGATTTCCCATCGGTTGTCGCTTCGGCTACGCCATACGACACCTGAATTGGAGCGAACAGACACGAAATGCGCTGGTTCCTTGGCATCGTCGTTGCTGCCGCCGTGACCATCGCGGTCTATTACGGATCGGCGCTGTACGGCCTGTCGCATCTGGCGGCCGCCACCCGCGATGGCGACGGCGCCGCGATCGTCGCCCGCACCGACCTTCCCCGGCTGGGCCGCTCGCTGAGCGAGCAGATCGTCGATGCCTACCTCAAACGCGTCAGTGCCAACCGGCGTGTCGGCACGATGGAGCGGATGCTGGTCGGCGGCTACGGCGCCACGGTCGCCGACGCGCTGGTGTCGAAGATGCTGACGCCGGAGAATTTGACCGAACTGCTTAAGGCGGGCCGGCTGGCCGACGCAAAAACAGCGCCGGCGCTAACGGGTTTGCCGTCTCTCGCCGACCTCCAGAAAATCAACCTTCTGACTCAGTTCGGCCGGGTCCGCTATATCAACCCGGTGAAGCTGAGTATCCGCGTCAGCAAATCCGCCGATCCCGAAGAGGCCACCTCTATCGTGCTGCATCGCAGCTCGCTCACCTGGAAGCTGGCCGGAATCGATCTTCCGCGCAAAGTGCTGCGCGAGATCGCCGCCAGCCTGCCGGCGCGATAATTCCCTAGTCCATGAACACGACGGTCTTGTTGCCGTTCAGGATCACGCGATCCTGAAGATGATGGCGAACGGCCCGCGCCAGCACCCGCCGCTCGATGTCGCGGCCCTTGCGAACCAGGTCCTCCGGCGCATCGCGATGACTGATCCGCTCGACGTCCTGATCGATGATCGGTCCCTCGTCCAATACGCTGGTGACGTAGTGCGCCGTGGCTCCGATCAGTTTGACGCCGCGCGCATGGGCCTGATGATACGGCCGCGCACCCTTGAAGCCCGGCAGGAACGAGTGATGGATGTTGATGCAGCGCCCCGACAATTCTCCCGCCAGTTGATCCGAGAGGATTTGCATGTAGCGCGCCAGCACCACCAGATCGGTCTGCGTGGTCTTCACCAGTTCCGAGATGGCGGCTTCCTGTGCCGGACGGGTGTCCTTGGTCACGGGCAGATAGTGAAACGGAATATCGCCGAGATCCAATCCGTTATAGGTCTCGCGCGGATGATTGGATACGATGGCGGTCGGGATCATCTGCAATTCGCCGGTGCGCCAGCGATACAGGATATCCGCAAGGCAGTGGTCCGACTGCGACACCAGCAGCATGACGCGCCGAAGCGCCGCCCGATCGCGCATCAGCCAGCGCATCGCGAACCGTTCGGCAATGGCGCCGAAGCCGGTTTGCAGCGATGTCAGACTGACCGCGAGATCGGCCGGATTGAACACCACCCGCATGAAGAAGAGATTCGTCTCGACGTCGTTGAACTGCTGCGCGTCGAGAATGTTCTGCCCGTTGTGAGCCAGAAACGTCGATACCGCCGAGACGATTCCCGGGCGGTCGGGGCAAGACAGGGTCAGAACGAACTGAGGATCGGGCATGGTTGGTCCACATGAGCAAGGCCGCGCGAGGTCGGCGGAAGTCGGCCCTGCTCTATCACCGACAACGACTCACGCCAATCTTCCATGCGACCGCGCGACTTGACGCTTTCGACCACCCGGACATTATACGAGCAACGAAAAACAAAGGTGGAAACCGATGCCGGAATTGCCGTTGACGAATTTGCGCGTGGTGGAAATCGGCTCCGGCGACGCACTCGCCTATTGCGGCAAGCTGTTCTCCGATTTCGGCGCGGAGGTCATCAAGATCGAGCCGCCGGGTGGCGATCCGGCGCGCCGCGTCGCACCGACGGTGGATGCCGGCGGCGGCCGCGCGGAAAGCGCCTGTTTCGCCTGGCTCAACACCAACAAGCAGAGCGTCATCGCCGATATCGAGAGCCGAGATGACGTCGCGCGCGTCCGCGCGATACTCGGTGCCGCCGACCTGCTGCTCGATGCCCGCGCGCCGAACATCATCGAAGCGTCGCTGCTGAAACACAGCGAGCTGCGCACCACCGATCCGGCGCTGGCGATTACCGCGATATCCTGGTTCGGCGAACACGGCCCCTATCGCGACTACGCCACCACGGATTCGGTCTGTCGCAGCCTTGCAGGGCTCGTGAAACTGGTCGGCGCGGCGGAGGGGCCGCCGGTGCTGCCGCGCGACGGCCAGATCGCGGTGATGGCCGGGCTGACCGCCTTCATCCCCAGCCTTGCCGGGCTTTACGGCCGCGCGCACGGCGCACGCAGGTTCGCAGTCAGTGCATATGATGCGATGTTGCAGATCAGCGAATTCGATACCGGACTGGCGCTGGAGTCCGGCTTTACGCGGCCGCGCATCGCCATCAACCGGTTCGGACGCGGCTTCCCGGTGGGCAACTTCGCCACCAAGGAAGGCTGGCTCGGCGTCACCGTGGTAACGCCGGCGCAGTGGAACAGCTTCTGCGCCATGATCGGCTTGCCGGAACTGGGCCCCGATCCACGCTATTCGGCCACCGCCGATCGCTATCTCCATGCCGAGGAATTGACCCGCATCATTCATCCCGTGCTGATGCAGAAGACCGCGCGCGAATGGTTCGAACAGGGCATCGAACTGCGGCTGCCGCTCGCGATCGTGCCGGACATGGCCGAACTGCTGACCCAGCAGGTGCTTCGCGAACGCGGCGCATTCGCGCCGGTGCGGATCGGCGAAGCGTCGTTCGACGCGCCGGTGCTGCCGCAGCACCTGACGCGCTCCCGTCCCCGGCCGAACGGCGTCGCGCCGCTGGCCGGCGAGCACAACGACGCTGCGCTTGCCACCCGGTCGTGGCTCGCCACCCGCGCAGCAACGCCGGACGATCCGCAGCCGCTCAAGGGCCTGCGCATCATCGACCTGACCATGGGATGGGCCGGCCCCACTGCGACGCGGCAGATGGGCGATCTCGGCGCCGACGTCATCAAGGTGGAGTCCTGCCAGTATCCCGACTGGTTCCGCGGTACCGATCCGCGCGGGCCGTATCATCCCGAGCGCACCTACGAGAAGACCTACTGGTTCCAGATGATGAACCGCAACAAGCGGGGCATCACCCTCGATCTGACCTCGAAGGACGGCCTCCACCTGCTCAGGCGCTTGTTAGAGACCGCCGATGCCGTGATCGACAACTATGCCGCCGATGTGTTGCCGCGCATGGGTCTGGAGCCCGCGGCCATGCTGAGAATCAATCCGCGCCTCGTCGTCGTGACGATGCCGGCGTTCGGCACGACCGGCGCGTGGAAGGACTGCCGGGCCTACGGCTCGACGCTGGAGCAGGCCTCCGGCTTGCCGTCCGTAACCGGCCGCGAGGAGGATCCACCGACCATGCTGCACGCGGCGCTCGGCGATCCGCTCGGCGGCGTCAGCGCAGGCGCGGCCCTCATGCTCGGCTTCATGCAACAGCGCAACACCGGCGAGGGCCAGCATATCGACCTGTCGCAGGTCGAATGCAGTATGCAGTTCACCGCACCCTCGATCATCGAGCAGGCCGCCACCGGCAAGACCTCGCCCCGGATCGGCAACCGCCATCCGGTGTTCGTGCCGAACGGCTGTTTTCCGTGCCTGGGCGAAGATCAGTGGATCACGCTGGCGATCCGCTCCGATGAGGAATGGCTGAAACTGTGCGAAATCATGCACCGGCCCGATCTGGCCGCCGATCCGGCGCTCAGAACGGCCGCCGGCCGCCGCCACGAGGAGGATCGCATCGAGGTCGCGATCCGGCACTGGACCGCGACGGTGCGTCCAGATCTTGCGATGGTCACTTTGCAGGCCGCCGGCATCGCTGCCGGCGTGGCGCGGCTGCCGGCCGATCTCGCGGCCGATCCGCATCTGATGGCGACCGGCCACTGGCAGCCGGCGGTGCGCCCCTACATGGGGCCGCATCTGCTGCCGTCGGTGTCGTACCGCGAAGGCGACGCGCGCCTGCCCTATGCCATCACCCGGCTCGCGCCGACGCTCGGACAGCATAACCACGAGGTGCTCGGCGAGGTGCTGGGATTGAGTGCCGACGAGATCGCGAAGCTGGAAGCGGATGAGGTGATCGGCACCACCGCGACGTCGAAGAAGAGCAGGACGAAGGCGGCGTAAGCCGAGCCGCGCGTAAATGCAATCGTCGTCATGGCCGGATTTATTCCGGCCATCCACGTCTTTTCTTCCGATCCATCCTAAGACGTGGATGGCCGGGACAAGCCCGGCCATGACGTGCTGAGAGCGGAGGAGATCGCAACCTATTCCCCGTAACGCCGCAGTCGCTCCAGATCGAGCACGGTGAGCCCGCCATATTCGAGCCGCAGCAAGCCCTCCTTTTCCAGCGCCTTGAGGCAGCGATTGGCGTTCTGCCGCGACATGCCGGAGAGCGCGCCGATTTCTTCCTGCGTGATGTCGAGTTGGCGCGTGCCGTCCGGATAGAGGATCGGGTTGAACAGCGACGCGATGCAGCGCGCCAGGCGCGCCGTCGGGTCGAGCATTCGCCCGTATTCCAGCAGCCCCATGAAATGACCGACGCGCTCGTTGAGTTGCGCCACAAGGAAACGATTGAATCCGACGCTGTTTTCGAACAGCCACTGGAAGGTCGCGCGCTCCATCAGCGCGATCCGGCTGTCGCGCAGCGCCACCGCGTCGTATCGCCGCGTCTCGTTCTTCAGCACCGAGCCCTCGCCGAACCACGCGCCCGAGGTCAGGCCGGTGAAGGTGACAGCTTTTCCGGAATGCGAGATCGTGCCGATCCGGACCAAACCGCTGACAACGCCCGTCCAGTACTCGAAGCGATCGCCGCGCAGGCAGATGAATTCGTTGGCGGCAAAAGCGCGCTCGCTCATGCCAGCGCGCGCGACCTTGATCTCCTGCTCGTTCAGCCCGGATGCCCACAGCGCAATACGCTTGAGATGGTCGGCGGGGATCATCGTCGGGGCGGCTTGATGTTGCCGCGACAGCGCGCGGCGGCGGCCCATCGTTCACATTGTTGCCGCAAATGTCGGAGGCAAGACATTCCGGCGCGCGGCTTTAACGTAGACATCGTGAAAATCGTGAGGCGGCCATTGGTTGACGGCGTGGCTGGCGGAAGCGAAACGACGGCGGGACACGCAACTAAGGCTGTACCTTAGTGCGGCCGGTGTGGTGCGACAACTTGCAATATCGTCCGGCGGCCTCCGCCGTGGCTGACGGGACGTGCTTGGCGTTCCGCTGATTTGGAGGCAAAATCCGGGACTTGAGCGCTATTCACCGGCGCCGGGGCCAGGTTGTCATCTGGGCATGACCCACAAGAGCGTCGAAGACGCCGAGCGAGGGAGGGGAACGGTGAACGCGACGGCAGACCATGCGCTGGAGGTGCGAGGCGTTTCGCTGCGCTTCGGCGGCGTGCGCGCCCTCACCGACGTCAGTTTCGGCGTGCGCGAGGGCGAACTGTTCTCCATCATCGGCCCCAACGGCGCCGGCAAGACCTCCATCGTCAACTGCATTTCCGGCCGCTATCGCCCGACCGAAGGCAAGCTGTTCTATCGCGGCCGGGACATCACCGGCCTCAACACCAATGCCCGCCCGGCGCTGGGTATCGGCCGCACGTTCCAGAATCTCGCCCTGTTCCATCATATGAGCGTGCTCGACAACATCATGGTCGGCCGCCATCACCTGCTGAAGAACAACTTCATCACCGGCTCGCTGTACTGGCTCGGTGGCGCGCGGCGGGAGGAACTCACCCATCGCCACAAGGTGGAAGAGATCATCGACTTCCTCGACCTGCAATCGGTGCGCAAGGCGACCGCCGGCACCCTCTCCTACGGCCTGCGCAAGCGCGTCGAACTGGCCCGCGCCATGGCGCTGGAGCCGAAGCTGATTCTGCTCGACGAACCCATGGCCGGCATGAACTTCGAGGAAAAGGAGGACATGGCCCGCTACATCGTCGACCTCAACGAAGAGTTCGGGATGACGGTGGTGATGATCGAACACGACATGGGCGTGGTGATGGATATCTCGCATCGCGTCGTCGTGCTGGATTTCGGCAAGAAGATCGCCGAGGGCGACCCCGGCGCCGTGCTGGCCGATCCGCATGTCCGCAGCGCCTATCTCGGCGAGGAAGACGAGATTCTGTCCGATCCCGACGATGCGCCGCGCTCGGAGGCCAACGCATGACCCGGCAACCGGCGTTCGACTATCAAGCCCGCACCGCACAGGCGCCGACCTTTCCGAAAATGCTGCGGCTTAACGCCCGCGAGCATGGGGACGCGATCGCGCTGCGCGAGAAGGATTTCGGGCTGTGGAAGCTCTTCACCTGGGAGCAATACCACAACCGCACCCGCGATTTTGCGCTGGGCCTGATCGAACTCGGCCTCGGCAAGAACGACGTCGTCGGCATCATCGGCGACAATCGTCCGGACTGGGTCGCCGCCGAGATCGCGACCCACGCCATCGGCGGCTTCAGCCTCGGGCTCTATCGCGACGTGCTGGAGGACGAAGCCGCCTATCTCATCAGCTACGGCGAAGCCAAAGTGTTGTTCGCGGAAGACGAAGAACAGATCGACAAGCTGCTGAGCCTCGGCGACCGCGTGCCGAGCATCCGTCACATCGTCTATTCCGATCCGCGCGGAATGCGGAAATACGACGATCCCCGGCTGATGACCGCCGAAAAGCTCGTCGAGATGGGTCGCGCCCGCGCCGCGCGCGAGCCGGACCTCTACGACCGGCTGGTGGACGCCACCGACGCCGACACCACCGCGATCCTCTGCACCACCTCCGGCACCACCGCCAATCCGAAACTGGCGATGCTGTCGGGCGGCGCGGTGCTGCGCCATTGCGCCACCTACCTCACCTTCGACCCCAAGGGACCGGAGGACGAATACGTCTCTGTGCTGCCGCTGCCGTGGATCATGGAGCAGATCTACGCGCTCGGCATGGGGCTTCTGTCGCGGATGAAGGTCAACTTCGTCGAAGAACCCGAGACGATGATGAACGATTTTCGCGAGATCGCGCCGACCTTCGTGCTGTTCGCGCCGCGCGTCTGGGAATCGCTCGCCGCCGAGGTCCGCGCGCGGGTGATGGATGCCTCGCCGCTGAAGCAGAAACTTTACGACATCGGCATGAAGACCGGCCTTGCCGCGCTGGAGCACGGCAAACACTCCGCGGTCGCCGACGGCCTGCTGTTCCGCGCCCTGCGCGACCGGCTCGGCTTTTCCCGGTTGACGTCGGCGGCGACCGGCGGCGCGGCGCTCGGCCCGGATACCTTCAAGTTCTTCCGCGCCATGGGCGTGCCGCTGCGCACGCTCTACGGCCAGACCGAAACGCTCGGCGCCTATACGCTGCATCGCGAGGACAGCGTCGATCCCGACACCACCGGCGTCGCGATGGCCGACGATATCGAACTGCGGATCGAGAACGCGGACGCCAACGGCGTCGGTGAAATCCTCGTTCGCCACCCCAACATGTTCCTCGGTTACTACAAGAATCCGGAAGCCTCTGTCGCCGATATGGACAACGGGTGGATGCGTTCAGGCGACGCCGGCTACTTCAACAACAACCGAGAGCTCGTCGTTATCGACCGCATCAAGGACATGGCGCAGACGCTCGGGGGCAACCGCTTCTCGCCGCAATATATCGAAAACAAGCTGAAGTTTTCGCCCTACGTCGCCGAAGCCGTGGTGCTCGGCGACGGCCGCGACAAGCTCGCCGGCATCATTTGCATTCGCTATTCGATCGTCTCGAAGTGGGCGGAGAAGAACCGCATCGCCTTCACAACCTATACCGACCTGTCGTCGCGGCCGGAGGTCTACAAGCTGCTGCACAAGGAAGTCGAGGCGGTGAACGCCACGCTGCCGCCCGCGCAGCGCATCTCGAAATTCCTGCTGCTCTACAAGGAACTCGACGCCGACGACGGCGAACTGACCCGCACCCGCAAGGTGCGCCGCAGCGTCATCAACGAGAAATACGCCGATATCATCGACGGCATCTACGGGGATCAGAGCGAGATCAAGGTCGATACCGTGATCCGCTTCCAGGACGGCACCACGCAGCGCATCCGCACCACGCTGCAAGTGATCGACCTGACGGGCGGCGCGGTGCGGGAGGCGGCGGAGTGATGGAACGTCTCCCCTCACCCCCTGACCCGGCGCGCGATGCACGCCGACCTCTCCCCGCAAGCGGGGCGAGGTTAAGGGGCCCGCTCGGTGCCTCAAGTCACCTCTCCCCGCTTGCGGGGAGAGGTCGGATCGCGTCAGCGATCCGGGTGAGGGGGTGCCTCCTCAAGGGCAGCGGCTATGGTTTCAAGCACACCCATGGGGTTGCCAAGCACATCGTTGTTCCAGAATCGCAGAACCCGATAGCCCCGCGTCATAAGCCACGCATCGCGCGCCGCATCACTCGCGCTTTCCGCATGTTGACCACCATCGACTTCAACGATCAATCGACACTCGCGGCAGACAAAATCGACGGTGTAAGGACCGACAGGCTCTTGGCGAACGAATTTCCAGCCGTCAATGGCACGCGACCGCAGCCGTTGCCACAGTGCCAATTCAGCGTCCGTCGCATCGCGGCGCAATCGTCGCGCCCGCGCGGTGGTTTTCTCGTTGGCGCCACGCATGTGGAAGCGCCCCCTCACCCGGCGCGCGATGCGCGCCGACCTCTCCCCGCAGGCGAGGAGAGGTGACGATAACCCCGGATCATACTACATGAACACGCAACTCCTGATCCAGCTTCTGGTCAACGGCCTCGTGGTCGGCACGCTGTATGGCGTGGTCGCGATGTCGTTCGTGCTGATCTACAAGGCGACGCAGGTGGTGAACTTCGCGCAGGGCGAGTTGCTACTGGTCGGCGCCTGGGTGTGCTGGGCGCTGATGGTGAAGTATCAGGTGCCGTTCTACGCCGCGATGCCGATTACCATGATCTTCATGTTCGTGTTCGGCATCCTGATCCAGATGGTGTTCCTGCGGCCGATGATCGGCGAGCCGATCATCTCGGTGATCATGGTGACGATCGCGCTGTCGACGGTGCTGCAAGCGGCGATGAAGTGGATCTTCGGCGTCAATCCGCAGCCGTTTCCGCCGATCTTCACCAGCCAGTCGGTCGACATTCTCGGCTTGCAGATCCAGACCGTTTACGTGATGAGCCTGATCGTCTCGCTGGCGATGATGGCGGCGATGGCGTGGTTCTTCCAGGCGTCGAAGCACGGCCTCGCGATGCGCGCCACCGCCTTCGACCAGCAGGTGGCGCAATCACTGGGCATCTCCGTCAAGAACGTGTTCGCGATGTCGTGGGCGATCTCGGCGACGGTATCGGCGGTCGCCGGCGTCGTGGTCGCGGTGGTCAACGGCGTGTCGTCGGGCCTGTCGGTCTACGGCATCAAGGTATTCCCCGCCGTCATCCTCGGCGGCCTCGATTCAATCGCCGGCGCCGTGCTCGGCGGCATCATCATCGGCCTGCTGGAGAATTTCGCGCAATACATCGACGGCGAGTATCTCCATTGGGGCAATCTCTACGAGGTCGCGCCGTTCTACGTGCTGATCGTCATCCTGATGATCAAGCCCTACGGATTGTTCGGCACCAGGGACATCGAGCGGGTCTGACGCATCATGGCAAATTCAATGATCCCCGCCGGCGATTTCCGCACCTCCTATGCGGCGGACACCACCATCTTCCCGACGGTGACGAGTCGCAACTTCGCCATCGCCGGCGTCTTGCTGACCTGCGCCGCGCCCTATCTTCTCAACGAATACTGGCTCAGCCTGCTGATCCAGATCGGCATCTACGGCATAGCCGCGCTCGGGCTCAACGTGCTGGTGGGCTTCACCGGACAGATTTCGATCGGTCACGCCGCGTTCTTCCTGTTCGGTGCGTTCTCGTCGGCCTACCTGTCGACCAAGATCGGCATTCCGGCATTTTTCGCGATCCCGCTGGCCGGCGTAGCGACGGCTCTGGTCGGTCTGGTGTTCGGCCTGCCGGCCGCGCGCCTCAAGGGACTGTATCTCGCCATCGCGACGCTCGCGGCTCAATATATCCTGCTGGACTTCTTCGCCCGCGCCGAATGGTTTTCCGGAGGCTCGGTGCCGGCGATGGCGGAGCCGTTCTCGATCTTCGGCTATGCGTTGCAGGGCGACCGGCAGTTCTTCTACGTCGTGCTGGCCTATGTGGTCGTCTGCTTCCTGCTGGTGACCAACCTGATGCGCTCGCGCGACGGCCGTGCGCTGGTGGCGGTGCGCGACCATTACCTGTCCGCCGAGATCATGGGCATCAACCTGACCAAATACCGCACGCTGTCGTTCGGCATCGCCGCCTTCTTCGCCGGCATCGGCGGCGCGCTTTACGCCCACTATCAACTGGTGGTGTCCTACGAGGGCTTCGGTATCGAACGCTCGATCCTGTTTCTCGCCATGATCATCATCGGGGGGCTGGGCTCGATCATGGGCACCCTGATGGGTACTGCCTTCGTCGTGCTGCTGCCGGAAGTGATGGAATGGATCACGGCCGTTCTCGCGGGCGGCCCGATCGATCACGCGCTGGGCCTGAAGACCAACATCACCTTCCTGCGCGAAATCGCCATCGGCACCATCATCATCGTGTTCCTGGTGTTCGAGCCCGACGGCCTCGCGCATCGCTGGCATCAGATCAAGGCCTATTGGAAGCTCTACCCGTTCTCGCATTGAACGCGAAGCGGCAAACGAACCATTCACATGGCAACAGGAGGAAGCCTCATGAAGATCACCACCCTGCTCGGGAGCGCCGCGCTCGCGGTCGTGCTCGGCGCCGGCGGCGCGCTGGCGCAATCGTCCATCAAGATCGGCCACCTCGCCGATTATTCCGGCGGCACGTCGGACGTCGGCACGCCGTACGGCCACGCGGTGGTCGACACCTTCGCCTGGATCAACAAAAACGGCGGCATCAACGGCGTGAAGGTCGATCTCGACAGCGTCGACTATGGCTATCAGGTGCCGCGCGCCATCGCGCAGTACAAGAAGTGGTCGGGCGCCGAAAAGGTCTCCGCCATCATGGGCTGGGGCACCGCCGACACCGAGGCGCTGACCGGCTTCGTGGCGCAGGACCAGATCCCGGACATCTCGGGCTCTTATGCGGCCGCACTCGCGGATCCGACCGGCGCCGGCGGCAAGGCCAAGGCCGCGCCGTATAACTTCTTCTACGGTCCGACCTACTCCGACGCCCTGCGCGCCGAACTGACCTGGGCCGCGGAGGACTGGAAGGCCAAGGGCAAGAGCGGCAAGCCGAAGTTCGTCCACATGGGCGCCAACCATCCCTATCCGAACGCGCCGAAGGCCGCCGGCGAAGCCATCGCCAAGGAGCTCGGCTTCGAGGTGTTGCCGCCGCTCGTGTTCGCCCTGTCGCCGGGCGACTACAGCGCCCAGTGCCTGAGCCTGAAAAGCGCCGGCGCCAACTACGCCTACCTCGGCAACACGGCGGCCTCCAACATCTCGGTGATGAAGGCCTGCAAGACCGCCGGAGTGGACGTACAGTTTCTCAGCAACGTCTGGGGCATGGACGAGAACGCCGCCAAGGCTGCGGGCGACGCGGCCAACGGCGTGGTGTTTCCGCTGCGCACCGCTGTCGGCTGGGGCGGCAACGCGCCTGGCATGAAGACGGTGATGGAAATCTCCAAGATGTCCGACCCCACTGGCAAGGTCTATCGCCCGGTGCACTACGTCGCCGGCGTCTGCACGGCGCTGTACATGAAGGAAGCCATCGAGTGGGCGGCCAAGAACGGCGGCGTCAGCGGCGCCAACGTCAAGAAGGGCTTCTACCAGAAGAAGGACTGGGTGCCGGCCGGCATGGAAGGCGTCTGCAATCCCTCGACCTGGACCGAGAAGGATCACCGGCCGACCATGAAGGTCGACCTGTATCGCGCCAAGGTCTCCGGCTCGACCGAAGGCGACCTCAACGACCTGATGGCCAGGGGCACCATCAAGCTGGAGAAGGTCAAGACCGTCGAACTGCCGCGCAAGGCCGAATGGCTCGGGTGGTAAGCCGAACTGAAGCACAGGCCGCTCCCTCTCCCCGCCGGCGGGGAGAGGGAGGCCGCAACTGTTGCGGCACCTATCTCGCGTCGTTCGGAGTTAGATTGACATGAGCGTTATCGAAGCAGTGAAGCCTTCGTCGCCGGCCACCACCGCGCCGCTGCTCTCGGTGCGCAATATCGAGGTGGTCTATGACAAGGTGATCCTGGTGCTGCGCGGGTTGTCGCTCGACGTGCCGAAGGGCGCCATCGTCGCGCTGCTCGGCGCCAATGGCGCGGGCAAATCGACGACGTTGAAGGCGATCTCGGGCCTGCTGAAGACCGAGGAAGGCGAAGTCACCCGCGGCGACATCGTGTTCGACGGCAACCGCATCAATGGTATCGATCCCGATCACATCGTGCGCCGCGGCATTTTTCAGGTGATGGAAGGCCGCCGCATCATCGCCGACATGACCACGCTGGAGAACCTGCGGCTTGGCGCCTTCACCCGCAGCGATGGCGAGGTCAGCGCCGACATCGACATGGTGTTCAAGTATTTCCCCCGCCTCAAGGAGCGCACTGGCCTCGCCGGCTATCTCTCCGGCGGCGAACAACAGATGCTGGCCATCGGCCGCGCCATGATGGCGCGCCCCAAGATGATCCTGATGGACGAACCCTCGATGGGCCTCTCGCCGCTGCTGGTGAAGGAGGTTTTCGCCATCATCCGCCAGATCAACCGCGATCTCGGCGTCACCATTCTGCTGGTGGAACAGAATGCGCGCGCCGCGCTGTCGGTCGCGAGCCATGGCTACATCATGGAACAGGGCAAGGTGGTGCTCGACGGCACCGCCGACGAATTGCGCGACAACGAAGACGTCAAGGAATTCTACCTTGGCGGCGGCGATCATCAGCGCAAGAGTTTCAAGAACCTCAAGAGCTTCAAACGCCGCAAGCGCTGGCTATGACCGCGCCACTCACAGGATCGCTCCCATGACCGACCACTACGATGCTCTCGAAACCCGCTCGCCCGCCGAACGCGAAGCCGACCTGTTCGCACGGCTCCCGGACGTGCTCCGCGCGGCGTTGAAGGCCCCAGCCTATGCCGAACGCCTCAAGGGGATCGATCCCGCCACGGTGACGAGCCGCGCCGCGCTGGCCACGCTGCCGGTGCTGCGGAAGTCCGACCTGCCGGCCATCCACAAGGCGGCGCCGCCGTTCGGCGGCCTGGTGAGCGCGCCGCTGGGCTCGTTCGGGCGGCTGTTCACCTCGCCGGGGCCGATATTCGAGCCGCAGGCGGCGGAAACCGATTCCTGGGGAAGCGCCCGCGCGGTGTTTGCGGCCGGGCTGCGGCCGGGCGACGTGGTGCTCAATACCTTCAGCTATCATCTGACGCCGGGCGGCTTCATTTTCGACTCGGCCGCCCGCGCGCTCGGTTGCGCCGTGATCCCCGCCGGCCCCGGCAACACCGAACAGCAGTTCGAACTGATCGAAGCCTATCGGCCGGTCGCCTATGCCGGCACACCGGATTTCCTGAAAATCCTGCTCGACAACGCCGAAAAGACCGGCCGCGACGTCTCCTCGATCAAGCGCGCCATCGTCTCCGGCGCGGCGTTCCCGCCCTCGCTGCAGGCGGAGATGAAAGATCGCGGCATCGATGCCTATCAGGTGTTCGGCACCGCCGACCTCGGTCTGGTGGCATTCGAAACCGCCGGGCGCGACGGCATGGTGGTGACCGAAAACGTGATCTTCGAAATCGTGCGGCCGGGAACCGGTGAGCCCGTCCCGGAGGGCGACGTGGGCGAGATCGTCGTCACCACCCTCAACCCGCATCACCCCTGGGTCCGGCTTGCGCTGGGCGACCTCACCGCTGCCCTGCCCGGCCCGAGCGCCTCCGGCCACACCAATCTGCGCATCAAGGGCTGGATGGGCCGCGCGGACCAGACCACCAAGGTGAAAGGCATGTTCGTGCGTCCTGAACAAGTCGCCGAGATCGGCAAGCGCCATCCCGAACTGGGACGGCTGCGGCTGGTGGTCGCCCGCGACGGCGAGGCCGACGTGATGACCTTGAAGGCCGAAACCGAGGCAGCCTCGCCAGCCCTGGCAGAAGCCGTCGGCGCCACGCTGCGCACCGTCACCAAACTCGGCGGCAAGGTCGAACTGGTTGCCGGCGGCTCGCTGCCCAACGACGGCAAGGCCATCGCGGACGAGCGAACCTAGTCTCGAATTCACGCGAAGGCGCATCAACACGCAAGCCGGGCGCGCTTCCGGCAACACAAGTCACCGCCGCTGGATTTGAGGATTGCCGATTTGCGCCGCGGATCCCCTTCCACTGTTATAGTCAGACACAAAACATTCCGCTGCGCGCATTCGTTGAGGCTCATATCCGATTTCAATACGATGGCGACATGTCAAATGGGAAAACGAAGTCGGGCGAGTGCCGCTACACGGAAATGGTCGAGACCTTTGAAAAACGATGCATGATGGGAGACAACGGCCAATAAGTCCATGCATACCGTCTTGCTCTCGAAAATCGACCAATTGAAGGTCCACGGACGACGTCCTTCGGTACCGTCGGGCGTGAGGATATACGCGGTTGGCGACATTCATGGCCGCGTTGATCTCCTTGACGATCTGCTTGCAATGATTGACGCAGACGTTGCACATCACTCCGATGTCACACCGATCTTCGTGTTTCTGGGCGATTATATTGATCGCGGCGCATCCTCACGAGAGACCATAAGTCGTTTGATCGCCCGGAGCGAAATAAGCAGATGCATCTTCCTGAAAGGCAACCATGAGCAGATAATGCTCAGGTGTCTTGAAGATGCCGGCCTCTTCGAAATATGGATACGGCTTGGTGGTCTCAAAACGATAATGTCCTACGACGTCGCTCCCGATGCAATGAGGGGGGACGTCGATAAACTGCAGAAATCGCTCCGGGATCGCTTGCCGCGTTCCCATCTACGCTTTTTGCAGGACTTGCAGCTTTCCTTCACGTGCGGCGATTTCTTTTTCACCCATGCCGGCGCGAAACCGAACGTCGATCTCTCGCAACAAAAAGAAAAGGACTTATTGTGGGTACGCGAGGAGTTCCTCTCGTGCACCAACGACTTCGGAAAGATCGTCGTTCACGGACACACTCCGGTTCGGGAGGTCGATGTTCGTCCCAATCGGATCAACATCGATACCAGGGCATTTGCCAGCAATTGCCTGACATGTCTGGCCATTCAGCAAGACATGATATCAGTGATCAGCACCGATGCGGTAATAGATCACAACAAAGAGGTTTGAAGTTGACGTCGGAAGTATGGACTTGGCGCGCGAAAGCGCGCCGCGGGCGCAACGGGCCGTCGCCGCACGAAATACCACTCCCCGACTGGAGCAATCGATCAAAGCTGGAGTGACTTACGAACCGCCGGGCGTGCATAGAGCACGCCCCTTACCCTAAGCAGCGCTGGAGATCGATGCCCGCGTTCGAGCGCGCATTCCTGCAAACAACAAGACGATCCAACCTGCGGCCCCGATCCGCCAGAACCAGCGCCCCACTGCCTTCGGCCGCAGAAACGGAAACACTCGGGCAGCCTCTGCGGAGCGGCGCTGACGCCACTCTACCACTTCGTCTTCGCCGCCGCGTTTACGCCGGTTACCGCATTGGCGGTGGAAGACACCGTAGATGCCGTATTGTTGATCAGTGTCAGCAGCTTGTAGTAATCCACCACAGCCGAATTGGCGACATACATCACGTCCTTGCTGCGCATCTGGAAGCCGGCAGCCAAGAGCATACCCGACGGATCTCGCAGGTTCAGGCGGTAAATCGTTGGAATTCTGTCGTAGACGAAGCGTTTGGTGTCGAGACCCAGTTTCTCCAGGAAACGACGATCTTCGTATCGAAACACAAAGACTTGGGCAGGATCAGACTGCAGGTCATTGAGACCGCCGGATTTTCCGATCGCTTGCGCGAGCGTGAGCGTCTCGGTTGTGAACGAAATCTCGGAATTGAAACCAAAGACGTTTTGATTCAGCGCGCCGAGAGCGGTGAACGTCGGCGCTTCGTGAGTGATGAAAACGACATCATTGGGCCGAATATAGATGTTTTCGCGGGGATCATGGACCACGCGGCTAAGCAGCACCTTCACACGTTTTCCATCACGTTGAAGTATCACGTAGCTTTCAATAGCTTCAAACTTCGGTCCACCGGCACGCGCAATAAGCGCCAGCAGCCTTTCGCCAACACTATTCAGAGGCAGTACGCCCGGCGTGTTCACATCCCCCAAAACGCTCACGACGTTCGAGTGCTGCGCATTCACGCTGACGACCACCTGCGGCTCAATCGCCCGATTGCTCAAGCGGTCAACGATCGATTTCTGAATTTGCGGCAAGGTCCGACCGCCGGCTTTAATTTCGCCCGCGTAGGGAACTGTGATTGTGCCCTTCTGATCGACGGCCTGAGCCGGCAAACTAACAAAGTTTCCAGGCCTCGCGCCGGCCGTCGTCGCCGGCGTGAATAGTCCACCGGGCCCAGCTTCAAAAATTGACACATTCAGTACGTCGCCGATGCCGACTACCTGATATGGCCGAGGACGCTTATCGGGAAACGCTCCCTGAAACGTTACAAGGTTAGGCTGCGACAGGAAGCCAATCGTGTCCGCAGAGATGTCAACCAAGGCGTACGGAAGCGCCGTGTTCGACCGCACTGCAGCCGATGGAAATTGGTCGATTGCAGCACTATTCGGCCCCGTACCGGGAAGGACGGAACATCCCGGCAAAAAGGCGACGGCCGCCGACAATACAATCCCAGAGTAAAGACGATTTAACATTAACATGCGTCTCTCTTGCCAGCGAACGAGAGGAGCGACGGGCGCCGATCGAATGATCTCCTGAAAACCTTCAAAAGAGGCGCCATCTCTGCCTCGAAACCTGCCAATCGCCAAATTCATTAAACTGGGTACAATTCCTATCCAGCGAATCATTAAGTGGATAGAGAATAGCCACGGAAGTGTCCCTTTTGCTTGACGAGCGTTGCATTTTTGCCACAAAATTGCCTACGTGACGGCGTGTGCACGAGACCCGATTACTCCGCGAAACCACGTGTTTTCGGAGGCGGAAGTCGGCTTGTGGAGGTTTGCAAATCGTTGCGACTTTGTCGCGTCTCGCGTTCAGGCTAGTTTCCTTCTGTATTCCGGCGCGCACTCTGGAGAAGGCCAATGTCCATTGCTACTAAGGCGTTTTTGCTGGCACTCACGTCCGTCTTTTTCGGTCTGGGGGTTTCTTCGTCGGCCGACGCTCGTCCTTACCCCCTGACTCCTTGTGGGCCGCATTTGGCGTATCTTTGCTCTTTGCGCGGCTCGTTCGAAACGCGTCCGTTTCACTACGATCTGGCCATTTATCCGGGTTGCATCAGATCGATTAACATTCGAACCCGCTCCGGCGTCCAACGCCGATATGAATTGATTTGCGGCACGTGGAATCGCCCGCAGGTCCAATGGTAAGGATGAGGGAATCTCAACTTCTCGGACGGAGATTGCCGACCCTAACAGCAAAGCAGATACGACGATGATGTCCGCCACTTGGCAAAGTCGGACGAGATTGATGACGGTGCCTGGCGTCGGCATGGTGCCCGCCTTAACGTTCCGCCACAATTCGTGCGAATCCGGTCGTCGGAAGAGGAACGGCGACCGAAAATCCAATTCTGCAACTCGGTCACCACGATGCCCTCGTGGTGTCGAAGCTTTAGATTTTAATCTCAAGTTTGGCGGTAGCGCTTGGCTATTCACGTTCGTGCATGATTAGAAAGTCGTTCAATTTTTTCCCACGTCGGAGTTGAGCGAGAAGCCACCGCGGTTGCTTTCCGCGCCCGGCCCAGGTCTCATTTTGATTTTTCGGATTTCTGTATTTTGGAACGACCTTCGGATACGGGCGCTTTGTCCGCGCAGGCGAATCGTTACCCGTTACTGCTCCAAGTTGACGCAACCTTGCTTCCAACAGCGCTCGCTCTGCAGCCATCTTTTGACCGAGTTCGGCTACGACCGCTTCGTGCAAATCCCACAACTCGTCGACAGACATTGCTTGCAGATCCGTGTTCTTCATTTTAGCTCGCTCAAAGAATAAGACGCTACATTAGGGACCCCAGTCGTCCCCCTTCTTTCGTTCCATTCACTCCATCGGGGCAGTCTTACTTCGGGGACCGGCCATACGAAAGCGTTAGGCAGGCCGCTTATATCACTACGGTTCGGTTGGCAACCAACCGGACCATGCAAAGCTGCGCCTACAATCCGGCTGCGCTGATACTATCGACGCTGGCTGCTTCAAAGAGCACTTCCCTGAACAAAACCTCTACTTCGCTTCAATTTGAAATTTGCCGCCTTTAAGAAGCCCCCATGCAGCCCGCAGCATGGCCAAAATTGGTCCAAACACTTCTTTCGAAGCCCATCAACCCGCTCACGCGAAATCAAAACCATACGAGGCTTCTGTCATCCCCCAACATATGCAGAGTTGAAAAGTCCGCCCCCCCGGTCTCAGCTTGAAATTGACCGGTTCCAACCGGCCTGCGCACGTGCGTCCATCCGAAGTTCGCCCCCTCGCCGAGCCCTCCAGACCCATTTAAACATTCGAGATGTTAATATATTAAAACCATAATTCAATACAATTTACTACAAAAGAGTTCCTCGATCCGATAAACATCGGAACGGTCTTCGCCGTCCTTCACTGCGGAAGTTGCCAGAGTTGCACATCCTTCCGTCTTCACCGGCGGCTCGGGCTAGGATTCTTTTCCAATTCACTGCGGAAATGGCATTGTGTCTCATTTTAGAACCCTAGCGGCAGGACGACGCAGCGCGCTTAACTCGGCATCGAGCCGATCGCCGCTAATGGTTTCGCCGAAACGGCGCGGATCGAGGATTCAGCGTCCATTGCACTCATATGGTTGCCGTCTATACTCGAAGAGTTGCAGCGGGCGATGACGCCTGTGACTTTTCGACTTGTCCGGAACCAAGAGCCCGAGAGCACACAGTCAATCACTCGAATGGAAACGCGATTCAAATCTGATGCGGAACTAGTGTCGATGGTTCTCGATCTTGTCGAAGCCATCCAGAATTTGCTTCATGCCGTTCAGACGGTGCGCCTCGGCGTCGATCTGCCAAACGAAAGCAAAGCATCGATCGATGTCGCTTTGGCGACGTCCGAACTAGCGACAAAAAGCGTCCTCGGCGAGGTCAGAAGGTTCGTTGACGTACAAAGTCAATCGAGAAATGAATCATGAGTGAAAGTGTTGATCTAACTTTCTTGAGCCGCAGAGTTGCCGAACTGCTGGACAGCAACCTGTCGCCCCCACCGCCTGCGGCAGAGAAATCGGATTCGGCCTCAACCATGAACCTGAAAAGAGACGTCGAAAGTACTGAATCTCATCTATCTGCAATTAAAATTGATCTGCGCTATATTCGAAGCGGCATTGCAACGTTGGACGGAGCGGTTGCGGCCTTGAAAGAGCGAGCCGCCCGGGTACCGTCGAAAATTTTCGTGGTCGCCATATCCCTAATTACGCTGGTCGCAACTGGAGCCATGATCATTTTCCAAAGCACTATACAGGACTTCTTCAATCTCCCACGTTAATCACCATTCGGTTCAAGTCCCGATATGGATATGGAAGTCTTCTCTTCGAGAACAGAAAGAAAGCCCTCTTGACGATGATCCGATAGATGCGGGCGACGAATGAATGTGCGTGACAAAAAATAACGGTTTCCATTGACGGATCATCGGTTCAAGTACTTAAGATCCATTGCACCAAGACAATCTTCTGGTCAGAAATCAATCATCCTTCGTCATGACGGACAGCCGAAGCGGCCGACGCAAGCTGGCGCGCCGGAGGCTCTTCTCCGCTCAGCATTGAAGCCATGTTCGCCATTGAGCCTTCGTTTCAAATCTAACCGCCGACAATGCCAATGGATCAATGTGCAGACTTCACGAAGCGTATGGAAAAAATCTTGGCGTTTTGCTACCGGACATTGCTGCCGGCGGCACTCATCGTCTTGCGGCGGTCTCACCTTAAGCGTTCATAAATTCAGGGGCGTTCCATGCGCATCGCCATGATCGGCACGGGTTATGTGGGTCTGGTTTCCGGGGCGTGTTTCGCCGATTTCGGGCATCAGGTAACCGGAGTCGATCACGACGCGAACAAAATCGCCGCGCTTCACCGCGGCGAAATCCCCATCTTCGAGCCTGGTCTCGATGAACTGGTGGCGGCCAATGTCAAGGAGCAACGGCTTTCATTTACCACGGACTTGGCGGCGACGGTTGCAGAAGCGGATGCGGTATTTATCGCAGTCGGAACACCGTCGCGGCGTGGCGACGGTCACGCAGACCTCAGCTATGTTTACGCCGCTGCACGTGCCATCGCCGCCGCAGTCCGGCGTTTTACGGTGGTCATCACCAAGTCCACCGTGCCCGTCGGCACCGGTGATGAGGTGGAGCGCCTAGTTCGCGAGGTCAATCCGTCGGCAGACGTTACAGTCGCCTCAAATCCCGAATTTTTGCGGGAAGGCGCTGCGATCCGCGATTTCAAGTTTCCCGATCGCATCGTCGTCGGTACCTCAGACCCCCGCGCGCGCAAGCTTTTGAGCGACATTTATCGACCGCTGTCGCTAAACCGAGCCCCCCTGATGTTTACCACGCGCCGTACCGCCGAGTTGATTAAATATGCGGCCAACGCTTTTCTCGCGACGAAGATCTCCTTCATCAATGAGATTGCCGATCTGTCCGAGAAGGTCGGCGCCGATATTCAGGAGATCGCGCGCGGCATCGGTCTCGACAACCGGATCGGCACCAAGTTTTTGCACGCCGGTCCGGGCTACGGGGGCTCGTGTTTTCCAAAGGATACCCGGGCGCTGGTCAAAATCGCCGAGGACAACGGCACGCAACTCCGGATCGTAGAATCCGTCGTCACCGTCAACGAAAATCGCAAGCGCGCGATGGCGCGCAAGGTCGCCAATGCGCTGGGCGGCAATATGCGGGGCAAAACCATCGCCGTACTCGGTCTGGCATTCAAACCCGATACCGACGACATGCGCGAAGCGCCCTCGATCCCGTTGATCACCGGCTTGCTCGACATGGGTGCTAAAGTTCGCGCCTTCGATCCCGCGAGCATGAAGGAGGCGCAGCGCGAGCTTGCCGATATCGACTATTCGAACGACGCCTATTCCTGTGCGGAAGGCGCCGATGCGCTGGTGATCGTGACCGAATGGGTTCAGTTCCGCGCGCTTGATTTGCCGCGACTGAAGCAGATCATGAAGCAACCCGTCGTGATCGACTTGCGCAACATTTACCGGCCCGACGAAATGGCGGACCTCGGCTTCTTTTATGACGGCGTGGGCCGAGGCAAGGCCTAGCCTGTACCGAACGTCAATGTGACTGCTCCTTGCCGAGGTCGCAAATCTCCATTTGTCGCCGACGACCTCCTGACGCACTTTATCTGTCCTGCAAACAGCGCGCCGCCAGCGGCATCAGGAAGCTGCCCTGAGCAATTAAACCGCCCAACCTTGCCCTTCGTCCTGGCGCGATATGGACGACACACTCGGGCCGCGAAGCCATTCCTCAGCCAATTCGAGCAGCCAGTCATTCCAGTGATGTAGCCCAACTCCGTAGGCAACCGCGTACGATGGCGACGGTGCAATCGGTTGCCCCCCAGATCACCATATAGCCGCCATCCAGGAAAGAACTCGAGGGGCACTCGTTACGCCAGACGCCGGGAAGACTCTTGGCTCGTCTTCCTCGCCAAGCTCACTTCAATCTCGTTTACCTCCCCGGGAATAACCATACGCGGCGGCTGGCACTCATCTTGCTCTAATTTCCGATTGTTAATTGGATATCGTCAAATTGAGGCAATCATGCGTAATGCGTATTATTTTGAAGCAACAGCAGCTCGACACGAGCATATCTTGGAACGGGCCGAAACACTCTGTCACGACTTGCAATCTCTTATCGAGTTGCTTGATGCCAGCATTGTTGCCGAAGAAGCGCACGTCGGCATTTCCGACCCGGAGCACCCAAACTATCCCGCAGCGGCGAGGAACCATAGGGCTCGGAGAGACAGCTTGATGGGTTTGATTCTGAGACCGCAGCCGTCGCCCATGTTACACTGAACATACTCACCGTATCAAAAAATCTGCCAGTTTTCTGCCGGACCGAAGCTGGGCCGAGAGCCAACGTGGTTGTTTTCCTCGGCCCGCCCAAGTTTCTTCCCGATTTTTGGGATTTCTATATTTTGGAAGGACTTTGGGATAGGCACGTTTTTCACCTTTTATGTCGCTACTCGCAGTTTTCAACTGACGCAACCGATCTTCCAGCATATCGCGCTCCGAGACCATCTTGCTGCTCAGTTCGGCGACGATCTTTTCATGCAAATTCCACAACTCTTCCGTGGACATATTTTGCAATTCATCGCGCTTCATCAGTCCGGCCTGTCTCGGTTGCCTTAACGGAGTAGTCAATGGAGGAAACCCGCCTCCCACTAAAGCCCATCAAATCGCCGTTAGTGGATGACGATTCAATTTAAGCGATTCGCTCATTCTGGAGCTGTCTAGATATCGGTTATCCAACGACGCCACCCCATAGCCGATCGACACGGTGAATGAATTGCTTCTATAAATTTGCACTTCAAAATCTATCGAATGTCACTTTGAAGGAATTTAGAAGATATCGTCCCCATCGGTCATGCGGCGCTACGTGTTCACTTAAAAGTAGACACTATTTCTCTTTAAAAAACGGCAAATTTGCGCCAATCTTATCCGAGAGCGTTAACGTAAATTTAAATAATTTCGAGTCGGCTTAGGGTGGTCAAAATGCGCAGCTCCGATGATTTGTTTCGACGGCATCAAATTCTGCGTGATCAACTGAGTGCCTTGAAACTCCTTCGTCAGCAAGTGCGCCTCGCGGAGAGAAGGGTGACATCGCTACAGAGCAAGCCCGTCTGCGCTCAGGATGGATATCGACCATTTGAAGCGATCAGCGGAGAATCATTGGCTAGCTGATCCCTGAGTTTTCTTCTCGGATGGATGACAGCGGGAGCGCGCGATGTGATGCCGCTAAATTCTTCTCCCTTGATTGGAATTTGCCTTGAGACTTCATTGGAGAAGGCGAGTATCGGCCACAAAATGGCAGCTTGAGCGCACAGTTGCTGCGGTTGTCCGAGGCGGTTCTCCGACGAAACCGAAATGCCGTTCTGAGTGAATTTCCAGGGAATGCGGCAACGATGGGGTCGAACAGATGCGTCACTACGCATTCACTGTTTTGCTGAGTTGCAGTTCTTTAATGTTCCCGCCAGCAGGATTGCTTTCATGCCAAGCATCCGAAGTACACGTTAATCAGGCACACGGTCGTTTGCCTCCTGGAGCCGCGGCGATCGGGACTCCCAAGCCCGAAAAGAAACCCCAAGGGGCGAAGGCGCCCAGCTCTTTGACGGGCGCCCCCGAAGGCGCAGCTACTACGACAAACAGCCCTTCAACACCCGCAACGTGCAACCAACAAAACGCCTCCTCGCCCGCTTGCTACAGTGCGACTCAGCAAGCACGTCCCGTAAGCCGATAACCCGATCCCGTAAGCCGATCCCATCGGCTCAGAGACAAAGCGTGACGCGGCGTACTGCCGACGCAATGAGGTGACGACCGGTGCACGCAACATAGCAGCCAGCGTTTAAGAATACGCGGCCCTCGAGCCTGGCAAATCGTAAGTGGACAACGTTGGGCTTGTGGCCGGAACACGATATCGACGACACCATCCTTGACGAAATCGCTTGGCTGCGGCTCGTGCCGGCCACTATTGTCGTGCGGCAACTTTCGGCTGCGCACACCCGGTTGATGCCATAGGATTCGCGTACCCGGGGTCGCAACCTGGAAAAAGCCGCGCGGCGGGTGAAAGCACGTGAGAGGATGTTACGCCATCGCGCCCGCTTCCGCTGTGCAGTATCGACAGTGACGGGTTGAACAGTTTGACTTCGGATGTCGATACGAGCGCTTACTTTACGACGCTTGGAGTAGCTGCCGCCACCGGTATCGGCGCGACGGCTTTCTGATGTTTGTCCAACTCACGCATGAACGCCGCACCTGCATTCGGATCTGCGAATTCCCAAAGGCCATTCTTGACGCCTTCAAATATGAGCGAGTATACGGCCAATTGAATTGCCTCACGAACAGCCAAGGTTGCAGGGGAGTTCTTGCTCACGCCAACATCGGCCTGCAACAACTCGTCAACAGCGGCGAAGAGAAAGCCGGTGACTCCGACGTTAAGCGAGTAGATCGTTTTGGTCGTCGTCACGGATGCGAGCACTCGTCCCGTCTGAACACTGACGGCTCGCAAGGCGATCGTAACGATGTCCTGACGGTACTGAACGTTGGGACCAACTCCAAGATAGTTCGCGCCGATGCCCCCAGTCGTCTCATTGGTATCATATCCAACGACACCGCCATCCAACAGGACGCCCGCGAAATGCAGCGGTGGAAGGCTCTGCGCTCGCTTTCCCATTAGCGCCGTTCGCGTGTTCTGGATAATCTGCCGTTCTTGCAAAAGCGGCTGAAGATCGGCGCGCTCCGCGACATCGAACCATGCGCCGCGCCCCGCCTTCAACAATACATCGGTGAGGATCGAACTGCCTCCCTGCGTCACCGCGCGGGAAAACTCGGCAAAGTTATCGTTTGATTTATTTTGGCCGGTCAGATCGGGAAAGTTGTAGACGGATACATCCAACTTACGCTTCGGCGGCGGCAAGGTGTCCAGCACCAGACCTGTTTTCGTCGCTGCCACCATACGCGCCGGATCTGTCAATGGATCCTTGGCTGTCCCGGTGAGCGCACACCCACCAACAAGCAGCGCACACAGCGGAACAAAGCTCCAGCGAATGTGAAACGACATGACGCCCCTCCGACTCAACCACTTCCCGCTCAAGCAACGCGAACGGAAGCCTCCCACCAACCGGCACTCGGTCTCGTTAAGGATTGGCAGGGATGCCCGACGTGCCATTTCCGATCACGACGATCGGCGCCGAACTGCTGCTGTTGCCGATATTGCTCAGGGCAGAAGTCAGCCCGGACAAATCCGGACTCTGTTGTTGGGCTCCGGATTTGGTACCCGAACCCTGGTTCTGTGCGGTGGACAGAAGGAAATTTCCGTTCAGAGGATTGCCGCCAAACGTGGGGCTGACGGGTCTATATACCTGCTCGGTCGCAAGGGCAGGCGTCGCGGAGGCCGCAAGCCCCAGGCAGCAAGCAAATGCAAATCTGGATATACGCATGAAAAACACCCTCTCTAAAACCGACTACGCCACGACGATCCGTCAGACAGTGCACTTTCTGCATTCGGGCATCCAGCATATTAAATCAAAACGTGCATCGCCAAACGAATTAACTAGAAACATCCTTTACGCCATAACAATTAGCAGAGCTTCGCCCCTTTAACTATAGCCCGTCTGCAACAGTCGACACCCTTCTTCAAAGCGCATCGCCTTTTTACCTCGCAATTTTATAACTTCGAAAGAATGGAAGGAATGGTTAGATATGGCTTCGGTCAATGCTCTGGAGCACACGGCACTCATCGCGAACGCTCAGAGCGCATTTAGTCCCCATCGCTCGGCCCGCTGCCGACTTGTGAGCGTCGCCCAAACCAAACCACAGGTGAAATTAACCGAACGGCCGGCCGAAAGATCGTGCAGAGGGCGCTCCGGAAACGACATTCCGTGAAGAACGGCAGGCAGACTGGCCGGCCCGGTTTTGCGCTTATCAAAAGCCGCCGGCCAGATGCACACAAGCCTGACGTCGCACCGTCTCCCGAATGCCGGCGGTTCGGTATAGGGTACGTCCTGTTGGATGTTGTTAGTCACATCGACGCGTCCGGCCGGTTCCACCAGATAGACTCTTTGACTCTGAGGCGATTGCAGATTTAAATGTCAACCTTCGAACATCTCGTTGAAGCCAACGTTATTGTACGAATTGATGTGGAAATGGGATTGCGCGAGCAGCCCATGCGTCTGCTCTACGGCACACCGGACTTCATCAGTTGGCTTAATAGTGTTCTTGCCGGGGCTCAACCGAGCAACAGATTGGGAGAAGCAACACCGACGGAGCAGATCGACCAGTTATTCTACAACTTTCTGAGCGGCTTCCCGCTCGTACATATGCGACAGTTCAGATTTATTCGCTCCGAAAAGAACGCCGTATGGGAATTAAAAACGCCGGATATCCGCATTTTCGGATGGTTTTTACAAAAGGATTGTTTCGTTTGCGTCTTTGGCAACTGGGCGGATGAAGTCAAGGATCACAACCTCTACCGTGGATATCGAATTGCAATCCGCCGATTTCGACGTGAATTAAATTTGGACGATACCTTTTGTGTGCAAGGAGTAGACCCGAGTGACGTCATTTCACTTTGACATCGGCTCACGCGCCCGCAACGCCGGACGTTTCATCTCGCGCGTTCAAAGTGAACTGCTGCGAGCTTTGGCCGAACGAAAGAAGGAGTCGCGATTTTCACAGCAGAGTCTCGCGAACAAGCTCGAAGTTCACCGCTCCCTCATCAACCGTCAACTTTCAGGGGAAGCCAACTTGACCCTTCGTTCCCTGGCGGACCTGGCTTGGGCGATGGATTTGGAGATCGCGCTCGAGCTCAAAAAGCCGGATGTCGGACCCGGAAAAAATCAGTCAAGCGCCACGTCGACGGTGGAATCCGCCCCGATTAAGGTTCTTAACGGCGTTCGAAGCCCAACCGCGCCGGTGCCGGCCAACTCCGATCGCAGCGAATCGGCCGAGCATCGAGCGAAATCGGCATGATGGAAAGATACGGCTATACCATTTTTTGTGATGACATTTGCAATGAAGCGGGAGGCAAGCTTAGCTTTATAGGCTGTTATAATGCCGTGATGTTTACGGCGCAAAAATACCCGATCGTCCTTCCCAAACTATGCACGCATTTTCATATTTTTTCACCTGCAACCCAGCCGTATACGTCCGTGGTTGCGCGATGCTACCTGCCCGGCGAGAGCGTTCCGATCGCGGAAGAGCCGATTGCGGTGCCGGGACTGGAGGATCAGCGGCGCCTCATCGACAATCTTCCCAAGGACGGGACCCCTCCTCCCTTCATCGTCGTCGCCGCCAGCCTTGTTTTTGAGCCGCTCGAGCTATCCGCGCCAGGCCTGATCCACATCAGAGCCGTCATCAACAACGGTCCCGGCGAACTTCATTTGGGATCATTGCAGGTCTTGCCCGGCAAGACCTGAGGCGCGACTTCGGACAAACGCCTCCAGCAGTCAGCGGCGTTGGATCACGATGGCTCGGTTGCCGGACCCGGTCTGCATGGTAACCGAAAGATTGTATCCTCCGGTCTGACTGAGTGTCGTCGCGTTGTTCGTGCCGACCTGGCTCAAATAAGACGTGTTCATCGGGCCGGACGTCGCGGTCGCCATGGACTTCACCGCGCTCGGCGCCAAAGGCAGAGCAACTCTCAGCGGGAGCACAGCCGCTGCGCCGTTATGCAAGGACGTCGCGCCAGCGTCAGCGCGCTTGCCGGCCATTTGCGAGACGAACGCCTCGCTCGCAAATCCTGCGCTCGCCATCAAAGTTGAAAAAACTGCGATAAGAATGGCCTGCATGTTGGTCCTCTCAACTCCATGGCGCCATATCATCAGAACCGCTTTAACAGCGGGTAACCGCCATTTGGCTCGCGAGTAACGCGACCAACCGGCGTTGCTCCCACGATTGCGGAGTCGCTTGGCGGCATTCCCCCACGCCGGCTCAAATGAATTTCGATCGGCTTTATCCTCGGGCCTTTTCGCGCCGCACGACATCGACACGGAAAGCCCATTCTGTTTTGGATTGGGGGCACTCGCGCGATGGCGACAAAGTCTGCGACCAACCGCTCATCAACGCGGTCGCCTCCTTTAAATCGAAGCATGACGGGCCGTTGCCTGCTCCGGTCCGAATCGGAGGCCGCGCCTTTACAAGCCTGCGTCGGCCCTTGAGGCTTCAGATTTTATTACTTCTCTCTCGGCGATAGAGCGCCGCTTGTCGATATTTATATCGCGGATTTTCGCGCCTGAGCGACGAAGGATGTTTTCGACGGAGCCCCCATCCGGCATTTGTCGACTTCTAAATCAACTTTCCATCACGCCAGGCCTGCGATTCTAATTAAAATTTAAATCCCATTAGATTGAGCTTCACATATTGCTTAATAAGTAGTTAAATTTGCGTGAGGCTGGCGATGGTCGCCGTGCCCGCTTTGGACAACAGGGGATTTCAGCAATGAAGCATTTAACAATCTTCGCATTCTTGATGGCGACAACGTCGCTCGCCTCTGCAGCGAGCAATGAATCTTTCATTGGTCAGATCGGCGTCGGTAATGGCGCAACCGTCGGCCAGACCGCCGGCAACAACAGGCAAGCAACCATTCAGGCCGGTCATGGAAATAACGCCGTGACTTCGCAGGAAGGTCCCGCGAGCGGCGGCAACCTGAACGAGTCGGCCATCATTCAAATCGGCGCCAAGAACACCGCTCTGGCCGGGCAGACCGGCGGTAACAACCGTCAAGGCACGCTGCAGGTCGGTGTCAAGAATTACGCCACCACCTCGCAGGCCGGCGCGACCGGCAGCAAGAAGAACGCCTCAGGCACCGCACAGTTCGGCTATCAGAACGGTTCGGTCGTCGGTCAGACCGGCGGCAACAACAGCCAGGGTACGCTGCAGATCGGCGCCACGAACGGCGCGACCACCGGGCAGAACAGCGGCGCGTCTGGCGGCACGAACCAGTCCGGCACCGTTCAGGTCGGCTACGGCAACAACGCGGTGACTTCGCAGAATACGGCGGGCACTTCCAAGGGTGCCGGAGGCGACAATACCTCCTCCACCGTGCAATTTGGCTACAAGAACACCGCGCTCACGGGCCAGGATTCGACCGGCTCTGGAAGCAGCACCAACAGTGCGCGCAGCGGTGTCGACAACAATGCGGCGACGCTTCAGGCCGGCGGCTTGAACTATTCGACGACGTCACAGAGCGGTACGCGGAAAGGCGGGACGGCTGGCACGGCTTCCAACGATTCATTCACCGGCCAGTTCGGTTGGCAGAACGGTTCGGTCGTCGGCCAGACTGGCGGCAACAACGGTCAGGGCACGCTGCAGATCGGCGCCAAGAACGGCTCCACCACAGGGCAGAATGCAACTGATCTCGGCGCCAACAACGGCGCTTTGACGCTCCAGGTTGGGTACGGCAACAATGCCGTCACGTCGCAAAACACGTCGGGTTCGGCTGCTGGCTACTTTGGGAGCGACGGTCATGGTGGAACAAACTCCGCCGCAACCTTGCAGTTCGGCAAGAACAACACCGCTCTGACCGGACAGGACTCCTCGGGAATTGGCAGTGCTTTCTTTCTTCCTGCGACCGGCGTCGATAACAATTCGCTGACGGTCCAGGCCGGCAAGGGCAACTATGCGTCCACCAGCCAAAGCGGCGCCAGCGTTCTCACCGCATCGAACGACTCCTTGATCGGTCAGATCGGCGTGGGCAACGGCGCCGTCGTCGGCCAAACCAATGGCGGAAACGCCCAGGCTACTCTCCAGGCCGGCTACAAGAACGGCGCGACGACGGGTCAGTCGACCGCGGGATCCGGTCTTGGTCGAAACGCCTCGCTCACGATGCAGGCCGGCGCCAGGAACAACGCCGTGACAAGCCAAGCGGTCGCCAATCCGCTTGCCGCCGGGCTGAACGGCTCGATGATCGCGCAGATCGGCTACAAGAACACAGCAGTTGTGGGCCAGTCGACCGGACTGCAGCCCATGATTGGCGCGAACCTGCAGGGAACGGTCCAGGTCGGCGCCAACAATTACGCGGCGACGACCCAGACCGCGAGCGCCAGCGTTTCGAACGCGTCGGTGACGGCGCAGTTCGGTTCGCACAACACCGCCGTAACCGTGCAGAAGTAAGTAAGTTGCAGGCGGCGGGATCAATCCCGCCGCCTCTTCTCCGGGATAACGGCCATGTCAAGCGTCGGTGCGACGTTTGCCTCACGAATTGTAGCGGGTGCCCTGACGGGACCGCTTTGCTTGGTATTTGCAACTCTCTCATTTTCAGCTGAGCCAACCGTGATGATCGGCTGCCTAATTCGTGCAACGCCAGAGAACGGCGTGCTTCGTCTGGAAGCGGTGGCGAATGCGCCTCGGATCGCTACGGGCACTTATCGTTTCGAGATTTTCAAGCAAAGTTCGACCGGCACAAGCCAGAACCTACAGAGTGGCGCGTTCCATATCGATGCCGGCCACGATGAAATTCTGACCGCCGTCGTTCTGGACGGATCCGCCTTGGGCCAATACCGCGCGCGGTTAACCCTCGAGTCACCGGAATTCGGGAGCGTCTCATGCGTCTCGCCCTAAAATCTTTTCTTGTTCGCGCGAGCTATTGCAGCTTGGCTTCGCTGGCGCTGGCTCTCGCGCCTTTGAGCGCCTTTGCTGACGGCGCCTTCCTTCCGGAGGCTTTCGGCAAAATCAATGGGCCCAGTGTCGCTTTGCCGGTTTTGCCAAGCGCTTCAGCGACAAGCGTTTCCGCTTGGGCTCCCCACCCGGGAAGCACGCGCGCAGCCCCCGAACTGGCAGCTCGGCCGACCGGAGGAAATTTCGCTGGCACGCTTGAAATCGGCAATTACAACAAGGTGTTCCAAGGTCAACTCGGCGTCGGCAATATTTCCAACGTGGCGATCGTCAAGGGTTACGCCAACAATGTCGGCGTCTTGCAGGCGGGACAAAACCTGAGGTCCAACCTTGCACTCGTCAACACGCAGGGATTGGCTGTAGGTGTTATTCAGCCAAACGGCTCCGCACCGGTCAA